>JACCDR010254030.1_pt1 | contig 19650 bp, 21 predicted proteins | sample 7446431 | NCBI WGS metagenome assembly JACCDR01 (sample SAMN15323443, study PRJNA562643) | freshwater metagenome | isolation source: river surface water | place: USA:Blue River Watershed | collected 2017-08-17 | reverse complement strand
GATGTAAAGGACAGCTGATGGACGATACCCAAGCCTTCATCCTGCAGCAGCCGCACCAGGCGGCGCAGCTGATCCTGCTCTTTCATGGTGTGGGCTCGACCGCGCAGTCCATGGCGCCCCTCGGTCTGGCCTATGCCCAGGCCTTCCCGCAGGCCATGGTGGTGGCGCTGGACTCGCCCTACGCATCCGAACTTGCTCCGGGCGGCCGTCAGTGGTTCTCGGTGACCGGCATCACCGAGGACAACCGTGTGGAGCGTGTGGCAGGCGCCCTGCCCACCTTCGAGTACGCGGTGCGTTACTGGCAGCAGCGCGCGGGGGTGGATGCCGCCGGCACCGCCCTGGTGGGTTTTTCGCAGGGCGCCATCATGGCGCTGGCATCTGCGCTGCGTCCCGAGCCGGTGGCCGCGCGCGTGATCGCCATCGCCGGGCGTTTTGCCCAGCTGCCCGAAGCGCCCCTGCACGAGGGCAGCACGGTGCACCTGCTGCACGGCAAGGCCGACACCGTCATGCCCTACAGCCACGCGATCGAAGGCGCCCTGCGCCTCAAGGCCCTGGGCGCGGACTTCACCGCCGACGTGCTGCCCTTCATCGGCCACGAACTGCATCCCGACCTCATGGATCTGGCCGTGGAGAAACTGCAGCAGCACATCCCGGCCCGCCTGTGGCTGCAGCCGGGTGAAGGCGAAACCGGGAACAGGCCCTAGCCGATCAGGCGGTACAGGCCGTAGGCTGAGAGCACCGCCGTGAGCACCAGCATCAGGGTCTTGACCAGGCGGGTGGGCACCAGGGCACCGATGGCGCTGGCGATGAGGATGGCGGCAAAGATATAGGTCGTCTTCATGCCGCGATCTTAAGGCCCTAGGCCTGCACCTCGAACAGCGTGCCCAGCCCGCCGGCGTGGTGCTCCAGCACATGGCAGTGCAGCAGCCACCAGCCCGGGTTGTCGGCCACGAAGGCGATCTCGACGCGGTCGCGCGGCCCCATGAGCACGGTGTCGCGCCAGGGCCGCTCGGGCAGCGGCGTGCCATTGCGCGAGAGCACGCGGAAATGATGGCCGTGCAGGTGCATGGGATGCCACCAGGCCGTGCGGTTGTCGATACGCAGGTGCACACTGCGACCGCGCGGCACCCGGAACTCGGCGGCATGCGCGGCGTGTTCGCGGCTGTGCTGCAGATGGGCCTGGCCGTTGATGGTCCAGGCCGGGGCGGCCTCGCGCGCGCCGGCCTGCAGGCGCAGGCGCCGTGCCTCGCGTTCGACCACGCTCTCCTGCGGCCAGCCCTCCCGGTTCATCGCGCCGCCGCCCAGCACGAGGTCGTGCACCAGGGCCTGCGCCAGGTCCGGCTCGGGCAGCGGCTCGTAGGGCGCCGGCCGGGGCGCAGGGCGGGCCGCGCCTGTCGCCGGGGCACCCCGCACCTCCAGCGTGGCCAGGACGCGCTCGCCACGCCGGTCCGCGTCCTTGAGCAGGTAGCGCCCGGGCGCGGCCGCGTCCACGATGAAGTCCGCCCGCATGCCGGGGCCCAGCAGGATCTCGCCCTCCCAGGGCACGGCCGCATCGGCCGGCATGCCGTCGCGCGCGATCAGCCAGGCGTTCAGCCCTTCGAGCGTGAGCGCAAAGATGCGCGCATTGGCCGCATTGACCAGGCGCAGGCGCACGCGCTCCCCGGTGCGCAGCGTCTGGCGCAGCTCCGCCTCGCCGTTGACCGTGAGCTGCTGCCCCATGCGGCCGGCATGGGCCACGTCGTGGAAGTTGTAGAAGTTCTCGGCAATGCGGCCCTGCGCATCGAGCCGCCAGTCGTCGAGCAGCCAGACCAGATCACGGTCTACCGGCGGCGGTTCCTCGTCCTCGACGATGAGCGCACCCGCCAGACCGCGTTCGAGCTGCTCGGGCGTGCCCCAGTGCGGGTGGTACCAGTAGGTGCCGGCGTCGGGCAGGGAAAAACGGTAACGGAAGCGCGCGCCCGAGGCCACCGGGTCCTGCGTCAGGCCGGGCACACCGTCCATGGCATTGGGCAGTCGGATGCCATGCCAGTGGATGGTGGTGGGGTCGGGCAAGCTGTTGTGCAGCTCGAGGTCCAGCACCTCCCCGCGGCGGTAGCGCAGCACGGGGCCCGGCACCTGGCCGCCATAGGCCCAGACGGGCAGGGCGGCCTGGCCGGCCAGCGCCAGGCGGGTGGGTGCGGCCGCCAGCTGGCGGGGGCCAGCGGGGCGGGCCTGGCCCGGGACGGCCAGCGCGGGGGTACAGGCGAGGGCCTGCAGGAGTTGACGGCGTTGCATGTTCGGGGCTTCCTGTGCCGCAGATTAAACGACGAGCGAGCCCGGCGTGGAAACGGGGATTTGTCCGCCGCGGCTTGATCCAGGTCATGTCTGGCAGGGCGGCTGCGGGGCTAAGATGGTCGTATTCCCCGCCCCGTATCCCACGCATGACACTGGACCTCATCTACAGCACCGCCCTGCTGCTGGCCCTTAGCGCGCTGTACGAGTTCAATATCCGCGTCTGGGGCACGCGCCACCTGCCGGCGGCCGTCGGTGCCGGCCTGATCTTCGGCGCCATCTGCATCTTCGGCATGATGCACCCTGCCAACCTGGCGCCGGGGGTGATCTTCGACGGCCGCTCCGTCATCCTGGGCGTGGCCGGCATCTTCGGCGGAGCCCTGCCCGCGACCATCGCCGGGCTCATGGCTGCTGCCTACCGCCTCTCGCTGGGCGGCGCCGGCGCCTGGGTGGGTGTGGCGGTGATCACGACCTCCGTGCTCAGCGGCCTGCTCATGCGCCAGGTGCTGCGCCGCGGCTGGGCCCAGCCGGCGCTGCTCGATTTCCTGCTCTTCGGCGCGCTGCTGCACATCATCAACCTCGGCTGGTTCCTGCTGCTGCCGGCCCAGCACCTGCAGAAGCTGCTCGACAGCCTGGCCTGGCCCTACCTTTTTGTGCTGGCGCCCAGCACGGCCCTGCTCGCGATGCTGCTGCACGATCTGGAACAGCAGCGCCATGCCAAGCAGGCCCTGGCCCGCAGCGAGGCCCTGCGTCGCGCCATCACACGCGCATCCCCCGACCTGCTGTTCGTGATCGACGAGGACGGCCGTTACATCGAGGTCATCTCCCCCGAGGAACGACTGCTCTACGCACGCGCCGAGGACCTGCTGGGGAAAAAGCTGCAAGAGGTGCTGCCCGCGGCCGAGGCCCGGCGCTTCCATGACTTCCTGCTGCAGACCCTGAGCTCGGGCGTACCGCAAAGGCTGGAATACGAGATGGACACGCTGGGCGGCCGGCACGTCTTCGAGGGCCGGGCCCAGGCGCTGGACACCCCCGTGGAGGGCCGGCGTGCGGTGGTGTTTGTGGCGCGCGACATCACGGAGCGCACCCGCGCCGAGCAGGAGCGGCGCATCGCGGCCGTGGCCTTTGAGTCACGCCAGGCCATGCTGGTGAGCGACGCCGACACCGTGATCCTGCGGGTCAACCAGGCCTTCCTCGACCTGCTGGGCTACCACCGCGAGGAACTCATCGGCCGCAAGACCAGCACGCTGCGCTCGGGCCGACACGACGCGGCCTTCTACGAGGCCATGTGGGAGAGCATCCGCCAGACCGGCAAGTGGGAAGGCGAGGTCTGGGACCAGCGCAAGCGCGGTGACCTCGTGCCGCTGTGGACCACGATCACGGCCGTACGCGACGAACAGGGTAGGGTCACGCACTACGTGGCGACGATGAGCGACATCTCGGAGCGCAAGCTGCAGGAAGAAGAGATCCGCAGCATCGCCTTCTACGACCCGCTGACCGCCCTGCCCAACCGGCGCCTGCTGCTCGAACGCCTGCAGCGCGCCCTCAAGCTGGCGCGTCGCAACGGTCAGCATGGTGCCCTGCTGTATGTGGACGTGGACGACTTCAAGCGCATCAACGATGCGCACGGCCACCACGCGGGCGACCTGCTGCTGCAGGAGATCGCCAGCCGCCTCAGCCGCGCGGTGCGAGAGTCCGACACGGTGGCGCGCATCGGCGGTGACGAGTTCATCATCGTGCTCGAGCAGCTCCACGCCGACCCGGCCCTGGCCAGTACCGAGGCGCGCCAGATCGCCGCCAAGGCCCTGCAATCCATGGCCCTCCCCTATGACCTCGAGGGCCTGGCCTGGCAATCCAGCGGCAGCATCGGCATCGCCCTCTTCAATTCGGTGGACGTGGACCTCGACGTGCTCATGCGCCAGGCCGACGAAGCCATGTACCAGGCCAAACACGCCGGCAAGAACACCGTGCACCTGTACGGCAGCTGAACGCAGCGCGCCGCTACTGCATGGAATGCAGGCCGATCCGGTTACCCTCGGTGTCGACCACCAGCGCCATGTAGCCGTAGGGGCCGAGCGAGGTCTTGGGCTGCTCCAGCCGGCCGCCGTACGGCGCGGCACGCGCGGCCTCCACAGCGCAATCCGCACAGCTGAAGTACACCAGGGTGCTGTTGCCGCCGGCGCTCATGCCCGGCATCCTGGCCAGCGTGCCGGAGGCGCCGTAACTGCCATCGTTCATGGCAAAGGCCCACATCTCCAGACCGCTGTCGCCATCCGGGCTTTCCAGCCGCGTGAGCGTCACGCCCAGCAGGCCCTGGTAGAAAGCCTTGGCACGCGGCATGTCATTGACATAAATCTCGAACCAGCCGACGGGGTTGCTCATGGTGATCCTCCTGGCACAGGGGTTGCAAAATCAGCCGCCGCAGGCCTGTGCGCGCGCCAGCAGCAGTTCACGTTCACGCTGGTTCTGGGTCAGCGCGGCCGCGCGCTCGAACTCGGCCCGGGCCTCGGCAGGGCGGCCCAGCTTGTGGAGCAGGTCGCCGCGCACGCTGGGCAGCCACTGGTAGGCCTGCAGGGCCTTTTCGTCGCGCAGGGTATCGAGGATGGCCAGGCCCGCAGCCGGGCCGTAGGCCATGGCCACGGCCACGGCGCGGTTGAGCTCCACCACGGGCGACGGTGCGGTCTGCGCCAGGGCTTCGTACAGCGCGGCAATGCGCACCCAGTCGGTCTGTTCGGCGCGTGCTGCACGTGCATGGCAGGCGGCAATGGCGGCCTGTAGTGCGTAGGGCCCCAGGGTCTCGTCGTGCTGCGCGCACAAGGCTTCGGCACGCGCCAACGCCTCCAGACCGCGACGGATCAGCAGGGGGTCCCACGTTGCACGGTTCTGCTCCAGCAGCAACACGGGCCGGCCCTGGGCATCGGTGCGCGCGGCGATGCGCGAAGCCTGCAGCTCCATCAGGGCCTGCAGGCCCTGAACCTCGGGCTCGGTGGGTGCCAGCGCCGCCAGCATGCGACCCAGGCGCAGGGCCTCCTCCACCAGGGCGGGGCGCATCCAGTCCTCGCCGGCCGTGGCGGTGTAGCCTTCGTTGAAAACGAGGTAGACCACTTCGAGCACCGAGCTCAGGCGCGCCCCCAGGGCCTCGCCGCGCGGCAGCTCGTAAGGAACTTTCGCCTCGCTCAGCGTGCGTTTGGCACGCACGATGCGCTGCGCCAGCGTCGCCTCGCTGACCAGAAAGGCGCGTGCGATCTCGTGTGTGGAGAGGCCGGCGATGAGCTTGAGCGTGAGGGCCGCGCGCTGTTCGGGCACCAGCACCGGGTGGCAGGCCGTGAAGATCAGGCGCAGCATGTCGTCGCCGATGGCATCGGCGCGCTTCGCGTCGATGCCATCGCTGATGTCGGGCACCAGCAGCGCTTCCCGGGCCTCCAGGTCCTGCCCCACCTGCTCCAGCACCTGGCCCTGCACCTTGTGGCGGCGCAGCAGGTCCAGCGCGCGGTGTTTGGCCGTGGTCATGAGCCAGGCCCCGGGTTTGTCGGGCAGGCCTTCACGGGGCCAGTGTTCGAGCGCCGCCACCAGCGCGTCCTGCGCCACCTCTTCGGCCAAGCCGATGTCGCGCAGCATGCGCGCCACGGCCGCAACGATGCGCGCGGACTCGATGCGCCAGACGGCGGCGATGACCTCATGGGTGGCGGTGTGCATGCGGCGTGGTCTTCAGTCGGCGGCAGCGGCCTGGGCAGCAAAGGCGGCCTCGTCCATCCAGGCCAGCTCCCAGATGTGGCCATCCGGGTCCTCGAAACCGTGCTGGTACATGAAGCCGTGGTCCACCGCGCTGCGTGGCACGGTGCCGCCCGCAGCCCAGGCTTTCTTGACCATGGCATCCACCTCCTCGCGGCTCTCGCAGGACAGGCAGACCAGCACCTCGGTGCTCTTGCGCGCATCGGCCACGGGCTTGCCGGTGAAGCCGGCGAAGAAGGGCTCGGTCAGCAGCATGACGTAGATGTTCTCCCCCACGACCATGCAGGCGGCCTTCTCGTCGGTGAACTGCGGGTTGAAGCTGTAACCCAGGGCACCGAAAAAATCCTTGGAGCGGTTCAGGTCGCGCACGGGCAGGTTGACGTAGATCTGGCGGTTCATCGTGTCCTCCGGTGTTCAGCCGCGTTCGGCCAGTTGTTGCAGGGCGGCCAGGCCAGCCTCGAAATCGCGGCCGATCATGGCGTCCATGTTGAAGATGAGGCCCATGAGCCTGGCGATGTAGGGACAGTCACCGCGCATGGCCCAGGTGACTTCGGTGCTGCCTGCCTTGGGGACCAGGGTGAAGGTGATGGTGTTGTGCGCTTCCATGGGCGCGCTCATGTCCAGGCGCATGTCCACCTGCAACGGTGTGCTGGCGGTGATGGTGAGGCTGCCCTCACCCACCTCGCCGTTGCCCTTGAAGTCGTAACGCGCCCCCGGGCCCGCGGCCGGGCCGCTGTAGGCGGACTGCATGGCCGGGTCTTTCCTGTCATAAGGGTTCCAGCGATTGAAGGCGCGCATATCGTTGATCATTGCGTGCACCTTCTCCGGCGCGGCCTGGATCTGGCGGCTGCGTTGCACGGCAAAGGTGTCGGGCTGCGTCAAAGGGAAAAGCAGCAGGCCGGCCAGCAGCACGGCCAGCACGATGAGGATCTTCCTGAACATGATCGACCTCCTTCAGGACTCTGCCGGCATCACGTGGGCAAACTCTTCCATCTCGTAGAGACGGCGCACCTCGATCTCGGCCGCCAGGCCCTCGCCCACGGGATTGGGAAAACGGCGCGTCCATTCCAATGCCTCCTCGCGCGAGCGCACCTGGATCAGGGTGTAACCCGCGATCAGCTCCTTGCTTTCGGTGAAGGGGCCGTCGATCACACGGCGGTTCTGGCCTTCGTAACGGATGCGCCAGCCCTGGGAAGTGGGCGCCAGGCCCGTGGCGTCCAGCAACACGCCGGCCTGGGCCAGCTCCTCATGGAACCGGGTCATGGTGGCAATCATCTCGCCCATGTTCGGGGGGAACACCCCGGACTCCGATTGCGGCGTGGCCTTGACGACGATCATGTAACGCATGTCTCTCTCCTCTGCCCTGGAAACGGCCGGGACATCCGGCCGGTATCAGCACGACGAAGCAGCAGGCGCGATTTCGACAGCCCCCGCCCGGAATGTTGTCGAGCAGTGGTTGGTGAGCGCTCAGTTTTCGTAGCAGGGCGCCGTCTCACGCACTTCCACCGTGCACCATTCGGCGGCCGGGCACTGCCGGGCCAGCTCCAGCGCCTCCTCCCGGCTCTGGCAGTTGACCAGGAAAAAGCCCCCCACCATTTCCTTGGCCTCGGCAAAAGGGCCGTCGGTCAGGCTGGCACGGCCCTCGCGCACCTGCACACGCGTGGCGTGTTCCTGCGAAGCCAGGGATTCGACGGCCAGCAGCTGGCCACGCGCGCGCAGCTGCTCACCGAAGGCGACCATACGACCATAGACCTCGCGGCCCTCGGCTTCGGTACGGGTGCGGCGCTGGTCCACGGGCTCGACCATCAAGAGCATGTAAGGCATGGTGACGACTCCCTGTTTCTGCGAGCGGACAAGCCGGCCATCATAACGAGCGCCCATGAAAAAAGCCGGCCTGTTGCCAGGCCGGCCGCTCCTGAAACCCGCGGGGGTTTCCGGGAGATGTCGATCGATTACTGCTTCACGGCCTCGACCTGCACCACCAGGCGCACGTCCTTGGGGAAGCCCCACTGGATGCCGTAGTTCATGCCATAGGCCGTGCGATCGATGGTGGTCTCGAAATCGCCACCGCAGACCTCACGCTTGAGCATGGGGTTCTGGTAGCAGTTGAACTGGCTGGCCTTGAGGGTCACGGGATTCGTCTTGCCCAGCAGGGTCAGGCTGCCGCTGACTTCGCTGACCTTGTCGCCGTTGAAGGCGAACTTGTCGGCGACGAATTTGGCGGTGGGGAACTTCGCCACGTCGAAGAAGTCGGCGCTCTGCAGGTGCTTGTCGAAGGCGGCGGTGCCCGTGCTGATGGAGGCCACGTCGATGGTCAGGTCCACCTTGCCGCTCTTGCCGGCCTTGTCCAGCTGCACCGTGCCCTCTTTCTTGTCGAAACGGCCGCGGTTGGTCGAGGTGCCGAAGTGGCCGATCTCGAAGGTCACGAAGGTGTGGGTCGGGTCGATGGCGTAGGTGGCGGACTGGGCCTGGGCGGCGCCGGCGGTCAGGGCGGCGGCCGCCAGCAGGGCGATGGCATTTTTGCGCATGTGAGACTTCCTTGTTGGAGAGGGTTCAGGCAATGACGGGATCGTCATGGCGGGAAGTCTATGGAGTACGGTCATACACGGGCTTGAAGCCGATTGACGACCCCATTCAAATGCGCTGAAGGCTTTTTGAGACCGAATCGACCAGGCAGGCCGAGCGGTGCGGCTTGGTCCGGGTGGACGATCACCGATTCAACAAAGTGGTCGGCTTACAGCTTCTTGTACGTGTGCAGCTGCGACTTGAGCAGGTAGTGCACGCCAAAGAACAGGCCCCCAGCTGTGCCGGCGTTGGCCATATCCCCTGGCATGCGTACCACGACGTGGTCACCGGCTTCCTCCAGCACATCGGCGTCCCTGGACACCAGCAGCGTGGGGGAAACCAGGCCGGCGGCCTTGCCACCCACCAGATGCAGACTGCCCAGTTCGGCCTTGACACCCCGTGACTCCAGACGGCCCAGCGCGGCCCGCTCCAGCAACTGGCGCAGGATCCGGGCACCCGACACCATTTCCGAGCGCAAGACAGCCAACACCTGGGGCGATGGTGCCTTGAACTCGGCGATGTCGTACGCCGTAGGCAAGTGGTACATATAACGTCCCGTCCATCCGGCACCCTGCAACTGGAAGACCAGCGCCAGGCGGTATTTGTCATCGACGCATTCGGTCATGAATGCAAAGGGTTGCAGCTGCAGGGCCCCGTCCGTCTCCCGAAAGAATGGGCTCGCCTGCATCTCTTTGAGCACGATGTTGTAGGGCGATACCTGGCCATAACTTTTCTCAAAGGCCTCGGCGCTTTGCCGGTCCAGGGCTGCGCCGATCGCGCCGCTGACAAAAGGGATCGGCATCAACAGACCGGCAGCGCTCTCGCTGGGGATGAGCACGAACTGGCTGTGCGGAACGGGAACGGCCTTGTCCGGCAGCACCTGGGGCAGGGAACGCTGCAGGCTCACGCCTTTCTGGGCCGTCTGCGCACTGATGGGCACGCTCGCCGGCGGGCGCGGCAAGGCGCATCCTGCCAGCAGGGACAGCGTGGCCAGAGCCGCAAGGGCTGCAGATCGGGGGAACAGGGATGTCATCGTCACTCCGGTGATGTAACTCGACGAGGGCTGGTCGCTCATGGCGAAGGACTTCCTGGCTTCAGCGTCAGCCCTACCAGATGCCGACCCGCTGTTCGGGAGCGCGCCACATGGGGTCCCCCGGTCGGGTGCCGAAGGCCTGGTGGAAGGCGTCGAGGTGCAGCAGGGGTACAAAGCTTCGCAAGCTGCTGTTGGCGTGGTAGTCCCGGGCGACCAGAAAGCGCAGGCGCTCGGGGCGGCCCTTGTAGGCCCACATCTGCGACCAGGCCACAAAGCAGCGCTGGTCGGTCGTCATGCCGTCGATTCTGGGCTGGGCCTGGCCCTTCAGTGCGCGGTGCAGCGCGGCATGGGCCAGGGTGATGCCGCCAAGGTCGGCGATGTTTTCAGTCAGGGTCAGCAGGCCGTTGTGCTTGAGTCCGGGCAAGATGGTGAACTGGCTGTACTGCTGCACCAGCATGTCAGTACGCTTCTTGAACTCGGCGCTGGCCTGGGGGGTCCACCAGTCGCGCAGATTACCCGCGGGCCCGTAGCGGCGGCCATTGCTGTCGAATCCGTGGGTCAGCTCATGTCCGATCACGGCGCCGATGGTGCAGTAATTGACGGCGGCATCGGCACCGGGCTTGTAAAACGGCGGCTGAACGATGGCGGCAGTGATGTCGATGGTGTTGGCCTGGGGGTTGTAGGCCGCGTTCACCGAGGTGGGTAAGGTGGGCCCGACGACAAACCGCTCTTGCACCACGGGCTGGCCAACCTTCGCCAGTTCACGGCGCAGGGCAAACTCCCCCAGGCGTTGCTGGTTGCCGTAGTGGTCGTCCGCCCGGATGGCGACGGCGCTGAAGTCGATCCAGCTCCGCGGGTAGCCGACCTGGATGTCGACCTTGTCCAGCTTGGCCAGGGCCGCCGCACGGGTCGGCTCATCCAGCCAGGGATTGGTGCGCAGGCGTCGCGTGAACTCGTCCTTGATATGCCCCACCATCTCCGTGATTTCAAGGCGCGTGCTTTCGGGGAAGTGGGCTTGCACATACAGCTGTGCCATCGGATGCGACAGCTGTGCCGTGATGGCCTGCGTGACCTGGCGCTCGCGGCTCGGCAAGGCCTGCAGGCCCTTGCGCTGCTTGTTGAACTCTTCGTCGAGCGCGCTCCACGGGCGCCCCAGGGCCGAGGCGCGGCTGGACAGCACATGCCAGGCCAGCAGGGTGCGTATCTCTTCGGTCGTGCGGGTGCTCAGCAGGGTGTGCACGGCCTTGAGTCCGTTCACGTCCATGACGATGACGGTCTCGGGTACCGGCACCCCGAGTCCGGCCAGCAGCGCGTTCAGATCGACCGAGGGAACCAGGGCCTGCACCTCGGCAAAAGGCAGCTTGTTGTACGTGATGTCCGGGTCCCGCATCTGCAGCGGCGTGAGACGGGCCGCGGCCAGTTCGGCCTCCATCGCCACGATGGCCTGGGCTTTGCGCGTGGCATCGGCTGGCGAGTCACCGGCCGCCTGCAGCATCTGGGTGACGAAGCCCTGGTACAGGTCGCGCACGCGCTGGCCGGCGGGTGTGTTGTACTCACCCGGCTCGAGTTGCTGCACACTGGGATGGATCAGCAACACGTTCATCGCGCTGTTCTTCGCATCCACGGTGCTGAAGGCATTGACCAGCGGCGAGATGCCAAAACCCAGTGCCAGACGCGCCGACACGGCACCGCGCTCGGCAGGTGTATTGATCGCCTCCAGGCGCTGCAGATCGGCGGCCAGTGGCTGCAATCCCAGGGCGTCGAGCCTCGCGGTGTCCATGGCAGCCCGGTAGTAGTCGCCGATCTGTTGCCGCGGACTGCCTTGCAGCGCCTTGCTGGCGGCTGCCTCATGGATCAGCGCACTCAGCTTCTGGTCCAGGTTGGCAGCCAGCTGGGTGAAGCCCCCCACATCCGCCTCGCTGGGGGGAATCTGGGTGCGCCTGAGCCAGGCACCGTTGGCATAGCGATAGAAATCCTTGCGTGGACTGATACTTCGGTCCATATGGGCCGCGGAGTAACCCAGCTCCGGTGCAGCAGGCTGCGCCTGAGGGCTCGGAGCCAGGACCAGCAGGGTGCCGGCAAGCAGGCCCATGAACGCGCCCCGGGACCGCACTGCAACGTACTTCTTCATTGAGACCTCTCGATCATTCCAGTTGACCGGGCCCGGGGTCCTAGCCCTTGCCGGCCAGGCTCGCACCCCACAGCCACACGGCAAAAAGCATCCAGTCGTTGGCGATGTGCGCGCCGGTAGACACCCACAGGTTCTTGGTCATGATCCAGGGCAGTGTGAGCACCATGCGTGCACCACCGATGACGACGATGCACTGCACCCAGTTCCAGTCGTAGGTGGGCAGATGCAACAAGCCGAACAGGAGCGACGTGCACACCCACGCAGCCAGGACAGCGGCTTTGCGCCCCCAGCCCAGACCGCGCGTGAACCCATGCAGCAGCGCCAGGAAAGGCAGGATCGTGATCACCTCCTCGCCCAGAAGTTGCGGCAGGGTTTTGGCAAAGAAGGCGATGCGTCCGACCGTATCCAGTGCTGCCAGCTGGCCGGTGCTGCTGTTGGGCGCCACCTGGGTGAGCGCCAGCACGATGGCACCCAGGCCCATCGTGACGACGATGTTGAGCAAGGCAAATCCCAGCATCAGTCGCACCTCGCGCACACCCACCCGGCCAAACAGGCAGGTCCAGCTTCCGGGGGCCACCCGGGCCAGCGCCAGCAGGGGCACGAGCGCCAGCGCCAGCGCGGGAATGAACGGCCAGATCCAGCCCTCCAGGGTCAGCGAGGCGGACAGCACCAGGCCCAGGCAGGCCGCTACCACCGCAGCCACCACGAACACCCACTGCCAGTGGCTCACAGCGACGGGGGTGCCGCCATAGAACGGAAAGTCGGTACCAGCATCTTCCCATCGGAAAAAACGCTGCGGGTCATGATCGGTATGGGCCGGCACTGGGTTCATGGATCGGCGAGAGTTGGACAAGACCACATCCCCCCGGAATCCTGGTCCAGGTTACAGAAGCGGAGACGATGTGTCCATGCAGTCTCGCCGATACCGGCTGCGCTGGCAAGGTCGGGAGAATCCTGGGGAGGTTTTTCCTGATGAGTCGGCAGCGCCGCAACAGATCAGGAAGCGCAGAGCAGGAAGAGCGCCAGGAAACGAGCGCCTCGCCAGGCCAGCGCATGCCCGAAAAACAGAACCGGCCCACGCGGGGCCGGTTGTCACGAAGCGGACGGCCGCTTATTCCTTGATCGCCTCGACCTGAACGATCAGGCGCACGTCCTTGGCCACACCGCGCGGGATGCCGTAGCTCACGCCGAAGAGGCTGCGGTCCAGGGTGGCTTCGAAATCGCCGCCGCAGACCTCGCGCTTGATCATGGGGTTGTCGGTGCAGCCGAAGCGGTTGGCCTTGAGCGTCACCGGATGGGTCTTGCCCATCAGCGTCAGGTTGCCCACGACTTCGACCAGCTTGTCACCCTGGAAGACGAACTTGTCCGAGGTGTAGGTGGCCGTGGGGTTCTTCTCCACGTCGAAGAAATCGGCGCTGCGCAGGTGCTTGTCGAAGCCCTCGGTGCCGGTGTTGATCGAGGCCATGTCGATCGTGAGGTTGACCTTGCCCGTCTTGGTGGCGGCGTCGAACTGCACCGTGCCTTCCTTCTTGTCCCAGCGGCCGCGGTTGGTGGACAGGTCCACGTTGCCGACGCGGTGGCCGATCTCGAAAGCCACGAAGGTATGGCGCGGGTCCATCTTGTAGGTGCCACCGGACTGGGCCTGGGCGGCGCCGGCCAGCAAGGTGGAAGCGGCCAGCAGGGCCAGGGAAATCGATCGCATGCTTGTCTCCTCTTTTCTGGTTTGAAAAACGGACAGAGCTTGCCCACGCCGGACAGCGCGAGCTTGAACCTGACCTGCACCTCGTCGGCCACCATGGAGGTGTCCGACCATTGGTTCTCGCCGATGGCAAAAACCAGACGCTTGATGGTGAACGTGCCCGTGGCCGTGGTCGTGCCACCGGCCTGCGTGAGCGTCACCGGCACGGTCACGTCCTGGCTGCGACCCTTGATGGCCAGCTTGCCCGCGACCTCGTACTTGCCGCCGCCCAGGGCCTTGAAGCCGCTGGACTGGAAGGTGGCCTGCGGGAAACCCTTGACGTTGAACCACACGGGCTTGGGCAGTTCCTCGTCGGCCTCGGGCACGCCCAGGCTGGCGCTGCTCGTGTTCACCGTGAAGGCGATCTTGCTGGCCGCCAGCTTGGCCGGATCGAAAGCGATCTGGGCGTCGAACTTCTTGAAGCGCCCCTCGACCGGCACGCCCATCTGCTTGCTGACAAAAACGATCTCGCTCTGTGCCGGCAGCAGCTTCTGCTGGGCCAGGGCAGGCCCGGCCGCGACGATGGCCAGGGAAAGGATCAGGGTACGGAACATCTGCATGAAAACTCCAGGGAAGGAATCAGCCTCGGCCCGGCAGCATGCGGCCGATCAGGCCGTCGCGGTCGAGGAACTGGTGCTTGAGCGCGGCCGCCACGTGCAGCAGCACCAGGGCCGCCAGCGCGTAGGCCGCGTAGTGATGCGCGAGCTTGAGGGTTTCGGAGAAGGGCTTGTCCACCGGCACGAAGTCCGGCAGCGGGATCAGGCCGAAGACCACGATGGGGAAACCGGCCGCCGAGCTGTAGGCCCAGCCCAGCAGGGGCACGGCAAAAAACAGGACATACAGCGCGCCGTGCGTGCCGTGATGCGCCCAGTGCTGCCAGGTGGGCATGGCTGCGGCCACCGCGCCCGGCAGCGCCGGGGGGCGATGGGTCAGGCGCCACATCAGGCGCACGAAGGACAGGGTGAGCACCAGCACACCCGCCCACTTGTGCCAGTTGTAGAGCTTGAGCCGCTGCGGCGAGAACGACAGGCTGGTCATGTACAGCCCCACCACGAAAAGTCCGACGATCAGTATGCCCAACAACCAGTGCAGGGTGATGGCGGTGGCGGTGTAACGTGGGGCGGCAGCTGCATTCATATGGGCCGCCAGTCTAGCGGTCCCGGTCTACAGGGACTTCAGCAGAATCGTAGAGGGGGTTCAAAATTTGTGATGGAACCGGGCCCGGGCCGTTGGGTCAGGCTCAGATCGCCACCAGCTTGCGCACGCCGGTGGCCTCCATGTCCTTGCCCAGGCCGGACGCCACGACCGCCCCGCGCTCCATCACCACGTAGTCGTCCGCCAGTTCCTGGGCAAAGTCGTAGTACTGCTCCACGAGCAGGATGGCCATGTCGCCGCGGTCGGCCAGCATGCGGATCACCCGGCCGATGTCCTTGATGATGCTGGGCTGGATGCCCTCGGTGGGCTCGTCCAGGATGAGCAGCTTGGGGCCTGCGGCCAGCGCCCGCGCGATGGCCAGCTGCTGCTGCTGCCCGCCCGAGAGATCGCCCCCTCGGCGGTGGATCATCTGCTTGAGCACGGGGAAGAGCTCATAGAGTTCGCCGGGGATGGGCGTGCCGCCGGGTTTGCTCGCCAGGCCCATGCGCAGGTTCTCTTCCACGGTGAGGCGCGCAAAGATCTCGCGGCCCTGGGGCACGAAGCCGATGCCGGCACGCGCTCGTTCATAAGGCGTGGTCTTCTGGATGGCCCGGCCTTCGAATTCGATGTCACCCGATTTGATGGGCACCAGACCCATGAGGGACTTGAGCAGCGTGGTCTTGCCCACGCCGTTGCGGCCGAGCACGACGGTGACCTTGCCTTTTTCGGCGCCGAGGCTGACGTCGCGCAGGATGTGGGAGCCGCCGTAGTACTGGTTGATGTTTTTGACGTTGAGCATTTACTTTGCTCCGTATGCTGCCCGAGCGGGCGAGGCTTTGCCGGGATATGCCCCCGGCAGGGCAGTAACTTTCTTTTGCTTCGCCAAAAGAAAGTCACCAAAGAAAAGGCGACCCTGGTGTCTGTGACCCCGGCTGCGCCGGGGCAACCTGCGGTGCTCGACTGGTCCGGGGTCTGCGCAAACTCGCCCTACGGGCTCAAACATGCGCAGCCCTTGATCCGGCCCAGTCTCCACTCCTCGGCACATACACAAGGGAACCCGAACCCCCAACAACCGGACCCCACAAGGACGCACCATGCCGCGTCCTTGTTGAATTTGGTGTTTGGTTTCCACCACCCTTGTGGCTGTGCCGAGAAGCGCAGCGGCAGGCGGATCAAGAGACGCGCATGTCTGAGCGCAGCGAGTTTGCGCGGCTCCCGCCTGACGCGAGCATCGCAGGTTGCCCCGTTGCGCAGCAACGGGGTCACAGACACCAGGGTCGCATTTCTTTTGGGTACTTTTCTTTGGCGAAGCAAAGAAAAGTACCTCGCCCGCCGGGGCGAGACCCGGCCTGCCACGCACACCAGAGGTAGTCATGAGCAGAGAAAGCAAGGTCATCTCCCCAGATAAACCTCAATCACCCGCTCATCCGCCTGCACCTCTTCCAGCGTCCCCTGCGCCAGCACCGACCCATCACACAGCACCGTGACGATCTCCGAGATGGTCTTGATGAAGCTCATGTCGTGTTCCACCACCATCAGCGAGTGCTTGCCCTTGAGCGTGAGGAAGAGCTCGGCCGTGCGGGCGGTCTCCTCGTCGGTCATGCCGGCCACCGGCTCGTCCAGCAGCAGCAGCTTGGGGTCCTGCATCAGCAGCATGCCGATCTCCAGCCACTGCTTCTGGCCGTGGCTCAGGAAGCCGGCCTGCCGGCTCACGCTGTCCGCCAGGTGGATGGTGTGCAGCACCTCGGCCAGGCGGTCGCTCTGGGCCGAATCGAGGCGGAAAAACATGGAGGACTTCACGCCCTTGTCGGTCTTGAGGGCGAGTTCGAGGTTCTCGAAGACGGTGAGCTGCTCGAAGACCGTGGGCTTCTGGAACTTGCGGCCGATGCCCAGCTGCGCGATCTCGCTCTCGCTGTGGCGCAGCAGGTCGATGGTGGAGCCGAAAAACACCGTGCCCTCGTCGGGCCGGGTCTTGCCGGTGATGATGTCCATCATCGTCGTCTTGCCCGCGCCGTTGGGGCCGATGATGCAGCGCAGCTCGCCGGGCGCAATGTCCAGGCTGAGCTTGTTGATGGCCTTGAAGCCGTCGAAGCTCACGCTCACATCCTCCAGGTAGAGGATGCGGCCGTGGGTCACGTCCACTTCGCCGGCCTGCACGGGCCGGCCGTAGCTGGCCGTCTGGCCGCCGGCCTCAGTTTGCAGGCGTGCGGCGGTGATCTCGGCCAGCCGCTTCTGGTAGCGCTGTGCGCCCTGCTCCAGCAGGTCCGGCGTCATGGCTTGCCTCCACGCATGTTCTTGAGTTTCTGCACCAGACCCACGATGCCGTTCGGCAGGAAGAGCGTGACCACGATGAAGAGCCCGCCCAGGAAGTAGAGCCAGAACTCCGGCGCGGCCACGGTGAGCCAGCTCTTGGCGCCGTTGACCACAAAGGCGCCGACGATGGGCCCGATCAGCGTGGCCCGCCCGCCTACCGCGGCCCAGATGGCGATCTCGATGGAGCTGGCCGGGCTCATCTCGCCCGGGTTGATGATGCCCACCTGCGGCACATAAAGCGCCCCGGCAATGCCGCACATCACGGCGGAGAGCGTCCAGATCGCGAGCTTGTAGCCCAGGGGGTTGTAGCCCGAGAACATGACCCGGCTCTCGGCGTCGCGGATGGCCTGCAGCACGCGGCCGAACTTGGCGCGCACCAGCCAGCGGGCCAGCAGGAAAAAGCCCAGCAGCGTGAGGCCCGTGATGACGAAGGGCGTCATGCGCATGTTCTGCGTGGCGATCGGAATGCCCAGGATGCGCTTGAAGTCGGTGAAGCCGTTGTTGCCGCCGAAGCCCGTCTCGTTACGGAAGAAGAGCAGCATGGCCGCGAAGGTCATGGCCTGGGTGATGATGGAGAAGTACACGCCCTTGATGCGCGAGCGGAAGGCGAAGTAGCCGAAGACAAAGGCCACCAGGCCGGGCACCAGCACGATGAGGATCAGCGTGGCCACGAAGCTGTCAGACAGCGCCCAGTGCCAGGGCAGTTCCTTCCAGTCCAGGAAGACCATGAAGTCGGGCAGATCGCTTTTGTAGTTGCCGTCGCGGCCGATCTGGCGCATCAGGTACATGCCCATGACGTAACCACCGAGCGCGAAGAACAGGCCGTGGCCCAGGGAGAGGATGCCGGTATAACCCCAGATCAGGTCCATGGCCAGGGCGCAGATGGCGTAACACATGATGCGGCCCAGCAGGGCCACGGCATAGTCACTGAGGTGGAAGACGCTGCCAGCCGGCACCCAGAGGTTGAGCACCGGCGCCAGCGCGCAGACCACGAGCAGGGCAACAAGAAAGGCGCTCCAGCCCTTGCGGCTCAGCAGGGGGGCAGTGGACGGAAGTTGAACTTGGCTCATGGTCAGGCTTCCGCGCTGCGGCCCTTCATGGCAAAGATGCCCTGCGGACGCTTCTGGATGAAGATGATGATGAACACCAGCACGGCGATCTTGGCCAGCACGGCGCCCGTCCAGCCCTCGAGGAATTTGTTGAGCACCCCCAGGCCCAGCGCGGCGTACACCGTGCCGGCCAGCTGCCCCACCCCACCCAGCACCACGACCATGAAGGAGTCGACGATGTAACCCTGGCCGAGGTCGGGGCCGACGTTGCCGATCTGGCTCAGGGCACAGCCCGCCAGGCCCGCGATGCCCGAGCCCAGGGCAAAGGCGTAGGTGTCGACACGTGCGGTGTTCACGCCCATGCACGACGCGATGGGCCGGTTCTGCGTGACGCCGCGCACAAAGAGGCCCAGGCGCGTGCGGCTGATCAGCAGCACCATGCCGATCAGCACCGCAGCGGCAAAGGCGATGATGACGAGGCGGTTGTAAGGCAGCATGAGATTGGGCAGCACCGCCCAGCCCCCGCTCATCCAGGCCGGGTTCTCGACCGCCACGTTCTGCGCGCCAAACAGCGAACGCACCGCCTGCATGAGCACCAGGCTGATGCCCCAGGTGGCCAGCAGCGTTTCCAGCGGCCGGCCATAGAGGAAGCGGATCACGCTGCGCTCCAGCGCCGCGCCCACGAGGGCCGAGGCCCCGAAGGCCACGGGCACGGCCGCCACGAGGTACCAGTCAAAAGCGCCGGGCAGGTATTTCTGGAACAGGCCCTGCACCACATAGGTGGCATAGGCGCCGATCATGATGAGCTCGCCGTGCGCCATATTGATCACACCCATCAGCCCATAGGTGATGGCCAGGCCCAGCGCGGCCAGCAGCAGGATGCTGCCCAGGCTCACGCCGGTGAAGAGTGCGCCCAGGCGCTCGCCCCAGGCCAGGCCGTCGTCGATCTGGCGGACGGCCGAGGCGATCTGCGCCTTCACGTCGGCATCGCTCTCGTTGGCCAGGCGCTCGTTGAGCAGCAGCTTGGTGTCAGGCGTGCGGCTCTGCGCCAGGGCGCCGGCCGCGCTCAGGCGCTGCGCCTTGTCCTCGCTGCCCAGCAGCACGGCCGCGCGTGCCAGCGTGAGCACGCCCCGCACCTTCTCGTCCTGTTCGCCGGCCAGCGCCTGGTCCAGCAGGGGCAGGCGGCCGGCATCCGGCTCCTTGAGCATGGCGCGGGCGGCCTGCAGGCGCAGCTTGCTGTCCGGGCTGAAGAGCTTGAGCACAGCCAGCGCGGTGTCGATCTCGCCGCGCATGCGGTTGTTGTTGATCACGTCCTCGGCGTCATCCGGCAGGGCCAGCTTCTCACCTGTGGCCGCGTCCGTGGCCTGGCCGTCGCGCACGATGTAGACCTTGCCGCCCGCCACCTTGACGGCGTCGTCGGCCAGGGCCTGCAGCAGCGCAGCCTTGCCCTCGTCGGGCTGGAGCACGGCCTGCTGCAGGGCCGTGATGCGGGCATCGGTGTCGCCGATGACGATGGCCTGCGCCTCTGCGGGCGTGAGGGCCTGGGCGGGTGCCGCGAGCAGCAGCGCGGCGAGTGACAGCAATAAATATCTCAGCATGGAAAGAACCTGTAGGGTGGGCACGGCGGGCCGCGCCCACGCTGCAAATCCCGTCACCGGGACAGGATGTCCGCCGCGGCGGACAT
>JACCDR011098278.1_pt1 | contig 19657 bp, 16 predicted proteins | sample 7446431 | NCBI WGS metagenome assembly JACCDR01 (sample SAMN15323443, study PRJNA562643) | freshwater metagenome | isolation source: river surface water | place: USA:Blue River Watershed | collected 2017-08-17 | reverse complement strand
TGCAAGCGTTTATACTTACTTTTTAGGCTAAAATATTTGATAAAATACAGCAAGAAAAAGAAACCTAACACCGCCGCCACCGAAACAACCAAGGTTTGTTGAGATTCTATCGCCGTAAGAATACTGTGGTTTTCTTTCGACCAACCTTTGTGCTTTTCGGTAAGAGCCAAGAGTTCTCTGTTTTGCTCGGTTAGTTGGTTATTTTGCTGAATCAAATCATTGTATTTTTCTGTCAGTTCTACCTTGGCTTGGGCCTGTGTATTTTTGAGTTCTTCTAAAATTTCATTGTCTTTTTCTGTAATTTTCTTGAGTGCCTCTATAGAACTTTGCATATCGTCTTTGGTTCTATTACCAAAAAAGCCCGAAGCCTTTTCTTCCGAAGCCAGGTATTCTTGGTACATCACTGCTCGCTCTTGCGTCAGTGCATTCAATTTTTCTTGGGCAGTTGCCTCCCATACTAGCCCTAGGTACAGGAAGCTACATAAAAGGTATTTTTTCATCTAAATGTGTATGATTGCGTATAGTTGTACAAAACTGGTATATTTTATGCTTAAATTTCTTTTTCTAAAAAAGTACCTGCTTTCAACTCATTTTTGATTTGTTTGATGCGTAAATTGAGGTTAGTATTTTCAAAATTGATGCCATCTAAACAAACCATCTCAAAGAAACGCATGACTTCGGGCGGATGCACCGTTTTTTTGCCTAAACGTACATCTATGTATTTGGAGGTTGTCCACAAAACCGCTTTCAACTCTTGCTGATGCTCGTCGGTCATGACGTATTCTGTCACTAAAGTATCTTCATTAAAATAAACAATCGACGAGATAATCGTCACCCATTCGCTCACTTTTGCCGAGCTGATATACGCAATTTGATGGTTATACACCACCCAAGAAGTATGGTTATGCTCGAAATAGTCGTTGTAATCAAACTTATAAATTTCGGCAACGTGGTCTTCACGAGCATTGAAAAAGTAATCAAAATATTTAGCATTGTTTAAATGCTTGAGTGGGTCACAATCTTGAAAACGAATCAAGGATTTTGAATGTATTTTTTTAGGATAAATTTTTCCTTCTTCTATCTGAAACATTTGTATAAACTCTAAAGATGAAATATAAAAACAAACTGCTTATCGGTCAACTTCGCCCATCACTAAATCTACCGAACCGATGATAGCCACCAAATCGGCGAGCATCGCTCCTTTGCTAATGGCAGGCACTACCGACAAATTATGAAACGAGCAGGCACGCACTTTTACCCGTTGCGGAATATCCGATTTGCCATCGGTTTTGATAAAAAAGCCCAATTCTCCTTTGGGATTTTCAGCCCTAAAATACCGCTCCATTGCCTGCGGACGCACTTTTTTGGGCAACATCGCTTGCGGATTGAACTCGGTGGTACGTTTATGGTCGCCCATCAATTGCCCCAAACACTGTTCAATAATCTTAATGGATTCGTCACATTCTAGCACCCGCACAAAGTTGCGGTCCCAGCAGTCGCCAACGCTTCCCATTTCGCCCTTGCCTATCGGCACATCAAAATCTAATTCAGGATATACCGAATAGCCATCTACTTTACGCAAATCGAATTTTAGCCCCGAGCCACGCAATACGGGCCCCGTACAACCATAATTAATGGCCAAATCGAGTGGCAGTACGCCAATGTTGGCGGTTCGTTGTACGAAGATTTTATTTTCTATAATCAATTGGCGTATTTCTACCATTTTGGGCTTGAGATACTTGACAAACTCCAAGCATCGTTCTTCAAAACCCACAGGCAAATCATAAAATAAGCCTCCAATCCATATATAATTGTACAGCATTCTTGCTCCACTGAGCCATTCGAGCAAGCGTTGTATATGCTCACGGTCACGCATGAGCCACAAAAACGAGGTGTAAGCTCCAATATCTAAGCCATACGTACCAATCGCCACAAAATGCGATGCCAAGCGGTTGAGTTCGGCTACCAGCACCCGAATGTACTCGATACGCTTGGGCAGTTTGCCCGTCAAATCGAGCATGGCTTCAACAGCCATGACGTAGGCGTGTTCTGAGTTCATGGCGGCCAAATAATCAAGGCGGTCAACGTAAGGAATGATTTGTCCAAAGGACAACGCTTCGGCGTGTTTTTCAAAACAACGATGCAAATAGCCCAAATGCGGAATGGCCTCCACAATCAACTCGCCGTCGGTAATTACTTCCATCCGCAACACCCCGTGCGTAGAAGGGTGCTGAGGGCCAAGCGATAAAATCATTTCTTCCGACCTCAGTTGCGACTTATCGTATTGATTAGGGTCTGATTGTCGAAAATTATCAGGATGATATTGGTATTGAATCTGGTTCATGATGTAAAATTCGTAAATTTTATGTTAGTATAAGAACAGATGAAAGGCAAAAATTGTCTTGTTTGTTGTTTTTTTCATAAATTTTGAAAAAACCCTTCGATTTAGGGAAGTTTTTTCAAAAACATATTTGTCTAAAACTCAAACATTTACTACCTTTGCACTCCAATTCTAAGAATGGGTATTCGTTAGCAATTATCAGTAAATTGTAATTTTCTGATAATCAGACGGGTAAAATATCTTTGTAAGATTCAGAAAATTCATAAAGCATAACACAAAATGGCTAAGAAAGGCAACAGAATCCAAGTGATTTTAGAATGCACTGAGCAAAAAACCTCAGGCGTTCCTGGGATGTCTCGTTACATCACAACAAAAAACCGTAAGAACACTACAGCTCGTATCGAGTTGAAAAAATACAACCCGTTCTTGAAAAAAGTTACAGTTCACAAAGAAATCAAGTAATTCACTCGGTTATTTTTCCAATTAACCGTTAAATTATTATACAAAATGGCAAAGAAGGTAGTTGCAACCCTGAAAAAAGAAGGTGGTGTAAAGTACGCTAAAGTTATCAAAGCTGTGAAAAACCCAGCTACTGGTGCTTACACATTCAAAGAAGAAATCGTGCTTCAAGATGAAGTACAAGCTTTCTTCAAAGCATAATTTCTTGTACAAGAATAAGCTATTGAAAAGTCCCTTTTCGGGACTTTTTTTGTTATATCTTTGTCATACTTTCCTGAAAAGCTTATATTTATGTACTTTTAACAAAGTACAGCCGTGCTTTGTGGGAATTTGTTGAATGCCCTGTGCATTCGGAGTAACCAATTAACCAAGACAACAATGGGTCTGTTTGATTTTTTTAAGAAAAAAGAAACACTTAATACCGAAGAAAAAGAATCGCTCGACAAAGGTTTAGAAAAAACCAAAGAAGGCTTTTTCTCGAAGCTGAGTCGTGCCTTCGTCGGTAAATCGAAAGTGGATGACGAGGTGCTGGACGAATTAGAAGAAATTTTGATTTCGTCGGATGTAGGCGTTGAAACCACCGTCAAGATTATTCATCGCATCGAAGAGCGTGTGGCAAGAGATAAATTTATCACTACCAACGAACTCGACAAACTCTTACGAGAAGAAATAGCCGCACTTTTGTCGGAAAATAAGTCAGAAGACCTCCACAATGCCTTCCAAAAATCTAGTATCAAGCCTTACGTAATTATGGTTGTTGGTGTCAATGGTGTTGGTAAAACAACAACGATTGGTAAACTGGCGGCTCAGTTTCATAAAGCAGGCAACAAAGTAATTTTGGGGGCTGGCGACACGTTTAGAGCGGCAGCCGTGGACCAACTCAAACTTTGGGGCCAACGGGTGGGCATTCCTGTGATAGACCACGGCATGAATACAGACCCTGCTTCGGTGGCTTATGACGCTGTAAAACAAGCCGTTGAGCAAGAAGCTGATGTCGTAATTATTGATACCGCAGGACGTTTGCACAACAAAGTAAACTTGATGAACGAGTTGTCGAAAATCAAACGTGTCATGCAAAAGTTCTTACCCGAAGCACCACATGAAGTACTGTTGGTGCTAGATGGCTCTACAGGACAAAATGCGTTTATTCAGGCTCAAGAATTTACGAAAGCAACCGACGTTACAGCCTTGGCAATTACCAAACTCGATGGCACAGCCAAAGGTGGCGTAGTGATTGGTATTTCGGACCAATTCAAAATTCCAGTGAAATATATTGGCGTTGGAGAGAAAATTGAAGATTTGCAGGTATTCAATAAAAAGGAGTTTGTCAATTCGCTCTTTAATCGTTAGTAAAAATATTTTCGTTTTTTGCTCGTTACATCCTAAATTGTGTTTTCACATTTTAGGATGTTTTTTTATGAAAAATCGTTGGCTTTATGCCCTTTCTTTGTTGACGCTTTTGTCTTGTGCCTCGTCGAAATCGCAGCAGCAAACAGGACAACTTTGCGGTACTATTGCGTGGCAATCGGGCAACCGAATGCCTTCGCCCGACCAACCTACAGCAACGCCTGTGGGCATAGCTAGAGAAATACAAATATATGAGCTTACCAACCAAAGGCAAGTTCAGGTTGTGAAAGGGTTCATGCAGCAGATAAGTACCAAACGTGTTGCGGTGGCTCAAAGCGACGCAGCAGGGCATTTTTGTGTAAAACTGCCTGTAGGCAAGTATTCGGTGTTTGTCAACGAGCCAGAGAAAGGTTTGTGGAGTAATTTATTCGATGGAGAAGGCAATATTTTTCCCGTAGAAATCAAGGCAGAAGCTACCACTAATATTCAGTTTTTGGTGAACTACAAAGCAAGCTATTGAGGTAGGTTATCTGTTATCCGTGTATCAGTTATGTGTAAAGCTAACAGCTATACGGATAACAGATAACCCTATCTATTTCGCTTTCTCTTTAGCCCAAGTGTCTTTCAAGCCTACAGTACGGTTAAACACCAATTTTTCTGGCGTGCTATCTTTGTCTAAACAGAAATAGCCTTTGCGGATGAATTGGTAATTTGTTCCTAGTGCCGCTTCTTGCAAACTTGGTTCGAGTAGTACATTATCAAGTACAGTCAGCGAATCGGGATTGATGAATTTTTTGAAATCATCTCCTACTTGCGACGAATCTTCGATAATCAACAAACGGTCGTACAAGCGTACTTCTGCTGATACAGCGTGTTGAGCCGACACCCAGTGAATTGTACCTTTTACATGAATGCCCGATGTATCTGAGCCTGAGCGGCTTTCAGGGATATAAGTACCATAAATTTCGGTAATATTGCCAAACTCATCCTTTTTAAAGTCTTGGCATTCAACAATATATGCTCCTTTCAAACGCACTTTCAAGCCAGGTCCCAAACGGAAGAATTTCTTTGGAGGCACTTCCATAAAATCTTCTCTTTCGATAAATACCTCACGAGAAAAAGGCACAGAGCGGAAGCCCGCTTCGGTGTCTTCTGGATTGTTTTCAACCGAAACCATTTCTGTTTGTTCTTCTGGATAATTGGTAATAACCAATTTCACAGGGTCGAGTACCGCCATGACACGGGTAGCACTTTTGTTGAGGTCTTCACGCACACAAAACTCAAGTACACCAACATCAATCAAGTTATCTCTTTTGGCTACGCCAATTTTATCGCAAAAATTACGAATCGACGCAGGCGTATAACCTCTTCTACGCAAGCCCGAAATAGTTGGCATACGAGGGTCGTCCCAGCCCGAAACGATTTTTTCTTGCACCAACTGCAACAATTTACGCTTACTCATCACAGTGTGCGTAAGGTTGAGGCGGGCAAATTCGTATTGATGAGAAGGGAATATATCCAATTTTTCGATAAACCAATCGTACAAAGGACGGTGCACATCGAACTCCAGCGTACAAATCGAATGCGTAATTTCTTCAATCGAATCAGACTGTCCGTGAGCAAAATCATACATCGGATAAATGCACCATTTATCGCCAGTACGGTGGTGTTTTGCATGTTTGATACGATACATCAAAGGGTCACGCATGTGCATATTGGGGTGAGCCATATCGACTTTGGCACGCAACACCTTTGCTCCGTCTGGAAATTCGCCATTTTTCATTCTTTCAAACAAAGACAAATTTTCTTGTACAGAGCGATAACGATAAGGACTTTCTTCGCCAGGCAAGTTAGGATTTCCTTTTTGAGCAGCAATCATTTCTGACGACTGGTCGTCAACATAAGCCAAGCCTTTTTTGATAAGCGTTACGGCTAATTCGTACAATTGGTCGAAATAATCAGAAGCGTATAATTCATTTTCCCAATCAAAGCCCAACCAACGCACGTCGGCCTTAATCGACTCTACGTATTCGGTTTCTTCTGTCACGGGGTTGGTGTCGTCGAAACGAAGATTGGTTTTACCGCCGTATTTATCAGCTAACCCAAAGTTGAGGCAAATAGATTTGGCATGACCAATGTGCAAATAACCATTAGGCTCTGGCGGAAAACGAGTATGTACACGTCCTGCATTTTTACCAGTTTTAATGTCCTCTTCAACAATTTGTTCGAGAAAGTTGGCGGGAGTCCGCTCTTGTGTTTTTTCTTTTTCTTCTGCCATAATACCTAATTATTCTGTATAGAAGTGCTTAGTGGGAATGTATTTTGATGTACTCAGGCGTTTGAAACCTTCCGACCCAATAGATAAACTTCAATTTAATGATAATTAATAAATACGAATTTACACAATTTTATCAAACAGGGACAATAAAAAAACAGTATCCGTAAAAAACCTTATGGAATCTTTTATTTTTTATAGTAAGCCCCCAACAAATCGGGCGTTCTAAAGTTCTGATAATAGTAGCATTAAGCAAACTTTTTTGTAGTATCCGAAAAATAGCCATGAAAGCTTTTTTTCTCTAAAACCAAGCATTTATCCATAATTTTAGCTGAATATGTCAGATTTATCATTGCGTGCAAGCGACATCGACCGCATCGTAGAAATGGCGTGGGAAGACCGCACCCCTTTTGATGCCATCAAAGCCCAATTTGGCTTGAGCGAATCCCAAGTAATTGACTTGATGCGTCGCCAGATGAAACGTTCTTCTTGGGAACTTTGGCGTAAACGTGTACACGGAAGGGCAACCAAGCACCGTGCTAAAAGTACAATTTTACCGACACGCTTCAAATGTTCATTACAACGCCCTATTAGTATGAACAAAATTTCCAAAAGAAAGTAATATTCCTGTATTTTACCAAGCAAGCAGGGGTATTTTGTACCTGCTTGTATTTTGTATTAGCAAAATTTTATAAGTTTTTAATAATTAATATACTGTTTAATAAAAATTTTATTCTACAAAAATGGTTTTTTATAAAATTTCTTCTAATTTTAAGAGAAAGTCTTTACCTTTGTACTTTATTTTTCACCCTAGTAGTAAAAAGGTGTAATAAAATCAGTTAGATTTTGAAAAAAGACGGATTGTGTATCTAGTAATAATTCAAAAACCGTCATGCTAAACTCCCAATCAGATGAGTACAATCAAACTAGACCAAATTGATCATAAGGTTCTGGAAATTCTTCAGCAAAACGCCAAAATTACCAATGCCCAGTTGTCTAAAGAAATAGGGCTATCGCCTGCACCTACCCTCGAACGTGTAAAAAAATTGGAAACATCAGGGATTATTCAGAGTTATCATGCACAATTGAATCGGGACAAAGTAGGTTTGGGAGTTACTACGTTTGTGACAGTTTCGTTGACGGGGCATAAAAAGCAAGTGACAGAATCTTTTGTAGAGCAAATCAATCAGATTCCGGAGGTCATCGAATGTCATCACGTAACAGGTTCTGGAGACTTTTTGTTGAAAATCATTGCTAAAGATATTTCTTCGTATCAAAAACTGATGCTAGAAAAAATCAACGAAATCGAAGAAGTGGCAGGCACACAAACCATGGTGATTCTGTCAACCTTCAAGGAGAGCAAAGTATTGCCCATTCCTTGAATAAAAAACCGTTAATCTAAGCTGATTAACGGTTTTTTTATGCTACAGTTTTTTCTCTCCGTTGGCAAGCTCCCAAGCCGTAAAAAAAATCAATTTTGCTCGTTTTTCTAACAAAGGAAAGTCTATCTTTTCGGTATCGTCGGTGCTTTTGTGGTAATCTTCATGCTCGCCGTTGGTAAAAAACACTACAGGGATTTGGTGTTTGGCAAAATTGTAATGGTCTGAACGATAGTACAATTGCAAGGGATGCGTATCTGAATTATAGCTATAGTCTAAGGTAAGCTGCGTATAAGTTTGGTTGGCGTGGTTGAGTATTTGGTCGAGGGTCATCGAAATTTTATCAGAGCCAATCACATATACATAATCGGTTTGTTTGTCTTTGTTGTAAAAAGGGTCGATACGCCCAACCATATCAATGTTGAGGTTACACTTAATGCCTGATAAGGGAATAATGGGTTTTTCGGTAAAATACTCAGAACCAAGCAGGCCCATTTCTTCGCCTGTGACGGTCATAAATATAATGCTTTTTTTAGGCTTGAAACCTACTTTTTGGGCTTGGGCGAAAGCCTCCGCCAAGGCCAATACACAACTCGTGCCAGAAGCGTCGTCGTCGGCACCGTTGAATACAACGCCGTTTTGTGTACCCAGATGGTCGTAATGGGCCGAAATCACGATGTATTCTTGCGGTTGTTCGCTTCCTTCTATCAGGCCTATGATGTTTTCGGTACGAATAATATTTTTTGCTTTCAAATCTTTGCGAGAAGGCTGCAATACAGCGCTGTATTGGTGTCCAAAATAGCGTTTAATCAAGAAGGGTTGTTCATAGCTTTTTACGCCAAAACTATCAGCAACCAAGGGCAATAAGCCTATTTGTTGAAAATGATTCGAGATGTACGCCGCTGCTTTTTTTTGCCCTTTTGTCCCCGTTTGCCTTCCTTGTAGCTCGTCAGATGCCAAAAAATGTAGGTGCTTGTATAAATTAGTTTGGTTGATTAATTGTGCAAAATGCAAAGCCGTCGTGTCTTGGGCATACGAAAGGCTTGTCCACAGACAAAAAAGAAAGAGTAAAGTTTTTTTCATGTAATACAATTCATGGTTAATGGAAACAATACGTACTGCCTAAGTCGAAGCAAGGCTTAGGCAATACGTACATTGGTTTACTGTAAAACTTAGGGCTTGTTAGAATCTACGGCAATGCGTTTATCTCTATTGGCCAATTCCCAAGCCATGTAGAATACCAACTTGGCTCGTTTTTCCATTTTATCGAACTGTATCTTTTCTACGTCGTCGGTAGGTTGGTGGTAGTCGTCGTGTACTCCATTGAAGAAAAATGCTACAGGAATTTTGTTTTTGGCAAAATTGTAGTGGTCTGAACGATAATAAAAACGATTGGGGTCGTTGGGGTCGTTGTAGCGATAATCTAAATCAAGCTGGGTGTATTGCTTGTTGTTTTCCTCCATGATGGCGTGCAGTTCAGACGACAGTTTATCAGAGCCAATCACATAGACATAATCAGGCTTTCCTTGGTGTGCGTCGTCGGTGCGGCCCACCATGTCGATGTTCAAATCACAAATGGTATTTTCGAGTGGCAACACCGGATGACGGGTATAAAACTCAGAGCCAAGCAAGCCTTTTTCTTCGCCCGTAACGGTCATGAATAAAATACTTCTGCGAGGTTTTTTGCCTGCTTTGGCAGCTTTGCCAAAGGCTTGGGCAACTTCTAGCACCGACACCGTACCCGAACCGTCGTCGTCGGCACCGTTGTAAATTTTTCCTTCATTTACGCCTACGTGGTCGTAATGGGCCGTTACTACTACGATTTCTGCTTTTTTGTCGGTACCTTCCAAAAACCCTAAAACATTCGCCGTTTCTACTGGCACGGTGGTACGCTCAATACGCATAGCGGCTTTGGCTGTTAAGGGCAATGCCACAGGACTTTTGCTTTGTGTCACATTCTTTTTATACGTTTCTAAAGTCTGAGCCGACGTTTGCAACAAATCGAATGCCATGGCATTGCTGATATTGATAACGGCAAAACTGGCTGAAGCAGGTTCGCCATCTTCGGCAAAACCCATGCGTGCACTGCCATAGCGTTTCATCATAGCTTGGCGTTGCTTCACGATGTTGAGGAAATCTTCGTCGCTGTATTTCGTAATCATCAGCAAGGCTTTTGCTCCCTTCGCTTTGGCGGCAGCCATTTTCTCTTTCCAAGCATCGGTTTTACTCCATTTAGAAAGTTCGGTTGAACCCGATAATAAAAAAGTACCATCGTCAAGCTTGGGTTCTCCTTCCAAAACCACAACAACTTTGTTTTGTACATTGGCGTTGGCAAAATCATCGTATTTAGCATCGCTAATGCCATAGCCTGCAAAAACCAACTCGACACTTTCTTCGTTATTGATGGGAGCATTGCTCGATGCTATAAAGTCTTCGAGGTATTGATAGGTTTTGTTTGCCGACTTGAGGTAGTACGTTCCCCAACCACGCTTGACCAGTGCAACCGATTGGAAGTGCGATTTGGTATCTCCCACAATACCTTTCAAGCCACAGGCATCGAAATGTTTGGCAATGTATTGGGCCGCAACTTTCTGTTCGGGCGAACCCGTATCTCGGCCTTTGAGGCTATCGGAAGCTAGAAACGTAAGATGTTTTTTTAAGTCGTTGGCCGTGATAGAATTGGCAAATTTGCTTGCCGCTCCTTTCTGACCAAGCCCCATGCTCGTGGTAGCTAATAGCAAGACAAAAGGAAAATAGATTTTTTTCATAGACAGTTTTTGTTGAATGAAGCTACTAAGATAAAATTTTTTTTTGATAACCCAGTCCTTTGTTCGGTACGCCATCTTAGCAACAATTTATGTCAAAATTAAAATTTATTGCTTTTATTGTTTATATCCTGTTTATTTGTTTCAACAATACTTTTAACGAATCCTCTTCTTATTATGCGAACCTTCTACCCAAAAGTAACCGCAACGCTTAGTTTTATTCTAATTCTATTTTTCACAGCTTCATCTTGGGCGTTTCATCAACCCGATAACACCTTAGCAAGTGCGTGGACAGCTTTTGCACAAAACAAAAGAGCCGAAGCCAAAGAAGCTTTTACCAAAGCCAGCACACAGCCCAATACCAAGGCTGAGGCATTTTTGGGCTTGGCACTACTGGCTTGGGGCGAAGAAAACAATGCCGTTGCTTTCGACTACGTAACTAAGTTTTACGATGCGTCGAGCAATCCTTTTCCTCATTTGTATGCCCTTTGGAATACCTCGGCGATGTTTGATGGCTACAGAGGTAAAAAAACGGCGTATCAACTTGCCTTTTTACAAAAATTACTAGAAGACAAACGCCTCCACGGCACCATGCGGGCTATGGTGTATTCGGCTTTGGGTAATCACTATCAGTATGGTATGCAAGGCGATTTGGCACAAAAAGCCTATGATAAAATTGGGAGTATCGACAACTGGGCTGTAGTGGGTTCTTTTGAAAATACGTCTGGAAGTGGCTTCAAAAAAAATTGGGGCGTACTAGAGCATCCCGAAGCTGCGGCTACGTTCAAAAATAAAGTTCAAACCGACGTGACATGGTTTAAGCCGCCTGTAGAACGCCTCGACAAATGGTTTGACTTCGACCAATTGTTCGATATTCATAATTCGGTGATGTTTGCCCAAACCTTCGTGTCGAGTCCGAGCGACCAAACGGTTTACTTACGAGCAGGCTGTTCGGGTTCGCTTAAAATATGGCTCAACGACCAAATCGTTACGAGCGAATCGGTAGAACGCAACTGCGATTTAGACATTTATATCCACAGCATTAGCCTCAAAAAAGGATACAATCGCCTGTTGGTACAAGTTGGCGAAAGCGAAGCAGGCAGTGCCAACTTTTTGATTCGCCTGACCGATGCCGAAGCCAATCCGATTGCTGGCCTTAGCTCTAGCACTACGCCACAGCCTTATACCAAGGCTACCGCAACAACGTTGACATCACAGCCTTTGTTTGCCGAGCAGTTTTTTAGCCAAGCTTTAGAAAAAGAGCCAAACGCTTTGCTTTATCAGATTCTTTTGTCGCAAACCTATTTACGCAACGACAAAGTATATGAAGCCAAAAAAATCTTGAAAAAAGCCCGTGCCTTAGCTCCCGAATCAAGCTTTTTGAGCGGCGTAATGATTGAAGCATTTAGAAGAGATGGTAATAAAACCGACTTGACCAAAGAAAGCGAATTTATCAAAAGTAAAGACCCTCAATCGTATTGGGGACTACAACTGCAATTGAACGAGGCTGTTGAAAAACAAGACTTTTTAGAAGCCGAAAATCTCCTTAAAAAAATTGTAGAGCTTTATGGCAGTTCGCAATATACCGACTTTACAGAGTTGAACATTCTGGCAAAACAAAACAAATACGAACAGATGATTCAATTGGTGGACAAGCTATACAAAGCGTATCCACATCTCTATCAGGCAGTTAACTTACAGGCGATTATTCAGCGAGATGTCAATAAAAACAACAAAGCAGCCTTGGCTACGCTCAAAGCTTTTGTAAGCGAGAATTATCATCATACTGCTATGGAAGCTTTAGCGAAACTTTATTACCAAAATGGCGATAAAGCACAAGCCTTAGAATTATTTAAGAACAACATCAAAGCTTTTCCTCATGCCATTGGTCGCTACCAAGATTTAGCCGACCAATACTATGAGCTAACCGACTACAACAATGCGTTGATTTATCGGAAAAAAGTCTTGGAATTTGCTCCTTATGAAGGCATTTATTGGCAACGATTGGCAACGGTTTATCGTGATATGAACCAAACAGACCAAGCCATTGCGGCTTATCAAAAGGCTATTCAACTCGACCCCACGCTTTTTGCTTCGCACAAAGCGTTGAGGGCTTTGGAAAAGAAAGCCGATTTGTTTGAAAACTTCCCTAAAACCAACGCCGAAGAAATCTTTAAAAATGCCCCCAAAGCCCAAGATTATCCGAACGACAATAGCATTATTCTGATTAATCAAACCCAGCGAGTGGTATATCCACAAGGTACAACTGAAGAGAAAGACGAATTATTGGTAAAAATTCTTACCCAACAGGGCATTCCTGTATGGAAAGAATACAGCGTACCTTTTTACTCAAATTCGCAATCGTACAGCATTGAAAAAGCCGAGGTATTCAAAGCTGATGGCAATAAAGTAAAAGCAGAAGTAAGCGACAATCAAATTGTTTTTACGGGTTTGCAAGCCGGCGATGCCATTCACGTGGTGTATCGCCTAGAAGATTACTCGTCGGGTATGTTGGCACGCCATTTCAACGACCGCTTCTATTTTTCTTTGGGCTATCCGATACTGCACGCCAATTACAGCTTATTGATACACAACAGTCGCTCGTTTCAGCACAAAACCATGCACAGCAACTTGCAACCATCGGTAAAAAACATCGACGACTTTAAGCTTTATACCTGGGAACAACACAACCAACCCAGCATGGAAGGCGAGCCATACACACCACCTTTGGGCGACATCGCTCAGTTGTTGGAAGTATCGACCATGCCCAATTGGCAATTTGTAGGCAACTGGTACAGCGATTTGGTTTCGACCAAAGCCAACTCCGACGTAGAAGTGCAAGATGCCATTGAGGAAATTTTTCAAAATAAACCTAAAAATTTGAGCGATTTGCAAAAAGCTAAACTTATCTATAATTATATCGAAGAAAATATCAATTATTTGAGTGTGGCATTTTTACAAAGCGGTCTTGTGCCACAAAAAGCCTCTAAAACCCTCAGCACCAAGCTAGGCGATTGCAAAGATTTATCTACTTTGTTTGTGGCTTTGTGCAACCAAGTAGGCGTAAAAGCCAATTTGGTCTTGGTTTCGACCCGTGACAATGGCAACAATAATATGCTTTTACCAAGCATTAATTTTAACCATTGTATTGCCCGTTTGGAGGTTCAAGGTAAAACCTATTACATAGAACTGACCGATAACAAAAACCCTTTTGGAGCGATTTCTTATTTGCTTAACGGAGCAAACATTTTGGTGATACCACGAGAAGATACGCCTTTACAAACGACATTGATTCACTTAGAAAATCCGCAGAAAATAGCCAATGTGGTGGTTCGTAAAACCAATTTGAGCTTCAACATACGTGATTTACAAGCCACGACCACTTCTATCAAAACGGGAAGTTTGGCAAGTGAAGTACGTCAAAACAACGTTGATTTGAGCCAAGAAGACCGAGAAAAAGAAGTAACTAGCTCTTTGGCCTCAGACTTTACAAACGTAGTAAAAGTATCAAATCTTCATTTTGTCAACCTCGACAACCTGAGCGATACCGTCAAAACAAGCTATGATTATACCGTAAAAAATGAGTTGAACGAAGTGGCCAATATGAAGATTTTCCGTTTGCCTTGGTCAGAAAAAGTAAGTTCGTTTGAATTTATTGCAGCCGAAAAAAGAGTGTATGCTTTTGAGCTTTGGCGTTTGATGGGGACATCTTATATGGAAGAAGAAATTTCGTTAAATATCCCAACAGGCAAAAAACTTATCGAAGTGCCTGCGACCATACACCTCAGCAGTGCCTTTGCCGACTACGATTTGAGTATGACAGTGGTACAAGGCAAATTGGTCGCTAAACGAAAATTAGTGTTGAAAAAAGATTTAATTCTGCCAGAAGAATATACTGAGTTTCGTAATTTCTTCCAAAAAGTCATCGAAGCAGATACCAAACAATTGGCTTTAAACTAACTTCCGCCTCATTCATAAAAAAGGAGTAGCATCAGACGCTACTCCTTTTTTATGTTTTTTACTATTCAAAAACAGTCATTTTTACTACTTTCTAGGTTCAGCTACTATCTTTGTAGGCATCTCATCAAGATAGACTATCATGGTTATAACGCTCATTTCTTTTTTTGTCATAGGTTATCTTGCCATTGCCTTTGAACATCCTATCAAAATCAACAAAACGGCCACGGCTTTACTCACAGGTGTAGCCTGCTGGACGACCTATATTCTTGCCCGGTCATCTGAGGCAACAGCCATTGTTGGCGAGTTATCGCATCATTTAGCGAGTATTTCAGAAATACTCTTTTTCTTGCTTGGAGCAATGACCATCGTAGAGCTAGTTGATGCTCACCAAGGCTTCAAACTCATCACCGACCGCATCGCAACGCATAACCGAGTGCAACTATTATGGATTATCAGTTTGATTACTTTTTTTCTTTCGGCAGCCCTCGACAACCTTACAACAGCCATTGTGATGGTATCGGTTGTGAGAAAATTAGTCAAAGACAACGAAACCCGTAAACTCTTCGCAGGTGTTGTGATTATTGCCGCCAACGCAGGCGGAGCGTGGTCGCCTATTGGCGACGTTACGACCACCATGCTGTGGATTGGCGGACAAATCACGCCAATCAATATCATGAAAAACCTATTTTTGCCTAGCTTAGTTTCGTTGCTCGTGCCTGTTGTCTATCTATCAACTCAGCTCAAAGGGGCAGTTAAAAGCACGAATGAGCAAGAACAAACCACACAAGACGTACATCAATTGATTGTTTCTACACAAAACGCTACCATCATGCTGTTGGTAGGCTTGGGCTGTTTGTTAGGCGTGCCATTCTTCAAAACATTCACCCATTTACCTCCTTATATGGGTATTTTGTTGGGCCTAGGCATTGTTTGGGTTGTTTCAGAAATACTGCACAGTGGGAAAGACGAAGAAGAACGCAAACCCTTTTCGGTGGCGCATGCTTTAAGTAAAATAGACACCTCTAGCATCTTATTTTTCTTAGGTATTTTAATGGCAATCGGAGCATTAGAAGCAACGCATTTACTTGCAGACTTAGCACATTTGATGGACAAAACCATTGGTAATCAAGACATTATTGTCATTACGATAGGATTAGCCTCAGCTATCATCGACAACGTTCCTTTGGTAGCGGCCTCTATGGGGATGTACGATTTGGCCCATTATCCAGCAGACACCAAACTCTGGCAGTTTTTGGCGTATTGTGCTGGTACAGGAGGAAGCATTTTAATTATTGGCTCTGCGGCAGGCGTAGCAGTGATGGGTATGGAAAAAATAGACTTTATTTGGTATTTACGTAAAATTAGCTTGATGGCATTGCTCGGTTATTTTGCAGGAGTCATACTATACCTTGTTTTATGGTAAATAAAGCACAACACTTTGAAAATAAAAATGTTAACTTATGAAAATTTTACACACTGCCGATTGGCATTTAGGAAAAAAACTAGATAATATCAGTCGATTAGACGAACAAAAAGCTGTTTTGGAAGAAATTTGCCTACTTGCCGACGAGCACCAGGTAGATGCCATCCTCATTGCTGGCGATTTGTTCGACAATTTTAATCCTTCTGCCGAAGCCACCGAATTACTATATTCTACCTTACACCGCTTATCGAACAACGGCACAAGGGCCGTTGTAGCCATTGCAGGCAACCACGACTCGCCCGAAAGAATAGAAGTACCCGATGCCCTTGCAAGGGCCTGCGGGATTATCTTTGTGGGGTATCCGAATACACAACCCAAGCCATTTGAAACCCAAGGCGGTATCAAAGTAACACAAACCGATTGTGGATTTATTGCTTTAGCATTGCCACAAACAAGTACGCCTTTACGCCTTATTCTTACGCCTTATGCCAACGAAATACGGCTCAAAAGCTATTTGGGCATAGCTGATACAGAGGCTTCGTTAAGAGAACATTTACAACAACATTGGCAAAAACTAGCCGATAAGTATTTTGATGACAAAGGGGTAAATATCCTCATGACGCATCTTTTTATGATGCAAAAAGACGGCGAACAACCCGAAGAGCCAGACGATGAAAAGCCTATTCTGCACATAGGAGGAGCTTCGGCGGTGTATTCTGAAAATATTCCTTCGCAAACCCAATATGTAGCACTGGGGCATTTGCACCGTCATCAAACTATTGATTTACAGCCTTGTCCGATGATTTATGCCAGTAGTCCTTTGGCTTATAGCTTCTCAGAAGCTAATCAAACAAAATATGTGGTATTGCTAGAAGCCCAAGCCAATCAACCGATAATTTACAAGGCATTGCCTTTGTCGGCAGGGAAAAGGCTCTTGCGTGCCAAGTTTGAAGCCGTTGACGATGCCCTTGCATGGCTTGAAGCACACCAAGATGCCATCGTTCAAATCACAATGGTGACAGAGCAATATTTAGAAGCCGCTGATAAAAAACGCTTGATGGAGGCACATCCAGCCATGATGCCTATTATTCCTGAAGTAAAAAATAATAGTACGCAACAAGGCTTACAAGGCATTGTATCTTTAGATGGAAAATCATTAGAAGAACTTTTTATCGAATATTTTAGAAGTAGCAAAGAAGGAAAAGGACAAAACCCTAGTGCCACTTTGTTAAATTTATTTAAAGAAGTCACATCTATAGAAATTTCTGAATAATTTTTTGTAACAAAGGCAACGTTATAGATAGAAGTACTGGTCATATAGTTGTAATTATCATTAGTTCGTTAAAACAAAATCAAAAAGAATTATGAAAAAACAACTTTTGTTATGGATGATGGCCGTTGCTGGTCTTTTCGTTATCAGTTGCCAATCGCAAGAAGTAAGTCCTTCTGATGCAGACGGTGCTTTAGAAGCGGTACAAGTTTCGGCTGCCCGTAATGCTGCCACAACAGACACCGTAACTAAACAAAAATGTAAAGGACAACTTACGGCTGTTGACTCAACGGCTTTACCTGCGGCTATCATCACTTACCTCAACACCAACTATGCTGGTGCATTGGTGAAATTTGCTGGTACAGACCCCTCTGGACAGTATGTTGTAGGTATCGTTTTGAACAATGTTCATACAGGTTTGTTGTTTGACGCTAGTGGCAACTTTGTTCAATTGCTTAAACAATATGCTAAGAAAGCAAAATTAACGCCTGTTGATGCCGCTAGTTTGCCTGCTGCTATCACAACGTACATTAGTAGCAACTTCTCGGGTTATACCGTTAAGCGTGCAGGTACTGATGCCGACGGCAACTACTACGTAGCTATCACTAATACTACTGAAATCAGGGTATTGGTATTTGCTGCCGATGGTACTTTCACTAAAGAAGCTGATATTCCGCCAATGAATGGTGGTCGTGGTGGCAAAGGACCAAAACCAAGAAAAAAACAAGGGAATTAATACCGTACAACACCCAATTCTATCTTTATCATCACAGAAGCATATCCTTATGGGTATGCTTTTTTTGTTTTTGCAAAATTGATTTTCCTGTTAAAAATGCTTATTTCTATGGTATATTTGCTTCTTATGAAGCACATTCCCTTCCATAACCTTTTAAAATGAAAAAAATCTTCCTTTCCCTGGGCATGATTTTGTGCCTAACCTTGAGTACTTTGGCTCAAAAAAATAGCAAAGCGTTTTATTTATTGGTTGGTACTTACACCGCCAAAACCAGTAAAGGGCTTTACGTCTATAAATTCGATACTCAAACAGGCGACCTCAAATACATCAGCGAAGCCAGTGGCGTAAAAAACCCTTCTTTTCTCACCATCAGTAAAGATAAAAAATCGGTGTATTCTGTAGGCGAAACCGACGGCGGTGGAGCGGTAAATTCCTTTGCATTTAATGCTAGTACGGGACAAATAGCCCTCAAAAACACCCAGTCGGCTGGCGGTGCTGGCCCTTGCCATATTACAATCGACAAAACCAACAAATGGGTTATTGTAGGAAATTACGGTGCTGGAAGCCTGAGTATCTTGCCTGTGCTTCCTGACGGCTCGTTGGGAAGTGCCACCCAAACGATTCAGCATACGGGTAGTTCTATCAATACCGAACGCCAAAACGCTCCACACGTGCATTCTATCAATATTGCACCCAATAATAAAGACGTATTCGTTCCTGATTTGGGTACAGATAAAATATTTACCTACCGTCTCAACGCACTTGATGGTAGCCTCACGCCAGGCAATCCTCCTTTTACGGCGGTGATTCCTGGCTCGGGACCAAGACATTTTACGTTTCATCCTAAAGGAAGATTTGCCTATGTTATTGAAGAACTTTCGGCAACCGTGACGGCTTTTCATTATACCGCAGGAAAGCTAAAAGCATTTCAAACCATCAATACCTTGCCTGCCGACTACACGGGTCGTAAATGGTGTGCCGACATTCATATCTCACCAGATGGGAAGTTTTTGTATGCTTCTAACAGAGCACACGAAAGCATTACGGTGTATGCCATCAATCCTCGCACAGGCGAATTGACGTGGGTTGATAATACTTCGGTAGAAGGCAAAACGCCTCGCAATTTTATGATAGACCCTACAGGAAAATACGTCTTGGTAGCTAACCAAGATTCTGATAATATCAATGTATTCAAGAGAGATGCAAGCACAGGGAAATTGACTTTTACAGGAAAATCGGCTACGGTTTCGATGCCTGTTTGCTTGAAAGCTGTAGAATAAGCAAAAGCTCAGATTTTGGCATAAATCTTCCAAAATCCGAGCTTTTTTACAAATACGGTGTGATTTTTATTCAAAAATTACATAAAAACGATAGTTCAAAGCATCGAAATGTCCTTGCATTTGGCTCAGAAAATCGGGATTATTGAGCCAGAAATTGAGCACATTTTCTACCCTTTCTTGTGGTGTTCCGTTCGGGAAAAGCTTGTGTTTGAGGGCTAACAATTGATTTACCTCGGTTTCGTGGTTGCGTTCTTCGGCTTTTTTCAATCGCTTTTCTAAATGCTCCAAACTGTTGAATAATTTTTGTTGTTCGCCTTTGACGGCACCTTCGAGGGTTTTATCTATTTTGATAGCTTTAGCCAAAATTTCTTCAAAAATTCCCCCAAATGCTTGTACATTTTCGGCAAGGCTTAGTTGATTTT
>JACCDR011732124.1_pt1 | contig 19664 bp, 17 predicted proteins | sample 7446431 | NCBI WGS metagenome assembly JACCDR01 (sample SAMN15323443, study PRJNA562643) | freshwater metagenome | isolation source: river surface water | place: USA:Blue River Watershed | collected 2017-08-17 | reverse complement strand
GAATGCCCCGGTGTCGTCTGCAGCACTTTCGAGTGCGCGGAGTGATGTGGTACCGACGGGTATCACGGGGCGTCCTTCTCGCTTCGCACGCTCGATCGTTTCGCATGTCTCCTTCGGGATCTCGTACCACTCCTCGTGGAGTCTCCCCTTCTCGAGCATCTCGTCGATCACCGGGAGAAATGTGCCCGGCCCCACATGAAGCGTGAGGAAGCATATCTCGACACCGCGTGCTTTGAGGTCCGCGAGCAGTGCTTCGGAGAAATGGAGCGAGGCCGTCGGTGCCGCCGACGAACCTTCCGTCTTCGCGAAGACGGTTTGGTAGCGCGTGCGCGCTTGTGAGCGTGGAAGCGTCACGCCTTTCATGTATGGAGGAAGCGGCGCTTCCCCGTGTGCCTCAAGGAACGCGCGGAAATCGATCGCAGTCATCGCGGTGTTCAGGGTCGTGAGCTTGCCGTCCTTCGCCACGACCGTCATGACACCCCCTTTTGTACGGAGCGCATCGCCCTCGTCCGGCTTCCCTGTCATAAGTACCTGGGCGGTGTGGTCGCCATAGGACACCACGGTGACCTCGCTCTCCTTACCGCTCGGGAGGGTGCCGTAGAACCGTGCCGGATAGACCTTGGTCTCGTTCAGGATGAGGAGGCTCCCCGTTGGGAGGGCGTCGCCCAGTCGAGCGAACGTAGAAAGCTCTAGAGAGCCCGTATTTCGCCTATAGACAATCATACGGGCCGATTCACGGGGTTCTGCCCCACTGGTGGCAACCAGCTCCTCAGGGTACCGGTAGTCGTACTGGGAGAGGTATGCCTCGGCGTCGTAATGGAGTGACCGTTCCATGCGTATGTTGTAGTATAGCCACTGTTATTCGGTCAATGAACCCAATGCCTACGAACCATATCATCGAGATCCTTGCTACCGTCCGTTCTACCCTCATCCGGTATCGGCGCGCCATTGGGTACGCCCTTCTTGGCCTCCTTGTCGTTCTCGTCATAGCGATCGCGACGGCTGCGTTCATCGCTCGTGAGACCATGCCGACGAGCAAGCTCTACTCGCTCAAGGTGAAAATATACGAACCGGTAGTGATGATGACGAAGTTCTCTGCTTCAGCGAAGGCCGAGTACGCGACGAACCTCATCGAATCGCGCTTCCAAGAGCTCATGTACCTACGTGATACCGGTGCTACGGATGTGGCCATCGTCTCCCCTCTCGTGGCGCGCGCGACCGAAACGATAGGCATCACCGCGCAGCACCTCTCCGAGTCGGATCTTCGGAGCGAAGAGCGTATCGATGCGCTTCTGACGCTCTCCATACCCGTGAAGGCCATGGAGACGATCGCGCAAGCGACGGACAGCCTCGACCCTTCCGAAGATGCGTTCGAAGAGCTTCGCAAGACGATATCGAAAACGATGACCACCAGCGTACAGTCGTACGCGAGCACCACCGATGCAGAGCGCGCGAAGATCTTCCTCGGTACACACATCGAACGCGTCACTGAACTGCTCCCCAAGGTCGCTCCAGGCTCCACTGCGCAGCGCATCGCGCTGACACGCATCGAGGACATGCGTATCGCGCTTGAAGAAGGAGACATCGGCTCAGCGTTGGTCGCTATACTCCGCGCAGAGGAGATCCTCATTGTCGATGGTATGGTGTGGGGCTCCGAGCGTGGTGATGGTCCAGACATCGCGCCGATCGCGTCGACCACCGAAGGTCAATAACCCATACTTCGTATGGAACTCTCACCCGGGTTCCTCCTCATTGATAAACCTGCCGGCATGACGTCTCATGACGTCGTGAATCGTGTGCGTCGGAGTATGAACGAGCGCCGTGTGGGGCATGCCGGCACGCTCGACCCGTTCGCGACCGGGCTCCTTATCATCGCAGTTGGGCGCGATGCCACGCGGCGCATCGATACGTTCGCGAAGCTCGATAAGGAGTACATCACGACAGCACACCTCGGCGCGTCGTCTACGACAGACGACCTCACGGGGGTCATTTCGATACGCTCGAGCGACGTCCCCACCCTTGAGAAGCTCACTCGTGTGCTCATGAGTCAGAAGGGCTCACAGGACCAGGTCGTGCCCGCCTACGCCGCGAAGAAGGTCGGTGGTAAGAAGCTCTATGAATACGCGCGCGCGGGTATGGAAGTCCCTCGCATCACGAACGCCATCACTATCCACGAGATCGAACTCCTGAACTACGACTACCCCACCTTCACGTTCCGCGTCGTATGCTCTTCGGGCACCTACGTGCGCGCCATCGCACGCGACGTGGGCGACATGCTCGGCGTGGGTGCCTACCTTACCGAGCTCCGCCGCACCAAGATCGGCCTGTACGATGTGCGTAACGCTGCGCCGTTGCCTCCGCGGCTTTAACCGTTGCTATACTGTCCGAATGCATGCGTCGGTACGAGACGTACTCACCAAGCGCGAACGCGCTGTATTTGAACGGCTCTCTTCGCCACAGAAGATTCAGGAGTACTTGGACGCGCTTCCGACGAATTTCGAGAAGCAGGGCGAGACGCACTACTCGCCTCGTCGCGTCCTTCGCGAACAGAAGGCGCACTGCATCGAGGGCGCACTCCTTGCTGCGACAGCGCTGTGGTACCACGGTGAGCGTCCGCTCCTTCTCGACCTCAAGACGCGCTTCTTGGACGACGAGCACGTGGTCGCCCTCTTTAAGATGAACGGATACTGGGGCGCGCTTTCGAAGACCAACCACGCCGTGCTCCGCTATCGCGACCCAATCTATCGAACCGTGCGGGAACTCGCCCTCTCCTATTTCCATGAATACTTCCGCGACAAGGATGGTGTAAAGACACTCGTGTCCTATTCGAAGCCGTTCGATATGCGGCGCTATGGCACAGTGTGGATTACCGCGGAGGAGGATCTGTGGGACCTGGATGATGCGCTGAATGACGCACCACACTACCCTCTCGTGCCGAAGGCGAACGTGAAGTCACTCCGCAGGGCGACGAGGTACGAACGCACGGTCATCAACGTGCGCGAATGGCAGGAGGACGACCCGCGGACGTGATGTATCGTACATCGACATATGAAAACCCCGGAGCCTAGGCTCCGGGGCGATACTCTTACACGGGCGGAATGTAGTTCTTATAGACCCTCATCGCGTGCTCCAGTCGCGCACAAGTCTGATGCATCCCTGCTTCCCGACCCCAGGTAAGGATGATGGATGCCTCCTTCTGCACATAATCGCTGCGTTTCTGGTGATTCCACGTGTCGGGAATCGTCACGAAGGAGAGATTTTCGATGCGGTCCGCGCATTTGATGCCGACCACCCAGGGCCCGACAGTCATTGCGCGACTCAGACTATCGATCAGCTGATCGAGCTTGTCCGGGATGCGCTTGTTTTTCGTGAGTGCGTACACAGCGTACGCGACAGTGTCGCCGAACTGCTTCTTGATCTCTTCGAGGTTGGTGTCGGTGTCCTCGATCGTATCATGAAGCATTGATGTACAGAGCGCGTTCTCGAAATTGGCGCCGTAGTCGTCCGGGCACTGCTGAGCGATGGCCATGACGGCGTATGGATGGGCGATGTACGGAAGTCCGTTCGCACGCATCTGTTGTCGGTCACCGTGCTTCCGTGAGGCGAATTCGATCGCCTGCTGCACACGCAGCGTATTAATAAGCATTCAGCACTCCTTTCGTATCCATTGTCTGAACGCACTATACGTATACGAACAATGCGTGTCAAATACAGGGCTGTCAGATTAAAGCGCGGGGAGATAGTTCATCGGGTCGATGTATGCGTCGGTCGCGGCGACTGGTGTTGTCGCAGCGCCGCAGTTCGTCGCGGTTTTGATCTCGCTGAACTTGCGGACGCTCACGCCCGCCTTCGCGTAGACGGTGAAGTGGAGGTGCGGCCCTGTGGAGTAGCCGGTGTTGCCTGAATAGCCGATGACCTCGCCCGTTTGCACGGTCTGGCCCGGAACCACGCTAATGGTGCCCTGGTGCGCATAGAGCGTCGAAAGGCCGTTCGGGTGGTCGATGAGTGTCCACTTACCCCACGAGTAACAACCTGGGAAGGCATCGGTATTACCAGTCGCTCGCACCGTGCCGCCGAGTGGTGCGAAGATCTTGGTGCCGCGCGGCGTGCCAAAGTCGACGCCCGGGTGATAGGCACGGCCGGCATAGATACCGGGGTTGCGCTTCGCGAACTCGGTGCCACCGAAGTACTGTGTGATGGTGACTGAGGCGAGGGGCCACGAGAACACGCGGGTGCCTGGTGGCGGGATGGTGTTCGGGTCGAGGATGAACTGAAGCTGCGATTCGAAGTCGCGAAGCTCCTTCACGATGGTCTCACGCGCCTTCTGCTTCTCCTTGAGGATGGCCTGGTAGTTCGCCTCCTTGTTCTTGGTTTGCTTCAAGAGCTGATCCTTCTCGGTCTTGTTGTTCTCGAGCACCTCTTTCTGGTCCGAGTACTCGTCACGCAGTGCTGCGAGACGGTCGCGCTTGCCCTGCTGCTCGTCGAGCTTCTCCTCAAGCGAGGTGCGGAGGGTGTCGAGTTTCGCGATCTGGTCGCGCATGACCCCACGCACCTCCTCGAGCGTACTGATGGCGCCCCAGAACTCGGAGAGGTTCTTATGGCGGAGCATGACCTCAAGCAGCGTCTCGCGATCGCTCTCTGAGATGCGCGCGATGACCTCGCGGATGGCGTCTCTGTTGCGCTCGATCTCCTGCTCGGTCGATTCGATCTCGATATTCAGTTTCGAGATCTCGAGGTCGGTGAAGCCGATGCGATTCTCGGTATACGAGAGGTCGGCGCCTATCTTCTTGCGCTCGAGCTCGAGTTGATTGATGGCGTTCTGGAGCGTCTTCTTCTGCGAACCCACCTTACCCAGCTCGGCTTGGAAGGCGGCGATCTCCTTCTCGATCTCTTGGAGTCGGTTCGTGCGATCGCCGATCTGGGTCTTCAATTGGTCGACGGTAGCAGACTGCGCCACGACCGAAGGCGCCGACGGTCCGCCGGTTATAAGGATGAGTACGACTATCAGGAAAACTACTGTCGTGCTACGCCACATCACCCTTGATTCTAGCACATGCATCGTCGAGGCGACGGAGGGATTCCTCGGTACCGAGTATGGATATGAGGGTGAATGGGTCTGGCGAGCGTTCCTTCCCTGAGAGCGCGATACGGAGCGGCCAGAGGAGTTCGCCACGGCCTACGGACTCCGCGAGGTCCCACAAGGCCGCTTTAGCCTCCTCAGCAGAGGGACTCGGTGGGAGGAGTGCGATGTGTTCGCGGGCGCGTTCGAGTCGCGGAAGGCCATCGGCCACCGTCATATCCTTCTTCCACTTCAAAAGCGCGGTCTCGTACGTTGGGGTACTGAACGCGAACGAGAGTTCGCCGTCCTCGATTGACGAGCGGATCTCGCTCGTGACGTAGGTGCGCTCGCGGACGAGTGGGAGGAGCGGTGCGATGCCCGACGTTGTCGCGCGATCGCTTCCGCGAAGATGCTCGGGCACGTTGTCGAGAACGAGGTCTATAAGGTCCTCGTCGGTAAGCGCGCGAAGATGCTCGCGGTTGTACCAGAGGAACTTCTCGCGATCGAACACTGCGCCACCCTTCTGGATCTTCGCGAGATCGAACGCTTCGATGATCTCAGCCATGGTGAACACTTCCTGCTCCGTACCAGGGTTCCAGCCGAGCATGGCGAGGTAGTTCACGATGCCGGGCGCGATGAAGCCCTCTGCACGGTACTCGGCGATCGAGGTCGCGCCGTGGCGCTTTGACATCTTGGAGCGGTCGGGAGCCAAGATGAGCGGGAGGTGCGCGTACTGCGGTCGCGGTGCGCCGATAGCCTCCTGGATGAGAATCTGACGTGGCGTGTTCGAGATGTGGTCTTCGCCGCGGATGACGTGCGTGACTCCCGAGAGGAAGTCGTCGACGACGACGGTGAAGTGGTACAGTGCGTCGTCCAAATTGCGTGCGATGACGAAGTCGCCCAGTTCAGTGGTATCGAAGGTGATGTCACCACGAACGAGATCGTGGAAGGTGATCGTGACGTTCGGGTTCTTGAGACGGACAACCTCCACCTCCTTGCCGGGTTCGTTCTTGGATTCCTCTTTTGAGATGTACGCCTTCCCTGCCTCGATGATCGCCTCGAGATGGTTGCGGTAGATGTCATTACGTTCCGACTGCCGATAGAAGGCGTCGTGCTCCATGCCGAGCCACGCCAGCCCTTCGAGGATCTCCGCCTCGAACTCTTTGGTGCTGCGGGCACGGTCAGTGTCCTCGCTTCGGATGATGAACGTGCCCCCATGCTTGCGCGCGAAGAGGTAGTTCATGAGGGCGGTCCGTGCCGTGCCGATGTGGAGACGGCCCGTTGGGCTTGGAGCGATGCGAGTGATTATCTTTCCTTCCATAGTTGTGAATAATATCAGATTGGTTCAGGTAGTGGCGCTGCAATCATAAGGGTCACTGTGGCGTGAGAGGCGAGGCGTCCAGCTCGGTATTCATGAGTTGTAGAAGTCTACTGCGTTTGAATAGTGAGCGCAGACAACGATGCATATCGTGTCGCAGTGGCGCTTAGGATCCGTGTTCGATGCCGATGGTGAGCAAAGCACGCGCAATAGTATCAGAAGCCTGCGGGAATATGAAATGCTTCGCGCCATCCCTCATCTTTTCCTGGACGACCGCATCGCTCACGATGCGGTCGATTTCTGCGATAAGGAGGTGCGGGGTGAGGTTCGCCTCTTCCATGACCGTAGCCGCTCCATACCGAGCATAGGCATACGCGTTGGAGCGCTGGTCCTGGCTGATCTCTTCAGGGATCGGGACGAGAATAGCGGGCTTACCGAAGAGCGCGATGTTCGCGATGGTCGTTGATCCTGCGCGCGCGATGACGAGGGATGACTCGAGGAGCGCGGCTGAGAACTCGGGCGTCTGAAGGAACGGGACGGGCTGATAGTGCCCGATGACTGATGGGTCGGTGACGAGCGCCTTCGCGGTCGCGCGAACTTCATCGAAAAGCTCCTTCCCTGTCTGGTGGATGACGTCATAGCGCGTGAGGAGTTCAGGCAGTGCTGCAAGGATGAAGTCGTTCACGCGCTTCGCGCCCATAGAACCGCCGGTGATGAATACGAGCGGACGGTCACGCTTCACAGGAGGTTGTTCGACCTTGGTGAGGGTCGCTGATGGGAGTGGTATGCCAGTAAGAGCAATCTTCTCCTTTGGGAAGTACTGCGCGGCGTCTGGATACGAGATGGCGATATGTCGCGCGAAACGTGCTGCGAGCAAGTTCGCACGACCAGGCTTCGCATCGGATTCATGGATGACCGAAGGTATGCGTAGTATGGCGGCAGCGATGATGACAGGCACACTCGTGTATCCGCCCTTCGACATGACGACATCAGGATAGATGCGGAAGAGCTTCCACAGTGCGACCACGATACCGGTCGCGATCTTGAAACGATCAGTGAAATTAGCGACAGAGCGATAGCGCCGCACCTTTCCTGCAGGACAATACACATAGCGTATACCGTGCTGGTCGAGCGCAGCCTGATCGTATGGCTCGGGACCCATGTAGTACAGTTCCGGGAGTGCCAACCCTTCGGTTATGGAGCGAGCAGCAACGGCCTCTGCAACTGCCATGAGCGGGTAGAAATGACCTCCCGTGCCACCACCAACCAATACGATTTTCATACGAGAAAGTATATCAGACCTTCGTGACGTGACGCGGCTTGCGATATCGAGACACGTTCAGGATGATACCGACGCCACCGAGCGTCGCGAGGAGTGCCGTGCCACCATGGCTCACGAACGGGAGTGGGAGCCCGGAGAGCGGCGCAAGCGCGAGCATGGCGGCCATATTCAAGAATGCCTGGAGCACGATTACCGTCGTGATCCCGACGACCAGTAGAGTGCCGAACATGTCGGGAGCTTCCGTCGCGATGCGCATGCCGCGCATCGCGAAGAGGGTGAAGAGCGCGACGAGAGCGGTTGTTCCTAACATGCCGAACTCTTCACCTAAAACAGCAAAGATTGAGTCGTTCGTCGGTTCTGGGAGGTATTCGAATTTCTGGATGCTTTGTCCGAAACCGCTCCCGAACACCCCGCCCGAACCGAGCGCGATGAGCGACTGTTTCACCTGCCAGCTCTTCCCTTGCGGGTCAGCAGACGGGTCCAGGAATGTGGTGACACGATCCATGAGGTATGGACGCATGAAGATAAGTGCTATGAAGAGCGCGAGACCGATTGCAGCGATGATCGAGACGTCGCGCCACCGGCCACCCGCGGTGACGAACATCGCCATGGCTGTTGCTGCCATGATGGCGAAGGTGTCGGTATCCGGCTGCATGAGCATGAGCGCACCGACAACGCCAATGATGCCGAAGAACGGGAGCATGCCACGAGTGAATGTCTCGACATGCTTCTGCATCCCCGAGAGCCACGTCGCGATGTATATGATGAAGGCGAACTTAAGGAACTCAGCTGGCTGGAAGGTAGCGATGCCGACATCGACCCAGCGACGCGCACCGCCGTGCTCCATGCCGAGCGGCGTGAAGACGAGCGCAGTGAGCGCGAGGCCGCCAAGCATGATGTAGAACGCGTATTTGCGCCAGATGCGGTAGTGGACGTTCGCAGTCACCGTGAGTGCGAGCGAACCACCGATGATACCGAAGAGTATCTGACTCATGGCGACCGACGAGAAGCGTGCGCCATCACGAGCGAGGAGGCCAAGAGACGCAGAGGCGAAGATAAAGAACCCCCCGCATACGAGGAACGCGAGAATGATGAGGAGTGGTCGGTCGAGGTGCTTTCGCATATGTGGTGCTGCCCTACCCGGTCACGCCTACGATAAGGCCGAGAATCGCGACGATGATACCGATGATCCAGTAGCGCATCGTAACCTTATGGCTCGGCCATCCAATCGCTTCGAAATGGTGATGAAGCGGCGCGACACGGAATATCTTCTTCCCCCGAATACGCTTCGAGAGCATCTGCGCTACGGTGGATAGGACCGTGATGACGAGTAGGAAGCCGATTATGGGGAACACCGCGATGCCGTAGCCGTTCCCGAGGGTGTCCGTCATGAAGGCGATGACGGCGAGCGTGAGCGTGAGCGGCATCGTGCCGGTCTCGGTCATCCAGAACCGTGCGGGCGGTATGTTGAACCAGAGGAACGCGAGCGTCGCGCCTCCAATCGTGCCTGCGAGTGCAGCGATATCGAATTGACCTTGATGGAACGCAAGCATGGCGTACGCCGCGTATATGATCCCGAAGACGCCACCCGAGAGACCGTCGATACCGTCAATGATCCCGCTCGCGTAGATAGCGAGCGATATGAACATGAAGATCGGTATGATCAGACCGCCCACCACGAGTTCTCCGAAATACGGTATGCCGATGGCGTCAATGCCGACTTTCGCATAGAACCACGTGCCGATCGCAAACGACATGATCATGATGACACCGAGGCGGACGCGTAAGCGCAGCCCGCCGTCATGGCGAACGTCATAGTAGTCGTTCAGGAACCCGACGAACGCACCAACGATGAATACCATGAGTGGTATCCATGTCTGAGAACGTGAAAGCACGTTCATGTCGGGAAGGGTTCCCTCACTCGTTACGACGAGGTCAAGTGCCGCGAGAATGCCGACGGTTATGAGTACACTCGCCCATATCAAGATGCCCCCCATGCGCGGTGTCTTCCCTTCGCGCTCCTGGTGGAGCTTGTTGAACTCGAGCGCCGCGCTGCCATCGAGCGCGACCTTCCCTGGGGTGCGCTTCCATACGCGAAGCGCATACAGGTAGTGCGTGAGTATCGGTGTGATAGCGATGCCGATGACGAACGCGAGCATCGTCGGTATGAAGATCTTGATGAGGTCGGTGGGATCGATGAACATAGACTAGTTCTCCTCAATGACTATCGCTTGAGCGTACTCAATCAACTTCTCCATATCGGTGAAGCGTCCTTGGCGCGTAGAGCCGAGCACAGCGATGGCGATAGGTCGGTCGAGTCCGGCATCGAATGCGACGACCAGGTTACCACCAGCCAAATCAGTATAGCCGGTCTTCGTCGCGAGGAGTCCAGGAATCTCGTCGACGATGTCATTCGTATTGGTCGCTGTGTGCGGGGTGGCGCCATCAACCCTACCGGTGCGAGCAGTGCTCGGTAGGACGACTTCAGGGCGCTTTTTCACGAGGTATTCGACCAGGAACGCCATGTCGCGCGCGGAACCGTAGCCGCCGCTCTCGTTCGGACTCTGGTCGAGGCCGGTCGGATTCACGAAGTACGTCTGGGTAAGCCCAAGCTCCTCGGCGCGCTTGTTCATGGCGTCGATGAACGGTTTGGTCGATGACCCTGTGCCACCGAGTGCATGCGCTGCAGCTGATGCGAGCGCGTACGCACCATCGTTCGATGAGGAGACGAGCGAGAAATCCGAAAGTTGCTTCGCACCGAGTATCTCACCGTCCATGAAATCGCTCGGACCATCCTGAAGGATAGCTTCCATCGTCATGGGGACCTTCGCGTCAGTGCCCAATGTCTCCAGTGCTACGAGCGAGGTCATGAGCTTCGTGAGCGATGCGAGCGGTAGCTGGGCGTTCGCGTTCTTGTTGAAGATCGCATGCTGGCGGCGGATGTCCCACACGAACGCTGCGGTCGCGGTGATCTCAGGCTCTCGCACTGATGTGGTAGCGGGAAGGAGTTCCTGGCTCTCTGTGGGCGGCTTGGCTTCGTTGCGAAGCGATTTCTCGACTATGGAAGGCTCGTGCGACTTAAGATCGATCCAGGGGATGTATGAAACGCCAAAGAGGCCGCCAAGGAGCGCGAGAGCGATCAGTAGTTGTGCACCGGTCGGGACGGTTGAATGGTTCGTGAAGACCGCCTGCTCTTCCGTGTTAACGTCGAACACCTCTGGGATACGCTCCGGAGGATTGGTATGCACGTGCTGATGTTCAGTGTACTCGGTCATGATGGCGTTGTTTCAGGAGTCGACTCGGTGAGCTCGTCCGTGCGCTCCTTCTCGAACTGATCGAGCTTCGCGAGGATTCCCCCGTAGTCGGGCAATTCCGTACGATTGGTCACGCCGAGCATCTGGAGCAGTTCTGGCGATGCATCGTACACGAACGTGCGAGAGTCTTTCGGGTTCGGCGTGCGTTCTATCAATCCGCGCATGAGGAGGTTGCGCAAGATGAAGGACGAGTTGACGCCGCGGACGTAGTCGATGTCGGTGCGCGTCACGGGACCTCGATACAAGATAATAGAGAGGGTTTCGGCCCCCGCTTTGCCGATGTCGCGCTTTAATTCTTCCTTGCGAATCTGTTCAAGCGTCTCAGAAAGCTCAGGAGCAGTCACGAGCGCGATCTCCTCCCCGGCTTCGAGAAGCCTAAGTCCCCTTCCCTCGAGCGACGCACGGAGCGCGGTGAGTGCCGTAGCGATAGCGTCATCGGATACAGCTAAAATGCGTGCCATTTCACGCTTCGCCACCGGTTCGCCCTTATAGAACAAAACCGCCTCGATCCGCTGTGCGAGATCCATAGGTACACTATACAGAAAAACGCACACTCTAGCCCGCGATACCTGTCAGTAACCAGAACTGGACATATAAATTATATGTGGTGAAAACGCATCAGTGGTAGCGAGGGGTGTCGAGACCTTCCTTTTCTATATGGATCTCGTCGAAACGGCCTTCTTGACGGACATTCACAAAACCCTGCTTCACGAGTTCCAATATGGCAAGGAACGACACAATGGTGGTCTTGTGGTCCGGGCTGTTCTTGGTGAGGTCGGAGAAACGCAATTTTACCTGCCGCACGATGCGGTCCTCGAGCCGTGTGATCATCTCCTCGAGCGATATCACCTTCTGTACGGTTGCCTTTGGGACGAATGTCTTTTGAGGAAGGTTCGCCAGCATCCCACGCATGGCTTCGTGCAGCATGGGGATGGTCGTCCATGAGTCCGGGAGGAAGATCGGCTCTCGCGGTGGAACGAACGAGCGCTCGTAGAGGACCGTTACACCAAAGGTCTTTTGGATGTTCTCCGCGACTTCCCTGAAAAGTTGATACAACTTCAGTCGATGCTCGAGGTCCTTGATGTCGCTCTCTTCGCTCTCTGTGAGTTCGAAGATCGGCAGGAGTGACTTCGATTTGATGAGCAGAAGCGTAGATGCTACCTGCACGAAATCCGCCGTCTCTGCGACGGGGTGCGACTCCATCGAGCGCGCGTACGCGATGTACTCGTCCGCGACCTGCGACAACGAAACATCATTGATAAGAAGCTTTCGCTTCTCGATGAGCTCGAGCAGGTGCTCGAGAGGGCCTTCAAACCCCACGTGGGGCAAGGCGTATGCGCGTGCAGCAGTCACGACGTAATGATACCAGGTAGTTCTAGTAGGATTCCGCTATTTTCACCAGAAGTGCTGTGGGCTCACCCGTTGCGCCTTTGGCGAGGTGATCACCGGGCGCTGGGGTCATGCGAGGCGCCATGTCGATATGGACCCAAGGGTACGAGCGAGCGAAGTGGGAGAGGAACGCACCGCCGTTGATGGCACCGCCGTAGCGCGTATTGCCGGACGACTGGATGTTCGCGAGGTCTCCGTGAACGCCCTTCGTATACTTCACGTACTCATCCCAGAGTGGAAGGCGCCAGACATACTCGCCTGTCGCTTCACCGAACGCACTGATGCGCTCCGCAATCGCGTCATCCTTGGTCATGATGGCGGACGCATGCTGACCGAGCGCGACGAGCGCTGCGCCAGTGAGCGTCGCTACGTCCACCACGAGCGCTGGCTTGTAGAGCTCCGCATAGGTGAGCGCATCCGCGAGGACGAGACGCCCCTCCGCATCGGTATTGAGTACGTCCACTGTCTTCCCTGACATCGTGGTGAGTATGTCCCCTGGACGGAAACTCTCACCGGAAACGGAGTTCTCTGCTGCAGGGATGAGACCGATAACATTCCGCTTGATCTTCAGTTTCGCGATAGCGCGGAGCGCGCCGATGACCGCCGCACCACCGGACATATCGAGGTGCATATCCAGCATGGCGTCAGAAGGCTTCATGGAGAGTCCGCCAGTGTCGAAGGTGATCCCTTTACCGACGAAGACGATGGGAGCATCCTTCGGTGCGCCACCCTTGTACTCGATCATGATGAAACGAGGTTCCTCTTTCGCTCCTTTCGCTACGCCAAGAAGAGCGCCCATCTTATGGCGCAGTATCTCCTTCGGTCCGAAGGCCTTCACAGTGGCGCGCGTGCCCACGAGCGCCTTCTTCGCCTCGTCTGCAAGCACTCGTGGGGTCATGTCGCCACCAGGGGTGTTCGCGATGTCACGGGTGGCGTTCACGCATGAGGCGAGGAGCATGCCACGGTCTATACCCGAGCTTTGGGCATCGTTCGCGTCACGGAACATCACTTCGAGCAATCTCTTCTGGCTCGTCGTCTTGTAGCGCGTGAACGTGTACGTTGCGATCGAGAGGTTGTATGCGACGAGCTCACCGAGCTCGCGATCGAGTATCTCGAGGCCGCCTGCGAGCGCGCGGAGGTCGTCTATGACGAGACATGCCGCGTCGACGCGTCTCGCCTCTTCAGCGAGCTTGCGTACCCACACCCGAAAGGTACGGAGTGTAAGCGGGGCCTCTCCGTGCGATACGACGAGATAGTCGACATCGTACTCTCGCACGATGCGCATGCCCTTGCCTTTCTCTACCCGGACCACAAGCGCTGCCGCGGGGAGGGTTCTGAGCTTACGCGTCTTTGGTTTCTTCGTCACGGACGAGTCGGTTATCGATGCGGTTCATATCGCGTGGGAACGCGGCTGCTTCCTTTACGTTGCCGAGCTCGAGCATGCGCGCAGTGATGCGCTCGAGACCGATAGAGCATCCGCCATGAGGAGGCATGCCGTATTTAAATGCCTGAAGGTAGAAGGAGAACTTCTCCGGGTCCATGCCGCGTGCGCGCATCTTCTCGACGAGCATGTGGTAGTCGTGGATGCGCTGCGCGCCACTCACGATCTCGAGCCCGCGGAAGAGCATATCGAACGAGAGCGACCATTCTGGGTCCGCAGGGTCCGCCATGGTGTAGAAGGCACGCTTACGCGTCGGGAAGCGCGTAATGAAGACGAAGTCGGAACCGAGTTCGCGCTTCGCGTACTCGCAGATCTGTCGCTCGTGCTCAGGTTCCATGTCCAATTCGCCCACGGCCTTAACCCCGTATTCTCGCTCGATGATCTCTTGCGCCTCGCGGAGCGTGAAGCGCGGAAACTCACCTGGTGGAAGCGCGGCTGGAGTGGTGCCGAGACGCGCGAGGCGGTCCGCATGCTCGGTCGCCACCGCCATGCTGATATCGCGCGCGACCTGCTCGAGTACACGCATGACGTCCTCAGGGCCGTCGATGAACGCCATCTCGAACTCCATCTGGGTGATCTCTGAGAGGTGGCGCGTCGTCGCGCTCTTCTCCGCACGGAACGTCTTCGCGATGGTCATCGCGCGCTCCATGACGCCCGTCATGATCTGCTTGTAGAGCTGGCCGCTCGTTGCGAGGAATGCGCGCTTGCCGAAGTAGTCGTCGAGCGCGAACACTTCGGAGCCGCCCTCAGCATCGCCGCCCACGAGCGCCGGCGCTTGGAAGTCCATGAAACCTTGGCCGCGGAGCGATGTGCGGAAGGTGTCTACGATAGTCGCCTGCACGGTGAAGATATCGCGATCGCGCTCACTTCTGAGCGTGTACGGACGGTAATCGAATCGGGTATCGATGTTGAGATCGGTATCCTTCTCGAATGGGAGCTCCTCCGGGCGTACGATGGTCTCGATTGCGGTGATCTCGAGCTCGATGTCGCCGTTTTGGACGCCTTGCTTCACGTTCTTCTCGGGACGTGTGTTCACCACACCTGTGACGGATACGATGTACTCGTTCTTGATGTCTTTCGCGACCTCGAGTACGTCCGGTTTGCCGAATACGACGCCCTGCACCTTGCCTGAACGGTCTCGGAAATCGAAGAAGGCCATCTTGCCCTGCTGGCGCGACACATCGACCCAACCCTTGATGGTTACGGTCTCGCCTTTATTATTTCCTAGTTCGCTGATGAGAATACGATTCATGTGGGTGTGTATTAGATATATGCCGCTTGTCAGCTAGAGCGCGGATAAAAAACTCTAGAGTGTTACGCCTATTTTCTTGCGTATATCAGTCATCTTCGCACTCGCGACCTCTTTCGCGCGAGTCGCGCCGTCCTTGAGCACCGCTCGGACGTCGTCATCCGATATAGCAGCGCGTTTCTCGCGCATCGGCGCGAGCATCGCCTCGATATCTTCCACGAGTGCGTCCTTGAGCGCTTTATACTTGCCTCTGTGCGCATCGTAGAGCGCCTGGAGATCCGCTTCGCTTCGGAAGAGTTTGTGTATGGCGAGCACGTTCACCGGCGTGTCTCCTGACGAATCGGTGACAATCGACATGACCGCCTTCGCGATCTCGTCCTTCGTGCCGAAGAGCGGAATGGTGTTCTTGTAGCTCTTCGACATCTTCGCGCCGTCGGTCCCCGGCACGACGCCGACGCTCGGGAGTATCAGTTCCTTCGGTTCCTTGAGCGTCTCGCCCCATGCGTTATTGAACTTTGCTGCTGCTTCGCGCGCGTACTCCAAGTGTTGGCGTTGGTCTTCGCCTACGGGTACCACATCGGTGTCGTAGAGGAGTATGTCCGCGGCCATCAGCATCGGGTACGTGAAGAGGCCGGCATTCGCCTCGAGACCCTTCGCGACTTTGTCCTTGTAGGAATGCGCCTGCATGAGGAACGGGACCGTAACGAGGCAGTTGAGGATCCACGCGAGCTCGGTATGCTCGGACACATCTGACTGCTGGAATACGACCGCTTTCTTCGGGTCGACGCCGATCGCGAGGTAGTCCTTCACCGCGGATATGATGTTCTCACGGAGTACCGCACCGTCCTTGAGCGAGGTGAGTGCATGGTAGTCGACGACCATGAGGAAGCTCTGGTAGTCCTGGTACGCGTCATGGAACGGCTTGAGCGCACCGAAATAGTTGCCGATATGCAGCGTTCCCGATGGCTGAAGGCCGGTGAGAAGGCGCTTGTGATGGGGCGTAGACATCAGCGAATAGTAGCAAAATGCGACCCGGAACGGTAGGTTGCGAACGTGACTTACCCCGCCCCCGTTTCAGGGTCCAGAACGGAGAGCGGTGATTTCTTGACCTCAGCACCGTCTCGTGGCGGAGTGCCATCCCAGAGCGGGAGCTCGAGCATGAACGTAGAGCCTTGACCCTCACCCCACGACGAGGCAGAGACCCTCCCATGCATAGCGATTGCCATTTCCTTCGCGATATAGAGCCCCAACCCAGTGCCGTAGATATTCACCGTGTTCGCGTTCGTCGCGCGGACGAATTTGTCGAAGATGATGCGTTGCGTCTCTTCGGACATGCCGATACCAGTATCGATGATAGATACGAGCGCGATGGAATCGGAACGGAGTTCTGTCTTGATCGTGATCGAACCGCGGGGGGTGTACTTGATGGAATTGTCGATCAGATTCTGAAGGATCTGACGCACCTTCCCTTCATCTGCGCAGACCATGAGTGGAGAATTGGTTGCTTTCTCGAAGATGAGCGCTAGGCCGCGTTTCGACGCGTACTGCTCGAGCTCGGACGCGATGCGGTTCGCGAGCTCCGTGAGCGAGAATACGGTCATATCGTACTGCATCGTCCCGCCTTCGATGCGCGACACGTTCAAGAAATCATTGATGGTCATCGCCATGTTCTGCACCGACTCCTCGACATGCGACAACGGTTCATGGAACCGTTGCGGTACTGGGCCGTAGGATCCGTCACGCATGAGTTCCGCGAAACCGCGAATGGCCGTGAGCGGCGTTCGGAGCTGGTGTGATGCTATAGATACGAATTCACTCTTGGTGCGATCGAGGTCCTGGAGACGTTCGTTCGCGTGTTTGAGATCCGTCGCCAGACGCTCGTTCTCGACGCGACCGACTATCTCGCGTTCGACGCTTCGAGAGAGTGGACGAGCGATGATGGCGAATATGATGAGTGTGAGAATGATGATGGCGTTGGCGTTGTCCGATTCACGTACGAAGAGGAGTGAGAGCACGAGGAGCCATAAGACAACCATGAATGCCTGGATACTGAAGAGCTTCACGTTGAAGGCGTTGTACTTGATGATGAGATACGCGAGAAGGACGCTGAAGAGGGGTGCGCCGAGGAGGCCATACTGACCGATGAGCCAGTTCTCTGTGACGAGCTCAAGGATGTTGCCGAGCGAGAATGCACCGAGGAAGAGCGTGATGCCGATCGTGAATAGGAATGCGGGGTGCCGCCCTTCGGGTTTGAGCACAGAACGCGATACGAAGGCCCTGATCGCGAACATGACGATCATGAGCACGTAGAAGATCTCGGTCGCGTATCCGTAGATGGCGAGGATGCCTTCGTACGCATTGCGATCGCAGTTCGTGAGGTCGAACGCGATGAGCATGAGCGGCGTCGGAGCGAGAATGACGGTCGGAAGGAGCGGGAGCGAGAAGACGATCTTATCGACCGTCGTAAGGTCCTTCTTGAAGAGGAACACGTAGGCGAAGTAGAAGGCGAAGAAATAGACGAACGGCTCGACGACGTTGACCATCGACCAGAAGAACATCACGAAGCTCGGGTGAGGCGTCGCCCAGGTGATGAGGGATCCAAATACCCAGAGAGCAAAGGATAGATTCATCGCGAGGAGGAGTCGCGATGAGAGGCTGTTTTTCTGCTTAACGAAGACGAAAACCGCGATCAGGATCGCGGGCAGAGCGCTTCCGAGATAGGTGTAGTACAGGAACGGAGCGTAGACATTCTCAGAGAACATCAGCAACGTGGCTGGTTGCCATTCGCACGCTGCGAGCGCCTCGAGAATGAGCGAGTTCATTGTCTAGTACGTGGAGATATCGGTGCGGATCGGTGCGTCGTCCTCAGTGACGACGTACCGAAAATTCTCGGTCACGACGAGCCGGTACCATGCGATGAGCACAGTGATGACGATCATAAGAGAGAATGCGCATATGATCGCGATGTCGATGCGACGATTCGATTCACTCATCACTCACATCATACCGCGAGTCAGCGCTCGAGCGGCAGTTCGATTGTGAATGTCGACCCCTTCCCTTCTCCTTCCGATGTTCCGGTCAGCGTGCCACGCATGGCTTCCATCATCTGCTTCGCGATGTAGAGACCGAGGCCGGTCCCGAAGACGTTCACGACATTCGCGTTCTTCGCGCGGACGAACTTCCCGAAGAGGCTCTTCACGGTGTCTTCCGACATGCCGACACCGGTGTCGGACACGATGATGCGGGCACGCTTCCGAGCGGTGTCCTCCTGTGCGACCATGGTGATGGTCCCTTTCGGTGTGTATTTCATCGCGTTGTCGACGACGTTCAGTATGACCTGGCGAACTTTGCCTTCGTCCGCGTTCACGTGCATGTCTCCTTCCGCATCGGAGCGGTACACGAGCACGAGCCCCTTCTTGATTGCTGCTGGGCGAAGGTCGTCAGCGATCCTTGATGCCAGTCTTGAAAGTGAAAAGACTGTTTTCTCATACTTCATCGAGCCGCTCTCGATTCGCGACACGTTCAGGAAGTCATCCACGGACATCGCCATGAAGCGTGACGATTCGTCGATGCGACGGAGCGGTTCTTTCACTTTGTCCGGGATGGCGCCGAAGTCGCCGTCTATGAGCATTGAAGCGTAGCCTCGGATAGCGGTGAGTGGCGAGCGAAGCTGGTGCGACGCGATAGATACGAACTCCGTCTTGAGCTTGTCGAGCTCGCGCAGGCGCATGTTCGCTTTAGCCAGGTCCTTCGCAAGGACCTCGATCTGCTCGCGCTGTTTGATCTCTCTGTGCACGCTACGCACAAGGAAAATACCGAGTATCGCGACCAGTACAAAAGTTATCTCAATAACGAGACGAATCGTTTTAATGTCATTGAGAAAGAGCACTGAAAGAATGAGGACAGTGATGCCGCCCACAAGCGCATCCGCTGCGAAAAATCGTACGTTGATGCTTCGATACTTTATGATGAGGTACGAAAGGAATGCAGCAAAGACAGGCACCCCTAACAATCCGTATTGTCCGATCGTCCAGTCCACTTCGAGTGTGCCAATGATATTCCCGAACGAAAAGGAGAGCAGGAACGCAAGGATGCCGATCGCACCGAAAACAACCTCTCTTCTGCGATTGAGATTCTCCTTATCGATCAGCGTACGCACTACGATTGTGACGATGAGTGCTGTGATAAGTATTTCGAGCCCATACGCATATTTCACAAGTGGCCCTTCAACTGCCTCACGGTAACAATTGGTGTAGTCGTAGGCTACAAGGTTTAGGCTTGTATGTGAAAGCAGGAGTATCGGTAGAATCGCTACAAAAACCAGGTAACGCATCCACGTCGATATCGGTTTATGCGCTATGAACAGCGACGCAAAGTGCAGCATCGACACATAGATCAATACTTCAAAGATGAGTATGATCGACCAGAAAAACATCGTGATCTCCGGGCGAGCTGTAGCCCATAGTACGAGATCCGAGATACTCCAGGCAGAAAAGAAGATCGACGCAAGCATCAGCGCCTGAATGGTTTTGTCCCTCCAATTCTGTCTGAGGAGCGTTAGGCTCAGGAACAGTAATGTTATGAGTGGAAAAAGATGAGAGTAGTATACGAG
>JACCDR010478219.1_pt1 | contig 19664 bp, 41 predicted proteins | sample 7446431 | NCBI WGS metagenome assembly JACCDR01 (sample SAMN15323443, study PRJNA562643) | freshwater metagenome | isolation source: river surface water | place: USA:Blue River Watershed | collected 2017-08-17 | reverse complement strand
CTATGAAAGGGGTTTCTGTCGCGCCTTGCGAAGATGTCCTCTGCGCGCTGGGCCAACCTGTCTTCCAGGCCGGTGAGCTGGTGACTGTAGGACGTGTAGTTGGTCACGCTTCTTCCTTGGGCAGCCGAGCGAGCGAGTCACGGGCTACCACCGAGGACAGGCCTACGAATGGTTCATCCCAATAAACCCGGACGTTCTTGTTTGGGAGAACATCTTGCACAGTACCCTTGGCCCAGCTCGGGCTCAGTGGGCTTTTTGAGACTACGCGATCGCCGGGGCTCAGGGGTTTTCTGCGGAATGCCTGCTCAACACGTTCCGCAAGCTCATCCGCTTCCTCGTCCATTCAGTCCTCCACCACAATATAAGCCCCCACTCGCCTGCCCTTGGCGTTCGTCGAGCAGATGTTCAGGTCGCCCATCATGCAGTCGCGCACGTAGAGGGCTCGAGCGCGGTCCTTGACGCCGACGACCCAGAGGGTGGTGCCATCATCGGCGATCTGTTGGATCTCGAAAGGAGCGCGCTTGCTCGTGGTGAAGGCCTCGCGCAGCAGGTCGATGCAGCGGTTCTTGTGATGTGGGCCAAGCCTTTGGAGGGCGCGTCTGCGGTTGATGAGTGGGCGCCCGTTGCTGTTTACGGGCACGGTGATGGAACGAGCGCGACCCCGAGCGTCGAGCCCGATGGGCCACGTGCCGGTGTTACGGTCGCTTTGGGTAGAGTTCATGGCGCTCTGTAAGGCGTGCCCGTTGGGGCAAAGCTAGGGCGGAGGATCACGCCCGGGTTAGTGGTGTTGGCCGTGGGCAGGAGCTCGAGCCGGCTCAAGAAGTGGCCCGTGGCTTCTGAGAAGTCATCCCAGAGCACCAGTATGTCGACCTTAGCCCTTGGCGAGGTATCGACTACGGTACCTATGTGTTTGGTTCTGCGATAGCGTACGCGATCGCCTACCTTAAATGAGCGCGTGAACGCTTTTTCCGAGCGCTCAGCGAGCTCATTATCGGTGGGCGGCAGCTGTCGAGCGTAGGAAGTGTAGTCACCCATCGTTCGGGTCCGTCGGGTGCTTTTTCAAGAAGGCCTGGGCGGCTTCTAGGTTCTTTGCGATCTCGCACCCCTCCCTGTGAGGTTGCCCGTACGTCGCAGCGCAGTCGCGGCATTCCCGCGAGCTGAACCAGCTGTCGTAGGCGAGGTCGTAGATGAGCTGGGAGATGATGCGCGAAGCCTCATTTAACTCGTTGTCTTGCACGTCGTTCTCGCATCTTTTCTAAGTACTCGTCCCAGGTCATGCCCACGGGCACGCGCGTCTCGTTGTACTGCACGTTGCTCGAGCTGACAGAGCAGGAACTGTGGTGAATGAAATCACCACGGACGGTGTTGTTGTAGATGGACAAGATGTACTGGGGATGGATAGGTGCCATGGGGCTCGTTCAGTCCTCATCATCATGGTGTGCGACGTCAAGGGACACGACCAGCCTGTAGAACTCCTGGGCGGCTGCGTATTCACTGTCGATGGGTACGTGCAGCTCTAGTCCCGATCGTTGGACAACTTGATTCAGTAGGCGGCGCCACTTGCTGGTGAAGCGTGCTTCGACCTCTGCGGCGATGGCATCGTCTGCGCTGGCGAGCTGACGGGTGTACGGCGTGTACTCCTGCATGCAACTACACCAAGAGTGCGCGCAAAGCGTCGCGGTCGTCTTCTTGGCAGAGATGCTCCCGAATTTCTTGAGCCAGGGCAGCTTCTACGAACTGCGCTTCGGCTCGGCGCTGTTTTTCTTCCAGAGCACGTAACTCTACCAGCCAGGCTACGCCAACGTCTTGAAGGGGACCGTGCCATTCCGGGTCGGGCACGGGCACCCACCAGAGCGCGACGAAGTACGTGTACGGATCCAAACGGGCGCGACGCACGTCATAGCGAAGGGCCCAGCCGGTGGCGCGTGAGTAGGCGACGTGCCGGTTACGCAGCGCCGTGAATTGTTCGGCGACCGTGACGGCGTTGCCTCGGAGGACGTGCCAGTATTTGGCGTAACGCCGGGGCTGGATGCGTACATGATCACCGTGCAGCCATGCGACGATCTCTTCTGGGCGGAGATCGTAGTAGTCCAAGTAATACTGGGCGTAGCGCGTGTGCAGCTGGTGGTCGATGGGGGTGTAGTCGGTCATAGATCTTCGTCTTCAAATGTTTTGTTGACTTGAGATGCGAACACAATTTGGTCGCCTACCCTACGAAGGACCGTGCCGTTTTGTGCGGCCTGTATGTCCATACCAACAACCCACCAAGAGCCTGGCTTCTTGGCAAACACGCTTTCTGCGTACTCAGCGATCACATCCGCATGGCTATGCAGTTGGCGGGCGTAGGGCGTGTAGAGGGGTGCTCTATGCTGGTTCATTGGGTAGGCGCTCCAGGTCCATGCGCGGGTAGCCCGAGCGTCGCGTACCATCCGCCCACCGTACCGTGTACAAAAGAGTCGGCTGCCTTTTGGACAAGGGGCGGATCTCGATGATACGTCCAGGCATCTCGCGCATGAGCGGATTGTACCGGTACGAAAGCCGAACGCGATCCCCGACTTTCAGCTGAATGAACGCAGCCTCTGCTCTCGCAGCAATTTCTTCTTCATGCTCCATGCTTTCGTGCATGCATCACCTCCTGCTGGGCTTAAGCATGTAAAACCTTGCTGGACTTCTTTCGCCGTCGTCCCAGCGAACGGGCGCGGTGTTGTCCTTGAGAATATCGACGATCGTTCCTGTGAGGATAGGCTCGGGCAGATCTTCACTGGACCTACCGAGGTTCACGCGGGAGCCAACCCCAAGGGAAAGGAACGTGCGCTCTACGTCGCGCGCCAACCGCTCCTCGTGGCTCTCGAGCTGGCGCGTGTAAGGAGTGTACGTGGGGGCGTCAGACATGGAAGTCGACGGAGATCGTAAGCGTGGCGCACTTCTCCAGAAACTGACGACTTGCGAAGAAACGGCGAACCGTGCCAGGCGAGAACGTGGGGAAGTACGCGGGGCGGCCTCCTGTGGGAAGCAACCCAAGGTCGACGGCACCGCCGTCAATGTATCCGCCTGCTTCGACCCAGAGCTCTGCCGTGATCTTGACGCGCAAATCCACGTAGTCGGCGTGAACATGCAGCAGTCGAGCGTCAAGTACTCTTCCTTGGTAGAAGAGACAGACAGCAGGCCCGCCGCCGAGAATGAGCTCAGCGTAGCGGGCCGTGCTTTCGAAGAAATCGCCAAGCTGCCTAGCGTAGGGGGTGTATTCAGCTACCACCAGCACTCCTTCAATATGGGTTGCGCAAAACGTAGAAACCGTTGGCGTGAAGGACAGATGACCGATGAAAGCAAGATGAGAGGCTGACGCACCCGCATTCCTGATATCCATGAGCGAGGAGGATGTGGGCTCAAGAAGTATTGCCGCTGGTTTTGCCGAGAGAACGCACGTTCCACTCGATGCGCGATGCTCTCGTGGTCAGTGAAGGGGAGTTCAAGTTGAATCATCATCATTCTCCAGCGGTGTTAGCTGGTCTTCTGCGTAGATAATGTGCGTGCGAGGATCGGCCATAAGCGCTATGCGAACGAGCCCGACGGGCTCTCCTGGGGCTATTGTGAGCACGGTCCCAAGTGGGGTGCCGTCGCCTCCGACAAGACCTACTTTCCCCCCAAGGCTGAGGGTCTTGCGGCGGAACAGTGTCTCGACTTTTTCCGCCAGCGCGTTTTCCTCCTCCGGAGACATGTTTACGCTTTGAGGCTGATGCGCATCCTGCCCGGGGAGGCGCTGCTCTCGTAATTAATCGCGAACTTCTTGTAGCCCAGCTCATGCATGGCTTCTACGAGTTGGGGGGCCTCCATCTTCAACACCTTGGTGGTTACGCCGACAACACCGCGTTGGTAAGTAGGCGCCAGGTACGCCGTTGTACCCTGCGTAGTGAGCTCGAAGGTTGTGGTGGCATACTCTTCTATGAAGGATTGCAAGCGCCTGGCGTCGACGTTGTACCGCCTAAAAAGTCCTTCGATCCTGTCGAGGGGGTGGACCATGCGTTGGCCACACCAGGGCGGTTTGCCCCTGCCCCAGCTACTTTTCTTTCTGCTCATCACGCACCTCTTTCACGCAAGGGAGCTGCTCCCCACAGAGCTGAGAAAGAACCACGGGGGAAGGCAGTGGGTACTGTGCTCGTGGGGGACAACTAGGCGGGCTCCTCCACGCATCACCGTAGGCGAACATGTCCGGATAGAGCTTTTTAAATTGTGCGCGAACACCCTCGACGTCGACCTTGCCGTAGTGTGGGTAATCAACGAAGTTCACCATTTTTGCGACGATACGTGCTTCCAGAGCGCCGTAGTCTACGTTGATAAACGGGAAACCTCCGCGGGGTTGGCGGAATGCATTCTCGACTCTATCGAGAAGACGTTCGTGGTTCGCGCGAGCACGGGCGCGCGCCTCTTGCTTGGCTTTTCGTTTGAGCAATCGCTCGGTTCTTTTATTCATCGGTCGACCCGGTAGCTGGTACGATACATCTCTCGGATGAGCTCAGGGGATAGGCAAGGAACGACCTTCAGGGCGTGGTCAATCAGCTTGCGCATAGCATCTTCCTCACCCAGGTCACTGGTGCCGGTGATGTGGAAGAAACCAAATTTTGAGTACAAAGTGAACGAGAGGTGCGATCGATAGTCAGGGTGATAGGGCCAACGTTCTACCTGCAGCATGAAGGCATCTGCTCTTCTTTCTGCCTGCTTACGCCTGTATGTTCGTTCGTACTCCGAGCGCAGTCGTTTACGGCGTTGGTGCTCGAGAAGCTTCTCCCAACGGCGGAGCGCGCGCTTATTGCTAAGCGGCTTCTTCGCGACTACCTTCCACGTCCATTCGACGTCGCAGTCTTCGTCGAAATAGTCGGAGCCCACCACCTTGGGAGGGTAGATCTGCACAAGAAAAGGCTGACGTGGAGCTATCCCTTCTCGCAGAGCGAAGTCGCTGTTCGCGTAGCTGAATTCTGCCGTGAGGTATCGATGGGCGCTTTCAATCTCGTCGGAGACGACGGATACGGGGTCTTCGCACTCAAACCAGCTTGGTACGACGCCAATCTCCGGGCAGGACAGCTTTTCCAAAGATAGGTTGCTGCACGGCGTGGGCAGTAAGTGCATCCAGACGAGGATGTGCTCCTCGGTGTACCTATCTACCAACCCGCGTCCGCACTTTGGGATGAGCCGTCCGTACTTGTCATACGTCATCGTCGTCCGCGTTCAACAAAGAAAAATCCAAGGTGAATTCTGAAACTGGACGAAAGGCAGCTGGCCCCGTCGTATAGGTATCGACCTCGTAACGCCCGCATTTACTGCAGTCCAGCAGCCTCTTCATGCCGTCGCGCGCATGGTCTGCCCACATACCGCAGCGCGCACAACGCTCGCCTTTGCTCGCGGAGCCCGACGTAAGCGTCGCTTCGACCTGGTCGAGTTGCCCGAGGTCGTAGCGACGCGTGATCCTTGCGCGGGGCATGGCGCGTATCTCCGCGTGCGTGAGCGGGCGCTTTAGCCTTTCGCGAATGGCTCGTACACGTTCTTCGTGCGCCATCGTGATGAAGTCGAACTGGCTCCCCGTTCTGTGCGCGATCAACGCGCTGGCGCGATCGATGACACCTTCAAGGACGTCGTTGAAGATGGCGTCGAGGTCGAGCTCCGTGGGCGTGACCCCGAACTGCTCCTGCACCCAAGTAGCCACCCCATCAAAGCCCAGGATGGCAGGGCCCGCCAAACAGCGTACAGCTTTGCGGTAGGCTTCATGCAAAAGCCTGGTGTACGAGTCCAGGTGCCCAGAGCGATCACGCCCATGTGGCCGTGTACCCACACACAACGGGAACCGCACGCACCCATAAAAGAAACCCGTGGCGCTGCGACGTTCCACCATCTGGACGCCGCATTCTGGACAAAGCCCCGCCTCTTCAGAGGGCAAGGGCCGTTTGCGAAATGTCATGTACTTCTCCTAGCAAGGACAGCTGCCGCATGCTCGGCAGCACAAAAAACAACGCCCTGGAAGCAGACCCGGCGTACGCTTGAGAGCGGAGGTCTGCGATCAGGGCGCTGCTGGCGGTGAGCCGCCGTTGTTACGTCGGGCTACGCCTGAACATTTGATTCGGCGTAGCGCTGCTCTGCGAGCTCGACTGCACGCTCAGCTAGCTGCGCCTGCACACTGTCGAGGGGCAAGTTTCCGATGTTGCCGAGCATGCGCACCAGGGGCAGTAAGTCTCGATACAGCTTCACAGCCTCTTTGAGCGCGCCAGCCTGTTGCGCCTCGATCGCCGCTTGTTGCAAGCGCTGTGCCTCTTTGCGCAACTCCTGCGGCGTGTAGTAACAGCCGTTCAGTACGATGTATGCGATGACTCCTGAATAAATGAGAACGCAATCGGGATTCGCCATGCTGCACCTGGGATTGGATGATTCGACGTGCGTGCCCGTTTTCTCGGAAGGAAGCGGGCGCGCGAGACCGTCAGACATCGTGGACTGGATCGTCGGGATTGGGAACAGGTCGTGGTGTGGCCGGAAGCGCCACCTCGAGCACCTCGAACGAAGGAACGCAGCGCAAAGTGTCGCGCGGTTCGTGAAGCTCGTCCTCTGCTTCATCCACCCAATTCATGGGCGTGACCCTCGTCATGTCATTCGAGCTATCCGATTGTTTTTCCATCACCGTTCCGTACGTCGTACTGGTTCACCAGTTCTTGGGCCTGCCGGACCATTTCCTGCGCAGCTGCCTCAGTCGTGGCGTCTCGGTAGCTGAGGGTAACCGTTTTCGTTGCTAATACGAGCGCGGCGACTTGCACGCCGGTGGGGTAAACAGGGCCAGCTGGGTCAGTGATCAGCGCGATGAGCTTCTCGGTGAGCTCGATGACCGTATCCGAACGGACGTCATCTTGCTCTTCTTTGCGCTGCCACTGAGGCGATTTTTTGTCGATGACCTTGCCCATGGCATTCTTATACCGCGCGTGGCGCACTACTTGCGGCACTTCTTCTGCTCGGAGACGCTTGGCTACGCAGCATGAATCTTCAGTTTACCAGCCGGCAAGGGAGGGCGCGGTTCGGGAATAAGAAAGAGGAGGAGGTATCCCATGTTCCCGAAGATGTTGTTCATCGCAGCGCTCGCCAGCGGGTGTGCTGTCACGCAGTACACCTGCACGGGCCTGGATTGCCCAATGCTGGTGCCACAGCCAGTTTTTGTGCGGGTGTACGAACGACCACGTCGTGCGCCCATGCTCAGGGAATACAACGTGCGGGTTCCGCACAGGAAAAGCAACCGTGAGAAAGACCAGATACGCCGCGAGCCTAGAGCTCGAGCCCTCGTACCGGTATTACCTTCGACTGCGTCGGTTCTTGCTGAAGCACGAGGGCGAGGCCGAGGACACGAGCTCAAATATCGCGTTCTTCCTCGTGCTCTTGCGCAACCGCAGCGTCAATAGCGTACGCATCGAGGTTGACGACAGCACTTGGCGCCTCTGCTTCAAGAAAGGGGACAAAGAAGTGAGCGCAACGGGCAAGGGGTTTTGGCAGGTGGTCGACGCTGCGTTCGAGCAGTACGACCGCTCCGATGGTTTCATCTCAGAACTGAATTGATGGAGGACATATGGACAAACAGGTATTCATGCGCTGGTGTAAGAAGGTGCTCTGCCATTACAAGCGGCGTGACAGCCAGCACGGGCGCCGAGAACGCTACGCGAAGCAGGTGGCCACGTACGATCCTGAGGCGGCTCGTCTACTGCTGCAAATCAACAAAGCGGAGGCTGCGCTCGCAAAGCACGTGGAAACCCGGCTGGAGAAGCCTCACGATCAAACTACTTGCGAGTGTTGCCTGAGTTACCTAAAACTTCTCAGCAAAGGAGGCAATCTTGTCTGATAGAACATCGAAGGAAGAGGAAGCGGCGGCAGAGGGCGTAGTCGCGACGAGCTCGGAGGAATACGAGGAGATTGTTGGGGGCATCCATCGCTTCGAGAGCAGCGGCATCCCAGACATGCTTCGAGAAGCACGGAGCGCGGCAGCGTCGCGCATCGAACTATGTGACCCAGCGCTCGCAGAGCTGCTGCAAAAACATGTCGCAGCAGAACGGGCTGTAGCTGCCCACGTGGCTGCTGTGCAGGAGCGCAGGCAGGAGAAGCCAAACTGATGGACATCGCGTACTGGGCAAAAATAAAACAGACCGAGCGTAGCTCGTCGCTGGGTCAGCTCCTGCACACGGAGCGACGAAAGGCTGTTGCTGCTTTGGAGGTGTTGGACCCAAAGCTTGCGGAGATCTACCGCACACAGCTCGCTGCCGAGGACGCCGTGTTCGACTATCTTCAGTCGAAGTACCCGGTCGTGGAGTGAGCGCGAGCTCGGGCTATGCCCGAGCTCTTTTAGCCCCCCGTTGCGAACATCGGGTCGAACGTCGGGATCGAGCTCATGTCGACGTCGAACACAGAATGCTCATCGCCCGCGAGCATGTCGTCCTCGCCGCGCTTGGCCTTGCGGCGCTCGGCAGGACGGCCCGCGCCCATGATGTCGCGCTCGGTGAGCTGGCGGACGCGTGCGCGAACCTTGTCCGGGTCCAGGTCGAGGATGTCGCAGATGGCGATGAAGGCGGTGATGATCTTCTGCCCGCGCTCGCGCAGGTCCCAGGAGGAAGACTCCTCGTTCTCGACGAAGAGCCAGTGGTATGCGTTCTCGGCGAGCTGCTTGTTCTGCAACTTCGAGCTCTGCCGGTAGAGCACCCAGTCGTAGGCCGCGCGGCGGATCACCTCGAGCAAGAGCGCCCGGCAGTTGCCCGCTTCGACCACCGGGTCGGATAGCTCGCCGTAGGCGTACTCTTCCGGGTCCCAGGAGCTGACCCGCTCCTCGAAGGCGTCCAGGTTGGCGGGAGGCTCGGGCAGAGCGGTTGGCGGAGGCGCCAGCGGCTTCTCGACGCGCCGAGGGGCCTTGCGGCGCTTGGGGCGCCTGCGCGCGCGCGGGCGTGGGGTCTCGTCGCTGAGCAGGCCTCCGAGCGCGGCTAACGGCTCGAGGAGAACCCTGTAGGTGAAGTTGGGGGGCAAACCCACCGGGTGCCCTGCGCTCGATGCCAGGGCTGCGTACCGAAAGGCGGCAGCGCCGGCGACGAGCCGGTCGGACGCACGGATCAGCTTGGCATCGTTGGTTGTCACGTCAGGTGGCTGTAAAGGCGACGGGTACGCCTTGAATGGGGGTGTTGGGGATGCGCACGATGGAAGTGTCGAGGCGCGTTGCCTGCAACGAGGTCGTCCCGGGGCGCAGGCCGCGCAGAAAGAGCTTTTCGTGCGTCGCCAGCACCACTGCGATTGTCGGGTCAGACGTTGACCAAGCCACGTCCATGGTCGCGGTAGCGGGGAGGACGCCGCCATCGGTGGTATGCACCACCGGTACGAGCGGGAAGTCGTTTGAGCCGATATCGCCGACCACGATGTTCCACGGCCCCGCGGGAGTAAACTCCACGCGGGAGACGACGGGGAATAGAAGGTCGGGGAGGTTCACGCTCGGAGCATCCGGGATGGTGATGATCCGCAAGCAATCCTCGTACCCTTCGACCGTCACCTCGTACTGCCCAAAGCGCACGAGGTCCACTTGCATGTAGCCGTTGTGGTCGGTGCGCTGATGTACCTGCTCGGTCAAAAGCGCCGCACCATCAAGGAGCAGTGGGTCGAACTTGGCGTGGATGTGGATGTCGTGGCCGACAGCCGCGCTTCCATCAGGACGCTTGAAGAAGCCCGAGGCCCGACAGAGGCGTGGGTTCAGGGCCTCTGGGGGCTTGAACTTGTGCGCCACTGTGTCGAAGATGTTTGTCGCAGGCGCTACAGGGGCCTCCAGCACCTGAAGAAGCTGGGGCTGCGGGAAGGAGACTTGCTCCTTGAAGAACCGTGCCTGGTAGGTGGCGGGAGCCGTCAGGCTCAACGCCGCACGGCCGGCGCTGTCGGTGGTAGCGCTCGTGACGAATGTAGTGCCGGTGCTGTCGAAAACTCGAACCAGCACGCCGGGCAAGGGCGTGTGCGTCACATCATCGTCGGTTACGTAGATATCGACGCTCTCTACGCTCATCAGATTTGCCTCAGCTTCATGCCCGTGGCATTCACGGGCAGCAACCCGATTACGTCACCCAAGCGGGGAACGTAAGACATGCGCACACGTTTTCCGTTCACAACCAGTGCGCATCGCATGCGCATGCCAATGAGGTTGAGCTGCTGCAGGTAGCGTTGCAGCATCAATCCTGGGCGGTAGGAGACAGATCTGTGCGTGAGCCCTGCTGGGCCCATGTACTGGATGTGCAATAGGGCGGGGGACTCTTCGGCCTCGTTCGAGCTATTGGCACGCGGATTACCCTCCGCAGCCAGATCACTCGATGAAGAGACGGGTGAAGCACCACTCGCCAGTGGTGTGGCGGCCGCCGTTACACCCGGCCCAAGATCTTCAGCCGAAGCCGGTCCGGGCCACGTCTCGCCGAATGCCGAAGAGTCCCCCATAGGTTAAATGTTCCTCCGCTCCATGATCGGAATCTGAGGAACGCGCGCACGGAAATAATCTTCCTGCGTGCTGTAGGCGGGGTCAAAGAGCATGAAGGAAGTGACGCCAGGATCAGTTGGGGTCGTCACTTCTTTCACGAGGTTGGTGCCGCTAACCGCGACGGAATACTTTTGCCCACGCACCAGACTGAACTCTACGTGGCCAGCGGCATCGCTTCGTAACACCAAGTCGGCTCCCACTACAAGCTTTCCATCTACGAGCGAACCATTGAACGGGTTTCGCACAGAGACCTCGGTGCCGACCACGGGAGCGCCATCTCCTGCGATGAGGTCTAGGTACCCGAGCACCAGCGTCTCGGGCGGAGCCGCGATCACCTGCTCGATACCGAACGGCTGGCTAAACTCGCTCAGCGCGTGCGACAGGGAGTTGCGGAACCGCGTCTTGTAAAAGAAGGTCTTTCCGCCTGTATAGTCCGCGAACTTGTAGGTGTAGGTTGAGTTGTTCAACCGAACCCGCGGGTCGTGCCCTGTGGCAAAAGAGTTGGGCTCTTGCGTAGGCAGGGCTAACAAAACGGCGGCGTCGCTCTCGACCACGCGCAGGGTGTTGGCGGTCCCGACCTGCTGTGTTTCGAGCAGAAGGACGCCATCCCCATCGACACTGGCGATAACCGCCCCGCCGCTCTTTTGGGTGATCTGGGTGGCTGCCGTCGTAAACGCCAGCGGATCTACCCCAGAGAAGCTGATGGGTAGGGGCTCCTGCTCGTTCACCGAGAGGAAGAGCTGCTTACCCACCAGGTTGGCGGAGGGCCCAGGCGCGGTGCCTTTGATACGCGCGGGCGCCCAATTCTCGGAGGTGATCTCGCTGTAAGGTCCAGTTTCCGCGGCGGCACGCCACACCTCCAACCGATCGTAATGTCCGACGAAGCTTGCGGGTTGGAGAAAGATTTCTAGCTCAACCACCTGAAGAGGCGGTGACTCGGCGTGCACGACAGGGATGACCTGGACCGTTGTCATGTACCGCCCTGCCGCTGAAGTACGGCCTTATTCACGATCCACCCATCCGTGGTGATGGCTTCCCGGGCGAAATCCGCTTGGTATCGATCCTCGAGTTCCTTGTTGAACTGTGCCGCAGCGTGCGCTGCCTCGCTGTGCGCGATGCACGCGTACTGGAGTTCGCGCTTGTACCCAGCGATGAGCAGCTCCTGCTTCTCAATCGCCATGAGGTTCAGCTGGTACTGCAGGTGGTCTTCCCGCGACAGCTTCCTCTCCTTCACTGCTCTTTCCGTGAAGGGGTTACGGGCAGGGAATGCAGGCGGAAGTATCTCAGCGCGATCTACTTCGGGATCGCCTGCGGGCGCTTGTGCCATCTCGTTCACAACAGCCTCGGGCAAGCTCATGAAACCTCATCCGGTTAGGAAGTCGTCGATCTCTGCGGTTACCAGGGAGGCAGATTCTTGGACCGACGCCTGGGCGAGACGCTCCGAACCTGTCCTACCTTGAAGGATTCTCTTACTTACGTCCACTCGCTTCTTCAACTGCTTCCGCTGTTGAGCCGCGTATTCCCGGGTGGCCTGTGCCAGGGAGTCGAGTCGGGCGTTGCGTTCGGTGATCGACGACATGCCCAAGCCTACCGGCCGCTTGCCAGCTCCTGCAACTTCGGGTAGCTCTTTCGATGGATCGGGCAGAGCCCAAGCTCGATTATCGCCCTAGCATGTTGATGCTGGCGGTCCCCTCCGTAGCCCATGTGCTGCTCGAAGCCGTAACCAGGGAAGTCGTCGGCGGCCACGCGCATGTAAGAATCGCGGCATTCCTTGGCAATAATGCTCGCCGCGCTCACAGCGGGCACAAGGGCGTCCGCCTTCTTCAGGCACATGGCGGGCATCTCAACCCCGGTAGGTAGGATATTTCCATCCATCACTACCAGCGACTCGGGGAACAGAGCGCGGCAGTGGCGCACTGCATGAACCACCAGTTCATCGCGGGCGCGCCCGAGCCGCAGGCGGTCTATGGCGGCGCTGTCGTGGGCGAGGACGACCTGTGCCAAGATCGTCGGGCGGCGCAGCACCTCCAGCACCAGGCGCTGCCGGGTCTCGTGGGACAGCACCTTGGAGTCGCGAACCCGGGGGTCGCTCCACGAACGTTCGACGACAACCGCGCCCACCATCACGGGGCCTGCCCAGGCGCCGTAGCCCACCTCATCGACCCCGATGATGTAGGGCCACTTGGTGTGGAGAACCGCGTCGAGCTTCATTGCTTCTTGTGTTTCCATGGCTAATAAACCGCCGGCGCCCCGAGAGGAGCGCCGGCTTCGGGCAGGTTGAACTAGAGGGAAACGTAGCCGGGTACATCCTTCGCAATCAAGTCGGCGAAGTACTGCCCGTCTTTGGCTTGGTCGAGATCGAGCTCGAACTTGGCTGGCTCTGCATAGCGTTGTAGCGCGGCGGTGCTGTGCCACTCGCCGTAAAACTCGTCGAACTCGCGTTTGGTCAGCAGGGACTTTGCTCGATCCCAAACCTCCCAGCGTCCCTCGTCACTGGACATAAGCATCTGCTGGATCAGCATCATCTCGATGCGGCTGAACTTGCGCGATTGGAACGAGTAGTCGATCCAAGCTTCAAACGCGAGTGGCGCCACACGCTGGGCCATGGCCGCCTTGATGTTGGAAGCGAGCTGGATCTCGTGCTGCGCATGTGGATCGCAACGAAGCTTCAGAAAGCGCAGGCAGTTGTGAAGGTCGATCTTCCAGAACCACTCGGTGTACAACGAGGTCGGTAACGCAATTCGAGCGAGCTCACGCGCTAGGTCGATGTCGGGGGCGGTTACGAACTCGTAGAGCTCCCTGGCCTGGCGGTTCAGATCTATCAGGCGCCCGCGGATCTCCATCGCCTGGTCGTACGTCACGGGCGCCGCCCTGCCCTGTTTGTTCTTCTTGCTTTGGGTGCCCAGGTCTTCGGGAGCGGGCAGGTAGAACTGCATCGAAGGCAGCGAGTACCTCAGGGAGTACTCGTTGACCGAGCTCGTGCGGTGCCGAATGAGCTGACGCGCAACGAAGATGGGCAGGCGCACATGGAACTTGAGCTCCACCATCTCGAACGGGGTCGTATGCTCGTGCCGTAGCAAGTAGCGGATGAGTCCACGCATGTCGTTGATGTTCCGCGTACCCGCACCGTGGCTCACACGTGCGGCTTGTTCGATGTCCGCATCGCTGCCCATGTAGTCGACCAAGGCGACGAACCCGTGATCGAGGTATCTGAAGTATTTTCCGAGTATTTCATCAGCGGCTGCTAGTCTCATTTTCTTTATCTTCTCCTTTACGCTGCAGTACTACTGGGATGAATTTGTCGAGACGGACATGTCCCCACACAAGGTGATGCAGTTGCGGGTCTCCTGACGGAGAGATGTGCAACAGGAGGTCGGGGTCCGTGCCGGCATTTGTGTCCGCCAGCGCCCCCGCGATCTCCTCCAGAACTAAGCAGGAAAAGGCCGTCTTGTATGGGCCGACCTCGGGTAAGCTCGGGCAGTTCTTACTGGGCGCTGGAGTTTTGTGCCCGCACATACGACAGACGAACATTGCTTTCCCGGAAGGGGAAGTTGCGTACAGCTCGATCCAACGACTGTACGTCATAGTGATTCCTCCAGGAGGTCTCCCAGCGCGGCGTAGCCCAGCGCGTCGGCCGGACACACGAAGGGGTTTCGAGCTATGCCGACACGCACCACGTGCTTCTTTCCGGTAGTACGAGTCAGCTCCCTGGCTTCGCTAAGTTTCTCCCAGCGCTTGAGAGCCACCTCGTCGTACTCGCTCATCACCTTCTTGGCCCGAACGGCTCGTTAGCGAATTTCGCGAGCATCTCTTGCATGTCTTGCATGCGACTTGCCCCCATGCGCGTGGGGTTGACTGCTACGAGATGTGTCACGCGCTCGTGGCGCCCGGTATCGCTGTCGTGAATTTCGTCCTTGATGAATTCCTGCACGTGGTAGCCATCGTTGGCGAGAATGTTGAGTTCTCTCTCCAGATTTTCGTACGACACGTCGGTGACGACGCGCCAGATTTTCGGGGGTGTTTTGTTGGGTTCCATGGCGTCTTTTACCTGTGCTTGTCGTGCTCGTCCACCGTACTGAGGGCAGCTTGTGCTGCAACTACAGAGCCATATTCCAATGCGAGGCACTTCCGGGGCTTACCGCCATCGCGCTTGACGGGTGCGTGGAGCTCTGCCGTGAGTTTGCGTTCGAGCTTGTGCACAGCTTCTTCCGCTAAGCGCAGTAGCTCCCGAGCTTCATCTGTCATTTGGACTCCAAGAAGCGCCCAGCAGCCTGCTTCATTTCGAGCGCGCGAAGAGTGTCCGTTTCGTGCGAAGCCAGGTGGGAGAGGGCGGCGGCAGCCCACCAGCGAGAGGGCAGCGGTTGGCCCCGGGCGTCTTTGCCGGGGGGAGGGAGGTCAGTGATCTCGTCCTCGAGCATCTTCTCGACGCTCACGACCTCGGCCTTGGTCAGAAGCTTGCCGAGCCTGCTTCTCAGCTGATCCCAGGGCACCTTCTCTTCGTGGGCCTGGGTGATGCCGTCCAGGAGCTTCTTCACGGCTTCGGGCATGAGCGCGGCGCGCACGGTGGCTTGGATCGCTTCAGCCACTGCCTCGAGCTCCTTGGTGGCGACCTTGTCGTCAAGCTTCAGGTCCGTGTCCTCGACGACTGAGCCGATGTGCGTTCGGCTGAAGGCGTCGTCGGTGACCAAGCTTCCGCCGTTGAACACGCGCAGGACAGTGTTGCTTACCTTGACGCGCCCCTGCCCGAAGTCGCTGTTGCCCCAAGAGGCGCCGAGCGCAACGAACTCGCCCTTGATGGGCTGGAACACGTAGGGCAGAAAGCACTGAAGACTGACGCGCGTATCCGCAATCGTCGCACTGACTGGCTGTGCGCCAAGCTCGCCGCACACCGCAAGGAATGGCTGCAGTACGGCGAGGCTCACGAGGTGGCGGTTGTAGCTCTGCGTGAGCACAGCCCGAAGCTCGTCCCCAACGATTCGGTGGAGAAACTCCGCGGGCTGCCCCTTGCGGTTCGTGAACACCTGGTTCGCGAACATCGTGTTGAGGATGTGGCAGAGCAGCGCTCGCCGCCAGTCCGATACACCAGGTCTGCCGGACGTGACGTTCAGATCGTTCTTTGTGTTTAGGTTGAGCCCAGCGATCGTGCTGAGTTGACCCAAAGCGTGCTTATGGACCCGCAAGCTGCTCTGCACGAGCCCTTGCTTGTCCTTATAGTTCAGGCAAACACTGCGGTAGCCCGCCACTTCTGGCCCCAGGTCGAGCTCCATGCGGGATGGCGGGACGTATCTGTCCCGCGGGATATTGTTCGCGCAGAATTCGAGAAGGCGCTTTTGTTCGTTTGCGCCTACGCTGATGAGACTGGCCAACACTTGCCGTGCTGCTTGTGCGGCCGGAGATTCGTCAGCGTCGTAGCTTGTTGCTGTGTACATGTTACTCCCAGTTCTCCCCGTTGTTGACGGCTTCGGTGTACCGCTGGTGCAGGTTACGTAGCTCAGCTTCTTCAGCGGCGAGCTTCTTGCGAAGCTCCGTCAGCTGACGCTGCTTTTCCTGCAGTTGTTTCCACAATTCGTGGGCGATGTAGTTTACGGCCATCGCCCTTCTTATGCCTGAATGTAGAGCTCGCTTACGCGGCTACAACGGCTACTTAGATGTGCTTCTTGATCTTCTCTGCGATCGAGGTCTTCAGTCGGCTGATCTTTGGCTGACTCACGCCCAACCTAACCGCCAAGGTGGTGGTGTCCGTGATTTTGGCGGCACCTCCCGAGCCAAAGATGTGGTTGAAGACTTTTGCCTCGTCAGGCGTCAGGTAATCTTCGGGCCTGCGCTGAATGAGGCGGATGACGTCGTTCTCTCGCGACGTGTGAAAGGCGGTCGGATCTGTCTCGAACGCCGAGCTTGGGACGTCTTTCCTGAGCGACTGCACCAGCGTGGCGACACGGCTCTCCGGCATTTTCAGGTGCTCGGCGAGCTCGGCATGCGTCGGCTCCCGTCCAAGTTCTTCGAACAGCGTGTTCTGTGCCGACTGCAGGGGGCCGATGTTTTTCGCCTGACCTTCGGGGATGTAGCCGATGTTCTGGTGCTTGGCGTTGAAGCGCTTTGCCTTCTGCAGGCGCGTTTGCACGTGGGTGTTGAACGCCACGCCACGGTTGGGGTCGAAAGTCTCGGCTGCGCCAATGAAGTGCTTCTGCAACTCCATCTTGAAGGCAGCTTCGCCCACCGCGGGCGCTTTCCACTCTTTGGTCTTGCGCGCGAACAGCGGGTTGTACCGCTGCATCAAGGGCTGAAGGAGTTCTGGAGCACGGCCTCCGCTATTCCAGGAGTGCCAGAGCTCCAGATCTTCTTCCGCGCGCTTCTCCGCGACCTTGGACTTTTCTTCCAGGAAGTTCTCGAGAGGGTTCTTTGCCATGCTCAGGGGAAGAGCTTACGCACCATCTCATCGAGCGTGGAGCCTTCCATCGTCTTCGATTGAAGGAGCACGCCATGGGAGGTGAAGTCACCGGACTTTGCGTGATCGAGGTTGGCGCCCAAGAGCTCTTGGAGGTGGCGTTCCGCCTCGTCGTAGTTGTTGAAGGCTTGACGGGTAACCTCTTGCCGGTCTTCCTTCGACTCGGCGTAGGTCGCCTCATTCTGGTGAAAGGGCTCGGGCTTCCCGGTGGGCGGGCCCTTGTGCGCGGGCGGGTCGTCGTGCAGCTTGACCGGTTCGTGCTTGGAGTCTTCGTTCGTCTCCAGCGCCTCGGCTTCTTTTGCTAGCCACTGTTCGAGCGCGCCCTGTCCTGCGGGGCGATAGTCGGGGGAAGTGATTTTGACTGGTACGTCATCCGTCAGAGCCATGAAACCTCCTTCAGAAGGATACTTTGGTCAGCCGTCGATGCCCAAGTCGACATCGAGATCGCGCAGCAGCGACTTGAGGCGTTCAATCTCGGCATCGCGCTCGGCAAGTGCGGTCACGTACTGCGCGTTGGCGTTCAGAGCCTCTCGCAAGATCAGGTCCCGCTCCTTGAGCTCGTCGTTGAATGCCCCCATGACTTCTTCCGCTGCGGAGGCAAACACACGCATACCCGAGAGTTTTGCTCGAATGCTCTCCAGCATCTTCGGGTTCTCGAGGAGCGCATCCTCTGGAACCTCTGCTCGAAGCGCTGCATCGACCACGTACGTACCTGAAGCCGTGGCGGCAAAGTTGCGGGAGAACTTCACGAGCTGAAAGGTCAACGAAGGCAGCGCGGCTACAGGCTGACCAGATCTTCCAGTGTTGCCGGGAATGCTTCCGTTAGGGTTATTAGATGAGTTGCCCATTGTACGTACCTGGCTGGGTGAGAGTCTATTGCCTTGAAGGATTGCGCAAGCCTTGTACCGATCCTTCGCAACGATGTTTTCGGGTTGCTCAGTGAGCGCCGCAACAAAACGGCGGAGCTGATGGCGTAACGCGCAAGCAGGTCGACTCGTTTCTCTCGTACGGCGAGCAACGGATCCATTCCCGTGGTTTTCGTGCGCGTGAAGGCGCGCTCCGCGAGACTGGCCGTAACATCCAAACGAAGGTGGTTCAGCTGCTCGATGAGTTCGGTCATGCCCTCATGTGACATGTCGAACCGCTTATGCGGCGTGGCCAACTTCGAGGGGAAAGCCGTGACAGGGAGGAGCCACCGGTACATCGTCTCGAGGCAGAGGAAAGCACGATGATGCTGTAGTGTGCGGGTGCTGCCCCAGAGCGAGAAGTACTTTTCAGCGGTTTCCCAGAGCTTGTCATATTCGCCTTTGTAGACCTCGTTGATCGTTACGGTTAGGTCTACCGCGCGCGGGATGGCGCAGAGGTAACCGTGGATAACAGGACAGCATTTCATGAACCTCGTAGATGAAGCGACAGTAGTTCATCTACGCCTGTTATACCCGGAGGCGCCCGGTTGTTTCAGCGCTTTAGATCTGATTCTTCTGCGCACCCGGCATCGGCACGCCGAAACCCTTGGGCTTGGCGATGTCCGCAATGCTCGGGCCGGCGGGTGCCGTGACCTTGGGCGCACCAACGCGCTGCGTGGCGTTGAGCTTGGCAGCCGGGGTCATCGCGCCGGTGGCCGTGTTCATGGAGGCCGCGCCTTTGAAGAGGCTCCCGAAGATCGTCGCCTGCTTGTTCTCCCCGACCATCCATTCCTCGGGCAGGCCCGTGTCGTCCTGCTTGGTCATGGCGGGGGAGCGGAAAGGCGGGATGCCGCTCGTCATCTTGAACGGACCGTAAGAGAGCGGACCCGAGAACTGCGAGGCCGACATGTCCGATCCCACGCCGATACCAGCTTCCTTCAAGGCCAATGGTGGCGCGGTGAACGCCGGCGTCGCGCTGTTGGGCTTCATGCCCGGCGGGTTCTGGGCCTGGTTGCCGCCGTAGCCTGTGGGCGAAAAGGCGTGCTTGCCCATGAGGTGTGCCACGGATGGCGCGGTCAGGATGCCAAGGCCGGCCACGTCAGTGGCCGCATGCCCGAACTCGCCCATGAGCCGGCGCTTTTCGGCACCGTGCTCGGTACTGTCACCGGCGGCGCGCGCTCGGATGGAGGCCTGCATGGTGTCGAGGCCGGGGACGGCCAGGACGCCAAGGCCACCAATTTCCACGGCATGGTCCCGGATTGCCGGGTTCTTCAGAGCTCCCAGGATGCCGGGCTTCTTCGCGACATTCGCGGCCAGGGCCAGGGGGCTTGCCGTCTTCTGGGCCATTCGCGTGAGGAGGCTGACGAACGCCGGCAGCGCAACGGACCCGAGCTTGTCTCGGATGACGTCCGGCATCGTCTTCTGCAGGTCGTTCGGCAGGGTCTTGAAGGCCTTGTGGGCGAGGTAGTTGTTGCCCTTCTGGGCCACGACCTTGGTCTCCGTGCCCACGCGTTCCTTCACCTTGGCGATGAGCTCCTGGAGGTCTTCGGCGACCTTCACGGGCATCGGGGCAGGGGAGGGGGCCAGGGCCGGCTCGTGCTCGCGGACGAACTTGCGCAGGGTTCCGATCTCGGCGCTGCGGTCAAAGTGCGCGCGCACGAGCGGGATCGCCCCGCCGGCGAGCGCGCCCTTGGCCACATTCGCGGCAGCGTTCAACGCCTGGGCCTTGGGCGTGGCGCCTTTCAGGGGAGAGCCGTGTTCGATCGCATGCCCCAGAGCGCCGGCGATGCCGCCACCCAGCCCGCCG
>JACCDR010853000.1_pt1 | contig 19669 bp, 33 predicted proteins | sample 7446431 | NCBI WGS metagenome assembly JACCDR01 (sample SAMN15323443, study PRJNA562643) | freshwater metagenome | isolation source: river surface water | place: USA:Blue River Watershed | collected 2017-08-17 | reverse complement strand
CTTTTGATCGGTCTCGGTGGACGCGGCTCTGGCCAGCACGTGCAGCATGTGGGCTGCCGTGGTGAGGGTGTCTCCGCCGGAGGCGGCCAGCCACTGTCTGGCCTGGTGCACGTTCTGGTCGAGGCCGTTATTGGCGTATGCGAGGTTCTGGTCGGCCTCGGCGATCAACGCCGGGTCGGGGGCCGGGTCGGTGCTCATCAGTCTCCCTGGCGGATTTCCGATCTGACAGGACACACATTACGGACTAAGTGGATGCTCTGCGTGACTATGGCTTACTCTGTCCGTCACCAATCCATCTCATACCGGGAGCTGATCAGGTATGGCACTCGCACCCTCGACCACGGCCAAGCCGCCGACGACACCGCCACGCAACGCCAGGAGGGGGCCGGCTGCGGGTGCGGTGACGACGCGCCGGCTGATTGAGCCGGTCGAAGACCGGCCGACCATGCTGTACCAGCCGGTGCCGCAGATCGACGACCCGAAGGTCATGAAGGTGACCTGGCCCTGGATCACTCCGGACAAGGCGGCTGAATGGATCTCCGAGGCCGGCGAGGATTCGGAGTTCCGGCAGCGGCCGACCAGACCCAACGAGGTTCGACGATGGAAGTTGTTGCAGGAGACCGATCGCTTCGTGCACTTCCTGCCGGCCGGGCCGATCTGCCGCGATCCTGAGGGTCGGCTGATCAACGGCAAGCACCGGTTGACCGCGGTCAGCGAGGGACTCAACCCCGTCGGATTCATGGTCGTCAGTAATGTCCCGCGTTGGATGTTCCCGTTCTTCGATACCGGTAAAGGCCGAACCATTGATGATGTCTTCTACGTGTCGGGCCGGATGTCGAAGGCGCAGTCCGGGTCGACGATGCGCCTGGCGATGCGGTACGAGGAGTTCCTGTGGGGTCTGCGCTCGGAGCTGAACTGGAAGGAGTGGTCGAAGGTCAACGATGAACACTCCGATGTTGACCTCTACTGCGCCAGCCACCAGGATCTCGCCGACTTGTACATGGTCGCCGATCAGTGCTACCGGGGCGGGCGCAAGGCCGGCGGCAAGGGTTCCCGGCTGATCATCGCCTCGTTGATGGTGTTCCGGCATTTCCAGATCGCGGCCTGGCCGGAAGGCGAACACGAGGTGGTGCGGTTCTTCGAACAGTTGACCACCGGCGCGGACGTGGGGAAGAACTCGCCGCCGCTGGTGCTGCGGGACTGGTCCCGGGAGATCGCCAGCACCCGGGAGCGGATCACCGCCAAGCGGGAGATGCATCTGCTGCTGCTGTTCAATGCCTTCAACCAGTCGATGCGCAAGGAGCGGATCCTCAACGGCAAGCAACGGGCGGCGCACGGGATGCCGATGCCGCTGCCGTACCACCCGAAGGGGCCCCAGGTGGCGTTGGCCAATGTCCGGGAGGCGATGGCCAGGCGGTCCGTCCCGACGGGGTGAACCCGAGGCGGGGCCGCCTATGTACGTCACTTCGTTGGTGTCTTATCGTTGATGGTTCAGCAACTCACGGTGATGATCGCGGAGGGGGCCCTTCGGGTGTGGACACGGCGGCGGTTGCGCAGCGGGTTCATGGCGCTGATCGAATGCGGGTGTGTCGGGCTCCTGTCGTACGTGGGTGTCGCGGGGGACAAGCCGGGCTGGGGACGGGTCGCCTACGGCGGGCTGGCCGGCGCGGTGGCGATGTACTTCTACCTCCGCGCGTCGGTCCGGCGCCGCCGGCTCCGCTACGACCAGGAGCTGTCGTCTTTCGTGCAGCACCAGCCCGGCAAGGGCGAGAAGGTGCTCATGACGTTCAACGCCGTCGCCCGCGACGGCGGGGTGACGGTGATGATGCAGGTCAACGCGAGTCACGCCGACGCCGCCGTGACGGCGAGCATCCTGACCGCCGTCCGCGACCGGGTCGAATACGAGATCCGTGCCCAGGCCGCCCCACTGAACTGAGGAGCCGGTCATGAAGATCCGGGTTGCCGTACCGCCGTTCCGTCTGCTCCTGGACATCCTGGTGCCCGTCCTGCTCGTGGCGTTGGCGATCAACCTGGACGGGCTGCCGACCCTGGTGCGGATCGGGCTCGGCGTGCTGGGCGGCGCGTTGGGTGGCCGGACCTACGTGATGATCCTGATCGCCGCCCGCTCGGTCCGGGACAACCAGCAGGCGCAGCTCGTCCACGACGGTGCGAGCCCGGAGCACGGGGTGAGCATCGTCGGGCGGCTCTGCGGCAACGGTGCCGTGGTGGTGGAAAGCGAAGCCTGCCTGGAACTGAGCCGGGCGCAGAAGGCCACCGTCATGGGCTGTGTCGAGGTGCATGTGCGGGAACAGGTGCAGATTCTGACTGCGGAGGCAGCATGATCGACAAGATTCGGCGCCTCGCGCCGCCCTGGCCACGGCCGCTGTTCATGGAGATCCGGGCGTGGGCCTGCTTCGGCGTGATGGTGGTCCTGCTCGTGGCCAACCGGCCGGTCGACATCGTCGACCTCACACTCGGGAGCCTGGCCGGGATGTGGCTCGTCCACGCGGTCTGGCTGCACTACCGCCGGCTCCGGCCGGACGACAGCGTCGCCGCGGTGAACCTCGCCCTCAACGCCCTGTCGAAGATGATGCACAAGGGCACCGTGTACACGTTGCAGGTGTCCCCGGCCGAGGGTGGAGTCGAGGTCGACAGCCACTTCCACCCGGGCGGTGACGTCTCCCGGACGCACATCGTCAGGATCCTGCGGAAGACGGCGGACAGCCTGGAAGCCGAACACGTGTCATCAGAGCGGCTGAGTTGAGCCGCCATTTCGCTACCGGATAACACCCGAGCACGTCTGGATCTCCGATGCCGCAGGCCGCAGCCTTGATCCGTGACAAGCACCGAGATCGTGAGGCCGGCGGCGATCCTGCCGGCACTGCCCGCGGACGCCCCCGACGACCGGTACGGAATCCGTGCGCTGACCGAGGCATGGCTCGCCGAGCAGCGCTCCCCGCACACCAGGCGGGCGTACGGCGGCGATCTGCGCGTCTTCCTGGGCTGGTGCCAGGAGGAGGGCCTGGACCCGCTCAGGGCCCGTCCGACCGACGGCGGCCGGTTCAAGGTCTACGTCCTCGCCGGGGCGGCCCCGCGTACGGCGGCCCGACGGATGGCGACGGTGTCCTCGTGGTTCCGGTACCTGATCGCCAACGGGGTGTGCCAGTACAACCCGCTTGGCGCGGTCCGCCGCCCGGTGATCGACCGGGAGGAGACGGTCACCGTCGGACTCAGCCCGGCCGAGGTGAAGGCGATCCTGCGGGCCGGCGACGAGGCCGCTGAGAGGTCCGTGGAGCTGTCGGCGGGGCGGCACCTGGCGGCGATGCGGGACCGGGCCGTCGTGCGCTTCCTGGCGGCGATGGGGATGCGCCGCGCCGAGGTCATCGGGCTGGACGTGACCTCGCTCGGATCCAACCGCGGGTTCCGGACCGTCCGGTTCGTCGGCAAGGGCGACAAGAGCCGGGAGCGGGCGCTGCCGGCGCACCTGCTGGCGGTGCTCGACGAGTACCTGGCGGTCCGTGCCCGCTTCGCCGGGCCGACCGGTGCCCTGTTCATCACCGTGCCGCCCGGCGGCGAGCCCGGCCGGCTCGACGCGGACAACCTGGTCCACATCATCCGCCGGTACGCCACCGCCGCCGGGGTGCCCTCCGCCGACCGGATCACCCCGCACTCGTTCCGGCACGCCTTCGCCACCAACGCCCGGGAGATGGGCGTCGCGCTGGAAGACGTCCAGGACGCCATGGGCCACGCCGACCCGCGCACCACCCGCGCCTACGACCGGGCCCGCCGCCAGCTCCACCGCGACCCGGCGCTGCGCCTGGACCAGATGTTCCAGGACGACTGACGGTTGGACCTACGCAGCGTTGACGCTAGGCTTACCTGCGCGTCGCACCGTCCCCGCTCCGGCGGGGGTGGCTCCAATGAGGTCGCACCTCAACCGCGACGCCGGCCACCGCCGTTGGTGGTGGCGCCTCCGGCCCCCGGTCCCTGGATCGGGGGCCGGCTCCGTGTCCGGACCGGGGCTGACCAGCTAACCTTCAAGGCGAGCCCGGCGAGGGCGACAACTTCATACCCACCGAAGCGCGATCGACGTATACAGATTCTCTGATACAGAGAAAATCTGGCTCGCTCGGCTGTAATAAACCAACGGTTGTCCCGGGGCGATAGATAGGGGGAGCTGTACAGTTTCAGCTAGCTAGATCATCTAGCCCCCAGCAAGCCATAGTCCGGCTAGATAGCCTCCCCCGGTTCACTAGTCTTCTTCGATCCCTAGCCATCCCCAGGGATCTCCAGCCGGTCAGCCTCACCCGCCCGGCAGCCCGATAGCCCTCCAGGGCTCACCCGTCCGACAGCCTGACAGCCCCCGGGATCCCGGCCCGGCAGTCACCTCAGCTCCCGCATCCCCGCCATGGGGATCCCGTGAATAGCTCCCGGGAGCCATAACCAGCGCTGAGGATCTGTCGTTGGGTTCCGTGTCGCGGTCGGGCCATGGTGCCCGGCTCAGAGACGGCTGGGGTGGCGCTGTCGAATCCCAGCCGGGTTCTGGGTGCCTGCCTTTCGATCGGAGGTAGGCGGGAGATCCCGAGGACGGCGATCAGAGTTGTTGTTCCCGCTCACGAAACAGCCCGGCCGCGACGCCACCCTCTGCGTAACCGCCCGGCGGATCCGTCGTTGATCAGCCTGTCGCAGCCCGGCCATGGTGTCAGGCTCAGCAGCCGGGGTTGGGTTTCCGTCGTTTCCCCGCTCCGGTGAGCTGGCGCTGCCGGTACAGGGCCGGGCAGCGGGAGAACCCTGAACGGTGTTTTGCGAATCGCTCATGAAACAGCCGGGCTGCGACGCCACGGAAAGCTGGCCCGGCCGGCTGTAGGTGTGGCCATGCGACCCACCTACGCCCGCCGGGGCAAGCACGCCGTTGTCCGTGAGCCGCGCTGCCCGCTGAGCCGGGAGAAGCGCAGCCTGTGCCGGCACTGCGTGCTGAATCCGTTGGTCCCGTCCCATCCGGACGTGACGGTCACCGCCCTGTTCACCGCGGTCGGGGCTGCCCGCTGTGCCTTGGACAGTTCCCATCCGGTGGCGGTCGGTTCGGAGGTGGGCTTGGCGATGTTCGTCGGGCGGGGCTTCCCGGAGCGGGTCGGTTGGGTCTGCGAGTTTTGTGTCGCCGGCCTACCGTTCGAGCCGCGGGTTGAGGCGGCGGCGTGACCGACTACGCGCGGCACCCCAGCGACCCGGAGTTCGACGAGTACGAGACCTGTCTGTCCGCTGTGGACTGGCTCGGCAACCGGTTCCGGGTCGGCGACACCGTCTTGTACTGCGTGGCCGCCGGGCGCGGGCAGATGATGGCGGTCGGGGTGGTCCGGGCGTTGAAGGCGCACCACCGGACCCGCACGGAGAGCCGGCCCGCCGAGCCGGGCGAGACGCCCACCCGCGTATACCTGAGCCCGGTCACCGGTGAGGAGTTCCGCTCGGTCCACTGGACGGTGCCGTACCACGAGATCACAGTCCAGGTACTGACCACCCGGACCTCCGGCGCCTGGGACAACAAGCAACGGACCCGCCCGGCCTGGGTCAACCCCATGAACATCACCGCGGTCGCCGGCCTGGAGCAGACGGTCGGCGCGACGTGACCCCGTATCTCGACGCGTACCAGGTGATCTGCCCGGACTGCGGTGCCGCGAAGAACCGGGCCTGTGTCTACCTTCCACTGCCCAATGTGGACCTGGAGTTCGTGCACTTCCGCTCGCGGCGGGTGCAGGAGCGGGTGGCGTTGACGGGTTCGCCGACGAAGCGCCCGCACAACGGCCGGCTGGTGCGGTTGCACGAGTTGCGGTTGAAGGCGATCCGCCGAGCCAGCCGGCCGGCGGTGCCGCCGGTCGACCAGGACCGGTTGGCGGCGGCCCGTGCGGAGCGGGAGTTCGACCGGCGCGAGTTCGAGCGGTTGCGGGAGTGGTTGAGGGCCAACGGCCGCATCCTGTTGGCTCCGAGCATCTGAGTTCGGCGAACCGCAGCGGGCGGCCCGACCTACCCGCTACGCTGGCCCCTTTACGGGGGGTAGTCGTGCAAATACAGAATGAATCTCAGCGTGCGTTGGCGGCTGGCCGTCTCGCGTCGGGCCGTCCGGGTGCGCCGTCGCAGGGCGAGGCGGCGCAGCGGTTCAACGTGAGCCGCCGGTCGGTCCAGTCCGCCCGGCAGGTTCTGGCGCGCGGTGTGCCGGGGTTGATCGCCCGGGTGGAGGAGGGGACGGTGCGGGTGTCGGCGGCGGCGCACGTGTCGACCCTGCCGCCGGATCGTCAGCGGCGGTTGATCGCCCGGGGTCCGGATGCGGTGCGGGAGGCTGCGACGGCGATCCGGCGGGGGTTCTGTTCGCCGGACGATTAGCCGGGGATGCCGGCGCGGATGAGGACGGCGGCGATGTCGTCGACCTCGTTGAGTTTGCCGGTGGCGATGTCGATGACGAAGTCGTACGCCTCGTCGTCGTCCATTTCCAGGAAGTGCCCGTTGATGTCGCAGAAGGTGACGGTCGCGGCCCAGGCCAGGCGTTTGTTCCCGTCGATGAGGGCGTGGTTCTGGACGAGGGAGTGCAGCAGGGCGGCTGCCTTGGCGGCCAGGGTGGGGTAGGGGTCGTGGCCGAACACGATGGTCTGGGGGCGGGCCAGGGCGGCGTTGAGCAGCCCGTAGTCGCGGACCGCGGGTTCGGCGCCCAACGTGCGGGAGGCGATCAGGTAGATCGCCTCCAGGTCGAGGAAGATCATTCGCCGAGCCGGCGGATCAGGTCGGCGTAGCGGGGCAGCGAGTGGTCCAGCGAGGCGTTGACCTTGTCGGCCAGGCTGTGCCGCGCCACGTATTCCTCGATCGCCCGTTGGGCCACGTCCTGCATCGACGCGCCTTCGTGTTCGGCCCGCGCCCGCAGCGCGGCGGTCTGCTGGTCGTCCAGCCGGAGGGTCATCGCCATGCGCCCAAGATACCACTTCTGATACCAGACGTTCGGCGGAAATTCGGGCGCCTTGCTGTGTAGGAGGCTACGTGAAGTTGACATACCACCCACTCGCTGATGTGTTCCCCGTTCTGCCGGAGTCGGAGCTGCACGCGCTCGGGCAGGACATCCTGGCCAACGGGATGAACCGGCCCATCGTCCTGTTCGAAGACCAGATTCTGGACGGGCGAAACCGGCACCGGGCCGCCAAGGCGGCCGGGTATGTGACGCAGCCGTCGGACTTCATCGACTTCCCCGGGGACTTCGAGGCCGCGGTGAAGTTCGTGATGTCGGAGAACCTGCACCGGCGTCACCTGACCGGCAACGAGCGGGCGATCGCGGCGGAGAAGCTGGCCACCCTGGCGCGCGGGCGTCCGGTCGGAGATAGCTCCCCGGAGCTGGTTTCCCAGGCTGCGGTGGCCAAGGCGGTGGGGACGAGTCCGGCGTCGATCAAACGCGTCCGTCAGGTCAAGGAGCGCGGCGTGCCGGAGCTGATGGACCAGGTCGCGGCGAACGCGGTGCCGGTCCGGGTGGCCGCTGAGCTGACCCGGTTGCCGGCCGCCGAACAGCGGGAGGCCCTGGCTGGTGGGCCGCGCACGGTGCGTGAGGCGGTGGCGGTGCTGCGCCGGCCGAGGGAGGCGACCTCGCATGCGTGGGTGGGTCTGGCGTCCACGATGGACCAGGCCCGCAAGGTGCTGGACCTGATCTTCTCCGAGCCCGTCGTCCCGTCCCGTGAGGACTGCGAGGCGATGACGATGGTGCTCAAGCAGGTCCGGGATCTGACCGATCTGATCGAGGCGCGGATGGTCTCCCTCGCCGGGGGCAATCACCCACACGGGTGACCAAACGCACGGTGTGTGGTGATTTGACAGCGGTGCGTTATTTCACCTGGTTAACTCCCTAATGCGAGAGGGGCGCTGTGGGCGTCCCGGTCCTGGTCTCCGTTCGCATCCGCCAGGGCCGGGCGCCGAGGCGCGGTCACAGTCAACGCGGGCTGCTGCACAGCCGGCGGGGCTGCGCCATCCGGCGCCCCTCTCCCACACATAGAGGGAGTTTCCACGTGATCAGTACCGACTTCATCTGGGCGATCGTCATCCTGGTGGTCCTGCTGGCGGCTGCGGCGCTCGCGGCGCGGGTCCTGACCCGCATCGCCGCGGTCGGCCCCCGCGATGACCGTCAGATGGCCACCTACGGGCGCCGCCTGGTCGGCTTCGTCGTCGTCGCCGTCGTGATCGGCTTCGCCGTCGGGTTGTGGCCGTACCAGTGGGAGTACCACAGCTTCAAGCCGGTCGCCGGCACGGTCGCCGAGGTCCATTCCCGGCTGTTCGCCGAAGACCAGGGCACCACCCAGTCGTACGCGATCCGGTTGACGTCCGGGAAGACGTACCGCTGCGACGACACCCGCTGTTCGGCGGTGAAGGCGGGCGACACCATCGCCCTGCGCTGCATCCGGGAGTGGGAGTACGCCGCCGAAGACGGGTTCCGGTGCCGGTTCGTGCGCCACGTCCCCGCTGATCGGTGACCCGCCAATACCTCTGCGACGTCGACCCGGGGTGTCCCGGCCACCTGTGGCCGTTCGCCCGGTGCGACCCCTTACACGGCACGCCGCCGGGGGTGCACGAGGCCCCGTTGCAGATGAGCCCTGAGGAATGGTCCTTCTGGTTGGCGCAGCGCGCCGCCCTGTTCGAGGAGTTAGGTGGAGATGGAACATAACCCGACGTTGAACGTGGCTCTGCTGGAGCGCACGCTCGCCTTCCTGGAGGCCAATCCGCACCGCTGGGACCAGAGCCGGTTCGCGACCGTCGACGGCCGGGCCTGCTTCGGCGGGTGGGCGGTGGTCCTGCACGAGAGCGTCCCGTTGCGCGCGTTGTTCACCGTGCCGGGGTTCATCGTGGCGTGGCGGGCGCAGCGGGCACTCGGCCTCAACGAGGGGCAGGCGCTCGCGATTTTCGGCTACGTGTGCACCCGGGAGCACTGCACCTCCGCTGAGCCGTGCGTGCAGCCGACCTTCCAGCAGCTCTGCGACCGGATCTCCGAAGAGACCGGCTTCTGCTACGACCCTCGGGGCAACCCGCCGGTCGTCGACGCGTTGCCGGTCCGGGAGCTGGTGGCGGCGTGAGCGGCCTGACCAGCCTGGTCGCCGGGGTCGACACCGCCACCGCGGACGAGGCCCTGTCGCAGCTCCTGCTGACCGAGGACCAGTTCCTGGACCAGTGGGCCGACCCGCCGCCGATGTGGCGAAGCTCCGCCGTGGACGAGGCCCGTATCCGGGAAACCCTGGCGTTTCTGGAACTCCACCCGGAGCGGTGGGACCAGGGCACCTACGCCGACACCGACCGGGGGGTGGGTTGCTTCGCCGGCTGGACGGTGGCCCTGGACCGCGAGTGCGACATCCGTCAGGTCCGGACCGCGCTGCCGGAGGCGATGGAGCTGCCCCGGGAGGCGATGCGCCTGCTCGGGTTGACCCTGATGCAGGCGACCGCGTTGTTCTCGACCGCCTCGACCTTCGACCCGGCCCTCGACCGGCACCGGCCGTTGACCCTGGCCGAGTTCTGCCACCGGGTGGAGCTGGTCACCGGTGTCGGGTTCAAGCCCGCCACCGTCGTGGAGGCGGACTCGTGAGGGACAGCTCAGTGGCCGCACCGTTCGACGTCCGGCTGGCCCATGCCCGCAAGCGGCTGGCCGGCGCGCTCAGCTTCGAGGAGGCGTTCATCGCCATCCATGAGGCCGACGCCGAGGTGCTGCGGGCGTTGGAGGCGGACTACACCGTCCTGCCCGGACCGTTCGACACGATCCGGGAGCGGATCGCGAAAACGCACGACCGCCTGATCCGGGCCAAGATCAAGATGTCGACGAAGCTGGTCACCCCGGCCTTCGTCGCGGAGTGGGCCTACCAGGCGCTGGAGCTGTTCCTGTCCGGGGTCACCGAATTCGACGAGTGTCTCGGCCAGTACCGGATCCGGCCGGCGCCTTCGCCGACCGGGTCGGGGGACACGTTCGAGGTGAGCACCATGCAGGGTCACGACCCCCGCCGGTTCCAGGTGACCGTGACGGTCAAGGAGATCCGCCCGTGAACGTCACCCGCCGGCAGACGATCGCCCTCGCCTTCACCGGCCTCGGGGTGGTGCTGTTCGTGTCCGGGTACCACGTCCTCGGCCTGTTCATCGTCGTCCCAGCGCTGATCGCCCTGCTGTTCGTCTGACCGTCGACCGCCGCCAGCCCGGTCAAAGCGGCCCGCCCATCTGTAAGGGTGGGCGTGGCCGTAGACCAACCGCTGCCGACCGTTGACGGCGGCTACCGCACCATCCTCGCCGACCCGCCGTGGCGGTTCACCAACCGCAGCGGCAAGGTCGCACCGGAACACCGGCGCCTGGCCCGCTACGCCACCATGCACGAGCGGGACATCGCCCGGCTGCCGGTCTACACCAGCACCGCACCGGACGCCCACTGCTACCTGTGGGTGCCCAACGCCATGCTCGCCAGCGGGCTGCGGGTCCTGGACTCCTGGGATTTCCGCTACGTCACCAACCTGGTCTGGGCCAAGCGCCGCAAAGACGGCGGCCCGGACGGGCGCGGTGTCGGCTTCTACTTCCGCAACACCACCGAGTTGTGCCTGTTCGGGGTCCGCGGTTCGCTGCGGACCGGGCCCGCCGGTCGCCGGCAGGTCAACATCATCGACTCCTGCAAGCGGGAGCACTCCCGCAAGCCCGACGAGTTGTACGACGTCATCGAACGCTGCTCGTTCGGCCCGTACCTGGAACTGTTCGCCCGCCATCCCCGCCCCGGCTGGGACGCCTGGGGCGACGAGGCCGGGGTGCCGGCATGACCCGCCGGATCGGCAACATCGTCATCATCGAGGAGGAACTGCCGCAGCAGTGCGACCTGTGCGGTCTCATCGACGAGCTGCGCCCGTACGGACCCAACGGTGAGGCGATCTGCTACCCGTGCGGGATGAAGCACCCGGTCACCACCGAGGCGCGGATGAACCACCATCTGTACGGAGACCCGCTGTGATCCCGCTGGGTTCCACGGCCCGGCGTAAGGCGCCGTACCGGGTGGTCCACGACCGGCATTTCACCCGCCGTCCGTGGGTGGCGTTGCACCGGTGGTACGGCGACCTGTACCGCCCGCTCGGGTGGTTCGCCACCTGGGAGGAGGCGATGGACGTGACGGCCCAGCACGCCCGTGACACCGGTCGGCACTGACCGCCGACCGATTCTTCTGCTCGTCCATTCACCGGAAGGAGTCGCCCAGCACCGCAGACCCGAAGTCCGTTCAGAGTTGAAGGGATCTCTGTGAGCACCGCTGTTGCAACGAAACCGAAAAAGATCACCGCCGCCCACGTCGTGGCGGTTCTGGAAGACCTCGCACAAGCCGAGCCCGACCGCGTCGACCCGCGCGCCGAGGCCGGTCTGCTACCCCGATACCTGCACCGTGGACAACCGAACTGCCTGGTCGCCCGGGTCCTCGTCCGCCTCGGCTATCCGACCACCCTGTTGCGCGCCCTGGACCGGGAGTTCCCCACCGGTGAACTCGTCCACGGCGGTGTGGAGATCAGCTCCTCGCGGCACCCGGCGCTGCGCCGCCTCGACGACAACGCCAAGGCTCTGCTCCAGTACGTCCAGCGCAAGCAGGACCGCGGCTGGGCCTGGCGCAAGATCATCAAAGAGGCGATCACCCCGACCCGGTGGTACGCCCGGCGGTTCGAAAAGGTCGACAAGCCGTGGCTGTACACATGAGCGAGTCGTTCCCGGTCCGGGAGTTGTCCCTGACCCGGCTGCCCGACGGGCGCCAGCAGCTCGTCCTGGAGGCCGGTGACGAGCGACGGTCCCGGGTGACCGTGGCCGGGTTCCTGCATGTGCGGGTCCGCACCGACCCGCGCACCCAGGGGGCCACCTTCGACCTGGACCTGTGCCCGTCGGTCGGGGGTGTCCCGCGCACCTGGGGCACGCTCAGTGTCGTCCCACCCGAATCGTTCGCCGATCGTGACTACCTGGGGTACGACTGATGGTCATCTCACTGCGCCGGGACCATGTCTGCGGGCACTGTGGACGCACCGACATGGGTTCCTACGAGGCCGGCTACGGGGCGGTCGGCAAGACCCGGCTGTGCCACCCCAACGTCTCCGGTCGGCCCCGCTGCTACGACCTGGTGACCCGCTACGGGCACACCATGCCGTGCGACTGTGCCGAGCGGTCGCCCCGGGCCGCGGACCGGGCCACCCTCGCCTGGGTCGGTCAGCTCCCGGCCGGCTGAACGAGCCATCCGGCCCCGTCGAGGGCAGCGACGATCTCTTCGGCATAGTCGATGAACAGCTCCCTGGTTCGCGGGCGCAGTCTGTTCCACACCACGTCGTAGGAGGTGTCACTGTCGCGGTCGACCTCGTTTTTCGCGATCACCTTCGCCACGATCAGCACGGCCTCAGCGGGCAGTTCGGCCATCGGTCAGCTCCCGGCCGGCTGAACGAGCCTGCCGGCCTGCTTGCTGTTCCAGGATTTGATCCAGCCCTGCGGTTCGGTGGCCGGGTTGCCCTGCCAGATGGCGAGCTGGTTGAGCGCGGCGGCGAACGTCATGGTGCTGACGCCGCCGAAACACCAGAACCGGCCGTAGGCCATGTACCCGTCGTACTCCGACAGCCGCCAGTTGAAGATCATCCGGCTGACGTGGACGAACGGCCAGGTGCTGTCCGGCGGCGTGTACTGGAACGTGTGGTACTCCGTGGCGTTCGGGTCCTGGTACAGCACCAGCCCACGGTCCAGGGCCATGGTGAGCAGGTGCAACCGTTCGCGCCGCTTCTGCTCATCCAGGAACGCCTGGAAGGCGGAGAAGTCACCACCGTCGTCGTCATCAGGATCCACGCACCCTCAACGACCCGGCCGGGGGTGGGGTTTCCCGGAGGGTGCCGGAAAATACACCGCCGGGTTAAGCCGTTCGGCTGCGCCGGGCGACGAACGGCGGTACAAATGTCACCGGGCCTGCTCATGAGGTGGGGGTGCCGGAGGGCAGGCCCAACAACTGAAAACCTTCCCGCCCTTGACCAACCCACGGGGCCTGGGCGTGGAAGGGTCATTGGGGTGTAGCTCAAGTGGCAGAGCAGCGGCCAGTGCACGGCCGAGGTCCAGGTTCGAGTCCTGTCCCCCAGCGTGACCGGGACGGTTCGGCGCACCGCTCGTCGTTCCCCAACATCACGGCGGTGTGTCGGCGGCCACCTGTTCCGGTCGCATCGGGAGTGACGCGCGGGATCGTGTACGGCATGCGGGCAGCGGGTTGTCGAGTCGCTGGCTTGGCGGCGGGGTGACGGCGAATCCAACCCGCCGCGGTCGTACGAGAGGCCGGTCCCGCGCGTCACTCCTTCCGATGAAGTAACCGCCCCGGGGTGCTCAGGAGCCACCGCCTGTCACCCGGGGCAACCCAAGCGGTGGAAAGGGGGGTCTCCACGTGTTCGGTCTCATCAACATCTTCATCTGTAACTCGTTCAACCACTGGTTCTAGGACCCGTGGTCATCCATGCGGTGCGGAGCTGTCGTCACGCGGCCTACGGCCGGGGGCGGCAGCTCCGTCTGGTTGCGGGGTAGTCGTGCGTCGTCCACGGGTTGCCGTCGTGGCCGTTCCGGTGTGCCGCGAGCCCGGGGCGCAGAGCCCGCGTCTGTGGTTCCCGCAGATGCGGTGCGCGATCTGCGGGGAGCGGGTGTGCCGGTGGCAGCCGTTCAACTTCGACCACGCCGTGCCGATGTCCCTCGGCGGCAAGCGGGGCAAGAAGAACAAGCAGTTCGCCCACGCCCTGTGCAACAGCGTGAAAAACAACCGCCACCCGTTCAGCCTGCGCACCGTCGAAGAACGTGAGGCGGTCCGGCTCCTGGTCCGGCCGGAGACCTACAGCCGGCTCCAGCAGGTCTGGGCCGGCAGGTGAGTCACCAGGAGGGGACCACCTCCAGCACCCGCACCTTCGCCTGGCCGTAGAGGCGGTACGCCATCCCGGGCCAGAGCCGACCGGTGTCCCGGCTGAACGGTGCGGGTTCGGCGACGGTGACGGTGAGCCCGCCGCGGATCGGCAGGTGTTGGCCGACGGTCAGTTCCTCGTGCAGGGTGTGCGCGGCCAGGCCGTTGAGCATCCGCTGCCCGGTCTGGATCCATCCCACCGTGTTGCGGTCGGGCAGTTGCAGCAGCAGCTCCGGCAGCCCGGCCGCGGTCAGACCCACGGTGTAGAGGTAGGGGTCTCGGCCGGAGCGGAACAGCGGCCGGTCGTGGTCATGGTCGTTGCCGCAGCCGTGGTCGGACACGATCTGGACGGCCCATCCATGGGCGGCGATGGTGGCGATCGTGTTCCGGAGGACGGTATCCATCACAGCAGCGTAGCGAAACAGCTCCTCGCCGTGACCATGCCCGCCCGGCAGCACGGATGGCTCACGGTAGTGAATCAACCACGTGTGGTGACGTAGTGGTGGGCCTGGATCCGGACCCGCCCCGGCGGTAGTAGGAGCGTGGCTGCGAAGAACTACGGCACCGTTGACACCATCGATGAGCTGGCCGGGTTCTGCGAGCGGCTGCTCCAGGGCGAAGGCCCGATCGCCTTCGACATCGAGACCGGCTACCTCGGCCCGGACCGGGAGAAGCACTCGCTGCACCCGGAGACGGCCATTCTGGCCGGCATCTCGTTCACCGACTCCACCGATTGGGCCCGCTACGCCCCGCTGGGCCACGACTTCGCCGACAACCTCGACAACTACGAGGCGGCCCGGCTGCTGTGGCCGGTGCTGTCCTCCGGCCGTGGGGTGGCCCACAACGCACCGTTCGAGCTGCGGCACCTGTCCAAGTTCTTCCGGGTGCAGCTCGGTCAGGATCCGGTGTTCGGCGCCCAGATTCGCGCCTGCAACGGCTACTTCAAGATCAAATCTGATACCCAGGTCGAGTGCTACATCACCGCCGAGCTGGAGAAGTTCGGGTTGAAGTACGTGACCCGGGAACTGTTCGGCCACCAGATGACCGAGCTGTACGACCTGTTCCCGGACCTGCCGAAAAACCGGCGTAAGGCGTTGCGGTTCAACGTCCTGGAACTGACCCCGAAGGCCGTCGACTACGCCTGCGAGGACTCGGCCTGGTGCCTGGCCATCCACGAGCGTTACTACGACAAGGTCAAAGACCACCTGCTGTACCGCACCGAGATGGCCATCGTCCAGCACAACGTCCCGGAGATGGAGGACGAGGGAGTTCTGTACGACTGGCCGGCGATGCGGCGCACCGCGGACGAGCTTCGCGGCTTCCGGGACCGGTTCAACGGCGCCATCATGCGGGAGCTGACCGATCTGGTCGGCCAGCCGGTGGCGGTCAACCTGGCCTCCCCGCAGCAGGTCGGCAAGATGCTCTACGAGCAGCTCGGCTTCCGCACCAACGTCTACACCGACAAGACCCGGGACCTGCCCGCCGCCGAACGCAAGATGAGCACCGGGAAGATCGCCCTCGCCGGCCTGGCCAAAAAGCACCCGGTGGTCCGGCGCATCGTCGAATGGAAAGAACAGACCCGGCTGCTGGGCACCTACCTGGAAAAGTACGAGGGGCTCTACAACTACGCCGACGACGGCCGGGCGCACCCGAACATCATGTCCGCGGTCGTCGTCACCGGCCGTTTCGCCGTGTCCGACCCACCGGTGCAGGGATCGCCGAAGGTCTACCACTACGACCTGGACGAGGCCCGCGATGCGCACGCCCGCCACGCCGACGAACACGGCGAAAAGTGCCAATGCCCCCATCCCGATTTTTTGCCTCCCCCGGGAACCTGTTTCAAGATCAACTTCCGGGATTTCATCGTCGCCCCGGACGGCTGGTACATGCTCGGCTTCGACCTGTCCCAGGCCGAACTACGCGCCATCGCGGGGGAGGCCCAGGAACCCGAACTGCTGAAAGCCTTCGCCGAAGGCCGCGACGTCCACGCCCTCACCGCCGCCCTGATGCTCGGGATCCCGGTCGACAAAGTCAGCAAGAAACAACGCGACATCGGCAAAACAATGAACTTCGCGTTGCTGTATGGCATGAAAGAAAAGAGCCTCGCCGACCGTCTGGGCATTCCGCTGGAAGAGGCCGAACAGCTCTACGCCGCCTATTTCACCGCCTACTCCCGGATCAAGGCGTGGGCGGACAAGCAGGTCGAACTCGGCCGGGCGCAGGGATACGTCACCAGCAAGTTCGGCCGCCGGCTACCGATCTGGGAGTACCGCTCCGACAAGCGCTGGATCCGCCAGAAAGGCGACCGCGCCTGCGTCAACTACCCGATCCAAGGATCCGCCACAGGCGACGCGATGAAAATCGCCATGGTCCGCGCCCGCGCCGCCATCCACAACGCCGGCCTCGCCGACAAGATACGCATGGTGATGAACGTCCACGACGCCCTGGAGTTCTACGTCCACCGCAGCCTGCTCCCGCAGGACGTCATCGCCCTGCTGCAACCCGCCGTCATCTTCCCCATCCCCGGCTGGCCCGCCATGAAAGCCGACTGGCACTTCGGGAAACGCTGGGGCAGCCCGGTCGAGATCACCCTCACCGACGACGGCAGGTTCCTCGTCAACACCGACGCCGAGTACGAACTGAAACCCACCGTCGAAGTCGACGAGGACACCGGTGAGGAGGTCGAAGTCCTCCCCGACCTGGACGAGGCGGCCCTGCGCGAGCTGATCGACCTGACCCGCACCGCGCCCGCCGTGTTCGCCCTCGGCGAAGGCCGCCACCTGATCCTCGAACTCGACACCATGCCCACCGCGGAGGACTACCGCGGGTTCCTCACCCTGGTCGACTCGCTGCCCGGCCCGCACCGGCTCACCCTGCGCACCCCGGAAGGTGATCTGCCCGTCGACACCCCGAACGGCGGCACCGGCCTGGGCACCGACAACCTGTCCCAGATCTACCTGCTGCTGGGCAACGCCCGGCTGTTCTTCGACCCCGACGACGTCGACCCGGGTTCTCTACTCGACGGGGTGAGCCTGTAAACCGACGGTGGTCGAACAGTAAGAGCAAGGGTGGAAATCCGTCACGGCTGGTCCGGGGAAACGCAACCCGGACGTTGGGCCAAATTCGCCGTCACCCTGCAAGAGGAAGACCTGCGCCGGATGCTCGGTGCCGGCCACGAGTCGCTACGCAACCTGAGCACCGGCCGGGCCTTCCAGCTCCTCGAACTGGAAGCTGAGCGCCTGATCCTGGTCAAGCTCGTCACCCGATACGGCTACGACCCCGCTGACGGCAAAACAAGCATCGACGACCTGGAAACCCGCAAACGCGCCCTGATCCTGGAGATCAGGTCAGCCGGCCGATGAGCGCCGACGTCGTCACCACCCTCAACACCTTCATCACCGAGGTCCAGCTCCTACGGGCCGAACTGCCACCGATGCCCCAGGTCGACGCCCCACCCAGCGACGTCCACGAGTTCCTGCTCAACGTCCGCCGCCGCCTCGACCGGGTCGAACACCTCTACAGCTCGGCCATCCGCATCCGGGGCCGCGCCCACGAGGCCGCCACCGCCGCCGGGCACGAGGCCCAGGACGACTGGGACAACGCCATCCTGCGCATCCGCGCCGCCCCGGTCCGCCGCAACGACGAGTACAGCTCCGCCAAGGAACGCAGCGCCGAAGCCAACCTCGCCACCATGACGACCCAACGCTCCCACCGCGCCGCCCTGGCCCTGGCCCGCACCTGCGACACCGCCGTGGACGTGCTGCGGCTGCTGCACCGCGGCCTCGACGGCGTCCGCCAGGACGCCCTGGCCATCCTCCGCCACGTCCAGTTCGAATCGCACCTGGAGCGCTAGTGACCGACACCCTCAACGCCTACCTCGCCGACGTCCAGGCCGCCCTCACCCGCTTCGACGCCAGCATCACCGAACTGGAAGCCTTCGACCTGCCCCGCCACTTCCGCCAGGAACTGCTGCTGCGCTACCTGCGCGCCCTCGGCCCGGAATGGATCAAACCCCGCGAGCCGGCCCTCGCCGCCGGTGACGATGACCGCGCCATCAAAACCAAGCTGCGCCTGGCCGGCGCCTGCGAACTACGCACCCGGGTCCAGGCCCGCCAGTTCGGCTCCTACGTGTCCGCCGGCCGGGCCTACAACCTCAGCTCCGAAGCCGTCCTCGGCGCCCTCGCGTTCGTGCGGTACCGCAACTGCTGCGAGGAACACCTGACCCTGCAACGGCAGATGGACGAACTGGAAGCCAAACGGATCCGCTTCCTCGGCGGCGAAACCAGCCTGCGCCACTACGGCACCCGCCCCCGACTGGTCCGCCTCGCCTACGAACTCGGCGCCCAATGGGCCACCGCACCCCGGTCCCTGGACACCGTCACCGACGACGAGGAGCCGAACGACGAGTGAAATGCTGTGTCTGCAAAAACAACATTCCCGCCGGCGCAGCCGCCCAGAAAATGATCGTCGAATACGAACAGGCCGACGGGTCGGTCCTGATCTTCGGCTACATGATGCCCGACGGCCCGCTCACCGCCGCCACCGGTCGCATCCTGCGCGGATACCACGGCAAGTGCTTCTGGGTGGTCCGTAAACGGGAGGCCCGCGGCGACGCCGTCACCGGCCGGGTCCTCGTCGGCGCCCCCACCGCCTACGAGATAGCCGCCCTGACCGACGGCGACGGCAATACCGCGTTCATCTCCGAACGGCTCCAGAAGCTACGCGCCCTCGCCCGCAGCATCGGCAAAGGCGTCGGCGACCCCACCGTCCTGGAGGCGTTCTGGGCGCAGGAGAACGGCGGCCCGTACGAACACACCCACCACCTGCCGTTGGAGGCGTACCAACTGCGCGCCCACCTGTTCTACGCCCACGGCCAGACCGGTGGCCAGCACGTCAACATCAGCCAGGGGCTGCAACATGACGGGCTGCACGCGATGGCCGCCAGGGCACAGGTCGACGCGGTCCGCGGCCAAGATCCGGATTTCGCTCCCGTCCCGGAAAGGGACTGGCGCTCACAGGTAGTAGAGGACGTCGAGAACCTCACGTAGGGAGCGCCATGCTCACAGAGCAGGAATACGCCGAACACAACGACGACCAGGCCGACCGGCGCCAGCCACACCCGCTGTGCCTGATGATCCGCAACCTGCGGCACGCGGCCGGGATCAGCCTGTCCACCTTCGAACACCGCACCGGCATCCCGGCCGTCGTCGTCGGCGCCTACGAGCGCGGCGACCGCACCCCGCCGCTGTCGAAACTCGAAGCCATCCTGCGCGCGTTCGGCTACCGCATCGTCGCCCTGCCGGACGGCTCCGAGTTCGTCCGCCTGCCCGGCGACATGATCACCGACCTGCGCACCATCGCCGACCAACTGGAGGGCCTGCATGTTGTGTCCGGGCTGCCGGCACCAACCCCATCCGTCGACTGACTGCGCCTACCCGAACTCCTGCACCTGCCAGCACCGGGTGCTCACCGGACCGTTACCCGGCCCGGCGCACACCCATGTACACACCAAGGAGCAACCACATGCCGTTGAACTTCATCAAGGTCGATGACCACGAAGTCGCCGAACTCCTGTCCGCCACCGGCACGCCCGTCGGGGTCCTCGACGTCATCCTCACCTGGGACCAGCCGACCGGCGGCGGAATACTGAGCCGGTTCCGACCCAAGACCGACATCGACGTGTCCGCCATCCTGTTCGTCGAAGACGAGGACGTCGACTACGTCTCACCGAAAGAACACCAGAGCGCACTCGGCGGCCGG
>JACCDR011251478.1_pt1 | contig 19671 bp, 22 predicted proteins | sample 7446431 | NCBI WGS metagenome assembly JACCDR01 (sample SAMN15323443, study PRJNA562643) | freshwater metagenome | isolation source: river surface water | place: USA:Blue River Watershed | collected 2017-08-17 | reverse complement strand
TAGCGAAATGCACCAGTCACGACAGGGGATAAGTTCGATGGCGTGGGTAACCAGAAATCCACAGGACGCTATGGCTCACGGGGAACGTGCCCGGCCCACGCCTACCTTAACCGTTCACAATGCAGGAGATCGCAATGGCTGAATGGGTCTCGTGCGAGGATCGGATGCCGGAGCCTGGAGTTTTCGTCCTGGTGTTCGGGCCGGAAGTCGGGAACGAGTGTTGCGCCGTCGCCGCCTATGTGCCCGGCAGAAGTTACGATCCGTGGGATCTTTCGTGCGTCAACGCATATCAATGCGAGCTGGCAATCACGCCGACGCACTGGATGCCGCTACCGGCGCCGCCCGGGTCAATCCCGGTTCATCGCACCAGCTCCGAGGGGTTTGTAGAAGACTGGACAGAGTTGCGCCACATGCCTGGCCCGATCCTTGCGACCGTCACAGATCCGCTCGAGCCCGGATCAGTTGTGCAGATTGCCGACGCGAACGGCGTGCCCATCTGGTATCGAGTGGGGTTCTGCAACCGACGGCCAGACGGGTCACTGCATGACCTTGGATTGATTCTGCTGATCGCCCCCTAGCGCGGCCACCCCTCCCGCCCCGCCCTCACTGCGGTGGCGTTTCGCTCCCGCTCGTCGGCGCATCGCCGAGCAGCGTCCGCAAGAGCGAGCCAATCGTTGACTGGAAGTTCTCGGACAGCGGTTCTCGCTTCAGCGCCTCCGGCATCGGGGGCGGTGGCGGGCACTTGATCGCAACGGGCTGCGACGGGGCGCTGGCGCAGGCGGCGCAGCAGAGCAGCGTTATCGCCAGCGAGGCGATCAGTCGAGGCTTCGGCATCTAGGGATCTCCGGTTGGCGTCTGCCACGCGCTGCGCGTCACGGTCGGCCTGTTGGTCTGCTTCCGCCTGCGCGACTCCCGCGGCCTCTGCGGCCTTCCGGGCCGCTTCCTGCCACGGCAGGACGGCCTCTGCGGCTCTGCGGTCACCGTAGGCGTCCAGCGAGGACCAGAGGCCCCAGAGCACGCCCGACGCGATCAGCACGAACAGGACGCCCTTCCAGTGCGCCCAGAGCCACGACCAGAGGCGCAGCGCGAGATCCCACGCGAGCATCAGGCGCCCGATTGGCTGCCGTCGTCGTCGGCCGTGTTCAGGGTGTTGAAGTACCCCCGCCAGGCGACGAGCAGGCCGTTCACGAGCAAGATCCACTTCAGCGCGTCCGGCGAGAACAGGTCGGTGGCCGTCGCGAGGACGCCCACTGTCACCTGTGCGAACCCGATCACCTTCGTGCCGTGGCGGCGGATGAACTTGATCATGCTTCGTTCTCCGATACGGGGCCGCTGTAGGCCATCAGCGGCAGGTAGCTGTCGAGGTGCCAGCCCCAGTTCTCGATGCCCTTCGTCGGCCAGCGGCAGGACTTCACCCGCTTCGGATCGAAGGGGTCGATCCGGACCGAGTCCTTCTGGTTCGCGCCGAGCACCAGCAGCAGGCCGTCACCGGTGCGGCCGACCGCGATCCCGACATGGCCGCCGCCCTTGCGCTCGAAGACGACCACGGAACCGACGACCGGCCGCAGCAGGCGGGTGCCCCAGTCGGCCCAGGCGAGCGCGCGGTAGTAGGCGGCGGGGTACGGGATGCCGGCCTGCGACATCCACCAGGCCATCGCGCTCCCGCAGTACGGCTGCCCGCGCAGCCACGAGCCGGAGAGCTTCGCGAGGATCTGCCGCAGCCAGGGCGAGTCATTCGGGCCGAGCGTCTCGCGCTGGCCGATGTCGCGGCGCGCGGCGGTGAGCCAGGCGGGCTCGATCATCGGCGCGACCCGTTCACCCGGCGCTGCTCCTCGATGTATTCGCGGAGTAGCTGGTTCGTCTCGTCGACCCGCTGGACGAGGTATTTCTGCTGCTCCTCGATCCGGACGATCCGACCCTCGGTGATCTGCGCCTGCTTCAGTTCCTTGATCTGCGCCTCGAAGTAGTCCATCCGCTTCGAGTTCGATCCCCACTGCGCGGCCAGTGCGAGGATGACGACCAGGTCGACGACCAGCGGCACCTTGATCCCAGCCGGGATGTTCATGCGAGGCTCGCTCACTTGAGGCGGACCCCAAGCAGAAGCGCGTCCCGTCCGTAATTCGGACTCGCCGTTCCGCTATTGCTGCGATGCCTGTAGGCCAGCGACAGCCGATCCGTGATCCGCCAGCGCAGCAGCAGCGAGAAGTTCACCCGGGTGTTGTAGTCGTCGGGGGTGCTCTGCGCGGCAAGGCCAGCGCCGATGTCGAAGCGCCCGAAGCCGTCGACCAGCAAGCACTCGGCGACGCCCTGATTGCGCTGCTCGCGGCCCCTGAAGGTGCTGGAGCCGACCAAGCCGAAGCCACACTCGTAGGTGTAGTCGCCGACGCCGCGGTTGCGCCACGACTTCACGAAGCCGATCGCCGGCGTCTCGCCGCGCACGACGGTCGACCCCGCCTCGAGCTGCAGGCCGCCCGCGCGGCACTGGGTCGCGAAGGCCGCGATCAGCACCAGCACGAAGGCGACGAGGACATACCGGACTGGTTTCTTGTGAGGGAAGATCCGCGCCACCCAGTCCTGCACGCGCGCAGCCGTGCGCCTCGCGATATCGCGATAGTCGGTCGTCATCGTCGGGGCTCCTATCGAACGTCGAAGTAGTCGATCTCGATCGCGCCCGACGCCATCAGGATCGCGCCGCTCGAGGTGAAGTTGATGCGCCCGACCAGGTAGTAGTCATTGATCGTGGCGCCGAGCGTCACGGTCAGGCTTTCTTCCTGCCAGGCGTCGACGGTGCGCGAGTTGATCGAGGCGAGGCTGGTCTGGCCGTGGATCGTGCTGCCGGTGCGGCCGGCGTTATAGGTCAGCACCTGCAGGTTCAGGAACGTCGAGTCGCCGCCGGGGTTCGTCGTCCAGGTGCTGCGCCGGCGCCAGCGGCAGAGCACCGTCACGCTGCGCCCCTTCATCGTCCGCACCCGGCGCGTCGGGATGCGGTCGAGCATGTCCTCCTTGTCCGGCGTCTCCATCCAGAGGTCGGTGACGAACTGGCCCGCAGAGTCGACCGTCGCGATCCCGGCGACCAGTCCGCCCGTCTTCGAGAGCGTCCAGGCCGCATCGACGCCCACGCGGACCATGAACTTCTCGGCGAAGACGAAGTCCGGGTCGGGCGCTGCAAAGGCGCCGTAGTAGGGGTCGAGGTTCGGGAAGAGGTACTTCTTGAACTGGTCCCCGTAGGACAGGAGCTGCAGCTCGTCGACGTGCGTCTCGCGCGGCGTTGTGCCGCCGAAGTTGTGCAGCAGCATCGGGAAGACCCGAACCGTGCCGCGGCGGAAGGTGAAGTACTTCTGGCCGCCGAAGGTGTAGGAGTTCTGATCGGTCGATTCATAGGCGGTATTCATGCCGCGGAACCGCGCGGTCCGGCGGTCCCAACTCGAGGTCAGCGTCACGCCGTCGAAGAGCGGATAGAGGAATGAGCCGCCCTCGAGGTTGCACGCAAGCAGCGTGTCGGCCGGGTAACTCTTCGGGACGACTGCCCCGCCTGGCAGCGTGTAGCGCCACTTCCCGCCGCCGAGGTCCGTCTTCGTGATCGTGCCGGAGCCGACCAGGACGTAGTCCTCGAGCTTGTTGTAAAAGGTCGGGTCGCTGGCGTAGGTGTTGATATTCCAGACCAGGCACTTCAATCCGCTGATCAGCGAGAAGTCGCCGGAGTGCGAATAGACGTCGAAGGTCGTGGCGCCGGCTGCGACGTCGGCCGCGAGGAATGCGTTCGGGCCGTTGCAATGCGAGCGGCCGTGGCTGATGTTGTGGCCATCGGCGTCGAAACATGCGAGGCCGAGATAGGCGATGTTTCCAGTGTCCGGGCTGCGCAGCGCGCCGCGGAATTCGTACTCGTGATCGCTGGCGAGCACCGGGATGCTCTGGTCCGTGATCAGCACCGCCCCGACGCGCGGAGGAAGCCGCAGGTACGGACCGCCGTTGTCCGCGCCGCCGCTCGCGACGTACTCCATCCCGGCTGCCGTGAAGTTGCGGTTATCGCCGAACTCGCCCGACCCGTTCGTGATCAGGTTGCCCGAGCTCACCATCGTCGCGCGGTCGTCGGCCTTGCCGTCGCCCAGGATGTCGACCCAGCGTGAATTGACCCACTTCTCGACGCGCAGGTAGTCGACGTCGGTCGTGCCGTCCCCGTTCGCGTAGTTGACGATCATCATGGGCCGGAAGTACGCCGTGCCCGGGTAGAGCGGGCTCGGGGCATCGGGGTCCGGGGCTGGCGTCAGAATCGCGGTCCCGTGACCCTTGAAGTAGCCGGTGAAGCTGACGAAGGTGCCGAGCGGCACCGATCCGAGGTCGGCGCCCGCCGCGGCGACGTAGTGCTGGCTGCCGTGGTCGTTCGCCCCGGTCACGTTCAGTAGCGTCACGCCATCTGCGGCGACGCAGACGACGCCGAACCAGACCCGGTCGGCGGTGGCATTGGTCGGCGGCGCGATCAGCGCGCAGACCGCCGTGACGCGGTAGAACCCGCTCGGATCGAAGGGGATGTTGCGCTTGAACGCGCGCCAGCGCTGCCCGCCCGTGACGCGATAGGTTCGGCCGCCGTACGCGCCCGCTCCGAGCGGATAGGTCTCGATGCCGGTGCCTTCGATCGAGTCGTAGCGAAGGTCGACGTCCTGCCCTTCAAACGTCTCGAGGAAGTCCGCTTCCTCCGGGAGGTTGACGTCCGAGGAGGCGCCGGCAGTGGCCACGACCGTGCTCGTGGTGCCCGGGAGCGGGTCCGATTCGACGATCGTGTTGGCGTCGAGCTCCTGGCGGGTCGTGACGAAGAGGTAGCGCGTCTCTTCAGCCAAGAGCTGGAAGTAGAACTGGGAGCCGCGGATCTCCTGCACCTCGACCGCGTCGGCGAAGTTCGGATTGACGCTTGCGTAGAGCACCACGACCGAGTTCGGGACGTTGGCCGGGGTGACCGTCACCAGGATGTAGCCGGGGCCCGAAGTGGCGCCGAGCGTCAGCGGCGGCGGCGGCGGCTCCTCGACGTCGTCCCTTGGGGTCGACTCCGGCGGGATGTACTGGATCCGGTGCGCGGCGTTGGAGAAGTCGAGGTCGGTCAGCAGCTCGGGGCCTTCGTAGCCGGCGTATGGCTGCTCATCGCGGCTGCGGCGCTGATGAGTGCGCGAAGGCAGGTAGAAGACCGGGAACTCGGCCGCCAGGAACGGCGCGCCGACAGTGCCCGTCACCGCGAAGAACTTGCCGGTGATGTCCGGGACCGAGACCGACGCGCCCGCATCGATGCCGATGAACATCGCGCCTGGTCCGCCCGCACCGCCGCTGCCCGGGAAGAAGTTCTTGCCCTGCTCGAGGTGGGAGCTCGGCGAGGTCGTGTCGTTGCCGCTGAGGTCGATCTGCGCCGACGCGCCGAGGCCCATGCCGCGCGAGATGATGATGAGGCCTGCGCCGCCCGCCGCGCCCGCGCCGCCGTTCGCGCGCAGGGAGCTCTGATAGACCACCTTCCCGCCAGGGCCACCGCCCGTGCCGCGCAGGTCGGACGGGAGGCCGATCAGCGTGGAGCCCACCACGCGCAGCGAGAGCGGCGGGAACGAGGCGAAGCGGCCCTCCGTAGTCGGGGTGGGCTGGCTCTCCATCTGCGGATTGCCGCCCATCTCGGTGACCCGGATGCCGTCGCGGCCGCGGCTGCTGCCGATGAAGCCAGCGTTGCCCAGCAGGTACGGGGACACAGCCCCATCGTCGGCGACGCCCGCCAGGCCCTGGCCCACGCCGTTGATCTTGCCGTTGAGCGTGAGGAACCCCATCACCCGGAGCTGGAAGTTGCCGCGGATCTTCAGCTCGACGCCGTTCTGGATCGTGAGCGGCCCGAGCCAGTAGAAGATCGCGGCAGCGGCATTCATGTCCGAGCCGCCGTCGATCGGCGTCGCCGGCGCGGCGGTCAGCACGTTGCCGACGATGGTGATGCCAGCCACCGAGGACAGCAGCGTGCCCTCGGACGAATAGAAGGCGTCCGGCAGCGGGAACGTGGTCAGGATCTTCGGCGGGATGGTGCTGGCGCGCGCAGTGCTGCCGAACCACTCGATGGTGTCTTGGCCGGTTATCTGGTCGAAGGATGTCGACTGGACTTCCATCGCCCGGTTCAGGGCGCCGCCCTTGGCGAGGTCCAGGAGCTGTGGGAGCGAGACCCGCGCTACTTGCCCCACCTCGAGCTCGGGCGCGCTCGCGGCGAGAACGGTGGTGATCCGGAACGGGGGCGCCGAGTACCGATCGCGGATCTGGAAGAGTTGCTGCCAGACCTGCAGCTCGGTGTGAGTGCCGCCGTAGAAGCCGCGAAAGTTATAGGTCTTCGTCGGCGCGTCGTTGTGGATCCGCTGGCTGACCTTGTCGACGAACTTCGTGGTGCGCTGGCGCTGCTTCTCCGAGTAGCTCCAGTCGATCTCGATGTCGTTGAGGACCGAGCTCACGTCATAGCGCAGCGGCCCGTGGCTGACGATCTCTCGCTCGCTGAGCGTCGCGACCACGGCCGCGGCATCGTTGATCGAGGCCATGCGCAGCACGCCGATCGTGCCGTCGGGGTAGACCCGAGGGACGCAGGACGACGGGAAGAGGATGTCGCGCTCGAGGAGCGTCTTCGCGTCGATCTCGCTCGTCTCGATGAACCGGAGCTTCACGCCGGTCGTCGAGTCCGATGGGTTCCACAGATCGAGGCCGGCCGAGAGGAAGTCGTCGAGGACCACCAGGTCGTTCTCGATCCCCATGTGCCAGTGCTCGGGCAGCGTGCCGGTCTGGCCGTACAGCACGCCCGTCATCAGGGCGTAGGCCATCATCAGACACGGGAGTTCGAGGTAGACGACCTCGGAGACCTTCGTGCGCTGATCCGTGGCCGCCGTGGCGTCTACTGCGTGCGCCTTCGCGCGCGTGGCCAGGGCCCCTCGTCCGCCGACGTCTACGATGAACGTGTCGGCGGTCTTGCTGATCCAGCGGATCTTCTCGTCGCCGATCTGGACGTAGCCCACGGTCTTGTTCGGGGCATCCGACCAAGAGTCGCCGTGCTCCACCGGGAAGTGCCCGGAGGTTTCATAGACCGGGATCACCATGTCGTCCGGACCAATCGGCGCCCGCAGCGTCGTGATCGCCGGCGCGAAGACCTTCTTGCGCAGGGCGCGCGTGATGTCCTCACACTCGATGCTGTAGACCCCGCGGTCTACCTCGACGTCGACGATCTCCTGTGTCTGCCGGATCCTGAACTCGGAGAAGTCGAGGCCTTCATAGCCGCGGAAGAGACGGCTACGCCGGCCGCGCAGGCCGTAGCCGGCGGCGAGCTTCGCATTGAAGGCCGCGGTGACCACGCCGCCGGGATCGACCAGGCTGAATCGCATGCTCCCGATCTCGGAGCGCCCCTCGTCCGGCACGATCCGCTGGGACTGCGCGGAGAGGCCGTGCACCACGCCGAGGATCGGAGTCCCGGGCACGCCGGTGATGTCGTCGTGCGACGTGAAGTAAAGCGAGGCGGTCGGGTAGTAGATGACGACGACCAGGCGCGGGCGCTTGTCCTCCGAGGCCTGGTAGGTCTCGTAGCGCGGAGAGCCGGCGCTCATCGTTCCCGGATCGAAAAGCCGAAGACGAAGCGGTCGTTATGGCCGCCCTGCTTCAGGCGCAGGACGCGCTGGGAGCTGTGGCCGCTGTCCGTCCGCACCACCTGGATCGGCTTGTGCGGCATCTCCGGACGGCCGTAGGCGTCGAACGTGAAGATCTGCCGATCCTCGGTCGACTTCAGGAACTCGATCATCAGATCCGATTCGTCAAGGGGGACCGAGCGCGTGCGCACGTCCCAGGCATCTTTGCCGTACCAGTAGATCCCGTTGGGCTTGCCCGACAGGGATGGGTCGTCCGAGGCCTTGACCTGGCGCAAGGGGTCGCAGTTGGTGATCGGGAACTGGATCACGTATGCGGTCTCGGCGACGTGGCCCGCGAGCAGGCCACGCCGCGCGATGTACTGCGCCCAGGCCATCGATCCTCAGATGCCGGCGACGACGATGCTGTAGGAGACCGCGGTGCCCGCGCCGCCGTTGGCGACGTTGATCAGGTCGGCGGTCGCCGGCGTCACCGTCCAGCCGGCAGCGCTCATGTTCGTGCGCAGCAGGATCTGACCGGGAGGGATCGCGATCGTGTGCGCCGCCGCGCCCATGCCGAGCAGCGCGCCGTTCGTCGCGCCCGGCTTCAGGATCACGTCGTTGGTGTTCGTGTCCGCGGCCTTGATGCCGAGCAGCTTCACGCCAGTCAGGGCGAGGTTGACGCCGAGCATGTCCTGCAGGCTCGAGCCGTTCAGGTCGAGGTCCTCGTTCGCGGACGCGGCGAGCGTGCGCGTGTCGGCGAAGACCTTGTTGAACTGGCCGGCCGCGGAGCCTTCGGAGAGCTCCCTGGAAAACGTCAGCAGCGCCTCGGCGGCGCGCTGCCCGAGATCCTGCGCTGTGGCCTGGTTGATCTGGATCAGCGCGTTGATTTTTCCACTCAGCATTGCAGGGATCTCCTATGGACTATCCGGGTTGAAGTTCGGCGGCCTGGCGGTTCGAGCCATAGAGCACCGTCACGTCGCGGTTGAGCTGCTTGCGGATCAGGTCGATGAACGCGCGGTCGCCAGCGACAGGGCCGTTGAAGGCGATCGTGACCTGCGGCCGCTGCTGCGCGCCGGCGGCCGTGCTCGCCTGCTGCTCCTGCCGGCTCTGCGCGAGCGCGCTCACGCCCGACGGCTCACCGCCGAAGCTCGCCGAACTGATCGAGCCGCCGCCGAAGGTGGTCGAGCGGATCGAGGCGAGCTGCGTGGCGCCGACCGCTGCGGCCTTGGCCATGAGGCCGAAGTTCGGGAACGCCGCGGCGATGTTCTTGGCGGTCGCGTAGACCACCTGTGCGATCGCGAGACCCTGGCTGACCTTGGCCACCGCCTTCGAGTGGGACGAGAAGGCCTGCAGGAATCCGGACAGCGACTCGCCGAGGTTCGCGTTGCGCACCTCCTCGAGCGAGATCTCCAACTGGTGCCGGCCCAGGATCTGATCGAGGATCGAGCGCTCGGTCTCGGCATACAGCCCGACCCGGCGCTGCTGCAGCTCGACCTCAGCGCGGTAGGCCTCGTCCCGGATCCCCTTCTTGCCTTCCTCTAGGATCCGCGCGCGGTCGAGCTCGGCCTGCTTGTCGTCGAACTTCGGCAGCTTCCCCAGCCTGCCAAGGTCGAAGGCGTCGCCGCCCGCAGCCGCGCTCTGGCCGTTTGCCCGGTCCCGCCCTGCCTGCCGCACCTGTGCGCGCAGAGTCGCGGCCTCGGCAGCTCGCCGCTCGGAGTCGAGCGTGAGCTGCTCGAACTGTCCGCGCAGCTCCTCCATCGACTTTAGGCCCTGAATGTTGGCCTTCGCCTCATCGAAGAAGCCCTGCGCGGTGGCGCGCAGCCGCGCGGCGCCAGCGCCGTTGCCGACGAGCTGCTCGACGTAGGAATACGCGGTGATCGCCGTGCCGGCGACCGTCTGCAGGGACGCCTGGACGACATCGATCGCGCCGCCGAGGAGCTGGAAGGCGACGTAGACCGTCTCGGCTGCCGCCTTGGCGCCGTTCTTGAAGGCCTCCGAGCCCGCGGTAGCCTCGACGAAGCTCGTCACCACGCTGTCGATCACGGGCCCAAAGGCGAGCGCGATCGTGTTCCCAGCGCCCTGTGCCGCGAGGCCCGCCTTGTCGAAGGCCGTGTCGACCTGCTTGAGCTGCTCGACTTCGATGTCGGTGAGCGCCGCGCCGAAGCGCTTCGTCATCTCCTCGGCCTCGCGCAGGCCCGCGCTGCCCTGGGCAAGTAGCCCCGTCAGCTCCACGGCCTTGCCGCCCATCAGCGCCTGCACCGCGGCGAACTGCTCGCCGCGCGTGTTGAGGCCCGAGATCGCGTCGGCGTAGGTCGCGAAGAGCTGGTCGGGCGACTGGCGGCGCAGGTCGGCCATCGAGAGACCGAGCTTCTGGGTCCACTCGGTCACTTCCTTGCCGCCCTCGGCAAGGATCCGCTGGGACTCGCGTAGGCCCTTGTCGAACTTCTCAGCGCTGGAGCCGGCGTCCTCCGCCGCGAACCGATAGGCGATCAGCTTGTCCGAGGCGACGCCGAGCAGATTGGCCTGGTTGCCGATCTCGTCCGCGTTCGATACCGCTTGCGCGATGATGCCGCCGAGTGCGGCCGTGGCCGCAGCGCCGGCCGCGGCGACCGCCGTGAAGGCTCCGCCGAGCGACGTCTTCGCGCTCGCAGCGAAGCTCTTCTGCTCACTGTCCGCTCGCTTGATCGCCTCCTCGTACTGGCGGGTCTCCGCCTCGAGGAGGAACTTCGCTCGGCTGGTTGCGTCTGCCAAAGGCCTCTCCGAATACCTTGACGGCTTCCATCAGCCGGACGTGCTCCTCCTCATCCGTGAGCGCGGGCTCACGGCCGGGAAGGAACCTTTCAAGTGGGATGTCGGCGCCGTTGGCCGCCGCGATCGTTGCGGCGATCATCGCGGCGCGCCAGTTGTCCGCCTCGTAGCCCCAGGGCTCGCGCTGGTAGTACTCGATCCAGTCGCTGAACTCGGCGCTTGTGATCACGCGCTGCAGGACGCGGATCGGGAGGCCGAGACCGAGCGCCAGGCGGTGCCAGTAGATGCGCTCGGGATCGGCCTCTATTTTTTTCGGGCGTCTTCCTTCGGCTCTTCGCCGAGCCCCGAGATGCGGTTGATCGCCATGTAGATGCGCTCGATCGCATCGCCGTTCTTCTGCAGGAGCGCGCCCACGTCTGCCGCCGTGAAGACGGCGTTGCCCGCATCGTCGACAATGCCGTGCACGACGGTGAGTGCCGCGATGTCTCGAGGCGTGCCGGTCGGCTTCCCGTTCTCGCCGATGACTCCGAGCCAAAGGCTCTTGATCTCGGCGCGGGCGATGCCAGAGAGCTCGCGGATGCGGAGCTGGACGCCCCACTGGGGGACGTCCACGACCTCGGTCTTGCGGTCGTCCGCCTCGAGGATGTGCTTGCGCAGATCCATCATCAGCTACCGTAGGCCGCGGCGCCGTTGACCTTGATCATCACCTTGGCGGCGATCATCTTCTTGCGGTCGGCGTCGTCCCAGGTGAAGGACATGATCTCGCCCTGGAAGCTGATCGGGTAGGACGTGCCGTTCGGCAGCACGATCTGCCACCAGCGGCGCGCGTTCGCCGTGGTCGCCTGCGCGTCGGCGATCAGCGCGAGGTGCTGCGCGATGCCGGCGTCGAAGACGAGACCGAATTCGCAGTCCTGCGCCTTCTGGCCGCCGGACGCGACGAGGGCGCCGACCTGGTCGAGCACCTCTTCCTCCACGAACTCTTTCTCGATGTTCGGGATGCGCAGGGACTTCATGCGCGCGACGTCGACGTACGTCGTCTCGCTCGCGGGGATCGGGGTCGTCTGCCCGCGGCGGAGCCGAAGGCCTAGACCAGTGGTGAAATCGTCAGCCATCGCTGAATCTCCTGCTTCAAGTGGCGGGGTCGTCGGTGCTGTGGGCGTAGCGGACCAGCCAGCGGAAGGTCCGCACGCCAATGATCAGTTCGTTATCGACGCTGACCTCGGGCTCCTCAGCTCGGGTCGGCATCGCGGACACGATCCAGCCCTCGCCGAGCGAGCGCGGGCGCCGGCGCATCGCGAGATGGATCTCCCGGCGCAGAGCGCCGAACCGTTCGATCAGTTCGGGCTCGGTGCGCGCGAGTACGAGGATCGTGATCCGCATCTCGGCATCCATCAGGAAGCCGTCGAAGGTCTGCTCGCCGTCGTTCGATTCGTCGTCGGTGCCAAGGTCGACAGAAATCGCCGGCACGTCGCCGACTTCCTGCGCGAGCGTGCGGCGCCGGTGCGTGAACACCCTCGCCTGCCCAACCAGGTCGTCGGTCAGCCGCTCGGCGATCGCCTTCGCGACCTGGTTCTCTCGGTGAAGTTCGGTCACAGCGCGAACTCGACGCGCGACATGCCCGTCCCGTCATCGAGCGGGAACCCCGGCTTGACGAGGTAGGTCTTGCCGCGGATCGCGACCTGGCTACGCTCCCTCACGGGAATGGCGTCCAGATCCATTGTCCGAGCGAAGCCAAACGGCTGCCGGGTCCGTACGGTCATGTCGCCCACGAGCTGCTCGATCTCGGCGATCCGAAAGTCGATCTGGAACGACTGCCCTGCACAGGTGGCGGTCTCTCCGAACCCCGCCACATTCAGGAACTCCAGCCGGTCCGCATCGCTCTCGACGCCCATGCTTCACCTCGCAGACCGGGCGCGCGGAGCCGGAGCCCCGCGCGCCCTGCCCGTCAGTCGCCCTTCTTGTCGCCGTCGGCCTTGTCGGCCTTGGCCGGCTTGGCCACCGGCTTCAGGGAACCGCCCGCCACGAACGGCGCGGCGACCTCGTCCTCGAGGTCCACCGTTTCGTCGATCTCGAGCGGCGCCTTGGCGAGGCCCTCGATGCGGTTCTGCGCTTGGTACTTGCTCTTGGCCATTTGCGAGTACCTTAGGCGACCGCGTTCTGGAAGAAGTACGCGACGTCGTTCGCCGCGACGATCTCCTTCACGCTCTCGCCGACGCGGACCTTGGTGCCTCCGCGCAGACCAACATCCGGGTCCTGCGCGATGGTGCCGGCCACGCGGTTGCCCCACTCGGCGGTGAAGCCGAAGGTGACGTCGCCGCCCTGCACCTGCGGATTCGGCGAGCGGTACAGCGCGATCGCGTGCTTGCCCCAGATGCGCGAGTAGCTCGCGCTCTGGCCAGGCTTCGCGGTGTTGTACCAGGAGGGGCCGACCAGCACTTCCTCGACCTCGAACAGGTCCGCCACCGCCTGGCGCGACGCCAGCGTGCCGGCAACGCTGGCGTTGCCGCCGGCGGGCATGATCGCCGCGGTCAGCTTCGGGTGACGACGCAGCGCCGTCCAGGTCGCCTGGCCGAAGACCAGCACGTTCGGACGGATCAGCGGAACGTCGAGCGCGTTGCCGATCGCGGTGACCGGGTCGGAGTTCGCGGTGTCCGACCACTGCGAGGTGCCAGACAGCGTGGTGCGGTTCGCCGCAGGGTACGTGCCGAGGGTGGTCAGCAGCGTGGCCACGCGCAGCTCACGATCGGTCGCGATCAGCGAGGTGAGCAGCTCGGACGCGCGCGCCTCCGGGTCCACCGGCATCACGCCCTGCACGGCCTGGGCCGCCCGCGCGTTGTCGATGTCCGACTGCGGGATCTTGTCCTCGAGGCCGTAGTCGACGGTGGAGTCCGTCTGCTCGGTTGCTGAGAAGTCGATCTGGTTGACCATGCCCTTGCGACCGACCCGGGTGTCCGGGATCGAGTAGCCGTCCGCGACGTTGTACTTCGACCACTTGAAGGCCGAGGACGCCACCGCAATGCGGGGCATGACGGTGTCCGCGATGAACGAGAGATTGCGATAGGCCAGCGTGATCGCCGTGAGGCGCTGCTGGATGGTGAAAGGTGCCTGTGCCATGTCGGTTTCTCCTTAGCCCTGCAGGGTGCTCGGCGCCAGAAGCACCGGAATGATGTCGCCCGAGACGCCGGAGATCAGCGCGTAGCCGATGATCCGGTTGTTGGTGCCGGCGGACGGCGCCGCCGCCACGCCCTGGCCCGTCGCGTCGGAGGTGATCGGGCCGCCGCGCACGACGGTTCCGCCGAGCTTCACGTCCGCGATGCCCTCGTGCACCACGTCGACGCGCTCGCCGCTGGCCGCGTCCACGTCGGTGGTGACGCCGAAGCAGAACTCCGTCGCCGCCGCGCCGGCCGCCTGCAGGACGCCGTAATCGGCCGCGCCCGGCTTCACGATGCGGAATGCGCTGATGGCAGCTTCCGCAACGTAGGTCTTCGTCAGTCCGTTCTTCGCCATGGCTTACGCCTCCTTCGAAACGTGGGCGACCGCCTGGGCGGTGCTCACCTTGTTGCCGATCTTCGCCTGCTCGTCCTGGTACGCGCGCGCGCGCGCCGCGACGACGTGAGCCGGCTCGTCCGCCTTCTTCTCGGGCGCGGACGCCGGTGCGACACGCGCCTCGGCGCCGTCCTGCTCGAGCGCCTTCACGTGGCCCTCGCGCTTGCGCTCCGCGGCCTCGAGGACCTGCAGCGCCGCATCCGCACGGGTCGTCTTGCCGTCGAACGCCAGCTTCTCGCGCAGCGCCTCGTGGCCGTGGGCGGGCAGCGACAGCACCGACTGGATGCGCTCGCGCTCGCCCTTCGCGCCTTCCTCGCGGCCCGCCGCCTTGCCCTCTTCGACGAGAGCCGTGGCAACGTCCGGATGGTCGGCCTTGACCTTCTCGATGGTCAGCTTGTCCATTCCGTTTTCCTCTGATTGGGGTTGAGTCAGATCAGCCGCCACCACAACACCGGCGTGCGCAGCCTGGTCGGCAACCGAGAACTCCCCGGCCGCCATGCGGGAGATCAGCGCATCGACCGTGGAAACACCGTCCACAAGCCCTGCGGCGATCGCCTGCTGACCGATGAACAGACGTCCATCGGCCATGTCCGAAAGCACCTTCTCGACGCTGACGCCGCGGTTCGCGGCGACTTGATCGACGAAGACGGAGTAGATCGCGTCGACCTGCTCCTGAATCATGTCTCGGCCTTCCTGGGTGAGGGGCGCGTACTCGGAAGCCATCCGCTTGTACTTGCCGGCCGTGATCTCGGTCGTCTTCACGCCCATCTTCGACTCGTAGCCGCTCCAGTCCTGGTGCTGAGCCACGACGCCGATCGAGCCGACGTACGTCGTGTCGTTCGTGATGTAGATCTTCGAGGCGGCGCTGCCGATCCAGTACGCGGCCGAGGCCATCATGCCGTCGGCCACTGCGACGACCGGCTTTGTTGCGGCCGCGTCGCGCACCGCCGCGGCGAGGTCCTGCGTGCCATCGACCGTGCCGCCTGGGCTATCGACGTGCAGAAGGATCGAGCCGACTCGCGGGTCCTCGACCGCAGCACGGAGCTGCGCAGCAGCGATCTGAGTACTCGTACCGCCGCTCACCTTCATCATTAGGTTCGCGCGCTTGGCGAGTACTCCATCGAGAGCGATCACCGCGACACCGTCGATGACCTGCAGGTCCTGGCGCACGTTCGCGAGCGGCGCGCCGATGCGCGCCTCGACACCGGCAAGGTCGATCTTCTCTCCTCGCATGTGCGTCGAGTAGATCGACTGGACCTCGAGGAACATCTCGGGCGTGATCGCCCAAGGGGCGCGGACGACGTCAATCAGGCGCATTTGAGTCTCCCGGAGCGAGCTCCTCGGGGTCAGTGGGATCGTCTTCGTCTTCGGGATCGGCCTCCGGCGCTGTTCCCGGTGCCGCGGCCGGCGAAGCGGCGGGCGGCGCGATCTGCAGGCCTGCGGCCTTCAGGATCTGCTCCTCCCGCGCCCTGACCTCGATGAGGCGTTCCCAGTCCTGGCCGCTGATCGCCGCGGCCTCGTCGCTGTAGGTCGAGAGGCGCAGGTTCAGTCGCTTCTCCGCGGCTTCGACTTCCTTCAGAGGATCGATCTGGCCCGGACTGTCGCCGACCCACTCCGCGCCGCAGTACGCCGCACGGATGCGCGGATCGAGTAGGAAGCCCGGAGCCGTGATCTTTCCGCGCGCGACCGCCTCCTCGAGGAAGGCTTCGTAGATCGGCTGACAGAACATCGCAGCCATCCATTGCCGGCGGCCGCGGAAGAAGCGCCAGGCCTCCAGCATCGACGCGCGCGCCGCCGAGTAGCTCGACGTGAAGTGCTTCAGCAGCACCTCGAAAGGCAGCTCGAGCGCGACGCCGATCTGGCGCAGGATCGCCTGCACGAACGGATCGAAGGCCGTGTTCGGGCGTCCGGGGTTCGTCGAGGAGACCTTCTCGCCGCGCGCTAGGTCGACGATCGATCCCGCCCCGAGCCGGATCTCGTCGCCGCTCGTTGGTTCCGTCGTCGCCGGCAAGCCATCTGCGCCGATGTTCAGGCCCGAGCCGTTCTCGGTCTCGATGAACACGGTGAAGAGTCCCGACACAACCGCCGCCGTGATCTCGGCGTTGGTGTAGTCGCCGAGCTGGCGTAGCGGCTCGATCACCGGCGACAGGTACGGCATGCCCCGCGACTGCCCGGGCCGACGCTTGTCGAACAGGTGCAGCACCTGACGGCGGCCGCTGCGCGCGCCGATTGCGGGCACGACGTCCCACTCGCGACGATTGAAGATAGTCTCTGAGTACGGGTGGCGCTTCAGGAAGTGATAGGCGACCGGCTCGCCCAGAGCGCCGCGCTCCACACCGCCCGCCAGCCGCTCCGAGTTGGGCCGGTCGTCCTTGTTGCAGCACCGATCAGCCTCGATCAGTTGCACCTTCAGCCCGATGTCGGAGCCCGCGCGTCGCTGGATCGGTAGCGTCGAGAAGACGTCGCCCGACTCAAGCGTCGAGCGCAGAGCGAGGCTCTGCTGGGCGTAGAAGTCGAGCGTCGCCTCGGCATCGGACGCCAGCGGGTCGTCCGCCCACAGGCAGAATTCCATCTCGGCGGTGCGCTGCCAGGCCTGCGCCTCAGCCTCCGACATGCCGAGGATCTCGCGGTTGATCCGCGACCGCAGCATCAGCGCGCCGACGCTGGTGACGACCGTGTTGATCGCGCCCAGCGCCAGCGGGTTGTTGCGCTGCAGGTCCCGCGACCGACGCCGGCTCCATTCCAGGTCCTGCAGTGAGTCTGCGTCGGCCGAGCCTGCAGACGGACGCCAGTTCTTTGTCTCGCGGCGCGTGGTGCTCCCGCTCAGCCACTGCCCCGCGATCGCGAGCTGGTAGCGCGCGCGCTGACGGCGCAGCGCCAGCTCGGGGCTGACGGCAGCGATCGCGCGGTCGAGCAGGTTCGGCTGGCTCACGCTCCGGCCACTCCCAGGCGCACTCGAACGCCGCCGCGACCGTTGCCCGACAGCCGGCGCACCTGGCCATCCCAGAAGACGATGTTCTCGCGGATCGTCTTCGCATCCGCGCGCGTCATCGATCGACCCTCGATCGAGTAGGACTGCCCGCGCGAGACCGCAGCGTCGGCTGCCAGCCAGTCATCCAGGCGCGCCTGCGCCTGGCTCTGCGTGATTCCAGCCATTGCTGCTCTCCAGTGTCGGTTTCGGTCAGATGCCGGAGCTGCGCACGCGGCGGCCGCGCGGCACGCTGGTGTTCGGCGGCGGGTCCTGGCGCTGATGCGGCGGCAGCGCCCAGATCGGCGGACGCTGCCAGTCGATGCTCTCTGCGTTCAGCACGATGCACGCCGCGCGGTTGTAGACGTGCAGGTCGAAGGCCTCGTTCTTGATTCCGGGCTGCCGCAACCAACCCTTCGCGGTGCGCGTCTCGGCCGTGATCTCGCTGTAGTAGCCCGAGTCCACCCACTCCGGGATGTGGTGGTAGCCGGCGCCGGGCTTGTCGCGCGCGATGTCGCCAGCGACGCCATCCTTCAGCACGTTCACGTTCAGCAGCCACACCGGAACGTCTCCTCGAGCTCCCGAGACACGGTCCTTGCGGTCCCGCGTGTCCGGCCAGGTGACGTGTGCGCGCGGCGTGTTTTGGTTGCCGGTGCCCTTGACGAGCTGGAACCGCTGATGAAGCGCCAGCCGCTTCAGGCGCCGGTAGAACTCATAGGCCTTATTCGTCACGCCCTCGCGGCCGCCCGAGTCGCACAGCGTCAGGGTGATCGGCAGCGTCACGTCGCGCCGCGTCTCCATCCGGTAGGACCGCTGGATCACCTGCGCGATCAGGAGGTCCCAGTCCTCGAGATAGGACGCGGGGTCTACGGCCGCGAACCGATCGCCCTCCGGCCGATTGCTCGCGGTGACAGAGAAGCGATCGACCAGCCAGGACTCGAGCTCGACGCCCCAGCCAAAGACGTGGACCCGGAAGGCCGACGCCTGCACGTCTACCGCGGCCGTGAGGAACCGCACGCCGTCGGGAATCGTCCCGCGCTCCCAAGGCTCTGCCCTCTGCACCAGATCCTCCGTCCCGCGGCGCTTCAACGCCGCGCGCGGTAGATAGGGCGCAGCCTGGTCAGTGTTCGTCGTCTTCTGGAGCGGCTTCTCGTCGCCCGTGCGGACATAGGTCTGGATGCCCTGCAGGTACTCGAAGACGATCGAGTCCCACCTCTGATAGGCGGCAGCTACGCCGCCCAGCCAGTAGCTCGCGATATCTGTGCGCCGCGGCTCCCCGACGAGCTCGCCGCCGACGATCGACTGGCCCTCGTGGACCCACTTCGCCCGCGCCTTCATGGCGTTCCGGTCCGCCATCCGATGCACGCCGCCGCACGCCTTGCACGCGATCGTCGAGAACTGGTCGGCCAGCTTCATGAGGTCCGCGCCGACGACCAGGCCCTCGAGCTCCTCGAACTTCGGCAGCCCGAAGTTCTCGAGGCCTGGGCGCGCCTGGAAGTACTCGCCGCAGTGCAGGCAGGGCCAGTAGAGGCGCGCCCGCGTGCCGAGGTTGTAGAGCGACAGGATCCCGCGCGCCGGCGGAGCCTCGTGCGGCGAGGCCGGCAGCCAGCCTGCGTCCACGACGTCCTCGCCCGGCGAGCTCTCCGCGACGCACTTGCCGCGGGACATGTAGGTCTGAATTCGCTTGAAGGCGAGTCCCCATAGCGGGCCCTCACCGTCAACGTCGTCGCGGTTCTCCGGTCGGTCGTAATCGGTGAGGAAGACGTATTGCAGCGTCTTGCTCGACACCTGCGACACCGCCGGCCAGCCGAGCTTCACGACCATGCCGGACCGGAAGAACTTGTCGAAGGTGTTGTCGTCCTTCGCCCTCGGGGAGAGCCGCGCCGCCAGCTCCGGCGAGTGCCGGATCACACGGTCAATCTCCATTCGCGAGAAGTCTCGCGCCGTGTCCGCTGTCATCTGGATGATCAGCGTGTCCCCTGGTGCGCAGGTCGCTATGTAGGCGACACCCGCCAGGATCAGGGAGAAGGTCTTTCCGGTGCGCGCCGGACCCACAAAGACGATTCCGCGATACGTGCGGCTCGCCAGCATGTCGAGCGGCTCGACCAGCTCGGGCGTCAGGTCGGGCGACCACGGTCCACGATCATTCTGCAGGTACGCGCGCGCCGCTTCGCTAGGACGCATCCGCCGCGGAGGACGAACCATCTCCGCGATCGAGCGCGAGACGCTACGCGCTGCGCAGTACGGACTCGTCGCCATCGTCCCCGGTCATCTCGGCATAGATCGCCATGCAGATCGCGTCGACCTTCTTCTCGACAAACTGGACGACCGGGCCCGGGACGCCCATGTCGCGCTCGCATTCATCGGGAAGCGCCTGAATCTTCTGGGTGAAGATCTTGGCGAGCCGGGCGAACTCCTGCTCCACCTCGAGCTGCGGCACGAGCTGCCCCATCTCCTGCTGCAGGCGGAGCTTCTCGTGCTCGGCCTTGTAGTGCGCGTGCCGCTCGAAGGGCTGCATCTTGTCCGGGTCGGCCGACTTCTCCTCGACGGAGGCGGCCAGGTCGTGCAGGGCGGGCAGCGCCTCGGCCAGGCGGTAGACCGGATGGCCCCCTTTCTTGCCCGAGGGCCGCACGGCGGCCTTCGTCAGGCGGTTCAGGACGGTGTCACGGCTCGATCCGAACTCGCGAGCGAGCGAGGCCAGGGAAAGGTGCACCCCGACGCCCAGATCGACTGTTTTACCCATGAACCTATGCCGTAGCCCTTGGGGCCCCGAAAACTATCGAAAACCGCGATCTTGGCGCC
>JACCDR012425027.1_pt1 | contig 19672 bp, 22 predicted proteins | sample 7446431 | NCBI WGS metagenome assembly JACCDR01 (sample SAMN15323443, study PRJNA562643) | freshwater metagenome | isolation source: river surface water | place: USA:Blue River Watershed | collected 2017-08-17 | reverse complement strand
CCCTCCTCTTTCCTAGCGACAGAGTTTTACAATTAAAGCAACGAAGCTAAACCTTTTTACAAGTGGCAAAGCCCAAAGCATCACTGGCTTGGACGATCATGGACGCCGAGCGGGAGTTCGGTGTTGATAGGGCGACCCTGAGCAATCTGCTTTCGAGGGAAGGCTGCAAGCCAGACGATGACGGGCACTTCACGACCGGCCAGATTTGCGCTGCGATCTACGGCGACTTGAAAGCCGAGAAGATCGGCCTGACCCGTGCGCAGCGAATCAAGGAGGAGACAGCCAACCGGCAGCGGGCGGGCGAGTTGGTGGAGGTTAGCCAGGTGGTCGAGCTTGCCCAGCGGTTTTGCTTCGCAGCCCGTCAGAAGATACTCTTGGCCACCATGCCAGAGGAGGAGAAGCAGGCTTTGCTGGTGGACATAGGGAGGCTAGGGGAGGCGGATTACTCACAGATGCCCACCGATGAAAAAGACGCGGGCGCTTAACAAGGTATGGCAGGGGTTCGCCTCTGGCTTCCCACCCATCCCGGCCCTAAAGGTCAGCGAGTGGGCAGAGGCTTACCGCGTCTTGCCAAGGGAGGGTAGCCAGCGAAGCGGGCGGTGGCATAGCCTGCCCTACCAGATCGAGCCGATGGACGCTTTCCTAGACAAAGAGGTTAGCGAGGTCTTGCTAATGTGGGCAGCGCAGACCGGCGGCAAGACGGAGTTGCTTCTTAACGTGCTAGGCTTTTTTACACATGCAGACCCGTCGCCGCAGTTGCTAGTCCAGCCCACCGTAGAACTAGCCGAGGCTTTCAGTAAGGAGCGGCTTACCCCGACGATCCGGGACACTCCCGTCTTGCGTGGGTTAATCAAAGACCCGCGCAGCCGGGACAGCGGGAACACCCTGCTAGGAAAGGTTTACCCGGGCGGCAACATTGCCTTGATTGGGGCGAACGCCCCTAGCGGGTTGGCAGGCCGTCCGCGTCGTGTCGTCTTGCAGGATGAGATCGACCGTTACCCGGACAGCGCCGGGACGGAGGGCGACCCGTCAGCCTTGGCGGATAAGCGTGCAGAGAGTTACAGCAACGCGGTAAAGGGCAAGACCAGCACGCCCACCCTGAAAGGTTTCAGCAAGATCGAGGCACGCATGGCGACGAGCGACTACCGCAAGTGGCATGTATGCTGCCCTAAGTGCGGGCATGAACAGGTGTTGCTTTGGAGGCAAATTATCTTCACATTCAAAAACGATGAAGGCCAAGAAATCAAAGACCCGGCAAGAGCTTATCTTGAGTGCGAAGGATGCAAGCAACCGCTTACTGACGAAGAACGTGTTGCGATGGTTAGGGCCGGGCGGTGGGTGGCCACTCAACCTTTCGCGGGTATTCGCGGCTACTGGCTCAACGGGCTTAATACCCTCTTCCCTGCCGGAAAGGGTTATCGGAACCGCCTGCATCAGTTTGCCCAAGAGTTCCTGTTCGCCAAGAAGAACGGGGCGGAAGCCCTAAAGACTTGGGTGAATACCTTCCTTGCCGAGACATGGGAGGAGTCGGGCGACACCCTAAGCGCACATCCCCTAATGGCACGGCGGGCGAACTACGGTCCCAAGATTCCCCGCAACTGCCTAGTCCTGATCGGCAAGGCTGACGTTCAGGGTGACCGCATCGAAGCGGAGATTGAAGGCTACGGGCTGGGTCAGGAGTCGTGGGGCATTCGTTACCAGATCATCATGGGACCGCCCAACCTGCAAGACGCATGGAAACAGCTAGACGAGTTCTTCCTGCAAACCTTTGAACACGAAAGCGGGGCGACCATGAAGGTGAGCGTTGCCCTAGTCGATGCAGGCTTTGAGCAAGACCTAGTTCTCCAATACACGAAGCCACGCGAGGGGCACCGCATCTACGCCGTGAAGGGTAGCTCGACGCCAAACGCCCCCATCGTAACCCGTGGCACAAGGAATAACCAGCAGCGGGCAATGCTGTTCCCGGTGGGCGGTGGCGCGGCCAAGGACTTGATCTTCGGGCGGCTTCGCCTGAACGAGCCGGGGGCAGGTTACTGCCATTACCCCAACGGTTACGGATATGACGACGAGTATTTCTTTCAACTGACCTCGGAGAAGGCGGTCACCCGCTACCATGCAGGCCAGCCCGTGCGGGTTTACGAAAAGACCCGCGCCCGCAACGAGGCACTCGACCTAAAGGTTTACGGGGTGGCGGCACTCCACATCCTCAAGCCCGACCTAATGGCCTTACACAAGGAGCTTAACGGCGAGGGCGCACCGGAGGAGAATGAAGTCGAAGTCACCATGCCGTCGCGCCAGGTGCCCGCCCCGCCTCCCGTATCGGCGGAACCCCGTAAGCCGATCAGTCAACGCCGCCCTCTAGGCGGGCAGTCCCTTGGCATAACTTGACGGAGGGAGGATTACAAATGGCCGTTGAAACCGATGCAGCTAAACTCGCCCGATTCCGCACAGAACTAGCGCAAGCTAGGGCCACCCGTGACCGCCTAGAGGTCAACGGTCAGTCGGCTTCGTTCGGTGGAGTCAACTTCTCTGGCGTCCAGTATGACGCTATCCTGAAGCGCATTAGCCGGTTGGAGGCATCTATCGACGCGCTAGAGGAGCGGGAAGCTGATTCGTCAATCCGCCCCGGCGTCAATCTAATCAACATCGTTTCGGATCAATAACATGGCGACCAAAGAGAAGGGAAACATTATCGTTCCTGCCGCTTCACAGTTTGCCATGCGTAAGGCGAACGAGTTGCGCCAGAACGCGGAGAAGATCAACTTCCAGTATGCGGGGGCCAAGACTACCCGCTTTCGTGATTTCCTGACCTATCAGGGGAGCCAGACGGAAAGCCAGTTGCTACCGTATTATGACCGGCTGACGATCATCACGCGGCTTCGCCAGCTTGTGCGTGACGACCCGTATGCGGCGGCGTTGCTTTCGGCCTACCCGACGCAGATCGGGACGAGCACCATGTCTAGCCTTGCGGGGGTAGACGACGACCAAGACGAGGCGGCTTCCACTTTCAACGATGGGCACGAACGCATGTGGATTGAGTTTGCCAAGCGGGTGGAATACGGCGGGCTTTCGCTCCATGAGGTTGAGCAAATCCTTTGGCGGGAGGACTTGATTGCCGGTGAAATGTTCTTCCTCAAGCTGAAGAATGGGCGCTTGCAGATGATCCCCTCCGAGTTCTGCTTTAGCGATTACGCTAACATCCTGCCGGACTCCCCCGAGGCTGACGGCGTGGTAGTTGAGGATGGAATCGTAACCGGCTACCGCTTCGGCTACCGGGATAAATACGGCACGTTGCAGCCTGGCAAGTCGATCACCAAGGCAGAGAACGTCATTCACTTCTTCTTTCAGGACAGACCGGAACAGCGGCGTGGCGTTCCTCGTCTTTCCCCGGTGCTTAATGTCTTGCAGGACATTTACGAGATTTGCGGGGCAAAGGTGAATCAGGTTAAGACGCAGAGCTTTATCAGCGGCGTCGTGACGAAGAACTATGCCCCGGCAGACGCAGCGGACATGATGCGCGGGCAGAACAGCGACGGCACGCGGAGCGACTACCAAGACCTGAGAGGCGGGGCGCTTTATTACATGGAGACGGGCGAGGACATGAAGCCCTTCCAGTCGAGCATTAACGCGAACGACTTCGACGAGTTCCTGAAGTCGCGGCTTGAAGCTGTGGGCGGTGCGGTGGGTATGCCCCCCGAGTGCTGGATTGAGGGTTTCCGTGATAGCAATTACTCGTCGGCGCGGGCGACGGTCAGCACTTGGATTCGCACGGTGGCGGCTCGCCGGATGCATTGCGTGGCGAAGTTCCTTGAGCCGGTCCATGATTTCTGGCTTGAGAAGAACCCTGCTTCGCTGCGCGGCGTTTACGATCCGACTGAGGTTGTCTTTACGTTCCCCGGAGTCCCGGCCATCGACGAACAGAAGCAGAACGACGCGGACGCCAAGGCGCTGGCGGCGTGCCTGACTACCTACGCGCAAGTTTACGGGGCCAAGGGTCAGTTCTGGGACACGCAGTTCAAGCAGATTCAGCGGGAGAAGCAGCGCATGGAAGCCTTGGACATTGCCCCTAACTTCGCCCCCAACGCGACGGCGGGTGTAAGCCAAGCTCAGCGCAAGGCGCAAGCGCAGAAGGACGATGAGGACGACAAGGAAGCCGAGATGCGGCACAAGGAAACCATCGTCGCGCTTTCGGCTAATCGCCCGCCTGTGCCCGTTCCCCATTCGATCACGGTCATGCCGCCGAATGTGAACGTGTCGCCCTCGACGATCAACATTCCCGCTCCGGTGGTTAATTTTGAGGTGAAGCCCTCGCATATCACCGTTGAACCCCCCACCGTAAACGTGCAGCAAGCAGCTGCCCCGGTGGTGAATGTTGCGGCGGCGGAAGTGAACGTGCCAGCACCGATTGTGAACGTGGCAGCGGGCGCTTCCCCTGTGGTAAACTTTGAATCACCCGCCCCGGTGGTCAATGTGACGACCCCCGCCCCGGTTGTAAACGTCACCGTTCCCCCGCTGAACGCCAGCCTCACGGTTAGCCGAGACAGCAAGGGACTTATCCGCAGTGGCGACATTCAATCTAAATGAGCGTTTCATACCAGCGGGACGGCTTTGCCACACCGCCTGACGGAACGGTAATTGCAACCGATTCATCGGGCGGGCAGGAATACCAGATCGTTAAGCTCGCGGGCGAAACGGACATTGGCGACGTTAAGAAGCTATCAACCACGGCAGAGGGGCACCTAGAGGTTGAGATTCACGGGCCGCGCCTTCCGTTCGGCTCTGTTCACGCAGAAAGCCTCACGCCAATCTTCCAGGCTGATGCGGTTTATGGCCTGAACGATGGCCAATGCCTTGCCACGACCAGTGGAAGCGGCACGGCGACGGCCAGCAATTCGGCATTCGTTGCCAGCACCGGAACGACGATCTACTCGCAAGGGTCTATCCAAAGCCGTAAGCGGCTTCGTTACCGTGCTGGGCAGGGTGTGGTCGGGCGCTTCGCTGGCTACTTCACTACCCCGGCTGCTTTGAGTTACCAGCTTGCCGGATTCGGGCACGCTGAGGACGGCGTTTATTTCGGCTATCGTGAGGTTGCGGGCGGCACGCCAGCCTTCGGCATCCTTTATACGAATCGCGGATCGCGGGAAGTTCGCACCCTGACGATCACGACGGCCAGTTCAACGGCTGAGAACGTCACGGTAACGCTTAACGGAACGCCATTCTCCATTGCGGTGACGGCAAGTGCCAACATTCAGCGCACCGTCTGGGAGTTATCAATCGGAACTTATGCAGGCTGGAACGCCTATCCCTTGGGTGCGACGGTGGTATTTGTAAAGGCGGCGGCTGGCACGGCCTCTGCCGGTGCATACACCGTTGGCGGCACGACCATTGTGGGCTCGTTTGCCCAGACCAAGGCAGGTGTATCTGAGACACAAACTTGGATTCCGCAATCAACATGGAACGGCGACAAGATGGACGGCACGGGTGCAAGCGGCGTCACGCTCGACCCGACCAAGGGCAACGTATATCAGATTGGCCTGCAATACCTCGGGTTTGGCGCGTTCGATTTCAAGATTGAGGGAGCGGCAGACGGCAATAACCCTACCTTCATCACGGTTCACACAGTTCGCCTGCCCAACACTCTCACGGCAACCTCCTTTGGCAATCCGTCTTTCCCGTTTACAATGGCGGCTTACAGTGCGGGTAGCACTACCGACTTGGCCGTTCGCGTGGGAAGCTATGCGGGTTTCATCGAGGGCGGAAAGGTGCTTCACGGCAATCGCTTCTCCTACTTCAACAGCTCGACGGCGGTTACTGATTCAAACTACCGTGCTCTATTCACAGTAATGAACTCTCGTTACTATGGCGGGCGCACGAATCAGAGCGTTATCAACCTGCTGTCTGTGTCAGGTGCGCTCAAGCATACATCCCCGTGCGTGTTCTACCTGTTCAAGAACGCCACGCTGGTAGGCAATCCCAACTTCTCCAGCTACTCGACGATTTCCTCGTCTCTTTACGACACGGCGGCGACTACCTGCTCGATCACCACGAACGAGCAGCTTATCTGGACGGGGCATCTTGGCGACACGGGCGAACTCGATCACCATTTCGGCAACGGCCAATACAACGCCGAGGAAGTGACGCTTCAACCTGGCGAATGGGTTACGCTGGCGGCTAGGTCTGTCACCGGAACGCCCGCTTACGTCACCGGCTCGCTAAATACCCGCGAGGATCAGTAAATGCTTCTCCTCTGGGCATCGATAGGACGGCCCCCGGCCCTTCCCGTCCTTCCCCCGAATGACGCCTTGCTCCGTCAGCAAATCGCGGAGGATGAGGAGATCATGCTGATTCTGTCCCTGTTCGCAGCCCAGTCACAGAGTCAATCCGTTGACAAAACCGACTAAAACAAAATGACGACCGCCATTTCCCCAAAGACCGAGTTCCGCTTTTCGTTTCATGCTGCCTTTGGTCAGATCGACCCGGAGAAGGGCACGCTCCGCGATGTTTCGCTGATGACGGAGGGCGAGGCGCTGGGTCACGGCGTATGGTGCGACCAGAAAACCCTGCAATCGGTTTTCGCCCTCGCGCAAAAGTCGCCCGTTAAGGCTTACCTGACGCACGGCGATTTCTTCCAGCCCGACCGTTTAGGCGATGAGGTTGGCCTGTTCTCTGGCCTTTACATTGAAGGCAACCAGTTGAAGGCCAAGCAGTTCACTTTCTTCAAGTCTTTCATTGCGAGCGATAAACAGAAATATAATGCGCTTATGGAACTGGCTCAGGCCGACGCCTCTCTGTTTGGCGTTAGTCTGTCATTCTCTGGCAAGCTCTCATGGGTGATGCCTGACGGCTCCGAGGTTCCCGCCGAGGACGACGAGATGCCGGAAGGTGCGCTTAACGCGATGCCTTCCGTGCGCGTCACCCGTATCTACTCAGCTGACTTCGTGAGCGATCCGGCTGCGAACCCCAACGGGCTGTTCGACGCCCGCCTCCAGGCCGCTGCCAAGCTCCTTGGAATCCCGCTTCCTTCCCTTTCTTCCCCTTCCCCTCTCAAGGAAAAGGTGGCCGAAACGCCCGTCAAACCCCTTGACGCTGCGCCAACTAAAGAAACCAAAACCATTTTTACCATGATTAAAGACATTCGTGCCAAGTTTAGCGATCCCGTGAAGTTTGCCCGTGCGTGCGAGCTTCTGTCTGAGAACGAGAAGTTCACCCTTGCTGAAATCGAGTCGGCCATTGCTAACGAGGCGGAAGTCGCCCGCGTTAAGGCCATCGAGCAGGAGCTTGCCACCCTCAAGGCGCAGCTTGCGGCCAAGGATGAGGAAATCAAGAAGCTCTCCGAGGTGAAGGTTGCCGCCGACAAGGGCGCTGACCCGATCAAACTCGGCAACGAGGGCGCGAAGGCCGATACCAACGCCGTTTTCGAGGCTTGGACGAAGCTCTCCGGCAAGGAAGCGACCATCTACTGGGAGGCCCATAAGGACGCTCTCCTCGCCTACAAGATGGGCCAGAAATAATTCCGTTACAAACCACAACCCATTTAACCACTTACTACAATGGCTACCCTGACCAACGTTAATGACAAGATCATCACGCAGCGTGCGCTTGAAGGCTTTACCGAATACCTTCACCCCATGAACCTTTTCTCTACGTCTTATTCCGATGAGACGAAGATGAAGGGCGACACCATCATCGTGCCCCTCGTTGGCACCCTGACGGCTACCACGTTCAATCAGGACTATCAGGTCGGCGGCGGCACCCTTACTGCCGTGACGATCAACCTGAACGTCCACAAGATCGTTCCGCTCTCCCTGACGGACGTTCAGTTCGCCAACTCGTCCGTTGCCCAGCTTGAGAAGTGGGGTTTCCAGGCGGGTCAGGCGCTCGCCACCGCGATCACCCAGCACGTTTTCTCGTATGTCACCTCTGGTTCGCCGTCGTTCTTCGCCACGGCTTACACCTATCCGGTGGCTTCGTGGAACGTCTCGCGCATCGTCACCATCCGTCAGGCGATGACGGTTGCCAAGGTTCCGCTTGAGAACCGCAGCCTGTTCCTCGACCCGACCGCCTACGCGCAGACCCTTAGCGACAGCAATCTGTCCTACGCGATGTATGCCGGTAGCAACGGTGCCCTGACCACCGGCCAAGTGCCGCGTGTTTACGGCTTCGATGTCCGCGAGAGCAACCTGATCCCGACCACGGACACCATGTATGGCTTCGCTTGCCATCCTTCGGCCCTTGCTCTGGCGATCCGCGCCCTCGCTCCGCAGGCTCCTTCGGCCTACGAGTCCGCTGGCATCGTTACCAACCCGTCCACCGGCGCCGCGCTCGGTATGCGTCGCCACTACCAGCCCAGCAACGGCACCCACTACCTCAATTTTGAGGCTATCTTCGGGGCCACCTACGGCATCACGGCGGGTCTGTCTCGTATCGCCTTCCGTTAATAGCGGAGTGTGTAGAGTTCATGTGTTGGAGGGGTCACTCGAAAGGGTGGCCCCTCTTTCTTTTAGGCTTGAACAGGTCGGGGGAAAGTGCTCACTAGGGGTAACACATGAGCAAAGAGAATCCCCTGATTTCCCTGTGCATGATTGCGGGCAACGAATCAATGCACGTTCGGCGCTGCCTCAAGACGTTTTCCCCCTGTGCTGATGAGATAATTGTCGTGCGGGCGATTGGCTCGCTGAAACCAGACGACACGCTAGACATTGCGCGGGAGGAGTTCGGGGCAGTCACCGCTGAATATAAGAACGGTGCGGGGCGGGAGGACTGGCCGCACGTTGATAACTTCGCGGCGGCTCGCCAGATGGCTTTCGACTTGGCCAAGGGTAAGTTTCAGCTTTGGGTAGACTTCGACGACATTGCGGAGCCGGATCATGTCTTGGGAATCCTAGAGGCAGCGGAAGATTGCGCGGCGGGCAAAACCGACTGGGACATTTTCCACTTTGGCTACGTTATCCCCTACTCGGGGGCGAAGCCCTTGCGCGAGCGCCTTGTGCGGCGGGGTGCGGGACGCTGGCAAAACGCGGTGCATGAGTGCATAACCGACCTGAAAGACGGATGCAAGCAGGCTTACAATACCCAGCTTGAGATTGTCCATGCACCGATGGAGAACAAGGTGAAGATGGGTCTAAGCTCCGGGCGGAACCTCCGCATCCTTGAGTCGATCCCCACCAAGACCCACGGCGAGGCTTTCTTTTACTTCATGGAGCTTTGCGGCACGGGACGGCGGGCAGATGCCCTAGAGGCGGCAAAGAAGGCGCTGGAATACAAAGACCTTGGCGTCGCGGAGCGTTACGAGGTGTTCCTGAACCTTGCGAGCATGGCCGAAAAGAAGGAGGCGCGGCGGGCGTTCCTGTGGGAAGCCGTTAAGCTGTCCCCTGAGCGCAGGGAGGCGTTTGCTTTGCTCTGTGGCGACGCAACCAACTGCCACGAGCCGGAACTAGCCTTGGCCCTTGCAAGGCTTATGACGGCCATTCCTAGGCCAGCCGTGCGGCATTACACGCACCGGGATAACGTCTATGGCTTCGGGGGTGACTTGATTCACGCCGGGGCGCTTCGCCTGAATGGGATGTTTGCGGCGGCGGACAAGATCGAGGAGAAGAACTTTGAGGAGAACGGGGCGAAGATCAGCTTGCTTCACGCCACCCGTGGGCGGTTCCAGCAGGCGGCACTTGCCCGCAAATACTGGTATGACACCGCGATTGAACCGGCCTCCATTGAGCACATCTTTGCCATCGATGAGGACGACAAGGAGACGTTTAATGCCCTTGGGACGTTCCGCCATGTGAAGGTTAAGCCAGGCGGGGGGTGCGTTGCGGCATGGAACGCGGCAGCGGCGGCTTCGCGGGGTGAGGTTCTGATTCAGCTTTCGGATGATTGGATTCCCCCGATTGGCTGGGACAAGGAAATCTTGAAGCGCATTGGCAACGTGCGGAAATCTGCCGTGCTTGCTATCTCGGACGGTCACCGCCGGGACGGGCTGCTTTGCATGGCGATCCTTACCCGCTGGCGTTATTGCGACCAGAAAGACCACGAAGGGAAGCCCTACCTTTTCCACCCCGAGTTTAAGTCGATGTTCTCGGACACCTACTTTAGCTGGAAAGCCTACAAGGACGGTGTGGTTATCGACGGGACGGACTTCGTGATCGAGCACCGCCACCCCTTGTTTGATCCGTCCATCCCCGAGGATAAGACCTATGCGGAGAGCAATGCCCCGGAGCGTTACGAGCAGGGAGGCAAGGTTTACGAGCGTCTGACGGGCGAGAAGTTGCCCCCGCCCCCGAGCAAAGAGGAAGCGGCTCGTATGCTAGCGGAAATGAGGAAGCCCAAAGCATGAAGATTTCTTGCTGCATTCTGACTTACAACGAAGCGGAGCGAATCCGCATCGCCCTTGGCCATGCCTTCAAGTGGGCAGACGAGGTTTGCGTGATCGACAAGGGGAGCAACGACGAAACGCGGGCGATTGCCGATGAACTAGGGGCCAAGGTTTACGTCATTCCGTTCAGCAAGCAGGGGCACGAAGATTTGCAGACCCTCGCCAGCTTTGCGGAGAACGACTGGCTGTGGTTCTTCACCCCCGGCGAAGTTCCGACCAAGGAGCTTATCGAGCACGGCAAGTCTCTGGTTGGGGATGAGTATGACCTGATTCGCATCCCGATGCTCTACTATTCCTTTGGGATTCACAATGGGCGAAGCCCCTGGAGTTGGTCAATGCAGCCGCGCCTGTATAACCGCAAGCGCGTGGTGTTCTCTGGCATCGCCCATAACCCTATCGGGGCGGAGAAGTGCCACAACATCGAGCCAACCGACAAACGCTATTGCCTGCACCAGACCCATAGCGATGCAGAGTCGTTCCTTCGGGCGCACGCGGACTACGCGATCAACGAGGCAAACAACGGCACGCCAGAGGAGGCGATGAAGCGGGCACAGGCTTGGATTTCCCGCTTCGATGAAGCCTTTAGGGACGAGCCTACGCTTGCCCCGCAAGCCTTTGGGTGGAAAATCTACTGGCTCATGGTCATGCTTCACGCTTGGCAGCGGCAAGCCCCCAACGTGAAGGAGCTTTACAAGGCGAGGGCACAGGCGCGGCTTGCGGAGGAGTGGGCATGACACCGACCCTTTCCATTCTGATTTGCGGCACCCCCGCACGCGCAGCGTGCAAAGCACTTCCCCTTGTGGGGCGAATCCTCGCCCAGCTTTACCCCGACGACAAGCGCGTTGAGGTGCTTTACCTGTTGGATAACAAAAAGCGCAGCGTAGGGGCGAAGCGGCAGGCGTTACTAGACATTGCGCGGGGTTACTACGTCGCCTTTGTCGATGACGACGACGACGTTTCCCCCGACTACTGCCAGTCGATCCTTTCAGCGATTGTCGCCTGTCCTGAAAGCCCGGACGTTGTAACCTTCGACCAGATCGCCAACATAAACGGGCATATCGGGCAAGTTAGTTTCAGGCTGGGAAACCCTAATGACGACTTCAACCCGGACGCGATTACACGGCGCAACGCATGGCACGTTTGCGCGTGGAAGCGGGAACTCGCCCAGCAACACCGATTCCCGGACTTAATGGACGGGGAAGATTGGGCGTGGGCGGAACAGCTTTGCGCGGTTGCCAAGACCTCGGCCCATGTGGACAAGGTTCTGCATTACTACACGTTCAACCCCAAGACCACGGAAGCCACCGGCAAGAACGAACCCCAACCCCAGCCAGCCCATGACTAACAGGATGCGCGTGCTAGTGCAGATGGTCGGTGACGACACTTGGTATTTCGGCAAGGTGGTAAACGCCCGCCGCAAGATCATCCGGGTGGAAAACGGCCCGTGGGCGGGGATGGAGGCGGGTCCGATGCAATACTTTGCGTGGCGGCGCACCCCTTGACGGATTGGCTAAGGCATGAGCGAAATCCCCACCCTAGCCGATGGGATGACCACTACCCTTGCCTCCCTTGCCAAATGGACGGGCGACAAGATTACTTATCAGGGGCGTTCCTTTGAGGTTATCACCGGCCCGATGGTGCTGATCGACGGGTCAGACCTTAGCGGGTCACTCCCCGGCAGGCTCTACCGGCGTATCCTCCAGAAGAAAGACTTCCCGACCCCGCCCCCCGAGGGAGCCAAGATCAAGATTAACGGCATCGAGTATATCCGCCGGGGTGACGCCATCGAGGATAACCTTACTTGGGACGTTACCCTGGCCAAGCACGGGGTTTAATCCGTGGCTGGCTTCTCCTCAGTTCAGGTTAATTTCATTCAGTTCAACCGCGCAATGGTTGATTTGCAGCGCGTGAGCGGGCAGACCATGAAGCAGGTTTTGCGGTCTGAGACGGGGCATATCCTCAAGGAGTGCGCGGCAAAGACCAAGGTTGCAACACAGGATTCGGTTGAGCGTAAAGCCCAGCTTGTCGCTATCAAGGGGCTTGGCTACACCCAAGCAACAGACCGTGGGGAAGTTAGCGTTAATGCGGGTTGGCGCAGAAACTCCCCTTACGGGCGCGTCTGGATGAAGGTCAGAAACGGCGCAGGAAGGAAGGGCTTTATCTTGGCCCGTGGTGCAAACTTTGATTTTCCATCCGGCACGGCAACGCTCAAGATCACCCCCGGAAGCAGAAGCGGAACCAACAAGTGGATCGCCACGGTGCGCAATGCCGTTGGCCGGACGGTTCCCGCCGTAGAGAAGTCACTAGAGAAGGCGCTTAAATCCGTTGGCTTGGCGCGGCAAAGCTGGGTGCAAATAGCCAAGAGCCTAGGCATAGACTTGAAGCGAGTTCAGGGAACCAACCTAAGCGCACAGGGCATCGCCAAGGCTGAACTTGCTTTAGCCTCCGACGGCAAATCTTACATAAACGGCACGGCCAGGCAATACGGGGAGGCAAACAAGTTCGTGATCGAGCTTACAAACCGGCTTCCATACTGTCGAAGAATGAAGCTGGACGCGGTGCTTGCGCGTGCGATCAACGGAAGGGCGACCAAGTTTTACAAGGCAGTCAGCCAGGGAGTATTCAACAGCGCAAAGAAAACGCTGGCGAAATACCCCGGCCTGTTTGTCAGGTAACGCCCACCGGCTTGACCTTGAGCCAAGCCTTCGTGCGCCCGTATTCGTAGAAGTGACCGGGGCGGCGAACCATCAAGCCCTCCCCGCCACCCTTAACGACGCGGGCAAACTCGGTGTGGAGATCGGCGGTTGAGGCGATCAAGCGTTGCGGGGCAAGCTCGCAGTAGTCCCCGGCAACACGGGACAGGGCGGTTTTCTGGCGAACCTCGAAAGGGACGGAATCGGTGTTGGGGGCATCGAACACCATAAACTTAACCCGCTTCCATTCGTTGCTATCGGCACGCGGGAATTGAACCAGAACCCGCATAAGCTGGAAGGTCTGACGGCCCGCCCACAGTTCGCCGTCTAGCGCCTTTCCTTTGGGCAAGGAAGCCGTAAACCAGTCGGGTGCGGCAATCGGTAGCCAAGAGCGGGTGCGAAGGCAGGAACCGTCCCAAAATGCGCGGCAACCGTCATACTTTTCTGACAGCCACCAGCCGACTACGTTCTGGCCGGTATATCTCTCTGCTAACATCATGCCGCAAGGATAGCACAAGAAGCGGTTACAAAGCTACGTTGACCTTTCCACCCCTTTGTAATGGCCGCACCCGACCTAAAGACCCTTTTCCAGCAGGAAGAACAGCTAAACGAGGCATTTGCTGAGGTTCTTAACGCAGCCGCGCCAACCTTTTACGCCCACGACACCCGCGAGAAGCCCGCCGATCATAACACCGTCCTGACGGAGTTAGGTGCGGCGACCGGACATGAGTTCCGAAACGGGGAGTGGGACGCCTGGGACTTCCGCCTCCGGGTGGTAGTCGTCACTCAGCGGGACACGGACGAGCCCACCCCGGCCCGCCATGCGCTGCAAAAGGGGCATGTCCGGGCACTCCTCTCCAAGCTATCCGGCAAGTTCACCACGGCAAACCTGCCCTATCTCCAGATCGCCCTGCTTCGCCCCGACAACACGACCGTCACCTTTGAGAACGACCAGAACCGGATGCAGGATGTAACGACCCTAGAGTATGCGGGCGAGGTGGCAATCCTCAACACGGCATGGCCGTCCTGACCGTTGACAAAGTAGGGGTTTCAAATGGCTGACATTTCGATCACGGCGGCAAACTTCGTTCCCGGCAGCAATGCCAAGTTCCGGCAGGGCGTGGCGGGCGAGACGATCACGCAGGGGCAACCCCTTTATGTTAAGTCGAGCGACAACCGGCTCTATAAGGCCGACGCTGACGCCAGCGCCGAGGCCGCCCTTGTGGTCGGGATCGCCTCCAATGCGGGCAGCGCGGGCCAGCTTATCGACTACGTTTACGAGGACGACGATCTGACCGTGGGCGCAACCCTGACGATGGCGAACGTCTATGTGGCGAGCGGTAACGCTGGCGGGATCGCCCCCTTTGCCGACTTTGCCAACGGCGATTACCTGACCGTCCTGCTTGTCCCCAAGAGCACGACCAAGGCGGTCCTGAAGCTCGTAGCCGCTGGCGCGGTGGCCGCGTGACGTTGACGACCCTCTTTTTTCTAATCCAACCCAACTAATTTATGGCTTTCCAAGACGGTTCACATCCCTACGGCAGTTTTGTTATGACCACGGGTGGCCTTGGCTACGTGCTCGAAAGCGCGGACATTACCCAACCCACGAATGACATTGAGGTGAACAACGCCACGGGCGAGCCGTCCGGCTGGATTTGCCTTCCCGGTTTCATCACTGGCCGCGCCACGGCGCAGCTTGCCACCTCTACCTATCCCGTCCCAACCCTGGGTGCCGTGTTCACCTACTCAAGCGTCACCTACGTTATCAAGAACGTGGGGCAAGTGTTCGCCCAGCAGGACATTATCAAGGTCAACGTCGAGTTCCGCAAGCGGGTTAATTCCTGACGCTGGCCCGACCTAAACGGGCCATGCAAGACAACTCTCAAGAGGTTCCGGGGCTGGCTGAGGCTATTGAGCAAGAGGCCACCCGTCGCCAGTTGGCTTTCTCTGATACGCTGCTTCCCATTGGGGGAGTATGGGTGAAGCAGTTCACCCCGGCGCATTGGGTTCGACTTGGTCTTATCGGCTCGCCATACCTTGGCGGGGATCGCGGCACCCCGTTCTCCGTGCGGGGCGTGCTTGAGTTTCTGTGGATCGTTTCGCCTGAATACAAGGCGGGTTCCTTTTGGGGGCAGCTTTGGTTTTACGTTAAGCACTATCGGGCGATCAAGCCGGTGACGGGGATTCATGTTTTTGACTACCTGGACGCGGCCTTCATGGACGCACCCCCGCGCAAGGTTGGGGGTGGGGCTTCTGTGTCTCGCAGTTACTATGCGGGCGTTACCTCAATCTGTGACTTCTTCGCCAAGGAATACGGCTGGGATGACAGCGTGACAATGGGTAAGCCCTTGGCTCGACTCTTTCAGTATTACAACTGCGTGCGATCCCGCACCCAGGAAAACCCGATTCTCTTTAACCCACTCTCCGACGCTGCCCGTTCACGCTGGCAGCATTCCAAACATGGCGGCTGACGCAGCAATCAAGGCAAACATTTCCGGGGACGCCTCGGGGCTTATCGCTGCCCTAGAGACGGCCAAGCAGGGCGTTGCCAAGTTCGGCACGGATGCGGCTAATGTTTTGCAGCGTAAGCTGGGAATGAAGGACGTTTTCAAGGGCGTATTGCAGGGCATCGGTATTGCCTCGGTGGGGCAGATTGCCGACAAGCTGGTTGCCCCGTTCAAGGCGGCGGCTGAAGCAGCGGAGGACATTGCCAAGTCAACGGAGCGGGCGGCTAACGCCACGGAGCGGTTGATCGCACTTAGGCAGACCGACAACCAGCAACTCGCCACGGCTGAAAAGACGATGGAGCGTATGCAGCGGCTGCTTGAAACGAAGAAGTCGGAGCCGGTCAAAAACTCCTTTTTCGGCGGATTGATTCAGCGCGGCTCGGCGTTTGATAAACTGCTTGGGCTTTCCTCTGGCGCTGACGATGCCCGAGCCAAAGAGATTCAAAGCCTGACCGCCGAGATTGGCGAACAGGCCGTGAAGGTTGAGGAGAAAACGGCCAGCATCAAGAAGCGCAACGACACCGAGGAACTCCGCATGGCCAAGGAGTTGCTGTCCGAGGATGAGAAGCGGGCGGAATCGGCCAAGAAGCTGGCCGAGTTTGACCGTGCGCGGCTGCGCGAGAAGATGCCCGCCGAGGAGCGGATCAAGTCGCTTGAGGGTGAGCGGCTTTCCATTGCTGCCCAGATTGCCAAGTATGAGCAGTTCACCCGCGAGGGCGGAAAGCTTACCAATCAGGGCAACGAGGAATTGCTTGGGTTAAAGAGCAAGCAGCTGGAATTAGAAAAGGAGATTGCCGAGGCCACAAAGGACAAGGCCGAAGCCGAGAAGATGGTTGGTAATGCCATCACCTCAAACATTGCCCAGTGGAAGGAGTTCAAGGTTCTTGTTTCACGCACGGGTCGGGACGACACCGACCTTTCGGACCGGGAGCTTCAGCGCAAGAAGGCAAACATCGAGAAAGACCTGTTTGAAATGCAGCGGGCGGGGCGCGAAACGGGCGCTTATCAGGGGGGCGATTACTTCCAGCGGCTAGAGCTAAACGCAGTCAATCAGGAGTTGGCCCTTCGCCAGAAGGTTCGCACCTACACGGCTACTTTCGGGGAGGACCGGGCATTTCAGTTGGCTGGCGTATCCGAGCGGCGCTTTTCCGAAATCAACCAAACAAACACCAAGCAGGATGAGGCAAACAATCTCCTCCGAGACATCAAGCGTCGTCTTGACGGTGGTATCCTTACTTTGCCCACCAATGTAATTCAGGGGGGCGGCTAACATGGCAGCTATCACAGACGGAACGTTTACTTCACCCCTGCAGGACGGCGACAAGCAGGTTGTTTTCCCCTTCGACTTCTTGGGGGATGCGTATGCGCGTATCATCTCGCGGCCCTACGTCATGCTGTCGAGCAGCTACTCGGCCCCGCGCACGCTGACGACGACCAGCGTGACCAACATGTTCCTGCGGTCAGAGGCTTTCGAGAATGCGGCATGGACGGCAACGGCCCTGACGGTCACGGCAGACAACCACGCCAACCCTGCCAACGGTGCGACCACCGCTGATCGCTTAATGGAGACGGCGGTTTCAAGTGGGCACGCGCTTAATGCTACGGCCCCGATCACGGTTGCGGCGTCTGCAATCACTGTGTCGGTATTTGCCAAGGCCAACGGGCGGGACTGGTTTGAAATTGCCGTGACGGATTCAGCCGCTACCCTAAAGCGGTCTTTCTTCGACCTGACCAACGGCGTGGTAGGAACCACTTCATCGAATACGACCAGCGCAATCGTATCGGTTGGTAATGGCTGGTATCGCGTGTCGCAGACATGGACAAGCCCAGCCTCGGGTGCGGCCAATTTCTACTTTGAGCTTTCGACGGACGGCAGCACGGTAAGCTATCTCGGAGACATTACGAAGGGCGTTTACCTTTGGGGGGCGCAGCTTGAGCAGTCGGCGTCGCTTGGCACCTACCTCCCGACCACCAGCGCGACCCGGACAAGCGCCCTTCGCACGCGGGATTCTGTGGACAATAGCGGGGATTCCGCTGCTGACTACTTTTCCTTCCTGTGCCAAGAGACGCCCCCCGACGCGGGTTCGCTTCGCCAGGGCATCGTCCGCTTGTCGAGAGAGTATTGCCGACTTCCCGCAACTCAGACGGATTATGGTAATGCAATCATAAACCGCCCAAATCTGCACGGGTATAACTCGGGTGGTTATTACGGAGTAACATTTGACAACGGGGCAACCTCTCATGTTTTTGCTACGGGTGATCGGATAGCCGTAACATCTGCCTCCGCGCCCGTGGTTGGCGGAACTTATGCCGGGGTTGCAACCGCCGTAAATAAAACGGGACACGGAAGGTCAGCCGGCGAATCTCTGGCCGTTTGGTCTGACGACCGCTGTTTGGGCGTCACTGAAATCATTCTCGTTTTCGACGCAAACAGCTTTTATATCAGTAACGAGAACCTTGGGGCTGGCGCGATGCCCAATTATTACGCGCTTCAATCAAGCGCAGATGCCCGTTACGTTAATGGCCCCATATCCGTATCAACCAAGAGCGTCACGGATTTTTATTACCCTGGATGGAGTTCTGGCGTGACGACCCCCGCTGATATAACGGTTTCATCCTCACAACTTGACCCGGTTAGTTGGTTTGGCCTTATTGTGGCTGCCACTTCGTTTGGCGTCATAGAGGGCAGCAAATTGGATCGATGGAGGGAGAGTCCCTTTTACGCACAAACCACCATAAGCGCCCAAATGTCTGATGCCTTGGAGACGGTGGCGGTTGGGGCGTAGCGTTGACGGGGAGGGGAAAGCAAATGGAACCCGTTTCAATCGTTGATTCACCTTCCGGCCCTAGCTCCAGCTTCGTCGCCTCCACTAACCCTTTGTCCATTACGGCGGGGGCTGACGCCCGTAACGGGGCGCTTCTGCAATGCCAGGTGACGCTTACCTCGGCCAATACGGTTTACACGGTGGGCCTCCCGACCACGGCGCGAGGCTTTACCCTTTACCCGACCACGGCTGACGTTATCTTTGGCGTGGGCGAGGCTCCGGTGGCGCTGGCGACCAAGGCGGGTGACACCGTGTCGGGTGACTTTGGCGTGGGTGCGACGGCCCCTATCGGCCTGACGACCAACCGCGTCCTGATCAAGAGCATCGCTGAGGCGGGTGCCGTCCTCCATCTTCGTTCCGCTACGGCTTCCGCTGTCGTTGTAGTCGGCATTTTTTAAGCCATGATTAGATCGGCCTCACTAAGCCGGTTTCGCTCCAGCCCAGAGGCGGGGGTGTTTTCAGGCAACGAAGGAATCGGCTCCCCCCTGGGGTTGGGCAACACTGCCGCATGGTATGACGTAAGCGATCTGTCCACCCTCCGTAACAACGCCGGTTCCATCCCTGCTAGTGGGGAGGGGATAAAGCTGGTGGCCGACAAGTCCGGTAACAGCGGGGTGAACGTGCTGTGTCTGAATGGGGTGGCCTCAAATAACGCCACGGCCACAAATGCGGCCCCGCTTCAAATTACAGGTGACTTGGATTTGCGGTGGTATGGCTCTCTGACGGACTGGACGCCAGCTGCTCGCGCAGTCCTAATTTCAAAATACAACTCCACCGGAAACCAGCGTGGTTATTGGATGGCAATTACGACTGGCGGTAACGTGGAGGTAATTCAATCCACGGATGGCACGGCTACGTCCACGTTTACAAGTTCTGTCGCAACAGGGCTTGCTGATTTTGCCTCCAAGTGGATTCGCGCAACGCTGGATGTGGACAATGGCGCTGCTGGTCGGACTGTTACCTTCTATACTTCGGACGATGGCTCCACATGGACGCCGCTTGGGTCGGCTCAGACCACCCCGACAGCCACAAACACGTTCAACACCAGCGCCAATTTGATTGTAGGCGGCAACGACGCCGGTGCGTTCAATGTTCCAATCGGCAATGTTTATCGTGCTCAGGTGTATTCCGGCATCGACGGCACCCTAGCCTTCGACGCCAACTTTGCCACCGCGTCCAAGCTGGCCACCAGCTTCACCGAATCCAGCAGCAACGCGGCCACCGTCACGATCAACACCAGTGGAGCCACGGGAGCCCGCATCAGTGGAGCGCGGGACT
>JACCDR012509095.1_pt1 | contig 19690 bp, 48 predicted proteins | sample 7446431 | NCBI WGS metagenome assembly JACCDR01 (sample SAMN15323443, study PRJNA562643) | freshwater metagenome | isolation source: river surface water | place: USA:Blue River Watershed | collected 2017-08-17 | reverse complement strand
GCGTTAACGTATCAGTATAATCCAAACTTCTTGGGTTTGGAAAGTAACTTACTTCGTTAACAAACTCATCCGCAAAATCCTCCATCCGATCAGGATTATTAGCTTGCGCAGGCATCCATACTACACCCGCCTCAATTAGCGGCGTTATCAACCTAACACGCTGGGTTTTATCACCATGCTTGTTAGGTATGAAAGGTTGCCCGTAAACACCAGCTCTCCTTAAATCCTGCAACAAAGGCTCACCTGAAGCTTTTGCTTCTATTACAATCTTATCAGGTTTCTTAAATATTAACCTTTTATTAACTATCTCACCAACATCCATATAGTTATCAGCAAGCCTTTTAATCCTTTCCCTAAGTTCTGGATATTCAAGTCTGCCTCGCCAGCATGACAATAGTATCACATTTGTATTATCATATCTATCCTGGAATAATCCCCATGTGCTACAAGCCGAGTAAGCACTATCATCATTAGCTGTAAGGGCAGTATCCCAGCTCTGAATAACGTAATCTATCTGAGGTAAATCTGGATACTTATATAACCTAAACCAATGTTTCTTAATTATACCTCCATCAAGAGGAGCTGGTCTTTGCTGGTAAAGAGCAGCATAACCATAAGAGCCCAATTCTTTCTTAAGCTTATTAACATCATCAATTGTCAATCGATTAGTAAGTAACTCGCCGTCCTTTGTTCTCTTATCCTCCCAAGGCTTCCCACGTGTCCAGAACAAGGGAACAGTTGGGCGTTTGCATTGTGATTCATACTCTAAAGGTAGTATAAGCTTTACCCATTCATTGTTAATGTCATTAGCTATTACGCTACCAGATACATCTTTCTCATCACCTCTTTGCTGTACTAATATTCTTCTATCACTTTGTATGTCATTAAGCCTGTTATACCACTTCATTGACCACCAGTTGTTAACACTATCCCTTACAACTTCTGATTCACCACCAACTACGTTAGGGTCGTCTGTTATCTGTATACTGCCTCCGCGACCGATAACAGATGATCCGACTGAGGTAGATATACGATAACCGAGTTTATCATTGGCAAAGTAACTCTTTGAATTCTGATCGTCTCTTATCTTGAACAGATGACCCCAGTTCTCCTGATACCAGCTGCTTTGTATTAGAAGTCTGCTCTTATCCGCAATGTCTAATGATAAAGAGTTGGTGCATGATGCACTGATTATCTTCTCTGTAGCATCCTTAATCCAAACCCATGCAGGAAACGCAATGCTTATCAAACTAGTTTTACCGACGCGAGGAGGAACGTTTATTAATAAATTCTTAATCTCTCGCTTATAAACCAGCTCAAGATGTTCGGCTATTACCTCTAAAAACCATTCATCTACAAACTTGCTATGCCCCTCAATAATTGGCCATGCTTGTATGAAGAATGAATATAAACTCTGCTCAGCTCTTTCCTTAAGCGTGAAAATCATATACTTACAATTGATATATACTATAGCTAAATGTTATAGCCAGACTACTGGCAGGATCACCTCCCGTTGGATTCGATCCACCTATAGTAAACGCTATAGGTGCGTTAGCTGAGTCGGACATTATAGCACTGTACGGATTAGCAGATTCAAAAGATATATTAGTGCTTTGATTTATACCAAGTATATTAAGCCCGTTCAAACTATTAGATAAAGTAACAGGACTCCCTACTGGCGGGATAAGTACAAACGATAGTAAGTTATCCACATTAGTAAAAGGAGTATTCTTATATGTATAACTAACTGTAGCACGATTGAACACGTTTATAAAACCTGCCTCAGCAGGCACGATTATAAACGGATTAGTGTGCAGGGTTAATATCTGTGCTTGAGTCAGTCTTAATGTCTGTGTTATATTCTGTTGCGGTGAACTTGCCATCTGTTATTACCTCCAATGTTGTGAAATATAACCATGATTAACTATATTCTCAAGGTCAACAATACTATCTTTTTCTCTTCGTTGCTCCATTGATTCCTTAAATCTTCTTAAAGCTTCATCGTTTATAAAGAACACTCTTCTGTTTACTGAGTAATAATCCCTGTACTCTTTATCAAGTGCATTCTCGGTTTCTATCTCTGTGTATATTCTGTTTATCTTAATCATTCTTTAATTGGCTCTGCTAAATAACGCTCAATGTTCTTATTAATTTATCACCCATTCACTTACCTCTTCATTAAAAATAGTATCTACTTCACCTTTAAGCAAAACTATAATACCCTCGACTAACTGATCTTTTTTAGTAGTATCACCATCACTTACCTTTAATATAGTAATACCGATAGCATTAACCAATATACTTAATAACTCTGCTGTATGAATACCTTTAGATTCTATATTTATTAAACCACTATTAACTGTTAATGTTACTTTTTTATTGGTCATTAATGTTTATCTTTTAAAATACGTTTAACAACTTCGATAACACATTCATGTTCAGTTTTGTTTTCCAACTTAGGTATTGCTGCGCCTATAGGTAAATACTCCTTTAACTCTTCGATTGACAAACTCTTAAGGTCCTTATCTTCTCTTTTTGTTACCATATCTTCTCTTTTTGTTACCATATCTTCTCTTTTTGTTACCATATTGTTAAGCTCTAACCTCGACACAGAGTATTTGATCCTATCATTGGTATTTATTATATCAAATATCTCAGCTGTCTTCTGTGAAACGTAACCAGCTAAATGAAAGCATATAATCCCTGTATGAGTATTTTTATGATCGTTTAAAACAATTTTTAATTGCTCAAATAGATTATCTATTATTTCATAATCAAGTAATGTATCTCTATCTACATATATAAGGTCTTTTTTATCTTCCTCATCTACTACCCAGTGGTATTTTAATTCTATTTCACTCATCTTCATTGTTTTTCTTATATGCTATATACAACTCCCAATCCGTATAACCCAATACGTCTATTGAAAGATTAATTAGTTCGCTTAAAAGTATTGTATGATCATTATCTACCTTAACCTTATGTAATATGTTTCCATCATTGTCGAATCTTACAATCATGAAACTTTTAATGTCCTCACAATGGTTTGTAATACAGGTTGATATCTCTCTACATGTTTCTAGGAAGTTCATACATCGTATACCTGTTTAGGTTTGTAATCATATTTAGGCGGTAAAGTTTTAAGCTCATGATAATAACCTAATATAAAATCAAAAAATCGTATCAAATCTCTCAATTTCCAATACTGATTTATTATATGGCCATCCGCTATAGTAAAAGTCATTTTGCGTATTACATTTAATAACAATCTAACTTCATTAGCTATTTTAATTAACAGTTCGTTATACTCATTTAACTCAGGATCTAACTGCGATATCAAAGTATCTAATGTCCGATAACTATCTATGATTTTTTCATCCTTGATAAAACCATTGTTAATTTTTCTTACCAATGTATACATTAATTCTTCTGTTTCATTAACTATCAGTAGCAAGTCCTGCTTCATTTCATCTTTAAGTTTCATCATCTTTCAATAACTTAGTCTCTTCCACCACAAACTCAGCATCAATCGCAGTCTCGCTATCCATACCAAAACCCATGTCTCTACGATATTTATCATAAAGTTTAATATCTATCTCTTTTTGTCTTCTCTGGTTGTCTGTTAATGTGTTGATGTTGACATTAACCTCAGGTTGATCATGATTCTCTTTCCAGCGACCTTGAGTTTTGAGGTAGAAGATCATTGAGGGTACATCACCAGCATAACATTTTGCCACTAAATTACTCGCCACACCCTCAACAGCCTGCGCTTTTCCCCTTTTATACTTTAAAGAAACTCGAGGGTCTCTTTTCATTATTTCATAAAAAGTAACGTGTGATATACCAAAGTAATCTGCTATCTGTTCTATCCTGAGTACGCTTGCTAAAGTTTCTACTTTTGCAATCTGTTCTTCCGTTAAAACTATCGGAGGTCGACCACCTAAATCTACTTCTTTCTTTTCTGACCCTGTAACATTTTTCAGCTTTTTAGTCATTAGTTTGTTCAAATTCCCTTTTAAGTGTATAATAACTCAATATATTACCGCAATATAATACTTCCCCGTTATCCAATCCATCACAACCCATTCGTACACCACCATTACCATCGCTTAATAGTATCACACAACCTTTAATCTTATATTGTGTAGCAATATCCTTAGCTATATTTGAAAGATTATTAATTATCTCTTTATCCTTATTCATCAAAATACTCAACTATTCGTTTAAAACCAATCAATCCTAAATGATACACATATACTATAAGCACCACTAATACCAAGTGTTTTGCAGTAAGTAACCTGTATATCTCCTCAACGGGGAATAATGTCATGATGCAAAACCAGTTAAGGCTTAAGAATAGTATATGGTACATTTAAAATATATCATCAGTATTTACATTATAATCAACCTTAACCGGTTTTTCATCTTCTATATCATCAAAAACATCAGATTGTAAACCTACACTCTTTATATATCTACCAAGTATAAACCTTATCTGATTATTAAACGACCTAACCTCATTCCTTGCCATCCCTTGTATTGTTTTATAATCATTAACTCCCAAACGCAGGCTTACAACAACTGTTTTCAACTTATCTAGTTTATTTTCCATTTTCCAATCTTAGTATTAAAATACCATCCATATTTTCTTAAAATCTTATTAAAGTTAACTTTATCTAAATATTCAATCTTACTTTCAATGTAACCTACTAACAGCATCAAATCTTTAGTACTATAATAAACATCCTTTTTTATTTTACCTTCATCGATTCTATCATGTAAAATAATTTCTATTGCATTATCTATTCTTAACTTTGAGTTTTCCGTTTTTATTAGAATCTTTGCTAATTTCTTTAATACTTTATATTCTTCTGTTGTTACTTCAAAAACAATCTTCTTTGTAGTCATTTAAATTATTTTTAATCACAATTAGTCTTTACAATACTATAAATAAGTTTTTTGAATTGTAAAGCATTATTTTAAATCTTTTTACAACATTACTTTTAATATTAATTTCTATCATCATAACATCATAATACAAAAACAATAGTGTTATTTGTAATGTTGCATTTATTATTTTTATAATTACAAATAAAACTATCATAATGTTAATTTAATACTATTTGCACTTACGTATAACACTACCTCATAATATTAAATTAACATGATAATAGTGTTATTTAAGTTTTTAATTAATATTACTTTTAACATTAATTAAAAACAATATAATATTAAAATAATAGTCTTATCTAAGTTTTATGATATTACATTTAACGTTAACTTAAAACTAATATAATATTATTTTAATATCATATTAGTTTTAAACAACTACAGTTTCCCTTAAGCTTACTACCCCCTCAACACCAATGGATATAAGCCTTACAAGGTATTAGGGTAGTAAGGTAGTAAGGTAGTAAAGCCGTTTCTATTGTTTATATAAATTTTTTATTTTATTTTTTCTATCAAACTCCTATAAAAAAAGTATACTACCTTACTACCTTTACCCTTCTATCCTTTATTATATAAGGGATAGAAGGGTAGTAAGAGGGGTAGTATGGAGGGTAGTAAAGGGTAGTAAACGTTACTCCACTTGGTGTTATGGAATAAAACAAGGACAAAAACCTGTTACCTTAACAACACACATTTATTATTTGTAATAAAAAATAATTTTTAGTTATTGACACGTTAACAACACGGGGTTATATTGAGGTTACGAGCAACTGTTAATTGAAATGAAAAATGAGAACTATTATGATCGATAAAAACATTCAAATTCAATGAAAATCTGCATTTATCAAGTCTTGATTTTAAAAAGACTATGAATCTTATAAATGAAGTAACTATGATAACGATACGAAGTACATTTTCTATAAAGACTTGCTAAATTCAATAAAAGTAAAACTGGAAATAGTAAAACAGAATAGCGATTGTAAAACGTATAAATAACAAAACAATGAGGACTAATATTATGTCTACAAGAGGAACATATCAAATAAGAATGGAATATACGGAAAAAGAGGAAAAAATATTAACACATAGGGATATATCTGTTTGTATTTATTCTCAGAATGATAATTACCCAAGTGGAGCAGTAGATAAATTTAAAAATACTTTTGAACTACAAAAAGAGCTAAAGGAAAAATTAAATAATGCTGACTTTATTGAGTGTTTTATAGCAGCTAATATCGGCAAACATGGTTATATGGAATTAACAAGTGATCATGATAGTCATTATGATACTGCTTATGCTTACAATATATTGATAACAGATGATATTTATTTGAAAGCATATAAGTTTAATAACTTTGAAACAAGAAACAAGGAGTTGTATTACGATGGTTTACTTAAGGATTTTATAAGTAATGATGCGATTGACTTTATAGGGGACTAACATCATGAACGGCTTATCAATTGTAATACTTACATCATTTTTATTAACTGCCAAATACCTTTATGTAACTTTTAGGAGTGATAACGTTGTATATGTGCGAATACCAAGAGACAAGGTTATGATGATATTCTTATGTATACTGGCATTGACTAACACGATTACTTGGATACTTGCAACAATATAGGAGGACTAAAAATGACTGATAACAATAAAAAACAATGGGAAATTGAATTGGATCACTACCACTTTATGAATGTTGAGACTGGTTATGCAATAGTTATCAAAAGACATCCAAGATTAAAACATTTATGCGGTTATGTAAGCCTAGTTGCACACCATCCTTTATTTAATAAAAGCCATATGGAAAATGATGTTTTTGATAAATTTGACGTACACGGCGGAGTTACTTTTACTGGTACATTCGATGGTGAGCATAATAGTAATGATAAGTTAAAACTATTTCTGGTGGGTTTTGATTGTGCGCACGCTGGTGATCTTATACCTAATATGAGCGAAGAATTAAGAAAAGATAAACTCGAAGTATGTGGTGATGAGGTATACAGGGATATTAATTATGTAATACTTGAATGTATTAAACTAGCTAAACAGCTTAAAACTATGGAGGACTAAAAATGACAGAACTTGAAAAAAGAATTGTAGAGCTGGTAACTGACAACTGGCGGGATAAAGATGTAGATACCAACCTTACAAAATTACGTTTAATGTTAAGTGAATATTATGGAGCAAGGAAATGAAAAACATTATATTAACCATGTCCATGATCCTTATTCCTTTTATTGCACTAGCTGGCAGTATAGAAGAAATAAACAGACTTATGGATAGAATAAACACCAATAGTGAACATACCATTAAAGAGGTTCTGGAAATGGAGCATGGGAAATGAACGAAATATATAAACAATATGAGGATGCAGTAGAATTTATCGTTAATTTGTCAGTTAGATCAATGCTCCACAATAAGCATATAACCAGTCCTGAACATGAATGGTTATGTTTTAATAACCAGCTTGAGCTGATTAGAAATATGGTAATGGATAGACTGGAGCGGGAGGATTATTTTAAATGAAAAGAGAAGATATATATTTAGAAATGAAAGCTTTTCTTGAGAAATCAAAAGATTTGATGAAAATCGGTTTTACAGCTGAACAAATAAAAGAAATGTATGAGAACAGATTGGAAAACAGGATTAATAAATTGATAAAATATAATTATGATAATTGTTTATTAAGAATAACAGATAAAGAGGATTAAAATGGATAACCCGACAATAACAATAGAGGAAAAAGAAGAAAATGGCGTTAGAAAATTCAGCATCACTTACAAGCTGGTAAGCAATTTCAAAAGAATGGAGCTTTTATCAAACGCAGTGCTTAACTTCATCTATAGTTCAACACAAGGTGAATTTAGAGCATTGAGAGAACAGGTTAAGGAAGATTTTATCAGGATCATAAAGGATGAGGATTTTACCAGTGATACGTATAAGAATATGGAAGAGCAAAGATTTAGTAATTTTAATTAAAAAACAAAGAGGACTAAATGAATATTATAACAAGATTTATAGAAAAACTGATCTATCGTAATAAAAAGGTAATTATAAATGTAGATGAGGGTGAAAATTCAAGAATTGTTGTTTTTAATTTATCTCCATATAACCAGATAGCTTTAGCTACCCTTACAGTTAGTTTAATAGTAAATGAATACAATAAACGTAATAACACAAGTTATAAGGATAAAGTAGAAATAGTAAAGAGGATTGTAGAGGGGATATGCGAGCACGTAAAAGTTGATATCAAGATAGACACAAGCGTGCAATAATATATTAAGGGAGGATTAAAATTATGGCAAGACAAAGTGACTTTATAAAGATCATTGATAAGCATGTAGGAGCTATGATACATGACTTTAGAATAGAAAATGGCTTAAGCCGCCAGATGCTAGCTAAAAATATCGGTGTTACGCACCAGCAGCTAGCTAAATATGAACATGGTACAAATAGAATATCGGTAGGCAGACTGCTACTGATCTGTGAAGAATTGAATAAGCCCATAGCCTCTTTTATCGAGGACTATGATATTAATACTTATGATATTGTACTTCCTAAAGAACGTCTGACAATAGAGTTGGTGCGATCATTTAATAGTATTAAGAATGAGAAAATAAAGGAAGCAATAAACAATCTTGCGAAAGTAATGAGTAAATAAACAATAAAAGGAGGACTAACATCATGAAAAGAATTGAAGTATTATGTAGACACTTAATCGAGTCTGTAGAGAAAGATGATATTGAGACAGTAAGAAAACTTACTGATGAATTGAAGGAAGATGTAAATAGGGTTATTCCATATAAGGACAAAGCAGAACGTGATGCTTTAACCCATGCAGCACATCATGGTAATATTACGATTGCCAAACACATAGTTAATAATTACGGCAACGTTAATGTATTCTACAACAATGACAGATGGAACGCTGTTACTGAGGCTATAGCCCATAGAAACGAACAGATGGTAAATCTGTTTTTATCAAAGGCAACACTGACAACCAAACAGAAAGCTCTTGATTATGCAAGGGAAGAAGAAAAACCTGATGAAAGAATGATAAGTCTAATAGCAGAATCACTGGCAAAGGATATAGCACCTATTTTTGACTTTATCAGAGAGTTTACTGTCTTAGGTGATGTTGCTAGTGATAGTATTGAGGAATAACTTAAAAGAGGTAATTAGATGAGTGACATTGAAGTATTGATATTAACACATGGGATAATAATGTTGGTAGGTATAATTGGCTTAGGAATTCATTTTTATATTCAGATGAAAGATTAACATGAGTTCAAATATAGGTGGTTTGATAAATACTTTATGTATTGATAAAAGCAACAAACCTGTTAACTGTGATTTTATATTGAATAACAAAATTAGGTTGATGTCTTTTAAATTAAAAGAACAGAAGAAGATAATACTAGCTGTTGCTAATTTATATGAAAATGAGTGAAAATTTAGAAGCAAGTATAGATAGGACAATAAAAGATATTAAACTTTTTGCTAGAAATGAATTTGTACTTCGAAATAAGATCAGAATTTTACCATATGAAGTTAAATGTTATAAAAGACAACCTTATGTTACTAATACGATATTTCATAGTTGTAAGATATTGAATTGCTTATTAAAGAGGAAATAAATGTTAGAACAGAAAATAATATTGAGAAGAAGTGTAGATGATAAAGTTCGTACTAAATTATTTAATCTAACTTATCACGAAGCGGTTGAGACTTTGATAAAAGCTTTAGTTTACGTAACGCTTGAATATTCTAGCCCTCTGCCTTTTAGAAATATTAAAGAGTTGAAAAAGGAACTGGATAGGATAAATGAAAGAATAGATATATAGATGAGGAAATAAAATGAGCAAAAAGGAACTATTGAAAGATTTATCAAAACTAGCCGAGAAAAACGGCTTTAAAAGAATGTTTTTAATTACTGACACAGGCATTGTGTTTGAAGGTGCTAACATGGAGATAGTTAACAATCTCATGCTAGCTCTTAATTTAGTAATGGCTAGAATGGTTAGTGAGGGTAAACTTAATGTCGATCAGATACGTGCTATATTTGAAGACTATGGTTGGATAATTCAGAATAATATTAGAAATAGTATAAATTCTGAAAAACTTAAGAATATGACACAGATAATTAAACATTAATAAGGATGTTGGATTTTAAAAATATAGTGAAGTTGGAACAGAAAATATTAATAAGACTTATAGATAATGAGCTTTATACAGATATACATAATCTTACCTATGATCAGATAATAGAGGTCTTGGTAAACTCTTTATGTAATATATTGGACGATCATATTAAACCATTTCCATTTAGAGATGGTACAATTGTAAACTCAAAAATAGATAGGATAATAGAGAAAATTAATGAGAAAAGAATATTGGCAGACTAGGGATAACTGTTTTATTGAGATATCAGAAATGAGCGATAATTACTTATTAAGACTTTATGAGGATAATAAATGCTCTGTTTTGAAGAATGAATTGGAACGTAGAAAATTGATACATTTAGAAGAAATTACGGATTTGAAAGAGCAGGGATACATTAATACAGGAATTAAAATAGATGAGTGAATCGATAGAAACTCGTAAAACAGTATGGTTGTGTTATGAAAACCCCTTTAAACGTTCATGGCTAGTTCATGACGGTAATAACAATTTTAGTATAATGACTCAGGTAGAAGTGGAGGATAATAAAGAGAGTTGTGTCTTTAAGAAGGATAAACTAATAAATTCACATATCAAGTTTTTACTATCTAAAGGTTTTGATATTAGGGAACTAATGGGTTTTCTGCCAATGATGATAGAATTAACTAAGAATTTGACTGATGAATATTATGATGAGCTTACAGGCGAACAATTATTGGAATTAGCACAAAATAAGGAGGATTAAAAATGAACATATCAGAAGCATTGAAATTACTACAGGACGGCAAGAAAATCTATCATAAAAATCTACCATATGAAATATATCAATTAATGGATGGAAAGTTAAAAATATATCGTAAATATGAAAATTGCGTATCATTTATGCTACATGATTTTAACGATAAGCTAACTATAGACTGTAAAACAATGTTGGATAATTGGTATGAGAGAATATACCCTGTTCCCATATCATTTAATATAGCTAAAGTATTTTATGAAAATGGACACACAATAAGAAGAATAGGAAGTGATAAATTGTTTAATAAGTGTGGCAGTACAATAATATCTTCGGCGTTTGGTGTAACGCAATTATTGGTAACTTTAGATGATATAGAAGCCAATGATTGGGAGGTAATAGAATGAACATAATTGAAGCATATAAAGAAGCAAAAAAATCAAGTTATAAAATAATAAACGCAAATAAAACTAGAATAATTGATTTTAATCATATGTTTGAAACTGTAATTATTAACTATGATGAAAAAGGAAAATTTATTGATACTAATAAAATATGTGATTTAGGGAATTTCTATGTTAGACAGTTATTAGATATAGTAGCAGAAGATGATTGGGAGGTTAAGGAATGAATGATGAAGAACTTAAAATAACCAAAGTCAAAGAAAGATTTAGAAACGATGAAGAATTCAGAAATAAAGTTACTGAGTATTGGGTTGTTCTAATAGGACTAGAAAAAGAGAGGTTACAAAGAGAAAATGAACATAATTGAAGCATATAAAGAAGCAAGAAAATCAAGTTACCGCATAATAAATGCAGATAAAACCAGAATAATTGATTTTAGTTGTAAGTATGAGGTTAGGATTTATGCGTATGATGAAAAAGGAAATTTTATTGATAAATATAGCATAAAAAACTTAGAAGTTTTAATAAGTTTATATGTAATACCAGTATTAAATATGATAACAGATACTTGGGATGTAGTAGAATGAAAACTTATAAACTTAAAGAATTTTTAGAATTACCAGTAGGAACTATTTTTTATGAATTTATGGGTCATAGTATGTATATTAAACAAGATTCAATAATAGAAGACGATTATCTGGATTTTTATTTTATAGAACTTTTTAATAATACTGATGTGGTTAAGAAACAAAGATATGGAAATCCTGAGCTCGATGATGAATTTGAGGTATTGGAAAAAGAAGATTTATTAGTTCTTAAAGGTTATATCGATAATGCTTTAATAATAGAGTGATAAAATGAAAAACGCAAAGAAAGAATTTGAAAGGCACTTGGAATTGGTAAAAACCTTAAGTAAGGATAATAAGGTAAATTCAGCTATTATTCATGTTGAACATATCACTTATAGCACGAATATGTTTGTTTTACTGGATAATCATAGTATAGATGATTATCAGATCTTTTTAAAATCTCTTGATTTTAATTATGATATCAAGAGCCATAATCTTAGTGGTTATATATGGTTTGAAAACGGTAATTTCAGTGAGGTAATCTATTGTACCAATGAATGGGAATACAGAGCAAAACCTGATATTGATGAAAAGTTTGAGTATTTTAAAACAAGTCATCATATCACTCAAATTGTAACTTTCGGTACAAAATTTAAAAAGGAAGATAATGATTTAACATATAGAACTTTTAGAGCTCTTCTTGGTAATAAAACCGATAAAATACCACAATCATTAGGATGTCCTCTTACTCCTTATGGTGAAGTACAGGAATTAAGGCAGATATTAAGAGAATATTTAAGAGATTATAAATTAGCTTATAACTATTACGATTGTAGTTATGAAGATGATGGTTCTGATCTTAAATCTTATTTGAATTATCTGGATAACGAAATAAAGGATAATTTAAAAAAACTAAGGGAACAACTGAAAAAATTTGAGGACTAAATGAAAGCACGGAAAATTGAAGTAGACGATATAGAGAATGATGGTTTATGTACTAAGTGTGATACTTATATAAAAGAGCCTATAATTATTAAAATAGGTAGCAGTTTATATGAAAGTAATTTATGTAAACCATGTATGGGTAAGACTTATTTAAAAGGAATTAATCCCGTATAAACATTATAAAATCGGAGCATATATGGCAAAACCAAAAGGGAGAATACAGCAACCTGTTGATAAGGACAGGAAGTTTGTTACTGTTAAATTATATAGCAGAACTACTGATCTTTTAGAGAGAATAGCTAGAATAGAGAACATAACACGCAGTTACCTAGTAAGTAATATTATCGATGAATATTTAAAAATATACGATATTAAACTACTGGAGCAAAGGGAACTGATAAAAGAAAGCTTAATAAATTTTAAAAATTAAACAACAAGGAGGACTATTATGGGCGGAGGAACACCACAAGGCAGAAAATCATTTACTAAAATAAAGAATTTTACTGAAAAAGATCAGGTCAGGATTAAATACTCTCTTTTAGGTAAGGAAAAGAAACCTATGTTGTCAATTTACATTGGCGAAGATGTATATAATCAGCTAACAGACGGCACGGAGTATAAAAGAATTAAAGCAACTTATATTCATGGGGATATGGTTGTAATTACGCCAACTAATGATGATAAGGGATTAATACATAGATATAATGGTAGCGGGATGTTTAAAACTACCTGTGTTAGAATCAGCTTAGGGAAAATAAAGGGTTTAAAATTAAATAAACGTGATTTTACCAATAGAGTAGTTGAATACAGCATACTTTACGGAGGTATTGATGAACCATCTAATGCGTTAAGAATTGATATTAGTAATAGTAAAAGAATCAGATTTACTGTTGGATCATCTATGAGTAAAAATAAAAAAATAAATTCAGATCATCCTTTCTTTGTTAAAGAGAAAAAAGGTGAACCTGATAAAACACAGGTATTTAATACTTATGAAGATACTAACTTAAGTTATTTGAGTAAGCCATATATTGAAAAAGAAAGGTATTGTTCTCAATTAATTACTCCTTTAGGTGAGAGGGTATTAGGACCAAGTGAAGAAGCAGTATTAACTAATACAAAAGCTGATAAAAAACCTAATAAAGAGACTTATATCCCTAGAATGGAGGATAAACTTGATGAAATAATCAGGAATCAAAAATTACTGGAAAAAGAGATAACAGAGCTTGTAAGTAAAAATACGGATTTAAATTGTAGAATGAGTCTGATTTTACAGGAAATTGAAGTTTTCCCTAAACTGATAGCACAAACAGATTTTCTAATTGTCAGATTGAAAAGGCTAACAGAAGAATATGAGGAATCATTAAAAAATAAAAGTTTATTCGGAAAAATATTTGGAAAATATTGATATGAAAGAAAAGTTATTAATAGATTATATATTGGATTTAGAGGATCAATTACGAGAAATAGAAAAAAATTATAATGATGTTAAGCGTGTATTAATTTTTACAAAACAACATTATCATGATAAAATTGATAATAAATTAAAAAACATATCTATTACAGAAAAATCAGATGAATTTAAAAATTTATTTCTTAGTGAAGCTATTTTAAAAGTTTTAGAAAAAAATCAAACTCCTTGTACAGTTAAACAAATATATTCAGAATTATTGTTAAAAGGTATAAAAACTAAAAGTGAAAAGTCATTAAAAAATTCAACATATCAAGTGTTATATAGATTACAAGAAGATAAAAAAATAATTAGAAACGAAAAAAGATGGAGCTTAAACATAAATTAGTATTGTAATTAACGATACATGAAAATATAAATTATAAACTCTTAAATTGGTAGAACCCTCTTAAGTTAATTCTTAAGGGGGTTTTTTTATACCCACAATTCACAAAGTTATCCACAAAAACATAATTTTTAAACTAAATTAATTAACAGTTAATAACTAAATATATTTTTAACATTATTCTTTACTTATAATTATAATTAGTATATAAAGTTCAAATTATTTATTCATTTAGCGGAAGATATGAGAAGAATACTTATTGAAGTTGACGATGATTTAACAGAATTAATCGATAAAGAAGCAAGGGATAGTCAACGCACTAGAAAATCACAAGTAACTTTTATTGTTAAAAGTTACTACAAACAGGGTAAGGATAATAGCACTTTAACAGAAGATAGTTTCAAGTATTAACATTTAAGGGAGGACTAATTAAATGAAAATCAATGACGCAATAAGATTTATTTACAATAATCGTTTCAATATCATTACTAGAGAGGATAGCGATTATATGATCATGAAAATACAGGATAAATTGTATAAATATTATCAATCCTATAATAAACCGGGTACTGCTTTTACTGATAAACTAGAGCCTTATTCATTAGTATGTGAAATGGAAGATTGTATGTTCAACGATTGGATAGTAATAAGGTGATCTATGGACATAATAGGGCCAATTATAAATTTTTTAATATGGATAGGTTTGTTTTATTTTTCATTATATAAGCAAAGAAAAAGGTATGAGAAAATAATTGAAGCGATGCATGTTGATTTCAACAAAAAATTACTTGATGCAGATTTGAAAATGAGAATTGAATATGGACAGAAAAGAGAAAATGGAAACAGTTAAATTAAGGTTATTTGCAGCTTTAATAATAGTTGTATTATTAACGAGTAGTTATTTCATGGTTAAGAATAAAAAAGAAAGTAGCATGGATAATCTTATTCGTTTAAAACTGCATCACTAAATAACGTCTCTACTTTAATTTATTTAAAACTTAACAATGAAAAAGTACTGTATCAGTTTTTTCAACAACTGCACTGATGTTATAGCTAGCCGAGAGGAGTTAAGTTTTGAAGAGATTTTAAGTTACTTTAAAAAAGTAGCCGTAAAACCTTTCACTGGTAAAAAGAATTTAGGAGCTATGGTCTGTGGCTCTTTTAAGGATAATAGGAGATCGGGCGAGAACTTAACATCACGTAGTATTTTAACCTTTGATCTTGACGGCTACGAAGAGGATTTTGATAGTTTAAAGAATGAGATTGAAAATAAACTTGGCAATTATACTTACATTTATTACACCACTAGTAGCAGTACTTTAATTAAGCCAAGAGCTAGAATATTACTTTTTATTGATAGGGATGTAGATAAGGAAAATTATGCTAAACTTGGTAGTGAATTAGCACTTAAGTTATTTTCACATAAACTTTTAACAGCTGTAACAGATGAGTCCAGTTTTACCCCTTCTCAACTCATGTATTTACCGAATAAGGTAAGTGATGAGTTCAGAACCGGTAAAAACATAAAAGAGCTTGTAAAGGTTGATGATTATATTGCTCTCAAAGAGGGAATTAAAAAAGAAGAAGATGACGAGCTGAAAACCTTTATTGCTATAAGTAATAACACACCTTTACCTAATGTAACAAGGGAAAGGATTATAGAAACACTTGGTAACTACGATTGCAGCGAGACGAGTTACCATGAATGGTTTAAGGTATGTCAGGCTCTTCATCATCAGTTTAAAGGATCAGAAGAGGGGCTACAGATATTTACCGACTGGAGTTTAACTGATAGTCGTTACTCTGAAGAAAGAATTAAACAGGAATGCAGACTTAAGTATAAAAGTCTAACAAAAAAAATTGATAATCCTGTTACTTTTGGATCAATTATTAAATTGGTTAACAATAAAAAAAAAACACCATCAGTTTTAAAGGTAGATATTAGATATAACGAACTATCTATTTTTGGGGAAGAAAATGAGGAAAATTTTGTACATATAAAATACAAAAGAAATAAAAATGGTGAACTAATACCACTTGGAATAAAAAGTACTTTTGAAAATTTTGAAGTAATGTGCAGGCGGTATAAGGTGGCAGTAGCATATGATGTGATTACCAAAAGAATCATATCATCAATTAATAACTCGGACGATAACGTTTTAACCGGATTAATGGTATCACTTATGGAGCTAAATAACATGAATAAGGGTAATGTTCCTTTATATCTACATATGCTGTCTGAAAAAAATAAGATTAACAGTTTTAGAGAAGTTATTAATAACGTTATCTGGGATGGGAAATCTAGACTTGATGATTTTTATAATACACTTGAAGTTAACGAAAATTATAAAAAACTGAGAAACATCTATCTTTTAAAATGGACACAGCAGATGTTATATCTGGCCTTAAATGATGATGAAATTAAAGATATAGGAAGATACCTGCTTGTTTTAAAAGGACCTCAGAATATGGGTAAAACAACATGGGTATTGAACCTTTTACCCTCTTATTTAAGAAATAGCCATATAGGTACAGGTCGTTTCCTTGATACCAATAACGATATGAATATACTGGGTAATATAAAGTTTTTAATAACTGAATTAGCAGAACTGGAACAGTCTTTCAAGAAGACAGATATTAACGGGTTTAAAGCTTTCTTTGGAAGACCTGATGATACATTGAATATAAAATATCTGGCAAGACCTGTTACTTTTAAAAGAACAACCAGTTTTATTGCCAGTATTAACGATGATTCCTTTTTAAAGGATATAACAGGTTCAACGAGATTCATGGTTATACCTGTAAAAAAAATCAATAGATTGGATAATATAGACATTTTACAGGTTTATAAGGAATTACTGGAGACAACTGATATCAGTAATTTCCAGTTAACTGATGAAGAAACTTCTTTACAGGAAACACTGAATAAGGAGTTTGAAATGCCTGATGTTATTGAGGAGGCTTTTATTGATAGTTTTGATGTTGAAGCTGACCTTGAAGACGCAGATTATTATAGTGCAGTTCAAATACTGGAGCAATTAGGGTATAGAAAGACAGATATAAATTATAGTAGACGAGTTGCTATCGGTAGGGTTCTAAATAAATATAAATGTCATAGAAACAGCAAGACTAATAAATGGAAATTGAAATTAAAGAAGAATTAAAATGTTTTTACCAAATAAATCAGAAATAGAAACTGAAATAGCTACTAGATACTTGAATAATGAGATCAATTTACTGGAAAAGGAAGTAGCACTTAATATTATCCTTTCTTTTACAAAGCCTGAAAGCGACTTGGATGAAAAAGAATCAATGTTGTTCCAACAATTAGCGTTACATTCAGCTAAAACACTTGTTGATTATATGATCGATTATGGTCGCTCTAATTATAATAGTGATAAACTAAAATCAGATGAATTGATCATACTAACTAAAGCAGCTTTAAAACAAAGAGAAAGATTAGAAGAGGAACAGAAATAATGAGTGATAAAAAATTAACTGGAAATTGTTGTCGATGCAACGAAGAATTAAATAAAGATAATAGATGTTATGATAATCCTAATCTTTGTGAATATTGCGGTCATGTATGGGGGAAAATGAGTAATGAGTAAAATACATTCACCTATTAGCCCTTCCAATTTTGAGCGAAGAATGCTCTGCCCAGGTAGCCTTAATGCTGAAAAAGGTTTACCTTACACAACTTCTGTTTATGCAGAAACGGGCACTATGCTCCATGAGAGGGTTAATGAATATATAACAGGTGGTACTTGGATTGCTAATTTAAGCGAACAGCAAATAACAGCTATAGGTGATGCGGGTGATTATTATCTTGAACTTAAAAATTCAAATCTTCAAGTTGTAAAAGAAATCCATGAGCAGACTTTCTCTCTTGATTTCCTAATGCCCGGGATGCAGGGAACAGCTGATAGTGTTCTTATTCTATATGATAAAGAAAAAAACAGATGTCAGATTCACGTAATAGATTATAAGTTTGGTCAGGGCGTAGCGGTTAATGCTTATGAGAATTACCAGTTAATGTTATATGCTCTTGGTGTTTATATGAATCCAGAAGTTAATAATGTAATTAAATATTATTGTAATCTTGGAAGTAATCAGCAGCCATTCAGATTTACAACCGCACATCTGCATATTGTCCAGCCATACCTTGAGAATAGCAGATGGGATTTAAGTGATGAGCAACTTACCTCCTTAATAAGCGGCTCTAGAATGCAGCTTATTAAAACGGCTATTGCTAACGCTCAGGAAGAGAATGCCGTTCGTATTCCATCAACTAAAGCATGTCAATTCTGTAAGGCTAAACCTACATGTTACGCCTTAAATAGCTTAGTGCCGACTGTTAATAATAAAGACAGTAAGGAGCTAGTAGCTGCTAAGGTAAGACTACTTGGCGATGAAGAAATAGGGAGGATTTATGAGAATAAAGACCTTATAAAAACCTATCTTACATCGGTTGAAGAGTATATAAAGGAAAAGTTGGAAACAGGTGAATTTCTTAACTATAAATTAATGCCTAAAATGTCTAATCGTAAATGGATAGATGAAGCAGAATCTGTTTTAAGAGATAAACTTGGTGAAGACGCTTATGAGAAAAAACTTATAGGTATCGGTAAAGCTGAAAAATTGATTGGCAGGGATGAAGTTAATCGTCTTACCAAAAAAGAACTAGGTGAAAACCAGATAGTTAAAGTTGATTATTCAATAGAAAAATATTTATAAATTAAAAAAGGTAAAATCATTATGAATTCAGAAAAAATATTGCTTTCAAACGTTAGATTAAGTTTTCCACATTTATTTGAGAAACAACCACTTGATAATCTTTATATTACTACAGAAGAGAAAAGAAAATACGTAGCTACTTTCCTATTATCTAAAAATGACGTTAAACATAACGAAATAGTTAATGATATTAAGGAAAAAGTTAATAAAATGATCAAGGACATCAAGATTAAAGGTAATAATATTGATATAGTAAAAGACGGGGATGAGGAATACGGGCTTATTGATGATTCGACCGAAGAGGGTAAAAAAAGAAAGGAAAGGTCAGAATATAAAAGAGGCCATTACATAATCACCGCTGCCAATAAATTGCCACCTAAATTAAGTCTGGT
>JACCDR010244318.1_pt1 | contig 19692 bp, 19 predicted proteins | sample 7446431 | NCBI WGS metagenome assembly JACCDR01 (sample SAMN15323443, study PRJNA562643) | freshwater metagenome | isolation source: river surface water | place: USA:Blue River Watershed | collected 2017-08-17 | reverse complement strand
GGTGCGTGTACGCCACCGTCCGACACTAAACCAATCAAATGAAAAGGCTTGTTATTATCTTTAGCATACTTAATCGCTTTTACTAAAACAGGTTCATGGCGAAGCGTATCTTGTTCAATGGCATCATTTAAGCGAACCAAACTTTGTTTTACAGTACGACCAGCCCCTAAATTCATGTGACCAACCTCTGAGTTACCAAACTGACCTTCAGGCAAACCCACTTCTGGGCCGAAAGTCACTAAAGTACTATTTGGATTATTCGCCAAAATAGAATCATAAAATGGCGTTTTTGCTGCAATGATTGCCGAACGGTCTTCATAACCCTTCTGAGCTATTCCCCAACCGTCAAGGATGATTAAAATTACTTTTTTGTCCACGTGTATTGCTTGATTTATTTTTTAAGTAACTTCTGTAAATAAGAGATTTCTGAGTATTAAAATGCTGTTTATCAATATTTTAAATTCATAACTCTTTCCTAATGTTCTTTTCCGAAAGTCTTCTCCCCTGCTTCAATCGTCACCGCTAAGTGGTTTTCTTTGGGTGGAATCGGGCAAGAATATCCATTACTGAAAGCACAATAAGGGTTGTATGCTTTATTAAAGTCTAAAATTACGCTATCATTTTGAATATCGGTAGTTTCAAGGTCTAAATAACGCCCTCCACCATAAGTTTCTTTACCGTTCGTCATGTCTTTGAAAGGAACGAACAAGTAATTTCTATACTTTGGCACTCGCATCAAAGCTAAACTTCGATAAACGTTAAGTGTTACAGCTTTGCCCTTTACTTCAAAAATGAAAACACCATATTTGAAATACTCCTGTTTTTGTCCGTCGGAGGTAGCAAAAAACAAAGTACTGGCATCTTCAGCTTTTTTAAAAATTGCTTTTACTCGATAATTAGTATCTGGCTCATAAAATCGTAAGTACTCCAAATCCTTCTTTTTCAAAGGCCCACCGTTTGTCAGAAACTCTTTTTTATAATGTTCACGGTGTTTTGCAATACTTTCTTGGTAGTTCTGAGCCAAAGTTTGTATTGAAATTAGCGTAAGTAATATTAAGCTTAATCTTTTCATTTACAAATGATGTTTATCAACTAAGTAATCTAAAAATGACTCTGCACAACGATTTACAATTTGATAAACCTCCTCAAAATCTTCTGAATTTCCATAGTAAGGGTCTGGTACTTCCAAGCGTTTTCCCTGAGCCAGCGGGTCGAACTTTCTGTATAAAAAACAAATATCTTCGTGTTGATGAATACCTGTTGAGCGAGCACTTATGGTTTGGATATTCTCCATATTATAATTGTCCATCGCAACGATATAATCAAAAACCGAAAAATCTTCTCCCGAAAGTTTTCTACAATGATGGGTAAGTTTCAAGCCATGCGACTCTGCATTTTTACGAGTACGAGGGTCGGGCAAATCGCCAATATGATAGGCGTGAGTAGCGGCTGAATCACATTGAATGACACGTTGTAAATCACGAGCCTTTACGGCTCTTCTAAAAGTTTCCTCCGCTATGGGCGAACGACAAATATTACCAGTACAAACAAATAAAATTTTTAACATCATAATTTTAAAACATCATACAACTCGTTTGAGCGGTATGTAATAAGCTTTTTACAAATTTCACAAAAAAACCTGTAAAACACGCTGGTTCGTACAGGTTCAAATGATTTTATTCACCCTTTAGAGTGTTTTACTTCTCAATTGGTTGGTTTTCTTCGTCCACAATTACATAAATTTCTTCTTGTGGCTTTTTCATCAAGTATTTTTCACGGGCAAATTTTTCAACCAATTTTGGCGTTCCCATTACTTCTACTTTTTCTTTCTCTACTTCTTTCAGTTTTTCAGTATAATATGCCGTTTCACTTTCCAAACGGCTAAGTTCACGGTACATTTTGAATTGTACAAAAATATTATTGTCATCAAAAAAAAGCATCCATACCAACAACACCGAAAAAGTAAGGGTATAAAAACGGTATTTTCCTAAAAGTAAATTTTTCATGGCTAAGTAATTAGTAAACTATCTTTAACAGAATAATGACCCTCATAAATTTTTAATGGATCTATGTCCATCTCATCATCGCCCCAGACCAATACTCCAAAATCATCAATCTCTACATGATAAAACTTATCAATATCTAAGAACTGTTTAATCTGAGGATTAGCACTTTTAGTCAAAAAATCTTCTAAATCTGCAACAACAAACTTACCATCATCAAAGAGTACTTCTATTTGATAAGGCTTAATAATATGAAATGATGAAATTTTCATGGTATTATAGCTTCTTTGTTATTTTCCTAAATTTTGGTTTTGCATGAAAAACAAAATAATTAATCCATTCTTCAACTATAATGTATTTATATTCTTCGATTACTTCTTGTAATTGTTTAAATACTTTAGGAGACAAAGGGTCTTTACCCTTAACTTCAAGATATTTTAGGTTCACAATTATATGGTCTTCAATATAAAATTCCACCTTCATTTCAGTTTCACCATACTGTGCATGAACATGTATTGGTTCATGTTCATCAGAATAAAATCTAATAATAATTCCGAGGTACTCTAAAATTTTAGGCATCTTACAATTGATTATAGTTGATAGACTATTCTTTCTTACAAATATACTCAATTTGAGTATTCCATGTAGAATTACAAAAAACAAAAAGAGCCTTGCAAAAAACTCTGCAAGGCTCTTTTTATATATGATTTCCAATTAGAAATTCAATCCTGGGAAGTAAGCGTTTGAGCCTAATTCTTCTTCGATACGAAGTAATTGGTTGTATTTAGCCATACGGTCTGAACGAGAAGCCGAACCAGTTTTGATTTGACCTGTGTTCAATGCTACTGCTAAGTCAGCAATTGTAGCATCTTCAGTTTCACCTGAACGGTGCGACATGATGTTTTTGTATGAATTACGTTTTGCTAAGTTGATAGTATCAATTGTTTCAGTTAAAGAACCAATTTGGTTTACTTTTACTAATACAGCGTTAGCAACGCCTTTTTCGATACCCATTTGTAAACGTTTCACGTTAGTTACAAATAAATCGTCACCTACTAATTGGCATTTGCTACCGATTAATTTAGTCTGTTCTGCCCAACCAGCCCAGTCATCTTCAGCCATACCATCTTCGATAGAAATAATTGGATATTTATCAACCCAAGTTTTCCAGTAAGCAGCCATTTCTAAAGAATTCAATTGCTTGCCATCAGATTTCTTGAATGTATAAAGACCAGTTTCTTCGTTATAGAATTCAGAAGAAGCAGCATCCATAGCGATGAAAATTTCTTCACCTGGTTTGTAACCTGCTTTTTCGATTGATTGTAAAACGATTTCGATAGCCTCTTCGTTAGACTTGATGTTTGGTGCAAAACCACCTTCATCACCTACGTTAGTTGAATATCCTTTAGATTTCAATACGCCTTTCAAAGCATGGAATACTTCAGTACCCATACGCAAAGCGTGTGAGAATGACTCAGCTTTAGCTGGCATTACCATGAACTCTTGGAAGTCGATTGAGTTATCAGCATGAGAACCACCGTTCAAGATATTCATCATTGGTACTGGTAAAGTGTTTGCGTTCACACCACCAATATAACGATATAAAGATAAACCTGACTCTTGAGCCGCTGCTTTAGCTACTGCCAAAGAAACACCCAAAATAGCGTTTGCTCCTAAATTACCTTTGTTAGCAGTTCCGTCTAATTCAATCATCAAACGGTCAATTAAATTTTGCTCAGAAACTTCTAAGCCCCACAATTCTTGAGCAATTTTAGTATTTACGTTTTCAACGGCTTTCAAAACACCTTTTCCTACGTAAACGCTTTTATCTTCATCACGTAATTCAACGGCCTCGTGAATACCTGTCGAAGCTCCAGATGGCACAGCGGCACGTCCGAAAGCACCGTCTTCGGTACGGATATCTACTTCAATTGTTGGATTTCCACGAGAATCCAAAATTTGTCTTGCGTGTACATGTTGAATTGCACTCATTTTGCGTAAATTTTGTTTTTGGTTATAAACGGAGGGAATTATTGTAAATTAGATAATAACTATCGGCATTGTTTGAACAAAATACCAACAATAATAGCCAAGTTTTCGCATTTTATCGTTGATTTCAATACTTTGCTCTAATTATGAGAACAAATTTAAGCCTTTTTTCAAGATTGCTTGTACTTTTCTAATACTTTCACAGTTACTTAACTTTAATACTCAAAAAAATGAAACATATTATTCGCACATTTATATTTTTTACCATACTTTCTTTTGCAAATATAAACATTAGCCTCTCACAAGTTTTGTCGGCTGACGAATTTGAGAAAAAATATTCTGAAAAACCAAATGCTCAACTTCTTGACGTTCGTACAAGTGGCGAATATGGCGGAGGACATTTGCCCAAAGCTACAAATATCGACTATCGTAGCCCTGAATTTATTCAAAAAATCAGTACTTTAGATAAAACCAAACCAACCTTTGTCTATTGTCTTGCTGGCGGACGAAGCAAAGCTGCCGTAGAAGTACTCAAGCAAAATGGCTTTACAGAAGTATATGACTTACAAGGTGGTTATTTAAAATGGTCGGCTGGGAAAAAACCTGTGGAGGGTTCAAAAGAAAATAGTGAAGCAAAAGGATATTCTAAATCAGAAATTGATGCACTTCTTAATACCAAAGGTTTGGTAATTTTAGATTTTTTCGCTTCATGGTGCGGGCCTTGTTTGAAAATGATGCCAACCGTAGATAAACTTAGCCAAGAATTAACAGGTTCAGTAAAGTTTATTAAAGTAGATGCCGATGCCAGCAAAGCAGTTGTCGAGGAGTATAAAGTAGATGAAATTCCTACTTTTATCATTTTTAAAGATGGCAAACAAGTAAAACGCTCTACGGGCTATTTAGAAGAAAAAGCCTTACGCAAGATGATTGACAACCAACTTTAACCGCAAAATCGGTAATATAAGAATGCCTTTTCTGATAAAAACATGATTGTACATGATTATAATGATAGTATTTTGTGTAAAATTGTTTGCTAAAAGTCTCTCAGTTGAGTCCTTTCAAAAACACAATCTCAAAATACTATCATTATGATTAAATCACGCCACTGTTTACTTTTTTCATTACTCCTCAGTTCTTCTGCTTTCTCGCAGGAAGTCACCAAATTGTATGCAGGCAAAGCCCCAGGTTCTGAAAACTGGACTTGGTCGGAAGCCGAAAGTACGAATAACATCTTCAAAACCAGAATAGTCTATAACGTAGCCGAACCAAGCATCACGGCTTATTTACCCGACAAAGACAAAGCGACTGGAACGGCAATGTTAATTGCACCGGGCGGAGCATTTCATACACTTTCAATCGACAGCGAAGGAATTGAAGTAGCCAAATACTTGAACTCAAAAGGTATTGCGGCATTCGTTTTGAAGTACAGAGTAGCCAGAAGTTTCACCGACGACCCTGTGAAAGAATTGATGGGAAAAATGGGTAACTTCAAAACTTTGGATGAAGAAAACGCTCCAGTGATTCCTTTGGCGATTCAAGATGCTTCAACTGCCATTAAATACATCCGAAAAAATACAGAAAAGTACGACATCGACCCAAACAAAATTGGAATGATTGGCTTTTCGGCTGGTGCAACCCTTACTTTAGGAGCAACTTACAAAGCTACCGAAGAAAGTAAACCTAATTTTATCGCTCCCATTTACGCTTACACAAAAGCCGTAGAGGAAATCAAAAATATTCCTAAAGAAAAAACGCCCATCTTTATCGCTTTGGCTTCCGACGACCAATTGGGTTTTGCACCAGCAAATGCACAATTGTATTTAGATTGGAAAGCCGCAGGACAACCCGTAGAAATGCACATTTACGAAAGAGGCGGACATGGTTTTGGTATGAACAATCAAAAAATCCCGACTGATACTTGGTACGAACGTTTTGGCGATTGGTTGAAACTACAAGGTTATCTCAAGAAACGTTATCCTAATAAATGGGAACAACAATTTAGCGAAGAACAATTAGAGACTTTTGCCAAACAAAATGCTGAAAGAGAAAGAAGAGATTGGGCAAATTTGGTAAAATACAAAAAAGCCAATGCCGAAATCGGCGAGCCAAAACAAGGACAAACAAGAGTAGTTTTTACGGGAGATTCTATCACAGAAGGCTGGGTTGGTGCTGACGCTGACTTTTTTAATAGCAATGATTATGTAGGAAGAGGCATCAGCGGACAAACTTCTCCACAAACTTTATTGCGTTTTCGTCAAGATGTGGTGGATTTGAAACCTAAAGTAGTCATTATCAACATCGGTATCAACGACATTGCAGAAAACACGGGCGATTATATGCAAGAATATACTTTGGCAAACTATAAATCTATGATTGAAATCGCCAAAGCAAATAATATCAAAGTGATTTTGGCTTCGGTGATGCCAGCGGCGGCTTTTCCGTGGAGAAAAGAAATTAAAGATGTACCAAGCAAAGTAATGGCTTTGAACGAAGGCATCAAGCAATTGGCGAAACAATACAACTTGGTGTATCTTGATTACTTCACGCCTTTGAAAGATGAAAGAAATGGTTTGAGCAAAGAAATGGCAGAAGACGGCGTACATCCAACAATTGCTTGCTATAAAATCATGGAAAAATTGGCGAAAGAAGCTATTGCAAAGGCTTTGAAGTAGTTTTTTTTAATTTGAAGATTTGAGATGATTTGATAATTTGAAAATGAGGTAATTTGAAGATTTGAAAATAATTTTTTGGCAATTATCTATCAATAAGTAATTTTCAAATTACCACATTTTCAAATCTTCAAATCACCATTTTATCATTTCCCCACCATAGAAACAGGTCTGCCACGCAAAGCTGACCAAGTTTCATCAATGGCTACTTGTGAAACCGCTTGAAGTCCGATTAAATCAAAAGCAGTCCAAACCGTTTCACGTTTAATATCACTTTTTATTTTACCTGTTCCTTTCGGATAACAAGCCTAAAATACACAATCAAATTTCCCTGCTTTACTTACAGACTGCATCAAAGTTTCTAATTCAGCTTGCTGAATGGCAAATACTTGTACAAAATCATAGATTCCCTCCGCTTTTGGTTCAGTATCATAATTAGAGCCTGCCAATAACGATAAGTAACTTTTAGGAGCATTCACAATCAAAAGCTGTTTGTCGCTATCCAAACGAAGTTTTTTGAATATCTTTTCAGCAGACATAAGTAATACGTTATTAGTTAAAAGTATATCCGTTATCAGTATTTCTAAAAAATCAGATAATTAAAACCTAATCACTCAATCACAAATCACTAATTCACTAACTACTTAGCCCCGCACGAATTTCTTTCAAAATTCTATCTCCTCCTAAACTTAAAATCTTTTCTGCTAAAATTTCGCCTACTTCAATCGCATCAGTTCCTGATACTCTTTCTTTCAACACTTCTTGTCCATCTAAACTGATAATTCCGCCTGTCATCGTCAATTCACCATTTTCAGCAGTTTGTGCCAAGCCAAAAACTGGAATACTACAACCACCTTGCAAGCGTCTCAAATAAGCACGTTCTGCCAATAATTGTTGTTCGGTTTGAGCATGATTACACAATTCACGAATTTTTGCTTTCTTTTCAGCATCCAACGAAACGGCACATTCTATCGCCACAGAACCTTGTCCGACGGCTGGCGTAAACTTATTTAATGAAATCAACTCTGCAATATGTTCTTCGTAGCCCATGCGATGTACTCCTGCATAAGCCAATAACAAAGCATCACAAACGCCACTTTCTAATTTACCCATACGAGTTTGCAAGTTTCCACGCATATCTACTGTTTTGATATGAGGATAAAAATGCTTCAACATCGCTACTCTTCGGGTCGAAGAAGTACCAACCACAAAAGGTTTTCCACTTTCCAACGACAAACTTTTATCATAACTCACCAAAACGTCATTTACTTTTTCACGCTCGGTAAAGGCAATTAATTCTAAATCTTCCGCCAATTCCGATTGTAAATCTTTGGCTGAATGCTGTGCAATATCTATTTCGCCAGAACGAAGTTTTTCTTCTAATTCTTCCGTAAATACTCCTTTTGAGCCAATTTTCGACAAGGAACGGTCTAAGATTTGGTCTCCTTTAGTATTGATAATAACGATTTCAACAGATAAACCGCCTTTTTCTAATGTTTCTTTGATGAAGTACGCTTGCCAAAGTGCTAATTTTGACCCTCTCGTTCCTAATTTTATTGTACTCATGGTTGGATGATTATTAGCTCTGAGCTATAAGCCTTGAGCTGTAAGCTTTTAGTTTTTGGGATAATTCCGTTTAAGTATCGGAAAATATTAAATATCTGTTTACTGAGAAGATACAGATGACGGATATACTGTTAACGAATAACGTCTTGTTCCTAACTTTTAAACAATCTGGCGATGCTTAGTGATAAATCTAAATGTAAAATCTTCGCCCTTGCGTTGCGTTCTAAATAATAATATACTTGACTGAATTCTTGTACAATCAGTTCGATGGCTTCAATTTTTACTGCTTTTGAAAAATTTTGCACAAAAGTAAGCTCCTCTCCTTCTAATCTCACCAAAGCTTCTGCTCCGTTTTTCCAAAGTAATAAATCTCTGAAAATATTCAAGCCGTACTCCATCATACCTTTTTGGTCTTCTTTCGACATTCCGTCAAATTCATCAGCCAATTTTATTAAAGCTGGAACATTGGGTTTGTAAGCCATTCGCATCCAATTGGCAAACCATTCGTGCTGAACTTGTCCTTCGTGGGTGGTTAAAGCAACTGCTTTTGAAATATTTCCTTCGGATAAGTACGCAATTTGTTTGGCTCTTTCTGTTGTTACTCCAGTTTTTTCGGTAAGGTATTCAACCGTATTTTCATCTGAAAAAGCAGGAATCATTACTCTTTGCGTTCTGGAAAGTATCGTTGTTAATAACTTGTTGGTATCGTTACATACGAGAATAAACAGCGTTTTGGTAGGCGGCTCTTCTAAAATTTTCAATAAAGAGTTCGCCGACTCGATGTTCATTAATTCTGGTTGCCAAATAATCAGGATTTTGTACTCTGCTTCAAAAGCCTTGAGCGAAATTTTCTCAATAATATTATGAGCTTCCTTGATAGGAATAATTCCTTGTTTGTTGCCAGTTGCACCCGTAAATTCCAACCAATCTGTTAAACTTCTGTACGGACTTTCAATCAAAAACTTACGCCAAGTGGGCAATAATTCCAAGATAGTTTCCTTCGCACTCGGAGTCGGGAAAATATGGTGAATATCAGGATGCACCATTTTTGCCATTTTGATACAAGACGCACAACGTCCACAAGCATCAGTTTCGGTCTTATCCTCGCAATTGATATAAGTAGCATAAGCCCAAGCCAAAGCCAAGTTTGCTCCACCAACTGCTCCATGAAACAATTGTGCATGAGCCACATGGTTCATTTGCACCGAACGAATCAGCGTATTTTTGATGGCACTTAAACCTGGGATTTCTTTAAATAACATTTATTCTTTTCAATTTGAAAATGTGGGAGAATTTGAAGATTTGAAAAAGTAAAAGAATTTGGAAATTTGATGATTTGAAAATTTGGAAATAAGTAGCTTACTCATATTTTATTTTCAAATTACCACACTTTCAAATCTTCAAATTTCCAAATCATCAAATCATCTCAAAAATTGCTTTCAAAATTTGTTCTTCGACAGCATCAAATTCTTTTCCTCTACGTTCCAAAACAGCACGGGCTACTTGGTTTGCTTTACGCAAATGATAGGTTTTGAAAGTACCATTTCCATTACTCCACGAAAACGAAGGAATATGCTTTGGTTGAAAATCTGCTCCGAAAATATTACAATTCACACCCACAACCGTTCCAGTGTTAAACATCGTATTGATACCACATTTAGAATGGTCGCCCATGATTAAACCCACAAATTGCGAACCTGTATTTTCGTAGCGATTACTTACATAACTCCACAATTCTACTTTTGAATAATCATTTTTTAAGTTAGAATTATTGGTATCAGCTCCCCAATTACACCACTCGCCAATCACAGAATTACCCATGAAGCCTTCGTGTCCTTTGTTTGAATTGCCAAAGATAACGGAATTACTGATTTCTCCGCCTACCTTACAATGCGGGCCAATGGTTGTATTTCTACGCATTTTTGCTCCCATATTCACCACAGAATTTTCGCAAATCGCAAAAGGACCTTGAATCAAAGCTCCAATACTTAGGCTTACGCCTTTGCCAATATAAATTGGGCCATGTGTAGCATCGAGTACAACCGATTTTAAATCAACGCCTTCTTCAATAAAAATCTGTGATTCATTATAAAAAGCCGTAAAGCGGTCGTTGATGGGTTGCGAGATTCTTCCTGCGGTGATTCTCTGAAAATCATTGATGATTTGCTCGCCGTTGTGTGTATAAATATCTATTGCATGACGAATGATTCGGACAGTTCCCTCAAAGGTAATCGTATTTTCAAAAGTATCTTTGGCTTCTTTACTTCTGTAAGCAAGAATGGTTTCTCCTTGAAGTAAAGCCATTTCGGGTGCTAATTGCTGAATGGCTTCTACCAAAGTTTGCGTCGGACAAACGGCACCATTAATAAATACATTGTCGTCTGCCAAAATGACGGGGAACTTAGTCTGTAAATAATCTTGCGTATAAAATGAAATTTCGCTTTGCAAATGGGCTTGCCATTTTTCGCTGATGGTTTGTATTCCGATACGAATTTCACCGACAGGACGAGTAAAAGTAAGAGGCAACAAAGACTGACGAATCTGGGGGTCATCAAAGAGTATAAAATTCATACATTTAATACGGAGTATCCCATCCGCTGGGCAAGAATATTTAATAATTGATTAGCATACAAAATTAGTTTTAAAATTTGGCTTTAGGCTGTAAGCTTTAGGCAATAGGCAAAATGTTTATTTTTTTACGATAAAAAGTATTTCTGCTTACGGCTTACAGCCTATTGCATAAAGCATTACCATTAATTTAATGCCTCATGATTACTAACAAACAAATAATCGCCACAAATATAAGTTATATATTACCGATAATTAGGCATAAAAAAACCTTTCAGATTGCTCTAAAAGGTTTTTTTTCAAATTTCGACACCTTTGGGTAGAAGAATTATTTCTTGCCACCGAAACGTTTGTAGAATTTATCAACACGACCCGCAGTATCCAACAATACGTTTTTACCTGTATAGAATGGGTGTGATTGAGAAGAAACCTCGATTTTGAATACTGGATAAGTTTCTCCTTCAAATTCAGTAGTTTCAGTAGTTTTAACACAAGATTGTGTTAAAAACTTGTAATCAGCAGACAAATCGTGGAAAACCACTGGTCTGTAATCTGGATGAATTCCTTGTTTCATGATAATATTTTGATTTTGAGACGATTCCCCGCCGTCTCTGAGTTGGTATATAATGAGTCAATGATTCAATTGGGAGATACAGTAATCGAGCTGACTAAAGGTAATCATCGAAATACTGGAAACTATCGACAAAGCACTTTTCTTATTTGAGGGTGCAAAATTACATTTTTTTTGGCGGTTTCAAAAACTTTTTTAAGGTAATTTGCTCAAGCTTTTTCAGAAAAAGTATTCTTAATTTTTCTGAAAAAATTTCAGTATGATTATTCCAAGTTCGATACTTCGTGAAGTGGCATCAGACTAAAAGTACTATTGTACATAACGAAGTAAATGATATTTTTTTAGTTTTTTCATTGCGGATTAGTCATTGCGAATAGATTAAGAAATTGTTATCTTTGAATTACATATCTCAACCACCACAAAAGTCTTTAAGTAATTTGAAGATTTTACTTGTACAAACACGCTCACTTCCTTAGCGGAAATTGTTCTCATAAATTTTCAATATTTTGGACTGAATTTTGCTTCATTCTTCCTCATTGTTATTAACAGTAAATGTAGAAGTTTGAGAAAATTTTGTGGAATTAGTGGAATGAAAAACATATACTTGGTGTTGAACCAAACACTGTGTATTCAAGTTTTAATACGAGTACTTAAACCTTAATTCTTGAATTTCTTAGAAAGGTTATAAAACATCATTCTTCGTTTTTATTTTTGAATTGATCACCCCCCAAAACCCGAGTTATTATGTACGTTATCAAAAGAGATGGCAGACGTGAGTCTGTAAAGTTTGACAAGATTACCGCCAGAATCGAAAAACTTTGCTATAGCCTCGACCCATTCTTTGTGCAGCCCCTCGAAGTAGCCAAAAAGGTTATTACAGGACTTTATGATGGAGTAACCACGAGCGAATTAGACAATTTGGCAGCTGAAACTGCCGCTTCGATGACGACCAAGCACCCAGACTATGCTGTGCTTGCAGCCAGAATTGCTGTTTCCAATTTGCATAAAGAGACTATGAAATCGTTCTCGGCAACGATGAAGCGTCTATATAATTATACTGACCCTAAAACTGGTGAAAATGCTTCTCTTTTATCGAAAGAAGTATATGATGTCATCAAGAAAAACGCTGCTGAATTAGACGCTGCGATTATCTATGACCGTGATTTTGGCTATGACTACTTCGGTTTCAAGACTTTAGAGAAATCTTATCTTTTGAAAATGGAAGGAAAAATTGCCGAGCGTCCACAGCACATGTTGATGCGTGTAGCGATTGGTATTCATGGGGCAGACGTAGAAAGTGCTATCGAAACTTACCATTTGCTATCTGAGCGTTGGTTCACTCATGCTACTCCTACGCTTTTCAATGCAGGTACGCAAAAGCCACAAATGTCTTCTTGTTTCTTATTAACGATGCAAGACGATTCTATCGAAGGCATTTATGATACTTTAAAACAATGTGCTAAAATCTCGCAGTCGGCTGGTGGAATTGGTTTATCAATTCACAATGTTCGTGCTACGGGTTCATATATCAAAGGAACAAATGGTACTTCAAACGGTATCGTTCCGATGTTGAAAGTATTCAACGATACAGCTCGTTACGTTGACCAAGGCGGTGGAAAAAGAAAAGGTTCTTTCGCTGTTTATTTAGAACCTTGGCACGCTGATATTTTTGATTTCTTGTCATTAAAGAAAAATCACGGTAAAGAAGAAATGCGTGCAAGAGATTTATTCTACGCATTATGGATTCCTGATTTATTCATGAAACGTGTGAAAGACAATGATACATGGTCGTTGCTTTGTCCACACGAATGCCCAGGTTTGGCTGATACTTATGGCGAAGAATTTGAGAAACTTTATACAAGCTACGAATTAGCAGGAAAAGCACGTAAAGTAATCAAGGCTCAGGATTTGTGGTTCGAGATTTTGGAATCGCAAACTGAAACTGGAACGCCTTATATGTTATTCAAAGACCATGCAAACCGTAAATCAAACCAAAAGAATTTAGGTACAATCAAGTCTTCAAACTTGTGTACTGAAATCATGGAATATACTTCAAAAGACGAAGTAGCGGTTTGTAATTTGGCTTCTTTGGCTTTACCAAAATTCTTGAAAACAAATGCCAAAGGCTATCAAGAATTTGACCATCAAGCACTTTATAAAGTAACGAAAGTAGCAGCCAAAAACTTAAATAAAATCATCGACCGCAACTATTACCCAGTAGAGGAAGCCAGACGTTCAAATATGCGTCATCGTCCGATTGGTTTGGGTGTTCAAGGTTTGGCAGATGTATTTATTTTGTTAAGAATGCCTTTCGAGTCGGCAGAAGCCAAACAATTGAATAAAGATATTTTTGAAACCATCTATTATGCGGCAATGGAAGCATCAATGGAATTGGCAATTCAAGAAGGGCCTTATGAAACTTGGGCAGGTTCTCCAATCTCGCAAGGTATTTTCCAATTTGATATGTGGGGCGTAAAACCAGAATCAGGACGTTGGGACTGGGAAGCTTTAAGAGAAAAAGTAAAAACACATGGTGTGAGAAACTCATTGTTAGTAGCTCCAATGCCTACGGCTTCTACTTCACAAATTTTGGGTAACAACGAATGTTTTGAGCCTTATACTTCAAACATTTATGCACGTAGAGTACTTTCTGGAGAATTTGCCGTAGTCAACAAACACCTTCTTCGTGATTTGGTGAAGTTGAATTTATGGAATGATTCAATGAAAAATAAATTGATTTCTGCTAATGGTTCAGTACAAAATATCGCTGAGATTCCACAAGACTTGAAGGATTTGTACAAAACTGTTTGGGAAATCAAGCAAAAAGTAATTATTGAAATGGCTGCCGACAGAGGTGCTTATATTTGCCAGTCGCAATCATTAAATATCCACATTCAAGACCCGAACTTTGGTAAACTTACTTCGATGCACTTCTACGCATGGGAAAAAGGCTTGAAAACTGGGATGTATTATCTTAGAACAAAAGCTGCTGCCGATGCTATCAAGTTTACAGTCGAAAAACAAGCCGAAGTGGCCATTGAGCAAGCAAATGTTGTGCAAGAGCACGAGATGAGTTATGAAGCTTATGCCGCACAAGCAGCACAAGCGAAATCATCAGCAGCCTCACTCGTTGTAGGAGGTTTAGACAGCGTAGTCGAACAAAACTGGTCGGCGATGCAATGCTCAATTGATGATCCAGATGGATGCGAAGCCTGCGGGTCTTAATTATTGTAAACCTAAAAAGCCCTCTTTTCTACGAATTGAGGGCTTTTTTTGTGATTCTTCAAAAAATAAGTACTTTCGTTTTAATTTATTTGAACGATGAGTATTACAAATACTTGTCATTTTTCTATTCTAAAATCAAATCATTCAATTATAGAAAATCTTTAGCAATGAAATCTAAACAAAATTTCTTTTTTTCATTTTTACTCAGTCTATTCTTTTTGATAATAGCTCATACAAGTCAAGCTCAGTACGGTTACGGAGCTGGTGGTTATGGATATGGCCGTGGTTACGGACGAAGTGCCATTCCTGATGCAGGAGCAAATACGCCAAGAAAAGAAGAAAGCTTCGACCCCGAAAAAGTAGCCACCGAAGAAACTCGCTGGATGACGAAAAAGCTAAAACTTACAGAAGAGCAAATTCCAAAAATTGAAACGATTAATATCAATTACGCTTTCAAAAGAATGGATTTTAATGAAGAAGTAAAAAAATTGCAGCCTCCGTTTACAGAAGAAATGCGAGTAAAAGTAAGAGAAAAAGCTCTTGCTATTCGAGAAGAAAGAAATAAAGCCATCAAAGCAGTACTTACGGAAGAACAATACCAGACTTTTCTGAAAAAGAAAGAAAATTATTAAGGATGATTCATAAAAAAGCCATCGAAAGTAAATATTCGATGGCTTTTTTTATAAATGAAAAATTATTTGCTAATCTCCAACATCGCTTTTAAGGCTTTCAAGGCTGGTACTCTTACTTCTTCTGGCACTTGAATTTCTGGTAATTCATAAAACATAGCATTATATAATTTTTCCATTGTGTTCATTTTCATATAAGGACATTCCGAGCAAGCACATGAATTTTTCTCATTGGCTGGTGCTGGAATAATCTTTTTGTTCGGTACTGCCAATTTCATTTTGTGCAGGATTCCCGCTTCGGTAGCTACAATAAATTCCTGACAATCTGAATTTTGCACAAAACTCAATAAGGCTGTTGTTGAACCTACAAAATCAGCTTGTGAAAGAATTACTTCTTTACATTCTGGGTGAGCAATCAACAAAGCATTAGGATTTTCTTCTTTAGCTTTCTTCAATTTTTCTAAAGAAATATCAATGTGAACAATACAAGCACCGTCCCAAAGTATTAAATCTCTTCCTGTTTTTTTAGCGACGTATTTTCCTAAATTGGCATCAGGAGCAAAAATAATTTGCTTGTCGGCAGGAATTGCTTCTACAATTTTTACCGCATTCGACGAAGTACAAATAATGTCCGTCATCGCTTTAATATCAGCCGTACAGTTGATGTAACTAACCACCACAGCTTCTGGATACTGAGCCTTGAAAGCTGCAAATGCTTCTTTCGGAGCAGCGTCTGCCAACGAACACCCTGCATTCAAATCTGGTAAAACTACTTTTTTATTTGGGTTCAGAATTTTTGCTGTTTCTCCCATAAAATGTACTCCGCAGAATACAATCATATCGGCATCAGTTTGTTCTGCGGCCTGAGCCAAGCCTAAACTATCTCCTAAAAAATCAGCAATATCTTGAATCTCAGCATCAACATAATAATGAGCCAAAATAACTGCGTTTTTTTCTTTTTTCAGTTTTAAAATTTGTTCTTTTAAATCTTCTCCTTTAAAAGGAACAGAGCGACTCACGTAGCCTACCCTTTGCGATTCTTCTAATAAATTCATGTTTGAAATTTTAATCGTTTAGATAAAATTATGAATTGTGAAATTGTTGATTTTGGCTTTCTGATGTCAGAATTCGGTTTTGTAAAATACTTTATTTTAAAATATTTTATAAAAACGAAAGTGTTAAAGAGTGATTCGTATTTCAAAAACTAATTAGCAATCACTTTTTACTAATCCCTCTAATAAGCTTTTAAGCTCAAATCTAAGCTACTTACGTGGTGGGTCAAAGCTCCACAAGAAATATAATCTACGCCACAGTCGGCATAAGCACGAATGGTAGTTTCATTGATACCTCCAGATGCTTCGGTAGCATATTTTCCATCTATTAAGCGAACGGCTTCACGCAAGTTTTCATAAGAAAAATTATCTAACATAATTCTGTGAACTTGCCCGATTGCCAATACTTCTTGAAGTTCAGTTAAATTTCTTACTTCAATTTCAATTTGTAAATCTCGTCCTGTTTGTTTGAGGTACTCATTGGCTTGGTTGATGGCATTTTGAATCCCTCCGGCATAATCGACATGATTGTCTTTTATCAAAATCATATCAAACAAAGCATAGCGATGATTTTCTGCTCCACCGATTTTACAAGCCCATTTTTCACAAAGTCGGAAATTAGGCGTTGTTTTACGAGTGTCCAACAATTTAGTATTTGTCCCTTCCAAGAGTTTTACCATCGAATGTGTATAAGTAGCAATGCCCGACATCCTTTGCATACAATTCAACACCAAGCGTTCGGCTTTTAAAATAGATTGTGAAGAACCTTCAACTGTTAATACGATTTCGCCTTTTTTAATTACTGCTCCATCTTCAAGGATTGTTTTTACCGTCAACTGCTTATCTACTTCTTCAAAAATGAGCTTTGCTAAGGCTACTCCTGCCAAAATGCCATCGTCTTTCACAAGCAATTTTGCTCGCCCTTGAGCAGACGGCGGAATGGTTGACAAAGAAGTATGGTCGCCATCACCAACGTCTTCGGTAAGTGCCGTTTGAATGAAGTTTTTGATGTATGTAGGTTCTAAATAATTGAACATTGTTCTGGGTTTTATTAAGGGCATACTTTATAAGTAGCCGTTGTATCTTTTTGCCAAGCTGGTTTCACTTGGCTGAGACTGTTTACACAAATGGTTTGGATATTATTGTTATTGCAATACAAAGTAGTCAGATCCTTAATATAACTTACATCCAAACTATTAAGTTGATTACCAATACAATTCAACACATCAATTGAGGTGTTTTTTTGAAGCTCTAAATTAACTAATTTATTATCATAACAATTTAGATATCCTAATGCACTACTTTTACTTAAATCCAGCGTTGTCAGATCGTTTGAACTACAATCTAAATATACTAATGATGTATTGCTACTAAGATCAAGTGCTGCCAATTTATTCAAAGAACAGCTAAGATACATTAGTTCGCTATTGTGACTGATATCTAAGTTTTTAAACTTATTATATTCGCAATTTAACCGCTTTAGAGACGTATTTTGGCTAATATCAAGAAGAGTCAATTTATTAACACCACAACTTAACTCTTTTAATGCTTTATTTTTAGTAATATCTAAGTTTGCTAACTGATTATCTCCACAACGTAAAACTTCTAATGCTGTTTGATTACTGACGTCAATATCGACTAATTGGTTACTAGAACACCATAATTCAGTCAGAGCAATATTTTTACTAATGTCTAATTTTGTTAATTCGTTATGAATACATTTTAGTGATTTCAGATTAACAAATGCTTCGATGCCAGTTAAATCCTTTATTTTTCCATAAGAATTTTTACTATCTTCAAGGGAAGAAGACATATAAAGCGATGTTACTTTAAGTACGTTACTTTTTAGTACTTTACCATCTTGCTCAGAATCAATTTTAAATTGAATTAAGGCTTTTTCAAAATTCACATCAGGTATATCTACATAATCCAAGTCAGGACTTGGGTTTTCAACAGTAGTACAGCTATTCAACAGGTTTACTATTAAAATAAAGCAAAATAGGGACAAAAACATTTTTATTGAACGATTCATACAGTTAATGAGGCTTAATTTTGTATTTGAAAGCCAAAGATAATAATAGAATATTTGAGTTTGTAGGTGTTCTTCATAAATTCACATTAATCAATCATTATACAACTTAGAGCCAAGAACACCAATGAATCACCCAAATTACTAAAGCCAAATACCCAACTCTCTAATTATTTTAAATAAGAATTTGGATTTACCAAACAAAAAGTGATAGTTTTGTAATTCAAAATGCAAAAAAATACTCACATATCTCGTCTCTTTAGCGTCTTTTTGATGTCGCTTGTAATGCTTTTTACTGTTTTCGGTAAAAACATTCATGCTTCGCAAAATCGCCACCAAGAGCTTGGAAAGGTAAAAACAGAGCAATCGCAGGATTCAAAAGCTCCTAAGCAATGCTCAGTTTCAGAACTTTCCGTGATGCAGGTTTCAGTACCTATCAATATTGATTTTGCACAAGATTTTATCTTCAAAGTATGCGAATTTGCCTTTTTGAAAGCTGAATCCAACATTCAAGCCGTTCAAAATTTAAGCTTTCGCCTTCCGCATCTCGAAGTACTCTTCGAGCATTTTATCGTTACCAACGCCCCTTAATTTTCTTGTATTTTCTTCTTTTTAGATAGCAATTTTTGTTATCCAAAACCCTTATTTCATATCCTTTGGTATTGAGAACACACTGTTCTTGACCAAGCATTCATTTTTCACAATTTATTTTCTCAAAAAATGCGTTATAAAAGTGCCATTATTTGGCTGACTGGAATTATTTCAGCCTTATGTTTATTTTTCCTTTCATTTACGTGGAAAGCCAATTCGATTCGTGAGGAAGCACTTGCTTATGCTACTTCTTCAACTGGTAAACTTGACCCAGCTAAAAAGACTCATTACATCGACTCTTTGTGGAAACAACCAGTTTACTTAGGTTTTACTTTACAAGAAGTAACTACTTATGCCCTTCACAAAGGTTTGGACTTAGAGGGTGGTCTTCATGCAGTATTAGAAGTATCGCCAGTAGAAATTCTTCGTGCATTATCTGGAAAAAGTAATGACCCGAATTTTGAAAAAGCTATTCAAGAAGCTTCTTTAGCTCAGGCTACTTCAACAAAACCATTCAATGAATTATTCTTTGAAGCTTTTGCGAAAGTTGCTCCAAACCAAAAGTTAGCTACTATTTTCGCTAACTCTGTAAACCGTGACAAACTGAATTCATCTTCATCTGATTCACAAGTAAAGAAAGTAATCAATGAAGAAATTGAAGCAGCCGTTGACCGTGTTTATAAAATTATTCAAGCTCGTATTGACAAATTTGGTGTGGCAAACCCAAATATCCAACGTTTGCCAGGAACAAACCGTATCCAAGTAGAATTACCGGGTATTGATAATCCTGAGCGTGCAAG
>JACCDR011012682.1_pt1 | contig 19694 bp, 27 predicted proteins | sample 7446431 | NCBI WGS metagenome assembly JACCDR01 (sample SAMN15323443, study PRJNA562643) | freshwater metagenome | isolation source: river surface water | place: USA:Blue River Watershed | collected 2017-08-17 | reverse complement strand
CTTGCCCCCGACGGGGGGAAGAGGTCCCACTGGGTGGCGACCGACCTGGGTGTCCGTTACTGGGAGAAGCATCGGGGCAAGGTGGGCAAGTAATTCCCGCTACCGCGTCGTGAGATTCCATGACGCGGTGTAGGGTTCAGGGCGTCGGTAGAGGTGAACCCACCTTTTCCGGCGCCCTGGTCCTTTTGGCAGGAGGACCGGGACCACCTGGCAGAACGCGCGGGAGCTCGAGCGTTCTTAACCTGGGAGGCCCACAGCATGTCTAAGTTGCTCGACCCTGACGAAGAAACGCGCGCCAAGCTGCTCAATGTCGTCTACGGCCATGACCAGCAGCCGCCGTTCTGCCCGGACCATGTCGACACCCAGACCAACCGCCGCTCCTGCGCCACCTGCAACACCTTCCACAAGTGGTATCGGCGAATGCGGATGAGGTTCGACCGGCAGGGTTTCCGGTTCCTCAAGCCAGAACGGCCCGACCCCAAGCCGCCTGCCTGCCCGCAAGGGAGGTCGTTCAGCACGCACTACCACGAGTGCGACGCGTGCGTGCAGCTGAAGCGCTGGGACGAGCGGCAGTACAGCAAGGGCCGCCGGCGCGGGCAACTGCGCAGCGTCCACGACCTGGCCCCGCTGCTGGAACGTCTGGACCTGCTGGAGCGCCGCGGCATGATCAACGCCGACATGGCCGCGGCCACCAAGGGCGCCGTCAGCTTCGACGCTGTGCGTGAGCTGCGTGCGGGCCGCCGCACCCAGGTCTTCGGCCGCACCTACCGGGCACTCATGTCGATCCCGATCCCCGACCGGCCGGACGTCATGTTCGTTCCAGACGCCGCCGGCTCGCTGGTCCGCAGCGTCGACGGCACCGGAACCCGCCGACGCCTGCACGCCGCCCGGCTCAACGGCTGGCCCATCCACGTGCAAGCCGCCCGGCTCGGATGGCCGAAGGGAACCGTACGCAACTGGGCCCACGCCGACTCCGTGCCCCTGGACGGCGCCGACGCCGTCGCGATGCTCTACCCCGCCCTGATGCGCGAGCACGGCGGCAACACCCACACCGCCTCACTCGCCCGCACCGAAGGCCGGGTGCCCGGCCGGTTCTTCTCCGAGGCGAACATCGACGACCCCCGGTACGACCCGTTCGTCATGGTCGAGAAGCCCTGGGGCCTGCGCCGACGACTCCGCGGTATGGCGTGGCTCGGCCACGGCCCGGAGGAAATCGCCGCCGAGATCGACGAACCCGCCTCACTGATCCGTGTGTGGATGCTCGGCGGGCCGGCCCCTGCCTACGCCAACTACGTCGTGACGCCGGTGTACGAGCGGCTGTCGTTCACCCAGGGCGACAACACCGAGGCCGCCGACCTCGCCCGCCACATGGGCTGGGCGTCGCCGCTGGCCTGGGACGACATCGACATGGACAAGGCCAGCTCCCAACCGCGCGTAAACCTGCCGTCCAACGGGTCCGGCCGGACGTCGCACGTGCTGACCAGCACTGTTTTCGACGCCCTAGACGGCAAGATCCCCGCCGCTGACCTGCTGCACGCCGAGAAGGCCACCGTCGTCTGGACGCTGCACCGACGCGGCTGGTCCGACCGGCGTATCGGCGCGTGGCTGCGGTGGAGCGTCGACCTGGACCGCGCCCGCGCCGCCGTCGCGAAGTTCCGCGAGCGCGAAGGGATCAGCGGGTTCGGGGCGACCACATCCGAAAGCGCGTGGGAATCCAAGCACGGATTGATCCTGTTTGGAGCCGCCGCATGAGCACCACACTTGCCACGAAGAAGACGCCCGTCGACAAGGCGATGTCCCTGCTGTTCGCCGGACGTGAGTCGCCGTACACGATGCTCAAGTCGGCGATGCGCTACCCCGTGCCCGTCCAGGACGGCGACGTCCAGGAGGTCTTCGCCGCTCTCGACGAGATGGTGACCACCAAGCCCAGCCGGGTGGTCGACTTGGTGGTCGCACTCGCCGCTCTGGTTGACGTCGAAAAGACCCCGTCGGAGCTGCTGGAGTGGATGTGCCCAGCCGGCGAGCGCCCGAAGCAGCGGCCATCCGAGGCGCAGTGCGGCACCGTCGACGGCCACATCGCTCACGTGGAGGGCGGACAGGAGCCGTGCCGACCGTGCCAAGCTGCGTTCGACCGTGCGGTACGCCCGGTCAAGAAGCGCAGCGGGCCGGCCGAGTGCGGCACCCCCGCCGGGTGGCAGCGACACAAGCGGGCAAAGGAGGACCCGTGCGACCCGTGCAAGGACGCGATGCGGGCGTACTGGAAGGGCCACTATGACCGCAACTACAAGCCGGTCCGACCGGAGCGCAGCACCAAGCTGATCGGGTGCCCGTCCCGCGCCGGATACGAATGGCACGTACGCCACGGTGAGGAGCCTTGCGCGGGGTGCATCGCCGAGCGGCGGAAATACTTCGCCGAAAAAGCGCGCAACCGGTACAAGAAGAAGCCGGTCAAGGTCAAGCCGTGCCCGACCCCGGCTGCCCGGCAGCGGCATCGCCGTAAGCGGGAGAAGTGCGAGACGTGTTGGCCGGCCACCGTGCCGCAGCCGGGGTGGTACGCCGAGGTCGGCGTCCCGCGTCCCGAAGCGGTCACCCACCCGCGTGCTGGGCAGGCGGCCGACTGCGCGCCGGCCGTGGTGCTCGCCACCGGCGACGCGCTGATCGACCTGCTCACCGCTGCTTGACCCGGCCGGGCACCGCGCCCGGCCGACCACATCAAAGGGGGAAGAACCATGATCGAGAACACCGATGCCGCCTCGGCGGAGAAGAAGCCCGCTACGGGTGTCGTCCTCGGGTCGCCTGAAGACATCGCCCGTGAGCTCAAGTCGGCCCGCCGCGGCACGAAGATGTCCTGCGAAGAGTTGGGAGCGCTGCTCGGCAACGCGCCCAGCCTCATCTCGCTGCGCGAGGCAGGCACGCGTATGCCTCCGACGATCGCGTTGATCCGGACCTTCAAGCTGCTCGGCAAGAAGCTCGTCCTGGTCGACGACGACGCCGAGCAGGTGGAGATTCCCGCTACCTGACCGAGTCGGCTACACCAGAGATCAGAAAACCCTTACACAAAGTGATGCATACCGGGGGGTCATACTGCTACCGTTGCCCCGGTAACCAGCACAAATCGGCCTCACCCACGAGAGGACCCCTAATGCACGAACAAGACCCTCAGCCGGACCTCGTCCTGGCCGGCTTCATCAACACCGAGAGCATCGCCGGAGAGATCCGCGGCGTCCTGCTCCTCATGGTCGCGCTACTCGCCGGATACATGGTCGTGCAGATTTACAAGGGCAACGCCCGCGCCGCAGCCACCCGCCTGGCCGTCGTCGCGATCGCCGTCCTGGTCGTCGGCCTGGCCGGCTCCGTGCTCATCAACCCCGGAAACAGCGAGAAGGTCACCGAACAGATTGTCAACGTCGACGGCGACCAGAAAAAGGAGAAGTAGCCGATCATGAACGAGCCCACCACGACGTTCGTGCAGTCCGACGACGCGATCCGCAAGTTCCAGGGCCGGATGGTGTCGATCAACGGATGGCAGCTGCCGTTCGCGATCCGATACGTGTCGTGGGGCCTGTTCCTGATCGTCTTCCCGCTGGTCCTTCTCATCGACTGGTTCCTCACCGGCACGATCTCGCAACTGCCGCTGATCGACCTGATCATCGCCGGATTCCTCACCTGGCGGATCGCCAACGCCACCACCGGCGAGACCGGACTGGACCACGCCCTCATCCACGCAGCACGGATCGCACGCGCCGTCATCAACACCCGGCGGCGCGTGCGATCCACCACCACTGGCGACCGGGTCTTCGCCCGCCGCCGCCACCCCAACATCCAGCGCAAGACCCGCCGGGAGGCGCGATGAGTACCCGCGAACGTCCGTACCCGTTGCGCTTTCGCGGCGCGGCGAAGAACTTCACCTGGGACGGCACCAGCCTGTGGGCCTGGTTCGTCCTCACACCCACCCGGTGGTCCTTCCTCACCGACGACGACCGCGCCGCGATCCTCGGCGCCCAGTCCACCGGCTGGGCCGAACTCGCCGGCCGCCGCGTCCAGCTCCGCGTCACCCACCGCCCGTACTCGGGTGCGCGCTGGGCCCGTGACCTGGACACCGACAGCCCCAAGAAGCTCGACCGCGCCTCCTTCGACGGGATGGTCCGCGACACCCGGCAGGAGATGCGACGCATGTCCACCGCCGAAGCGGTGCACTACCTCGGCGTCGAGGTGGGCGGCCGCGGCGGCATCGACCGGATGATCGCCGGTCTGCCCGATGGGATCTTCCGCTGGCTCGACACCCGCTACGGCATCGCCGACCGTGACCAGCGCCGACTGCGTACCGACATCTCCGCCGTAACCAAGGTCGTCGCCGACAACCTGCGTGGCCGGCCCGCCGAGCCGCACGAGGTCGACTTCCTGCTCGCCCAATCCCGCGGGCTCGGCTGCCGCCCCACCCGGCCGTCGCCCAACCGCGCCGCGATCGGGTCGCTGGACACCTTCGCCTACACCGACGGCATCCACGTCACCGAGCACCCGTTCGAGCCGCACCTGACCATCCGCGACACCCGGCTCGACGAACGCGACGTCACCCGATACGTCACCGTGCTCACCCTCGGCCGCGTCGACCGGCTCGCCTGGCCGCCCGCCCACCTGCCCCTCCTCGCCATCGGCAACAGCCTCGGCTTTCCCGTAGAGATCAACGTCACCGGCCGGTTCCTCACCGGCCGCGACGCCCAGCGCGGCCTGGACCGGCAACTCGTCCGGGTCACCAGCGAGATCCACTCCTACGAGGAGATCGGCGAGGAAGCGCCACCAGCGCTGGCCTCCCGCAAGGAACACGCGCTGCGGGTCGGTACCGACCTCGAGCAGCCCGTCCCGGCCGAGTCCGCCCGCTGGCAGGGACACGTCCGGTTCGCCGTCGCCGGCGACACCCCGGCGATCGTCGCCGACCGGGTTCAGCAACTGCGTGAGGCGTACCTCACGCACCACGTCCCGCTGCACCGCGAGCCGCAGACACGCGAGATGGTCGCCGAGTTCGTCCCGCACGAGCCCGTCGGCTCCCGCGCTTTCGACCGGCAGGTACCCGCGAAGATGTTCGCCGTCTTCCTGCCGCAGGTCACCTCCGCGATCGGCGACCAGTCCGGTGCCCTGATCGGCACCACCGTCTCCGGCCCGCGCCGCCCTGTGCTGCTGCACCCGCAAGCCGGCCCCGAGCTCCACGAGAAGCCCGGCCTGTGCCCGATCGTCGGCGGCCTCGGCTCCGGCAAGAGCTACCTCGCCGGGCTGATCGCCGACCAGAGCGTGACCCGGGGGATCGGCAGCACCGTGCTGGACCCGTCCGCCGGCGCGTTCACCCGCATCGCCCAGCAGAAGCACCTCCGCGGCCACTCCCGCGTGATCGACCTGGTCCACGGCGACGCCGGTTCCCTTTCGCCGTGGGCGGTCGTCGCCGATCCCCGCGCCGACCACTACGACACCGCGGAGGAGTTCCGCAAGGCGATGGCTCTGGCCTCCCGCGAGCGGATGGTGCTGGCCGAGGATGTGTGCCGGGCTCTGCTGCCCGCCGACCTCGGCGGCCACCGCGACGTCCGGCTGGCACTGACCGAAGCGGTGGCCGAGGTCGGCGGCGAAGGAGACCGGTCGCTGCACCACGTCATCGACCACCTCTCCAACAGCGGATTCGAGCTCGGACGGCAGGCCGCGAACTTCCTCAAGCGCATGGCCGACTACCCGCACGCCAACCTGTTCTTCGACAACAGCGAGAAGCGTGAGGTCATCGACGAGCCGTTCGTCGTCTGCACCTTCTCCGGGCTGGTCCTGCCAAACCCCGCCGCTGACCGCAGCACGTGGACCACCGACGAGCAGCTGTCCGTCCCGCTGCTCAACCTCGCCACCACGCTGACGTTCCGCCGGGTCGCCCGCAAGCCCCGCAACGAGCGCCACACCCTGATCCTCGACGAGCTGGGCATCCTCCAGGGTTTCCCGTCGTTCCGTGGCGCGTTCACCCGCGTAGCGGCCGACTCCCGGAAGCTGAACCTTGCGGTCTACAAGCTCGCCCAGGACCCGCGCACCGTCATCGACATGAACCTGCTGCCCTACGTCGGCAGCGCGTTCATCGGCGTCACCGACTCCGACGCCGCGGCGAACGCCGCACTCGAGGTGCTGGGGCTACGGCCCGACCCGCGCTACGCCCAGACACTGCGCGACCTGCCCCGCCCCACCGGCGACGGCACCCAGCTCGGCTACCGCGACTTCGTCTACCGCGACAACTCCGGCCGGGTCGAGCGGATCCGAGTCAGCGCCGACCACCGGCCCGGCCTGACCGCCGTCCTCGACACCACCCCGCGTCAGGCCCAGCCCGTCCAGGAGGCAGCGTGAGCACCCCGATCGGGGACCCGGCGCCGAGCCCCGACAGCGATCTCCCGCCGATCACCTTCGACGATATTGCTCGGCTTCTGGGTGTCCCGGCCCGCGCCGAGCGGGACAGCCGGGCCCGGTGGAACCCGGCCAGACAGGAGAAGTCATGAGGACCACCGCCCGGCGCGCCTCGGCGTGGGCGACCCTGCTCATGCTGGTCGCCACCCTGACCCTCGTGCCCGCCACGCCGGCATCCGCGCTGCCGCTCATCGGCGGATGCAAGGAGACGCCGACCGCCACCGTCCCATCGGCGTCCGGCCCTGCCTGGTTCGGAGCGCACGCCTCGCAGGAACCGACCGGGGAGGACCCCTTCGCCGCCGGGTCCAAGACCAGCGTCTACCAGGAGTACGGCTGGCCCACCACATGGTGGCCGACCTACGACCTCGGCTGCGGCCCGGACATCGCCCGCAACCCCGGCGCGGTCATCGGCTCGTTCTTCGCCGAACTCGGCGCGGTGTTCACCCTGACCTACGCCACCGCGTTCGACTCGCTCGTCCACGCCGTCCTCGACTGGAAGGGCCTGTCCGCCGTCGACGGCGCACTCGCCGGCGTCGTCGACGACCTGCGCGCCGACGTCTGGGCGCCGCTGATCACCCTCATCATCCTGCTCACCGCGCTCTGGTTCATCATCAAGGCCATGCGCGGTGAGACCGGCGCGGCGATCAAGGCGGCCGGGGTCACCCTGGTCGGCTCCCTCGCCCTGGTCGTGGTCATCAACTACCCGGAAAAGTCCGCACAGATGTTCGACTCCACCGTCAAGGGCACCGTCGCCGTGGCCTACTCCGGCACCATCCCCGACGCCGACTCCAGCGCGGAGATCGCCGACGGGATCGTCTCGCGCGTCCACCGCGCCACCATGTACGACCGGTGGTGCGAAGGGATGGTCGGCGGCGGGACCGACGCGGCCGCGAAGTGGTGCCCGCCGCTGTGGAAGTCGCTCTACCTGTCTCGCACCGAGGCCAAGCTGACCGGCGCCGCCCGCGCCAACCTGATGGAGGCCAAGAGCGACGCGTTCGAGGAACTTGCCGAGCAGATCAAAGATCAAGACCCGGCGGCCTACTCCACCCTTACCGGCCGCGACTTCCAGACCCGCGGGTTCTCGGCCGTCGCCGCCCACGTCGTGTGGCCGCTGGTGTCGATCTACCCGTTGATGTCGCTGTTCCTGCTGCTCGTCGCGCTGATGCTGCTGCGGGTCGCGGTCATGCTGGCCCCGATCGTCGGTCCGCTGCTGATCCACCCGGCCGCACGCCGGGTGGCCCGAGCCGGCCTGCACGTGCTCGGCGCCACCCTGATCAACGCGATCCTGTTCGGTGTCGCATCCGCGCTGTTCCTGCGGATCGAGACCGCCGTCATGGCCTCCACCGACATGCCGATCGCGGTGCGCCTGGTCGCGATGGCAGTGCTGATGGTCGCGTTCCTGGTGATCACGAAGCCGCTGCTGCGCCTCAAGCGCCTCAAGCCGCGCAAGGCGGGCACCTCGGACGAAGGGGGGAAGAAGTCCCGGACGATGAAGCTGGTGACCACCGTCGCCTCTTCCTCCAACGGGCGGCAGCAGACCGCGCCGGCCGCGCCCCTCGCGCCACCGCCGCCCGCCGAGGCGGGTATCGGCCGTCACCGGTGAAACCGCCCCCGAGTTGGAAATTACTCACGTCTGGGTGTAGCATCATCTCGGATGCGACGCCCACCCCGTCAGGAGGCACCCAATGAGGCACCTCGCCATCATGATCAGGGTCCACGCCCGGACAATCGCCTACGTCTCCGCCGCCACGGTCGGCACCCTCGCGATCGTCGGCTACGTCCTCGTATGGCGTGACGCCCCCGTCACGCCGGTCCAGGCACCTCCGCCCGCCGCCGTCACCTCCGCACCCAACCCGGCCGAGCCGCACTACGGCGGCGAGACCGGCGAGGACACCGCCGACGGCCCCATGTACGAGCCCGCACCGACGGCCACCCCCGACGCCGACATGCTCGCCACCGCCCGCCGGTTCGCCGCCGCGTGGGCCCGGCCCAACCTCACCACCACCGCGTGGCTCGACGGCGTCAGCTCCTGCGCCACCAACGACTACGTCCGCGAGCTCGAGGACATCGACCCCGCGAACGTGCCGGCCACCAAGGTCACCGGCGACCCCATCGTGGTCACCTCGCGCGTCGACGAGGCCGACGTCGACGTGCCCACCGACGGTGGCACCCTGCGCCTGCACCTGGTCCACCTGGTCGGAAAGTGGTGGGTCACCAGCACGGAATGGAACGTCGCCACGTGACCTGCGCTAACTGCCGCTTCTGCCGGTACGTCGTCCCGTTCGCTCGTTTCGCGATCGGGACGGCGCTGCCGTCCCTCTTCTGGCTCTGGGTGTTTACCAAGGTCGCCCCCGCCATGTTCGCCGCCGCGCCCGCCAGTAACGCCCTCGACTGGTTCGCCCGCGTCACGCTGGCCGCGCTCGTCGCGTACGGCATCCTCAGGGCCGTCGGGATTCTCTTCTCCCTCGCCGACCTGATCGCCGTCAACACCGTGCTGCGAGGGCCGCACGGGTGAAGAAGATCCTCGCCTTCGTCCTCGCGCCGGTGGCTGGCTTCGCCGCGCTCGCGGTCGCGATCGCCGCGTCGTTCATGGTGGTCATCGGCGGGGGAGGGGCCGCCGCGGGGGCGACCTGCCCCGGCGTAGTCGCCGTCCCGAAGCTGCCGAAGATCACCGGCGGGTTCGACGGCTGGAACGCCAGCCAGGTCTCCAACGCCGCGAGGATCGTCGCCGTCGGCCGCGACCTCAAGCTGCCCTCCCGCGCCTGGGTCATCGCCGTCGCCACCTCCATACAGGAATCCACGCTCAACAACCTCGGCCACCTCGGCGACGAAAACGACCACGACTCCCTCGGTCTGTTCCAGCAACGCCCGTCCGCCGGGTGGGGGACACCCGCCCAGGTCCGCATCCCCGAGTACGCGGCGAAGAAGTTCTACAACAAGCTGGTCGACGTCAAGGGCTGGCTCGGCATGACGCTGACCAAAGCTGCCCAGAAGGTCCAGCGGTCCGCGTTCCCCGGCGCGTACGCGAAATGGGAGAAAAGCGCGGAGAAGCTTGTCGCGCACGTCACCGGTCTCCCCGGCCTGGCCCAGCTCGGCGCAGGCCCGCCCGGCGCCGAGTGTGGCAACCACGCGGCGGCCGAGGCCAACCCGACAGCCAGCGCCGGTGGATGGGTCAACCCGGTCAACGCGAAGGTCGGCGGCCCATTCGGTGAGTGGCGCGGCGACCACATGCACGCCGGTGTCGACCTCATTGCCAGCCGACACACCCCGATCTACTCGGCCGCGGCGGGCACCGTGATCAGAGTCAAGTGCAACTCGAGCAATGGCAACTGCGACCGCGACGGCTCCCCGTCGGTGAGAGGGTGCGGCTGGTACGCCGAGGTCCGCCATGCGGGCAACATGGTGACCCGCTACTGCCACATGGTGTCCCGTCCCCGCGTCGAGGTCGGCGATCGCGTTGCCGTCGGCGACCTGATCGGAAACGTCGGCAGCTCCGGCGGCAGCTCCGGCCCGCACCTGCACTACGAGGTGCACCGCAACGTCCCCAAGGGCGGCTACGTCGGCAGCATGAACGCTACCGACCCGGTGAAGTACCACAAGAACATCGGCGCGCCGCTCGGCCGTCGCCGGTAATCAGTGATCGGGCGAACCGGCAGTAGATTCCCGGCCCTTCGTCCGGAACCAGGCCCGCAGTGCCGGTTCTTCCTCCGGGTACCAGTACATGACCTTCTTCCCGGCCCGCTTCGCCTGCGGCATCGGCGTCTCCCGGTAGCGGCCGTTCACCACGGTCCACGACTCCTTGTGATATGACCAGACCGTCGCCTCGCTGATCTCCGGCGCGGCCGGGTTGTCCCTGCGCCGCTCCTCCGTCCAGAAGCGGGCGACGTCCGGCACGTACACGAGTTCTGGCACGTGCGGACTCGCTTTCGCGTCGGGGTACCGGGGCGCTCATACTACCAACCTGCGCTGGGCAAACGCGGTCATACACCCCCGGTGTAAAGCCCTCCACCGTGCTGTCCTTTTCGAGGCACCGGTATAGCATCGGGGGGTCAGCGCGCCTACCGTGAGACAGGATCCCCCGCCCGTGCCCCGCATCAAGCTAGAGATCAAATGCTCCGGCCGGCGCGTCAACCCCTACAAGTTCGAGGCCACTGGCCGCCGCTGCGGGCGCCGCTTCCAGACCGACGCGAAGTACCGCTCTCGCGTCGCCCTGGTCGAGCTGGCCCGCGCCGCCGGGTGGCGCGTCGCCCCGCTGCGCCGCGGCCCCACCGTCGACGCCTTCTGCCCCCGATGCTGCGGAGGACCTGGATGACCACCACCGAGATCGTCGTCCCGCAGCCCCGCCTGTGGACGATCGACGACCCGGGTGGCTGCGCGTGCGGGATGCGCACCCAGTACGCCGGGCGTCGGATCATCCGTGAGCCGGCCGAGGCGTGGGGCATGAAAGAGTTCATCCACCACGACGTCAACCGGGTGTCGCTGACCGAACGGACCCGGCGTGTGTTCCGCAAGGACTACTTCCTCGGCGCCCAGCACAACGGCGACAGCCGCCGCAGCTACAAGGGCTACCCCGACTGGCACCTGTGGCCCCTGGACGTCGACCAGCACGGCGACGGTGCCGGGCTGACCAGCGTGTGGATCGAACTCAAGGTGATGCGCGCCCAGGCCAGCCATGACCCGTCGGCGGAGCAAGTCGAACTCATGGACCAGCTCGGCCGGCTCGACCCGGTCTACCTGGTCCGGCCGTGCTGCCTGCTCGGTGGCACCCTCGACCTGCTGCTGTGCCGCCACTTCGGCGGCGAGCCGCGCTCGAGGTACGCCGCCGGCGACCCGGGCACCTCGTTCCTGGCTGAGCTGTCCGCCGCCGAGAACCGCCACGCGAGGCAGGCCGCCGCCGCCCGGGCCGAGCTGCTGGCCCCCGTCTCCCGACCGCCGCGCGCCGAGCCGGAGTTGCCGGGGGAGCCGGGCCTGCCGGACCGGCCGGGCCCGGCCACCGCGGTTGTCATCCCGCCGCACGGAGGCAACGACGCGATCGCCGAAGTCGAGGCGTGGATTCGGGCGATCGGGTTCCCGCCCGTGCGCACCCGCTACCCGCTGCGGTTCGTCCTCGGCGAGGGCTGCGCCGCCGTCGAGGTAGCCACCGAGCTGGCCCGCGCTGGCGTCGTCCCGCCCGGCCAGTGGCGGTGGACGCTGTCGCGTTACCACTTCCCGCTGCGCCTCGCCGCGCAGCTGGGCATGTTCGTGTCCAACCAGCCGACCATCGCGGCCGCGGCCGCCGTGGCGCAAGCCCACACTCCGAGAGGAACCACGTGACCGAGCTCGTTCCCACCAAGCGCACCATCTTCTGCGACACCGAAACCACGGGCCGGCATCGCGAGCGCCGCCAGATTTGGGAGATTGGCCTGATCGTCCGCGACCCCGGCCAGCCCGACGTCGAGTACGAGTGGCAGATCCGGCCGGACCTGACCGACGCCGAGGAGGTCGGGCTGCGTATCGGCGGCTACTACCGCCGCAACCAGATCGCCGCCAAGCACAAGATCGGCACGACCGTCGCGCTGGTGCACCCCGACCTCCCCGAGACACCGGGCCAGCCCTCCCGCGGACGGTTCGGCGAGGTGTCGCACCTGGCCGACGAGCTGGCCCCGATGTTCGACGGCGCTCAGGTCGTCGGGTTCTGCCCCTGGTTCGACGAGCACTCGCTGTGGCGGCTGTTCCGCGACCACGGGCACGCGCTGGTTGTCGACTACCACCTGGTCGACGTGGAGAGCATGTCCGCCGGCTTCGCACACGCCGCCGCCCGGTGGGCACCGGACCGCTGGATCGACGCGTACGAAGGGCGGCGCGGCGCGCTGGAACGGATCAAGGCCGGGCCGGGCTGGCAGTCCTCCGACCTCGGCCTGGCGGCGGGCGTGCCCGCGCCGGTCGACCGGCACCGGGCGCTGGTCGACGCGCGCTGGTCCCGGGACGTGATGGACGTGATCACCGGGTACCATCGGCCCGGGCCAGCCGCGCTGCTGGGCGAGCCGATGGACGCAGGTAAGGCGACCGGCCCGATCCCGGTGCTCGGAGAGACGCCGCGGCGCGTCTCTCGGTAGCAAGTCAGGTGCGGCGCGGTTGCGAAGTGGCCTTTTTGTGGCATTCGCGGCTGCGCTTGCCGATGGTGGGGGAGAACCGTTCATCGACCCAGGGGAGCCCGCCGTGAGCCAGACGCCATCGAACACCGAGCCGACCCGCGCCGAGTTGGCCGCCGAGAAGCGGAGCCAGCAGGGGACCGCGGTCGACCTGCCGGACCTGCCGCGCCGGTAAGGAACGAATGAAGGGCGGTCCCGCGCTGATGATCAAGCGCCGGGCCGCCCTTCACCGTGTTGGGGATGCGGCGGCGTTGGGGCCACGTCGATGTTACGGCCGTTACCGCAGGTCAGCGCGGCTTTTCCGATCCAGACATGCCGACACACGCAGAGTGATGACAAGCGGTTGTCCGCGATGGTAGGTTCCTGTCATGTCCGGCAGTCCACCTGAGCCGCTGGACGTCCTCTCCGCCTGCTACACGGAAGACCTGACCGCGTCGTCCACCGACGCCGATCTGGCCGCGATCGCCGAGCGGATCGCCACCGAGCACCACCGCAACATCGACAACATCACCGAGTTCCTGACCTGGCTGCGCGCCCGCGCCCGCCATCGGGTACGCCGCGAAGCTACCGAGGCGGGGGAGCTGGTCGCCAAGCTCGAAGCCGAGCTCCGCGCCGCCCGAGCCGCCCGCGCGGACCTGGTCACTCAGGTCATCGGATTCCGTGAGCAGCCGGAATGGGAAGGAGGCGGCCTGAACTACGCCGCGGTCGGCCGGCTCGCCGCCATGTCCCGCCAGGGCGCGGCCGCCGCGTTCCAACAGCCCACCACCACAACTCGATCGGAGTCCCAGCCCGCATGACCGACACGCCCACGACCCTGACCACGGTCCCGGACCCGTACGGCGGCGACGAGCCTGTCGACGTCTCCTCCGTCCCGCAGCCCGTCCCCACCGACGACAGTGCGGCACGTCTGGCCCGGCGTGCCGCACCGCCCGTACTCTGAACCAGACCGCACAAACACCCAACACGGAGTTACCCATGCTGAACCGTGCCCCCGCGCCGCCGTACGGCTTCACCATCAGCGTGCACAACGCCGGCGCGCTCCTGGTCCTGTCCACCGCAGAGTTCCCGATCGAAAAGCCGGACGACGAGAAGCACCACACCGGCGGCGACGGCCTCATCCAGCCCGCCACCGACCTCGGCCTGCACCTGGTCAACCCCGACCTCGACCCGGCGCCGCCCCGCCACGGCCGCCAGTGGACGTTCAGCCTGCCCACCGGAGCACGCCGCGGCGGCGTCGTCACCGACAAGCTCAATCTCGTGGCCGAACCGGGCCTGGAGATCACCCGGGGCTGGTGGAACGCCGCCGTCATGGCCGGCGGCTTCTGCCGGTTCCTCACCACCACCGGCCTGATCGCCCGCGCGGTCAGCCCGAACCTGCACCCCGAGGTGGTCCGCGCCCACGGCGGGCACCGCCTCGTCGGCGCCGCGTTGCAGATCGAGTTCTGAGAGAGGACCCTCCCCCCATGCGCTACACCGCCGAGACCGTCGAGCACCCGACCCGCCTGGTCGACGCCGACGGCCGCACCTGGATCCTGGTCGCCGGCTCCGACCCCGCCGCGTACCGGCCGCACGCCAAGAGCGCGGACAAGCCGACCCCCCACCTGGAACTGCACAAACGCGGCGGCCTGCGCTACGTCGCCGCCCCCGAACGGCAGGACGTCCACTTCCTCGACACCCGGTTCACCCGCATCCTCAACCGCGTCCCCGGCCTGCTCATCCCGACCGTGCTCGCCGCCGTCGCCGAGACCCAGAACCGCGTCGGCCAGTCCCTGATCGCCGGGAACCCCGGATCGGACGCGTCGATCGCTCTCCTGATCACCGCGCACTCCACCGGCCAGACCATCCACGCCTCCGGCGCGTACGACCAGGAGATCATGCCGGTCATCGCCGACGTCCTCACCCGGTGGGTGACCGGCCCCGGCAAGTACGTCGAGGTCGCCGATAACCTGGCCCAGGCGCTCGCACCCGCGCTGGCCCGGGCCGGCGGCTGGCGCAACTGCATCCCCGGCCACCACTTCCTCGTGCTCGACGAGAACGTGTTCCAGATCCTGGCCTGGCTGCGCTTCCACACAACCGAAGGGCCGTAACCTTCGATGCATGGGGGCGATCTTGGGGGACGTGCTGGCCTGCGTCGACGGCCGGTGGCGCGTCGTGCTGTCCGCGACCGACTTCCCGGTCACCGACCGGCGCGAGGCGTCCGCCGCCTGGCAACGCCCGCCCACGTTCGGCCCCGGCTCGCAGCCCTACCGCAAGCCGGTCGACCCGCTGAACCCGCACGTCAGGAAGGTCCCGGGGCCGTGGCAGATGAAGTGACCGTCACGCAGCAGCAGGCCAGTGCCGAGGCCGACGTCGCCCGCTACCAGCGCGAGCTCGACTACGCCCGCCGCCGCCTGGACGAGCTCCGCGCCCAGACCCCGGCCGTGGCCGCCGGTCAAACCTGGTATGGCTTCGACCACGGCTCCGTCTGGATGGTCTTCGACGGCGACAACGGCCTGTTCGACCTGTGGTGCGTCGACCCGCGCGGCGCGCCCGCCTGGAAGTTCGGCTCGATCATGGTCGGCCGGACCGCCGACCACATCCGCGAGTTCTTCGACCGCGAGCCCGGCCGCTCGTGGGACGACAAGGTCGCCCGCATCGACACCGGCCCGCTGCGCTCCTGGACCACCACCCACCCCGGCGGCGGGGGGTTCTGACTCCCGGTCCCGGACGTGTGGCGCGCGAGCGTCGAGTCCACACCGCAAGGCGAGGGGCAGCCCCCACGGGGGATACGCGCGCCGGGGCCGGGCCCGCACATGGAACACGCCCCGACCGTCGCGAGCCACAGAGACGGTCGGGGCGCATCCGCCCCCTTCGGTTAAAGCCTGCTCAGCCCCGGTGCTCCACGGTCACCCCGGCCGCCCAGTGCTGGCCGGGCTGCCGCTGGTAGAACACGACGTGCCCGTCCTCCCGGATCCGGTGCACCGTCGACCCGCACGTCGGGCACACCGGCCCCAGCTTGGTCACCTCGGCCAGGTCTTCCGGCCACGACACCTCACGGTCGGGCCGCTCCAGCAGCCACGCCTGCGCGCGCTCGAGGAACGCCGTCTGCGCCGACGAGGCGGCCGGCTTCTTCCGCTGTGCCGGGGCCGCGGCCTTCTTCGTCGCCGTCTTCGCTGGTGTCGTAGCCATGCCGACACCGTACGCAACCGGACGGCAAGCGCAAACACCGACACCCTGTCACGAACCGGCCCGGCCACCCCAATGGGATGACCGGGCCGAATCCGCGCGGGCTGACCAGCAGGCTACGCCACCGCCTCGCCGTTCGCCTCCCGCAGGTCGAACACCAACACCTGGTCCGGCCCCACCTTGTCCTGGGTCACCGTGAACGTCTGCTGGCGACCCATCGGCAGCTTCCACGCCCGAGAGAACTCGGCCGCCTCCACCATCGCCGGCCACTCAGGCGCCCCGCTCCCGGTCACCGAAAACCGCTTCGACCCCGGCGTCGCCGAGTTCAACGGCCGGATCGCCACCCGTCTCGTGTCCCGGTCGTACAGCAGCTCCACCATCTTCGCCGACGGCCGGATCCCGTCCAGCAGCTTCTTCGCCCCCTTCGACAGCAGCAGCGCACCCTCCCCGCCGATCACCACCGCCGCCCCGGCGGCGGCCCCCGCTGGCGTCTCATCCCGGTCGAACACCTCGAACCCCACGCCCTGCCTCCTCTACCCCTGCGCCCGCAACGCGCGGGCACCCGTCTCCGGATGGTCCATGTCGATCGGGAACGTCAGCAGCGGCCCGCCCCACACCCTGCTCGGGTCGTCCGCGTGCTTGCCCTCCGCCTGGTCGACCACCGTCACCGGCACCGGAGCCCGCGACGCCCACATCCCGTACAGCGCCACGAAGTCCCGCCCGTCGACCGCCATCGGCCACTCGTCCGTCAGGTAGCTACGAGCCATCCGCACCCCGCCGAACGTCGTCACCGCCTGCCGCAGCGCCGGGTCACACGTCGGCGGCGCCGCCGTCAACCCCACCTGCCGCTGCTCGTAGTCGAACAGCAACAGCGCACCCCGCTGCTGGAACCCCAGATCCGAACCCACCGACGCCACCCGCAGCAGCAGATCCCGCGCCGGCCGATTCAGCTCGAACCTGCGCATCCGCCACCGCACCAGCGGCCCCGACCGGCGGTCCAGTTCCTCCCGCGCCCGGGCCAGATTGAACACCTCGAACGTCATCCCCCATGCCCCTTTCGCTCAGCACCACCGGCGCGGCGGCCGACGCCGGGCAGCCGGCGCCCGCCGCGGCCTCACCGCACCATGCAGGTGCGCCCCCGCCCACCCCTTCAACACCGTCATGCAGCCGGCCACCTGACGCGTCGACGGCTCCGCCTCGGCCTGGTCGACCTGCTCCTGCTCGACGTCACGCGCCACGAGGCAGCACCTCCCCGCCCTGGTGCTCGACCAGCGCCCGGAACGCCTCCGGCATCCCACCGGCCGCCAGGTCCCGGGCGAACACGTCCCCGCAGAAGCAGACGTACCCGCCCTCGAACTCGGCCGGCTCCGCCCCGGGCTCGCTCACCAGCCACTTCGCGCCGCCGGCCTCACCGTGCTCCGGCTCCGCCGAGACGTCGTACCCGCCGGCGATCGCCCGCTCCCGGGTTTCGGCCACCGCCGCCCGGACCTTGCCCTCCAGCACCGCGCTCATCCGTCCACCCCCGTGTCCCCGGCGTGCCCATCGGCATCCCCAACGTCCGCCAGATCGCCACCACCCACACATCACCCGGCTCGGGCATGTACGCCAGCGACCGCGGCCCGAACAGCAGCAGCGACGTCGTGTTCTCCGCCGAATGCCACGTCCCCCGCGCGACCTCGACCGCCTCGCTCACCGCAGCAACTCGCCCAGGTCGAACCCGCAGCCCTCCAGCGTCGCCGCCAGCCGCTTGATCACCTGGTCCGTCTGCTCCCGGATCAGGTCCGCGTCCACACCCGGCAACTCGGACAGCACCTCCACCGCCCAGCCCACCGTGCCGGCCATCCCCGACAACCGTGCCCGAACCTTGTCCCGCTCAGCCGTCCGCTCCGTGATGATCGCGCCCAGCGAACCCAGCTGCGACCGCAACCCCGTCCGCAGCTCCGCCGCCCGCTCCGCCTCACGCCGCAGCTCATCCGCCTCGCCCCGGAACCGGCCAACCCAGCGCCGCTGCTCCGCCAGCTCACCCGTCACCCGCTCCAACTCGGCCGCCTGAGCCGCCCACGCCTGCGACGTCGCCCGCAACCGCTCCCGCAGCGACTCCGTCAGCGCGTTCTCGTCCCACAGCCCATCAGCATCACCGGCCGGGGCCTCCCGCACGTGCTCGTCCAGCGCTTCCAGCGCCGCCGCCTGCGACGTCCACAGCGACGTCTCCGCCCCGCACAGACATACCCCGACCCAGCCGCTGGGATCACCCGGCGGCCGGTGCACCTTCGCCCGAGCGTGCCGAGGCTTCGACGCCGACCCCATCTCCGCCTGGATCCGCCGCCCCAGCGCGCCGGCCAGCAACTGCAGCCGCTGCCGCAGCGCCCGGGTCAGCTTCGTCTCCTCCCAGCCCGGCTCCTCGCCCGCCAGCGCCATCCGCACGTGATGCGCCAGTTCCAGCGACGCGTCCTCCTCCGTCGCCCACCGGCCCGTCCGGTCCCCGCACACGCACACACCAACCCACGAAGACGGGTCCTGGTCGCGGAACACCTCGGCCGGGGCGTGCAACGGGCCACCAGGCTGCGCCATCGCCACCGCGATCTCATCCATCCCCGGCGGCGGCGGGGGAGCAGGCGTCGTCACCCCATCCTCCGGCGTCCACCCAGCGGCCTTCCACCCCGCCGCCGTGAACTCATCCGCCGACGCGAACACCCGATCCCACGGCGGCTGCCCGAACGCCGGACCCGGCTTCCCCGGCATGGACCAGGCCGGATCCCGCGGCGCCGAATCCATCGTCACCCCCGGCGCCGGCGGAGACACCGCCACCTCCTCGCCGCCACCGAACCAGCGCTCCGCCACCGGGCCCGGGAACGACACCGGGTCACCCAACCCGTAGTGCTCCCCGTACACCAGGTGCTGCCGCTCGGTCACCGACTCGTCCCGCACCACCCGCCCGGACTCGTCCAGCCGGTAGCCCTTGCCCAGCACCACCCGCGTCTGATGATCATCGGCATCCCACAGGAACACCCGCCCCGTGCCGCCCGGAACCATGTCGTTGACGATCCCCGGCCCAACCCGCGCGTCCTTGCTCACCCGATCCCGCAACGGCCGCTCGCTGGCCGGCCGCAACAGACCCTCCGGCACACCCGTCGCCTCCGCCGCCGCCCGCGTCTGCTCCGTAGCCACCGCCCGGAACGACCGCAGTTCCTCCTCGCTGTGCACCTGGTCGACCGGCCGCGAGTCGTACGTCTGCGCGCCGCCGCCCCAGGGGTGGCAGAGTCGCATCTCCTCGACCGAGGTGTAGCCCAGGCGCCGGGCCCGCTCGAGCATCCGCTTGGAGACCGTGGCGCTGGCCCCGGCGAAGACGTGGCACCGCGTCGGGTTCGGGAGGTATCCGGGCAGGGGCACGTAGCAGCGGGCGTGCCGGATGTGATCATGGCCGTCGACCACCCAGGGGTCGCCGGCGAGGGCGCCCCGTCGCAGGTAGTCGAGACCGGCGTTGTGCAGCATGTCGATGGACCCCCGTACGTCGATGCTGGGCTTCCGGGACCAATGTCGGACCTGTCAGTTTCAATGCGAAGCGTACTCGGGATGGGACGACGACACGCCCTGACCAGCGATTTTACAGGACAGGTCAATCACCGTTAAGATGCCTTATGCCTGAGTGACCGATTCGCCGTCAACGGCTGGAGACCCCAGCGCCGGGGCGGCGGATACCCGAGGAGGCGGCCCGATGTCCACCCCTGACGTCGTCGACGCGGAGATCGTCGAGCCAGACGGCCCGCCCGGAACCGACCTGATCCCCGTCGCCACCGTGGCCGGCCAGGCGGGTCTGACCGAGCCCGAGATGCGGGTGCTGTTCGCGATCGCCTTCGGCGGATCCACGGCCCACGAGATCGCCACCACCACGGGCGGCACCGAGCGGACGATCAACGCCCAGCTCCGGTCCGCCCTCACCAAGCTCGACACCGACGACGTGCAGGAAGCAGCGCGCCG
>JACCDR011250455.1_pt1 | contig 19704 bp, 19 predicted proteins | sample 7446431 | NCBI WGS metagenome assembly JACCDR01 (sample SAMN15323443, study PRJNA562643) | freshwater metagenome | isolation source: river surface water | place: USA:Blue River Watershed | collected 2017-08-17 | reverse complement strand
CTTAGATGTTTTGCAAGGTGGTATTAATTGTATAAAAGTAAAAGAAGGAAGGGTGTTTGTTTGGCAAGACTTAGCCTTAAACACGGTTCCCGTATTAGAAAGACAAATATTAAGTGGATTACCGGGCGCTGTTACAACATTAGGCACAGGCGGTGTAGTGGATAGATTTGACCCTATATCAACTTATTTTGGAACACAGCATCAATGGTCGGTTATACCAACAGAATATGGATTTGCATATTTTGATATGAGGCATAAAGCTTTTATGGTGTTAGACCAATCGTTAAATGAAGCAAGTTTTGTTGGTGGAATGAACTCATTTTTTAACGAAGCGTTTAATGAAATGGGTAACCAAGCCTCCGTAGTAGATTCAGATTTATTATTAAACTCACCTACATTTGCGCCTTCGAGCGACAGACCATTAATAGGTGTTGGTATTACGGGTGTATATGACCCGAAGTTTAAGTTAACCTACATGACCTTTAAGTTTTATAGACAAAGGAAAATTGGCGGTACATTTAACGATATAACAAATCAAAGCTTTACAATCGTTTATTATCATCCTAAGAAGATGTTTATGGGCTTTTCTACATTTATGCCGGCGATTGCACATAATCACAACTCATGGGTGTTAGCATCAAATGACCCTAAGAATATTACTAAGTACTATGGAGTGGATATGGTACCTACAACATTTAGTGTTGGAGATACAGTTCCTTTGGATAATGTAGAATATATCTGTATTCAATCTGTGGCTATTGACCAATTTCCTCCAAGTGATGTAGATAAAACCCCTGACTATGTAGGTTCTGTTTATTGGGAAAAAGTAAATTCAACCGACCAAGTGTGGGTGAATAATCAGCCAAGCGGCTTAACATCAAACTCTGCTCCTGACTACATTTACAATTCAATATTTGGCAAAGCCACAACGGGTGTATTAGAGTTTATAGTTAATCCTAGAGTAGCTAATCCGTTTAGTGTATTGAGTATCGAGCAAGAGGGTAATAGAGTGAATGTAACTAAATTGGAAACATTTGGCAATATACAATCGGCGGCAGATTCAAACATCTCCTCGACTAATAAGTGGTATAGAGTTATTTATGATAAGATATGCAGCAACTTGCCTTTATCATCTACGGGGCGCATCACTGATTCGTATTTAAAGATAAGATTGACTAAAAAGAATTGGACTACTGACCCGACAAGTAGTACGGGATTTGCGGTAAGATTACTTAGATTTGTTAATTCTTTCTTTGAGCAAAAGAGATAGTTGCAATAAAATGCAACCTTTTGCTTTTAGTTGACGTATAACTAAGAAAAAAGATTATGGAAAAATTTAGTGCCTTTTTTGTGATTGTGTTTAATTTAGTTATTGTTATTTTGTTTTTTGTTTATTATGTAGGAACTTTTGTAAACAGAAGCGTAGATATAGAAATGCGAAGAGAGCTTGGTTATGAACCTAAAATTAAACGAAAAGATTTTATTTTAGATTTAATAATTCCTTTTAGGAGATGGATGCTAAAGATTCGTGAGGTGTTTACAGAAGAATAAATTGTCACAATCTTGTAAGAAAAATTAATATGAAGAAATTATCACAAATTTGTAAGGATTATTGGCGACAAATAATTGTCATCGCGTCATTAACGTTATTATGTTTAATGTTTAGCTGCTGTAAAAAGAAAGACCCTATTGTGCCGCCCCCTCCGCCAACTTGCGAAACTAAAACAACTAACTTTGTAGGTACGTTCAAAAGAAGCGGTACGGGAACAACAACAATAGCAATTGAATTTTTAAACAACAACTGTCCGACAGAAGGCTCAAACAATTATGTTATAAAAGGTTTAGCGGAAAGTTTAGAACCATACGTGGTGAGTGGCAAAACTTTAACAGTTCAAGATTATACATTCTCATCTAGTCAAGAAGATAAGATTGGAAACACTGTATTTCCAATAACATTAAGTCTTGTAGGCTTTAGAACTAATCCTTTTGGCTTTACTTTATCCACTAGTTTAACATCTAAAACATTCACATATAATTTTGTGAATTAGTTGGGCGGTAATTAATTACATTCAGGTAGTGTTTTTTGTTGATATTATTACTATTTTTGTAATATCGCAAATTCACAATACATGAAGAAAGCACCTAAAGTAGGGACAAGCAAATCAAGCCCTAATAAATCAAAGAAAGAAGTACAGAAATTAGCTAATGGTGGTTGGGCACAAGCCAATGCGAATCTCGAAGGTAAATCAAGTCTTATCAATGCAGGCACAAGCGCTGTGGGTGATGTAACATTACTTGGAGGTACAGCTATGGCTGCAAATAATCAAGTTGATGAACAAGGAAACATTAATGTAAAAAAATCTACGGGTGCAGGTGCTTTAACGGGTGCAGGCACGGGAATTAAAACGGGAGCAGCTTTAGGTTCTATCTTTGGTCCAGTGGGTACATTAGTTGGAGCAGGAGCAGGGGCAGTAGTTGGTGGAGGTATTGGAGCGATAACATCAAATAAAAAAGCAAAGAAATTTAATACTGAAAATGCTGAATCTATTTTAGAGCAACAAAAACTTGACCAAGAGATTGCAAGAAGGTCGACTTTAGCACAAGGTATGTATAATAGAAATTTAGAAAATTATGCTGATGGAGGAGAAATCAAAGGTAAAGGCACGGCTAAATCTGATAGCATTAAAGCTAAGGTTAAGGAAGGTTCGTTTGTTGTTCCTGCCGAAGCAAGCGGAATCGCAGAGCAACTCAGAGAAAAAGTATTAGTGAAAGCGCCTAAGAAAGCTAACCTAAAACAATCGGGCGGCGTGGATGTTAAGCTAAGTAATGGTGAGCACATCTTCACGCCTGAAGAAGTAAATGAATTAATGCAAGAAGGAATTGACTTAAATAAGTTAGCCCCTGATGCTAAAAATCGTTTATCTAATCACTTAAATTGTGGCGGTAAGATTAAGGGGTATAAAGATGGAAACATAGTAGTTGACCCTGCAAAAGAAAAGCAAAAGATTAAACAAGACGCTGCTCAAAAGCAAAAGTTTGAAAAGGAATTTGAGGGTGAGTCTAAAAACTATTACGAAAGAAAGAAGCTAGAAGAAGAGCAATACAATCGTGTTAAAAGAATTAACGATGCTACTAAAGCTAGAGAAAAGAAATCCGCCGAATACGAAAAGCTAAAAGCAGAAAAAGGCAATAGTAAAAGCATTTACGATAAAGAAGAATTAATAAACAAGTTGGCTGAGATTGAGGAACTAGATAAAGAAATTGGCTCTTTAAAGCAAACAGTTAATAAGGTTGCAACAGAAACTAAAGCGCCAATGGCTGATAGTAAAAAACAACCTTCAGCTTTAAAACTAAGTGCTAATGAAATTGAACAAGTTAATCAGCCAACTAACAATACTGTAACCCCTCAATTAAGTGGTGATGGCAAAGTGGAGTCGGTAACGGGCGGAAGTGATGTAGAGTTTGTGCCAAGAAAGAAAGCTCCTTCTATTCCTAAAAAAGAAGTGGTAGCTATTCCTCCCGTAGAGCAAATAACTCCAATAACTCCAAAGTTAGATGTACCTGCTGCTGAAATTAAAGACACTTCTGCGTTAGCAAAGCAATTATCTGCACCTACAACAACTACCCCAACACCAAGCACAAGCGCAACAACTCCTGCGCCTACACCAACCCCTGTCGCTGCGGGTGGAACTGATTATGATAAAATAGGTAGTGTATTAGCGCAAGCAATGTCTTATGGTGTTCCTATTGCTCAAACAGCTATTGGAATGAACGCTTTAAAGAAAGCGGGTAAGCGCCCCGTTAATACAATCCCTGCTGATTATTTAGGGATGATTGACCAAGCAAATGCAGCAACGGCATTAGCGCAAAAGAACGCTCAATTTGGATTCACTCCCGAAGAACAAGCATTATTGAATCAACAAAATCAAAGTGCTACAAATGCGGGAATATATGCAGCAAGAAATTTATCGGGAGGTAGTGCTGCAAATGCTTTAGGAAACACAAGAAGTGCTTTGGCGGATTCCTTTGGAAGAAACCTACAAACTAAAGTGCAGAATAGAGATTTAATGTTACAGAAGCAAGATATAGCTAATCAAAGACAGCAATATGCTAATAGTTTAACTGCGGGCAAAACAGCATTGTTAAATAATATCTTTGACCAAAAGCTAGAAGGATGGATGCAAACACAGCAAGCAGGCGGTCAATTGGTTGGTGCAGGAATTTCTAATATTAGTGCGGCTAATAGATATAATCAATTTTTAAAACAACAAGAAGCCTTAAATAAATAGTATGGAAATTGGTATGTTATCGGGGCTTGCCCAAGACTTAGGTTACGACAAGCGAATAGAAGATGCTAAATATTTTGAGCAGCAACGTAAGCAAAAGGAAGCTATGGATATGGCTAAAGCCGCCATGCTTGCTGATGACTTAGAATTTGCTAGTGGTTCAAATCCATACGACGCCGCAAGGATAAAAGACTTTAGTCACAAAAAAGTACTTGAAATGAAAGCTCTTGCCGATACTAATAGAAATTGGGCTACTGACCCTATGTTAAGAGGTCAAATAAAATATTTAAAACATGAATTAAAAACGGGCGCCCCTATATTACAATCGTTAGCCTATGCAAATGCAGCCAAACAACACGCAGAAGTGATGGCTGATGCAGCTAAAAATCCTTGGGCTTACGATGAAGATGACTTAAAAGCGGCAAACGCACAATTTGAGGCTTATAGAAACATGGACCCAACTAAATAGCAACCCCCATTGGTATATAATCCTCCAACTAAATACAGAGAATTAGATGACTTATTAAAGTTTGCTGATAAAGTTGAACCTGACCAATTAGTGCCCATAAACAATGGCAGAATAGGGGCTAACAAACAAGTATTAAGTGAGAAGAGGTTGGATGAATTAGCTAAGGCTGCTTATTACGAAAATCCTGACCAATATAAGAGATATGTTAAGCAGGGTATTGACCCGATTGAAGGCGCTATTAAGCCCGCTTTAAGAACAAGGGTTAAGCCTAAATTCTTTGAAGGATATGAGGATAAAGTTGGAGATGCTATGAAAATTGAAGGATATAAAGCTATGCTTAAGCGCAGGGGCGAAATGTTGAATCAAGGAAAGGTTGACCAAATTTTTGACAATGAAATTCTAAAGACTGATGACCGTCCGATAGAGGCTGATGAATTTTCGGCTACATTCACATCTAACCCAACAGTAACTTATGCGGGGCCTGATGGCAAACCAATAACCGAAGCGGGGGCTAGATTTTACGCAAACAAAATAGCAGATGCTAACCCTGATAAAAAAGACGGATTAAAAGTAGTTGATGGATTTATTATAAAGCCTATTGAGTTTGGAGAAGAGCTAGATGTTGTTGAAAGAGAAGGTATATTTGGAAGAGGTAAATATGTTGTTAAGCCCGAACATAGACACGCTTACGAAATTATTTACCCTGAGCCAAATGCACAAGGTGAAGCAAAACCATACTTACAAGTTAAAGCAAGAACACAAGTTAATGCAAATAGCCAAGAGGCTAAATCGAGATATAATTCTTACATTAAACTAACCACTAAAAATAGAGATGCTCAATTAGAACAACCTAGCGTGGGTGAAGTTAGAGAATATAAGGAAGACGCTAATGGTAACAGATACTATAAAGGAATAGACTATTAATATGCCTGATAAACCACCATACAATCCAAATAATATGGTTAAAACGGGCACTGAGCCAATCGGCAATGTTCCCGCTAGTAAACCTAAATACGACCCCTCTAAAATTGTTAAGACGGGTGCAGAGGAAGTTTCTATTCCTTCACCTACAAGCTGGACAGATATTGTTGCTCCCGAACAAGATGTTGATAGTGCTGTAACCTTCTTAAAGAAGCAATACAATAATGGCAATACTAATGATGCTGACTTTGAAAATCTAAGAAACACATTAGCTGATAAAAGAGCAACTGAGCAACAAAGAAAAGATGCTATCAATGCCATTCAGCAAAAGTCCATGAACAATCAAAAGTATTATTTTGAACATCAAGATAATGGTGTGGTTGTTCCTAAAACTTTAAAATATGGTGAACTCCCTAAAAACATGGAAGACTTACAATCTTACATAGGGGATAAGAAACAAGCCAAAGATGACAACTTCATCACTGACATTGTAAAACACGCATATAACATTCTGCCGAATTTAGGAGAAGATTTTGTTGACTTAGCGCAAATCGGATATGAAGGGATAATGGATAAGCCTTCTGCTAATTTAAACGAGCTAAAGAAAGCTGCTAACTTCCTAAAACTAAAAACTGATGAAGATTTAGAAGGTGGAATATTAAAGACTGATAAAATTAAGAATTACACTGACTTATTAAAACGTGAGAATTGGGATTTAAGCCCTGATAAGATTTGGGGATTAGGATTAGAATTAGGTCAAGTGATAGGAGAAATTTCTATCCCTGCGGGTATAGCAGCAGAAAGTATTAAAGGTGCTAAATGGGCATCTAAGGTTGGGGCAAATGGAGAGAAAGTATTATCCACTGCGGGTAAGATAGCCACTGCGGGAGCATCTTCATTTTATGTAACTGCCCCTGATGTAGCCGAAGCGGCAAGAGAAGCGGGATTAGAAGGAAGGGATGTAGCTATGTTTACTATCCCCGTATCAATGGCTGTTTCATCATTAGATGTAGGCTTTGGTTTGCCGGGCGGAATAGCTAAAATGATTGGCGCTAAAGCTATCAATAAAGAAGCTGAAAAGAATTTCTTTGTTAATACAGCCAAGCAATTTATAAAGAAAAATGCTGATGGTACAGTAACAAAAGAATCATTAGATAAAGCCATTGCTGAAACTATTAAAAAATATCCAAAGGAAGTTGGCGGCATGGTTAAGAATACCTTAAAGACTGCTAACGAACAAGGATTAGAAGAAGCGGGACAAGCCTTTATACAAAGGGCGGGTGAGCAAGTATGGGACAATTTAAGCCCTGAAGAAAAAGCTAAATTTGGAACCGATGTGTTTAGTCCTGAATCGGTGGCTGACTACATAGCTAATTATTCAACAGCTATCGGTTCTTTACCTCACTCAGCAATGATGAATAGAAGTAAGGAATCCGAAAAAGAAAAATACTTCAATCAATCACAAGCTGTTTATAATGTAGTTAAACAAGGCGAAGCTGCCACAGAAGCATTAATTAAGAATATTGAATTGGCGGCAACCAATGGAGATTTAAGCGAACAAGAAAGAGATAATGCTATATTTAAAGTAAAGGCTTATAGTGAGTATGATAAGCAAACTAAAGACTTAGATTTAGATGATAAGGAAAAGAAAGACGCTTTTGAATTGTCTTTTAATATTGAGGCATTAAAATCTGAAATCCCAACTAACAAGGAAGAATTAGATGCTTTAGATCCGATTGCAATAGCTAAGATTGACAATAAGAAAGAAGTGATTAAGGGGTTGCGGAAACAACTTAACGATATGTTATTGCCTAAGACTGTGGAGAAAGAAACTAAGGTGGGGCAAAAGACTGCGGAAACCATTGTAAAGAATAACGAGAATAAAAAAACTAAGCCAACGGCCGCCGAATTACTAGCTAAAATTGGCGGGGTTAGGGTGGAGTTGGAAGACAATGTAGATTTTGAAGAAGAAGAAACTACAACTCCACGAAGAAAGATTGCGGATGTGCCCACTGATGAATGGAATACATTAACTGTTCAAAAGCCAATAGAAGTAAAAAAGATTGTTCAAGAACATTTAAAAACTACCCCTAATAACGAAATAGAAGGAACTATAAGAAGCGGTCAAAACGATGTTTTAACTATTGATATTGGAGATAATAAGCAATTAAGATTTGCTCAGTCGGCTAAATCAATCGAAGGCAAAACGGCGGATTACTTAAACAAATCAGCACTACCTAAAACTAAAATCGAAGTAACGGATAGAGGTGGTGATGCTGAAATGCAAAACGAAGGCAAGCCTGAATTTTACTACAAAGAACCCGTTGCTGTAAAGCGATTAGAAGTTGATGGTGTAGACGAGGAGGGTAACCCTATCAGAAAGGCTGTGTTAAGTGTTTACAATAAAGAAACGGGGCAGCAAATAGGGTTTGTAAGAGAACATGATAAAGGCAAAAGCAATTACACTCCTGACGAACAAAAGCAATTACAAGCAATTATAAAAGCCAATCACTTAACTGATGAAGTAAAACCATTCTTGTATAAAGAAGGTGCCAATAAGAATTATAAAAAGCCTACACAAAAGAAAGCTAAGGAAGTGGACTTTGATGTATTGGCAAGTAAGGCGGTAAGTGAAAAAGAACTAGATGCAATAATTGACCAAGCGGATGCGGCGGACTTCCCTTTAGATTTTGATGCTTTAAACAAAAGAAGGCAGAAACTAATCAAGGAAAATAAAGCTAAAGAGGAAAAGGAAACTAAGGCTAAGGAGAAAGAATCTAAATCTGAAAAGAAAGCTAATAAAGCTAAATCCATAAAGGAGATTAACGATGAGATTAAAAAAGAAATTGAGGTAAAGGAAAAGCCTAAAAATCTAAAAGAAGAACGGGCGGCAGCATTAAAAGAAGCCGCTAAACCCGAACTTAAATTAGAGAAGCCTAAAAAGAATTTAGATGCTATTGTAAAGACTAAGGTAGTCAATAAATCTACGGGCGAATCTATGGATGCTGAAGTTGAATTAAAAAGAGCTGTGGCGGATATAGACAGAAGATTTAAGATATTAGAATCAATAAACACTTGTGTGCATGGAACTTGATAACGAAGCATTTGAAAGAAAGTTAATGGAGAAAAGGCACAAAGAACTTGTGGCTACATTAAAATCTATTAAGATTCCTGAGCCAAAGGATGACTCTGAATTAATCAAAAATGTAACTAAGGCAATATCTGATTTAACTATTAAGTTATCTAAGTTGGAATCCCCAAAGATTGTAACTGAAAAAACTACAATAAATCAAACAGAAGTCGTAAATTCGCTAAAGGAATTAATTAAAGAAATGAAGCTAGTAAAAGAATCATTAACTAAGGTAGAATCCCCTAAACAATGGGAGTTTACAGTTAATAGAAACTTCGGCGGCTTTATTCAATCAGTAACAGCTAAACAAATAATATAAAAATATCATGTCAAAATCTAACAGCTTCGAGAATAGTTTATTACAACTTCTCTTTAATAACGTAGATATTGCCAACATCGGAGATGCGGCAGGACTACAAAACTCTGCAACAGCGGGTAGTTTATACTTAGCCCTCCACACGGCGGACCCCGGTGAAGCGGGAAACCAAACAACCAACGAATGTGCTTACGGCTCTTATGATAGAGTAGCAGTAGCAAGAACTGCTGGCGGATGGACCGTTTCGGGAGCAACGGCTGTAAATGCAGCATTGGCTCAATTTCCTGAATGCACTTCGGGTTCTGAAACCATTACTTATGTGAGTATTGGAGCAGAGGCTTATCCAACCGCAGGAATGATACTTTATAGTGGAGCTTTAACGGCTTCTCGTTCAGTATCTACGGGTATCCAACCTCAATTCGCTGCGACATCGTTAACCGTAACTGAGGATTAATCATGTATAAATGTAGCAAGTGTAATAAGGGGGTATTGGTTATAGAAAACCAACCCCCAATCAGAATTTGTAATTGCAAAGTAGAAGTTACTTTACCTAGTGGTGAGGTTCAAGAAAAGAACGCCCCTATAATTATGGAAATGGAAGGTAACGCATATGGCAAAAGTCAGTTTAAAAATTAATGGCAGGATTAAAAAGCATAGGTGAAGTGGTGGATGCTGAAATGAACGGCAAAGTAAGAAATTATATTTGGCGTAAAACTCCATCACAAACAACAACTTTAGGATTGTGGTTTGATACATCTATGAGTCCGGGTATGCCTCCTCCACAATATTACATTGGAGGCATTACAACGGCAACCATTTTAAGGCAGTCAACGGATGGAGGATTATATCATGGTCCAAACGTAAGTCCTTCTGAGAAGTTTTTAAGAAGAATTACAACGCAAGCAAGTGCGGTAACCGCTTTGCCGATGAACGCAATACTTTGTGATTACTTGATGTTTTATCCATTTATTGATGAAGGAACAACGGACGAGCAACTAATGACCAATACCAATACCCTAACAAGGTATACAGACGGTAAAGGTGTGCAAGTAATGGCTGTTGCGACAAATGCGGGATTAGGTGGTCAACAATTCTTTTTTACTTACACCAATTCAGACGGGGTGAGTGGAAGAACGAGCCGAACAGTTACTATGAATACATCTGTTGCTGTTGGAAACATCATAGGAAGCAATACAGCTACTATAAACGCATCTAATCCGTTTATAGGATTACAAGATGGTGATAGTGGTGTTCGTTCAATAGAGAGTGTTACAATGCTTGGAATTGATACGGGGCTGTTTGCTTTAGTGTTAGTTAAGCCATTGGCTCAAACTTGCTTTAGAGAAATTACGGTGCCTTATGAGAAAGATTTTTTAATACCGACAACTGACATAATAAAAATATACGATGATGCCTTTTTAGGATTCTTAACATTGCCATTGGGAACTTTGGCGGCTACTGTTTTAAGAGGTGACCTAAAGGTGATATGGAATTAATAATTTAAAAACAAAAATACAATGGCTGGATTTAGCTCAAATGACCAAATTATACAAGCTCTAAGTTTAGGGCAAGCATGGAACGCTCCATTCGGAAAGAATATGCAACCAACCACTGTTTGCGTGGCAAATGAATGGCACTCTTTAGCTAGAGGTGCGGGTAACCCTCCCGCTGATGCTTTGTTTGACACGGGGGCTAACTTAACTTTTATTCCTGTATCTGATAATACAACTAGCGCAGGAACACTTCAACATGGTGGTGATGTTCAATTAAGTGGTTATAACAAGTATTTGTTAAGCGGTCATGCCGTAACTGCTGCCGCAACGATGGCGCCGGGAACTTTGGTTGTTTGGGATATTATAGGGTATTATCGTGTAACAACCGTAACTACTGCGACAGCTCAAGCAACTACTAACACTATTTCAACCCGCACAGCTACATTTACCGCCGATGCAGGAACGGATATAATGACTTACACATCTACTACCTCTATTCCAAGTAATTTACTTACAGGAACAAGGGTTCAAGTAAGCACTACAACTACGCTGCCGTCTCCATTAGTTGCCGCTACTAACTATTATTTGATTAGAATTGATAATGGTACTTATAAATTAGCAACATCTTACGCTAATGCTATTGCGGGAACGGCTATTGATATTACAACTGCGGGAACAGGAACGCATACATTAAATTGGTTATTGCCAAGATATACAAATGGTGCGGGAGTGCAAGCTATTATTTTCAATCCTTCAGCTACACCATTAGGTGCCGCAACTCCAAACATGAGTTTAGGATATACTAATTCGGCACAAGTAACAAGCAGAGCTACGCCAACTGTTTTACCAATCGGCAAAACCGCTTGTCCAAACTCTCAAATAGTTTACACGGGCGCAACGGGTACAGGTAAGTATAATTACATGATGCCTTTACAAGCGGGTGATGCGGGAATAGCAGAGATTAACACAATTCAAAATTCTGTTTCTTATGTATCGGGTTCTTACACGGTGGCTTTAATAAAGGAATTAGGAAGGTTTCCTATCAGTACTTTAGGTTTGGCAAGTGAGCGTAATTTCTTATTTGAATATCCAAGCATGCCACGTATTTATGATGGGGCTGCTATTTATTTTGGATGGGGTAGCGGTGCAGCCACTCCTGTTTCAAGTGCAGTGTCAGGGCAATTAAATTTCGTTTGGGGTTAGATGTTAATATGTAACTATTCATATATCAATCAAATTTGCGGTCATTATCATAGTGGCATAACTAATCCGTGTTGGGTAATAGCCCCGCATACGATGAGGGGCTATTACGGTAAGGCTCAATATGAATCCATACAAGAGCAGATTAAAAGAGATGGTTTCCCAACGGGCACCAATACTCCATACTCTATTATAATGGGCGACAAAGGAGCTTTATTAAGTGCCACAACTCAAATTAGTGGAAACGGATCGGTTACGTCTAACATATCAAGCGGAATAAATATCCTTGCCGACTTAGAGGGCATCGGCGCTATTACCAATGCTCAGTTATCTTTAATCGTTCAATTAGCTGCTGACTTATCAGGTAGCGGAACTATCACTACTGCAAATTTAGTTGGTATAGTTTCTTTGCAAGCGTCTTTAACGGGAACGGGAAGTCTAACTGCGGGACTTAGTTTAATTGCCTTCATGAATAGTATTCTTGATGGGACAAGTGATTTAACAGCATCCATGAGGGGCACACTTTCTATGAGTGCTGCAATTTACGTTAACCAATCAACTGCAACCGTACAAGAATTAGTTGATGGCGTGTGGAACGCTTTAACTGCAAATTACGCTCAAGCAGGAAGTACGGGCGAGGCTTTAGCTGCTGCGGGTAGTGCGGGTGACCCTTGGTTAACTCCATTGCCGGGTTCTTATTTACCGGGCACTGCGGGTGATATTATTGGCAATATGAGTTCAAGTGCAATAGCTGACGCTGTTTGGAACGAACTTAAAAGCGGGCATATTACCGCCGATACATTTGGTAAAATTGTTCAAGATTTAGAAGTGTTAGTTGATGAATTACATAAACTAAGAGGGGCTAATGCTAACTTCCCTGCCACACAAACATTAACAAGTTTAACTGCGGGAGATATAGTCATCAATGTATCGGGTGACCTTACCGATACCGCTACATTCACTCGTCAACCATGAGTAGGCATTCATTAGCGATATTGACTGATGGTATGCTATCTGATTCACAGAAGCGCACATTAACATTATTAAGTTTAGGGTGGATTGCTGATGCTTTAGTTTATGTTCCCGAAGAAGAGGAAGAGAAGAAAAAAGTGAGGGTGTGGAATCTGCCCGACACAAAACCTAAACCTATTGACAATAAGGATAAACAATTAAAGGATGAAGATGAATATATTTACTCAATAATTAGTACCTTTATACAATGTCAAAACTTAGAGCTTGCATAGATAAATTTGAAGGTGTTATTAGTTTATCTGATAAGAACAAATTACTTGCATTTAGAGAAGATGCCATACAAGACGGGCGCAGCGAAGAAGAAGCTGATACACTAGCTGTAATACGATTTAATGATTTGTTGATTAAAGAACTTAATGGTTTAAAATTACAACTTAAACTACCTACTCAGCCGCTATCTTCTGCTATTATGAAGAGAAGGGAAAAGGAACAGGAGATTAATAAAAAATACGATGCTTTAGAGAAATTACAAGAAGAGTCGTTTCAATTTGAATTGAAGGATTCTGACTTGGAATATTTGATTGATAAGGGGTATGACAATGCTGCTATTATAAAAGCGATTAAAGAAGCCAACCGAATACTTAAACTACCTACCGAAGAAATATTTAAAGAACTTCAAAAGGTGGGGGTGTTTAATTTAGGTAAGGGCGAGAAATTTGATGTACGTCCAAATGTAGGACTATCCACTGAGGAGTATAACAACACCATGAAGCAATTAAATAGTGGTAAGGAAACTAAGACTATTGAAAGGTTAATGGATTATGTAAAGGATTTAAAGAAGTCGGGCGAATTAAAAATCATTCAAGGTGTTGGCGGTGCTTCAGAGAAATACAATCTCCCTTTATATTTTAACTTACTTGGTGAGCAAACAAATGCAGAAAGAGGGTTAAGTGAAATTGAAGAGAAAGAAAACTTAGAGAAGTTAGAATTACAAAAGCAATATGAAGAGTCGTTACAGAAGCCTAAAAAAGACAAATCATTATCTGCTATTCAGCAAGATGCGATTAAAGCACTAGAGGCGGGACAATACGTTTATGTTCAAAACGAGCAAGATGAAGATTTTATTGTTGAATTTACCTCCGCAGATGAGATTATAAATTACGACGATGGGATGGGGGATATTCAAATATCAGATGAAGAAATTGATGGCGCTGTTCCTTATTCACAAATAGAAAAAAAGGAAAATAAGGATGTACAAAAGGTGGTGGAAAGGATGCAAAAAGTTCTTCCTAAATTTAAAATATCTTATGATGACAAGCTAAATGCTGCGGGTAAGATTAAAGGGAACCAAATAACAATCAATCCATTCTATGCGGGCAAAGACACCCCAATACACGAAGCGGGACACGCTCTAATAGACTTTATAGGATACAAGGATAAAGTGATTCAAAAGGCTATCGAACAACTTAAATCAACCCCTTTATGGGCAGAAACTAAACAACGCTACCCCGAACTATCAGAAGAAATGTTAGGTAAAGAAGTGTTGGCTGAAGCTATTGGATTAGAGGGTGCGGGATTGTTTGATACAGAAGTGGAGAAGAGGAAGTTTAAGGTATTGTTGGATTACATTTATACTAAGTTAAAACAATTATTAGGGATAGATAAAAACATTGCTAAGTCATTGGCGAAACAGATAATCGGCGGTGTTGGCACAAAAGATATTGATGTTAAACCCAAGAAAGAAACAAAGGCTATATTCGATAAATCTGTTCAATTATTCTACAAGATTAAGGATGCAGAAGGGGCAGCTAAAAAGCGTACCTTAGCAGAACAAAGAAGAGCTTTATTAGAAGCTAACCCAAGCATTAAATACATAGAAGATAACATTAAATCAATTTATAAACAGCTAGAACAAGCTAACAAATTAATTAAAGAAGGCGATTGTATATGAAAACACCTAAAAAACTACCCGAAGAAATTGTAGATTTATTATTGCCTAGATTGGCTGATGAATACATGGCTCACTATCAATACAACGCTATTGCTAATTGGTGTCAAGGGGTGGGATATTTTAAAGCCGCAGCATTTTTTAAATCTGAATCGGCGGATGAACTCACCCATGCCCACAAAATCGAACAATACCTCACTGATTGGAATGTAATTCCTAGCCTACCCACTATCAAACAACCTACCCTAGAATTTAAAACTTTAGGCGATGTTATTCAAAAGGGATATGATATGGAATATGCTTTGTATGAAGAATACGAAGACACAAGCATGAAGGTATTTAAAGAAGGTGATGTGTGTACATTTGACTTTCTACAATTCTTTAGAGGGGTGCAAACAGCAAGCACCGCCGAATATTCTGACAAAATTAATATGTTAGAGGGTGTATCGGGAGGTAAGTTTGAAATGTTATTATTAGAAGAAAAACTATTTGGATAATGGCTAAACCATGTATCATTACATACGAAGGTAAGAAATACGATTACCCTACATTTGCGGCTATGCTTCACGATGGCTTATTAAATCAATTAATAACAGAAGGGGTTATTAATGATAAGTCGTTTGTAGAGGAACAAGAACAATTACAGAAGCCTAAGAAGTTTAAGGAATTAGAAGAATTAACCCAATCTGAATTACAAAGAAAGATTACCAAAACCTTTGAGGGCTATCGGGAGGATGTTTTAAAGCGTGACTTAACTGATATAAGAAACGTGCTTATACAAGCCAAAGAAGGTATTGCAAGTGATGAAACATCCGCCGAAGATAAAATCATTTATCAGCAAGTAATTGATGCTTTAAAGCTACAAGAAAAGCGTGATAAGTATAAGTGGATGGCTTACAAAGAAGATAAAGCCTTAGTGAAAGAATTTCTAAGCAAGAAACCTATCAAAGATATGTCGGTGGAAGAGCTTGTAGAAATGTACAACCTTCTCACTTCGGGGAATATCCAAGCGGAAGCTTTAGATATTGACCTACCTAAGATTAAAAAAGAACTAGCCTACAAACTATTCACAGAGCGTAAAGAAGAATTAAAGAAGTATAAAAACTTTGTAGAGCAGCAAGCAAATGTTACTGATTTAAAGCCTAGAGATGTTTTAATGAAAACTTTATCTCACATGAGCGAAAGTTTCCCTGAATTACAAAAGCTAGGCACCTTATTCGATAATGCTTATTTCGATATGCAATCGGACAGAAACGATTTAAAAACTGACTTAGAGAAATTAGGCAAGGAAGTAATCAAAGAAAAGAACAAACAACTAGGTATTGTAGAAAGGGCTAAATCATTTGTATTTTCCAACAGTGCTAAGTATTTTGACTTTATCGAGCATCCCGATGGGCGGTATTATACATTAGAAGAAGCTAAAGCAAAAGGATTTACAGAAACACAAACTAAGTTTCTTAAATTCATGCTTAATCTAAACAAACTAAGAAACGAACAGTTGGCAGCCGCCGAAGTGGTGGATGATGTTTTAAAGGTGGATAAATCAGTTGGTGAGGCTTTCCAAACCGAAGGATTGATGCAAGCCTTTAGTTCTTATTTAGGTAATGGATTTAATATTAAGAATGTAGTGATTGATTACGGTGGCAAGAAAATACCATACGGTGAGGCGGAGAAAGACTTAATGAAGCAAGGCGAAAAAGGAGCTATAAGCAAAGCGGCGGCATTGGCTAAAATGCTTAAATATAACTTTAGAGCTAGAAACCAATTAAAGAAAGGTGTTGGGGCAGATAACGAACCTATTAATGTAAAAGAAGCCGCCGAATACCAACTATCTCCCGAAGGACAATTAAAGAGCAAGTTTAACAAATCAAGGGGTAATGATAGAAGCTACTCAAAAGACTTTTACCATGCTGCTTTTGAATTTATAGATGACTACACCCATGTTAAACACATGAACCCTATACTGCCTTATATTAATTCTATTGAGGAATTAAATCAATCGGGCTTTGAGGAACACGCCGCTAAACCAAATGTTGTTCAATGGATTAAAGAATGGAAAGATTTACACTTGTTTAAGCAAAAGAAGGTTGGTGCTTTAGGGGCTGAGGCTGATGTAGCTTTAAAGACTTTGCGTAAATTATCTTCGTTAACAACAATGTTCTTTAACTTACCCGCAAACGCATGGAACGTGGCTATGGGAACTTACAACAATATTCGTGCTGAAGCCGCTAAAGACGTAGCTATTGGTTCTAAAAGGTTAATTAAGGATTGGGCTAAAGGCGGTAAGGCTGTTGATATTCTAAATAAGTATCAAGTAATTTCGATTGACAAAACATCAAACCCTAAATTGTTTGCGGGTAGAATATTAGACCAAATGGGTTATATGTTCAATAGATTAGGTGAAACATACATTCAGGGCTCGATGTTCTTAGGGCAAATGACCGATGAAGAATATAATAGTTTTGAATACAAAACCGATGAATATGGAGTTAAGAAGTTAGTCGTTAAGAAAGGCGTTGATGAAGATAAGTTAAGACAAAAATTTATTGCTTATAAAAATAGAGTATCTGACATTCAAGGTAAGTATGCCGAAAAAGATATGCGTAATTTTACTAATAGTGAGTTTGGTAAAGCCATAGGTCAATTTAAGATCTGGCTGCCCGACGCTATTAAAGAGCGTTTTGGTGAGCGCTACATAGATAGAAATGGCGTAGAACACGTTGGTTCGTATAAGGCTATGTTCGGGCAAGGCTTAGAAGATTTAAGGGCTGAAATGAAAGATAAAGGGCGATTGGAAACTTTAATGAATAGCAATTCTATGGAGGCTAAAGCGTTTAGGACAAACCTAAAAGGGGCTATGGTTTTAGCTGTTTTGTTTTCTTTAAAAGCTAATGCAGACGATGATGATGAGGAAGCTGCAATTATAGACAAAGCATTAGGGCAAATATTATTCATCTTTGACCCTAACCAAGTTAAGTTTACTGTTAGTAATCCAATTCCCGCCGTTGGTGTATTAACTAAATTTCTTGATGTTTTAGATAAAGCTAAGGATGGTAAATTTGAATCGGCGGCTAAGGATGCCTCAAAATTAATCCCTATGAATAAGGTTGTTTATCAAACAGAAAAATTGTTAGAAGAAGATTAAATTAATTTTAGTAAATTTACAAGGTAAAATAATAGTAAAATGGCAGTATCGCAACCAAATCTTACAATAGCATTAACAACTAATACAGGATGCTCAGGAATATCATTAGCAGATACAACCGATGATTATGGCGTTGGTAGCAATCCCGCCGTTAACGATGTAGATACTGTAACTATAACTGTTGAATTTGGCTCTCTTAGCACTTCAATAGAATATATCTTTTATGTATCATCAGGGGTAATTGCTAATGCTACATTATCAATTGCGGGCGATACCCCTACAAATATATTCTCATCATTACCTAGTGATGTTTGGCCATTCACTACTACAACGCCTTTTGACCTTACCGGCGATTATGGAGTGACGTTGCCTACATTCACTGACGATGTTTTTACAGTGGATTACAATATTCAAGGAAACTCAGGCGGGGATGATTTCGATTACACCGTAACTGATGGCACCACTGTATTATGTAATTCAAGATGCTGTTTAGATAAGTTATGGATAGCTATTGACCCTAATTGTTCTTGTAGTAATGATGCTATGGTAGAAGCCTTATTAGGGGAGTCTTTGTACAATAAAGTAGTGTGGTCGGCGGAATACAATGACCTTACGGGCGCTTTAGCCGCTCTTACATCTTTAAATAGATTGTGTGATTCTAACTGCGGAGGTTGCGGATGCTAAACCAAGTTCTTATATCTAACACATCTTATCAAGCTAAATGGTTTGCCGACACTTTAGTGACTAAGCTAACAAATTTGGCGGCTAATGGTGAAGATACAACATCTTGTAAGTATCAATTTATATTGCTTTGTAAATGGATTGAAATAATGGATAGCTATTTGGCGGAACATTATGACAATGCAGGAAATATAACCCCTGATTTTGATTGCTTAACAGAAGCACAAATATTAGAGTTAGTTTCAAAAGTACAAGTGATGTTGGGTAGCTTTAGATACATCTCTAATTCGGATTGGATTTTAGCCAATGGAACATGGGTGGATGGTAATTTTTGGAGAGATTCAGCATCATGGATAGATAGTCCTATTATATAACATTAAAATAAAATAAATTATGCCACTAACACAAGTAAATAACGGAGATAGCGGTTCTTCAGCAAGAACAAAGATAAACGCTTCTTTTACACAAGTAGATACTAACACAACAGCTATTGCGGCGCTACCTACAACGTATCAGCCATTAGATGCAGATTTAACAGCTATTGCTGCTTTAACACCAAGTAATGATGATTCTATATTTAGAGTTGCGGGCGCATGGGTAAACAGAACTGTGGCTCAAGCTAAAGCTATTCTAGGGTTAAACAATGTAGATAACACTTCTGATGCAAATAAACCCGTAAGTACAGCCACGCAAACGGCTTTAAATTTAAAGCAAGATGCTGAATCAACAAACACTACTTATTTTAAATTATCATTAGGAGAAACGGTATCAAGAAACTTGTTAGCTGCTGATTACAATTCGTTAATTCAATTTCAATTAGCTGCACCGGCGACATTAACATTCCCTAATAGCATCTTAACATTTTATGATGGCGGCATCGTTTATATTCAAAACTCTGACACATCTTTGGCTTCGGTCACGATAGCTGCGGGCGGAGGTGCTGTATTATATGTAGGCGCAAAAGGAACAACTTTAGCTGCGGGTGAAACTGCGGGTATTATAAGGTTAGCCCCCACTGAATGGCTAAGATTATTTTAAATTAAAAACCCGCTTATTAGGCGGGTTTCTTGTTTTATTTAGTGTATATAAAATTTACTTTCTTTCCTTTGGCTGCTTGTTCTAGCTTATCTTTTTCGTTTTGTT
>JACCDR010529669.1_pt1 | contig 19704 bp, 29 predicted proteins | sample 7446431 | NCBI WGS metagenome assembly JACCDR01 (sample SAMN15323443, study PRJNA562643) | freshwater metagenome | isolation source: river surface water | place: USA:Blue River Watershed | collected 2017-08-17 | reverse complement strand
CCTATTCGCAATGGTGAGATGGCAAAATATGCAGATCGAGCTATAGTCTTTTGGGATGGCAAAAGTCGCGGATCGAAACATATGATTGATTTAATGAAAGAATTGAATAAGCCAGTACAAATAGTATTGATTAATGCTAAAATTTCTCCTATACTAAAAAAAGGAGATAATTGGCTATGACAAAAGATATTAACCCTAATAGGCGCTATACGGTTTGTTTCGATGTTGACGGTACTTTAATTGATTATCATAACACGCCGCGTTATGATGTGATTAATATTCTTCGATCTTTTCAACAATTGGGATTTTATGTTGTTGTTTGGTCCGGTTGCGGTGAAGATTATGCCCGTCATTGGAACGAAAAGCTCGGCCTTAAGGCAGATAAAACCGTGACTAAGGGCTGTCTTAGTTTTGTCCCCAATATTTGTTTTGATGATGAAAGCGATGTATTTCTAGCTGAAATGAATATTAAGGTTTAAATTCGCAATTTGCGAATATTTTTCGCATTATGCGAATAACTAACAATATCAACTAGTTTTACTTTAATTTTCAATTTAAACAAATAAAAATAACCTAATAGTGTATAATAATATTGTAATTATTACAATAGGATTAATACTATGGGTAGTTTCGCAGATTTTCTAGAAAATGAACTTTTAGACCATGTATTTGGCAATGCAGCTTACACTGCTCCAAGCCCAATACACGTTGGCTTATCAACCACAACTATAACAGATGCTGGCGGCAATATTACTGAGCCATCGGGGAATAACTATTCCCGAGTTTCCGTAACTAATAATGCCACCAATTTTCCTGCTGCTTCGGGTGGAGCTAAGTCTAATGGAACTGCCATTACCTTCCCAACTGCTTCTGGCTCATGGGGAACGGTAATTGATTTTTTTATTAGTGACGCTGGTTCTGGTGGAAATATTCTTTGCTACGGCACATTGACCGCTTCTAAGACCATTGGTTCAGGCGATACAGCTTCATTTGCAATAGGCGAGTTAGACATTACTCTAACATAATAGGTGTAAAATGGGTTTTGCATCCATCGATGCCCTTGTAGCTGCTCTTTCGGCTGGTCAACGTGTCGATTCAATATTCCAAAAAACATTTGCTAATGGTGCCACAACAGCTGCTGGCCGTTGGGTTGAATCATTTGTAGCTACAGGTGTCCCTGGAGCTGGGACTTATTCAGGGACCGCTGGTGTTGCTACCGTCTTAAATAAAGATTCTGCTGGGGCTTTGTTTCTTAATGCTAACGTATCCTCTGATACACGCCATTTATTAACTGTCACTGGTTTTACATCCTCAACAACAATGGTTCCCGCTACAGCCATTTTATGTGATTTTTTGCTTTATTACCCAGCTTGTGTTGTAACTGGTACTCCAACAACCTTAAATAATACCGCTACTATTCCACGATATACTACTGGTGACGGCTGTATGGCAATTATTTCGGTTCAAACAGCTTTGGGAGCTGCGAGCCCAGCTTTAACATTAAATTTTGATTCTAACCAAAATACAGGTCAAACTGGTGTTTTAACTAGCCCTGTTAACTCTGCTCCGGTTTCTCAATTATTTGCTTCAAGTGGGCAATGTTTTCTTCCACTTCCTACTGGCAATTTAGGAGTTAAAAAGATTAATAGCTATACATTAGCTTCAGGTACTACTGGCACGGTAGCTTTCATTATTGTTAAACCTTTGTTTACTATTCCTATTCTTCAAGCTAACGTTGCTTCAGAGCGTGATTTAGTAATGCAACTTCCATCTATGCCACAAGTCATAGATGGAGCTTGTTTGGGTTGGCTTGTTCAAGTCGGTGGAGCAATGACAACTAACCAGACATTTGCAGGCAATTTGGTGATGGGATATGATTAATTATGTCTTTCACCAATATCAATCAACTTCTAACTAGCCTATATAGTCAAGCTAATCGTGCATGTAATCTTATTAGAAGTAGTTCGGTCAGTACAACTATTACTAATGGCGATTGGCTAGAGTATTTTGCTACTGCTTTTGGCGGTACTTATTCAGGTACTGCTGGTGTTGCCGTGGCAATGAACGGCTCAACGGTTGGAGCCTTACCCGATGGTCCTGATGTATATCCATCATCAAAGCATCTAATTAAGACAGGATTATTGAAACGCACGGGTAATTTTCCTGGAAGTGCTTGGTTAGTAGATATGTTGTTATATTATCCAAGTTGCGCGGTTACGGGGACTCCTACAACATTGGATAATTCAGTGACATTGCCTAGATATACTAATGGTATTGGTGTTATGGGCATTGTTGTTAGTCATACTGCATTAAGTACGGTTGTTTTAGATATTAATGTTAATTATGATTCTAATGAAAATGCTAGCCAAGCAACTAATAATCTTATCTCAACAGCTGCTGCTTCTGGACCAGGAACTACATTAGTTAAAGGAGCGGTAGGAGGATCGCCGTTTATTCCTATTAATGGAACAGATACAGGAATAAAAAAAATTAATTCCTATACAATTAATTCTTCTGGTACAGGCGGAACGATTTGCTTTTTATTGGTTAAGCCAATTGTCCCTTTGGCGTTTTTGGGTCAAAGTAATTTAGCATCGGCTGAATTTCTCAATGTCTTACCTAAGATTGAAGACGATGCTTGTCTTGGAATAATAATGAGTCAAGGTTCGAGTGGATCAATAAATTCAGATTTGAATGTTATGCTTGAAGTAGGTTGGTAGTATGCTATTACTAAATACTTCTAGAGTTAATTGTTCTACTTTAGCTAAAATCATGGGCAATGGAGCGGTAACTGGCGCTCCTTCATGTAATACCATTCGAACTGCATGGGCTAGAGGCCCATATGATTATTCATTAAGATTTTATGGTTTAGTTGTCCCGCCTAATAGAACTGGAATTCCAGCTACTGATGCTAGTAATAATGATTATCATCTAAAGTTAACCGCTGAAGTATTATTACAAGGATTAGTAACTGCTGTTTCTGATACAACTGGCGCATCTAGCATTACTCGGCCATTAGCTTCAATTTGTGACGCAATTAGTAGTGTTACTGGAGCTATTGGCATAACCAAACAAATATCGGCTACTTGCGATGCTATTGCATCGGTTACTGGGGCTCTTTTATTAATTAAAAATATATCTGGCCAAGTAGACGCAATTTCAAACGTTACTGGAGCAATGATAGCCAGTAAGCCAATGTCTTCAATAGCTACTGCTGCAAGCAATGTAACAGGAGCATTAAATCTTAATTATTCCTTATCTTCAATATGTGCAGCTTCAAGTAATGTTACGGGATTAGCTAACGTATCCTTTTTCTTATCATCGACTTCATCGGCTCAATCAACAGTTGATGGCACATTACTTAAATTAGTTAGTTTATCTTCAACATCTTCGGCTAGTAGTAATACAATCGGAGATATTGATTTACTTTTTGCCTTAAGTGGAACTTCGGATGCAATTTCATCGACTGCTGGAGCCATAGGTGTTTTAAAATCTCTATCTTCAGTATCGGATGCCATTTCAAGTGTGACTGGCCAAATGATAGCTACTAAGCCTTTAATAGGTTTAGTTTCTTGCGTTAGTAATTCTACTGGTACTTTAATTAATTTAATTACTCTCAATGCATTAACTCAAGCCCTAAGTGCAGTTAGTGGTCAAATTAACGTTAGCCGTGGCCTATCAAGCTCGGTTGATGCTCAATCTACCGTCGATGCATTTTTATTAGCTCAAAAACCTTTATCAAGTTCCGTTTCGGCTGTTAGTGACGCGATAGCTAATTTAATCAATTTAAAGAGTCTAATAGGTGAAATTAATGGTGTCTCAAGTGTTTTAGGGGCTTTAAATAAAAACGTTAGTTTAAGTTCTTTAGTGAGTTCTGCAAGCAATGTCAATGGGTTGCTAGATTTAATTAAGCAACTTAGCTCCTCGGTTGACGCGGTGAGTAATTTAACTGGTAATTTATTTGTAGGTCAAGATGCTAGTTTACAAGGCTCGATTATTTGTACTTCTCATGTTGGACTAAAGCCAGGTGCGCAATTACGCATTTGGGAATGGGTTATGATGTTTAATCCTATTCTTGGCGGTATGCTTCCGGCTCGCATAAATAAATAGAACAAATTTGACAAATAATACGTAAAGGCATATTGTAATTATTATGCCAAATCAAATAAAAGGTAAATTCGTTCCTATTAAGATCTGGTCGCCTATTCAAGATGTTGAATCCAGCGCCTTAGACCAGCTTAAAAATGTTTCAACGCTTCCTTGGTGTTTTAAGCATATCGCTGTAATGCCCGACGTTCATGCTGGGAGAGGTTGCACCGTAGGGTCAGTTATTGCCACTAAGGACGCAATAGGCCCCGCTATGGTGGGTGTTGACATAGGATGTGGCATGATGGCTGCTCGGACTAATTTAACGGCCTCTGACCTGCCTGATTCGCTAAAGGATATTCGCCATCAAATTGAGCGAGATATCCCAGTGGGTTTTAATTACCATAAACGCCCTGAAAAACATTTAAAGCGTTTGGAAATAATTAAATTATTCTCCGAATTCCCCTCTTTAAATCCTAAAGTGCAAAAGTTATTTGAAAAAGCGACATTACAAATAGGGACATTAGGCGGTGGGAATCATTTTATTGAACTTTGTTTAGACACTAATCAACAAGTATGGATGATGCTTCATTCTGGTTCGCGCAATATTGGCAAATCTTTGGCCGATATTCATATTTCCAAAGCCCAAGAATTAACTCATAATAAGTTGCTCCCGGATAAAGATTTGGCCGTTTTCTTGGCCGATACTCAAGAAATGGAAGATTATCGACATGATTTATATTGGGCTCAACAATATGCCTTTTTAAATCGTCAAATGATGATGGATTTATATCAATCGGCCCTAAAGCGATTCTTCCCACAACTAAAAGTCGATTTTTCAGTTATTTGCCATCATAACTATGTTTCGGAAGAAACCCATTTTGGCGAGGAAGTTATTATAACTCGTAAGGGAGCAATTAGCGCCCAAAAAGATCAATGGGGCATTATCCCTGGCTCAATGGGTGCGAAGTCGTTTATTGTTCAAGGTAAGGGCAATCCTGAGTCTTTTTGTTCGGCTTCGCATGGAGCCGGACGCCGAATGAGCCGAGGAGAAGCAAAACGTAAATTTACCACAACCGATTTAGAACAACAGACGTTAGGAGTAGAATGCCGCAAAGATCAAGCGGTGGTCGATGAAATACCAGCTGCTTATAAAGATATTGATCAAGTTATGAAAAATCAAGAAGACTTGGTTGAAATTAAACATGAATTAAAACAAATTATGTGTATTAAAGGATAATAGATGGACCCTATTAACGATAGCCGAATAGATTGGGAATTAGTTACAGTTAAGCCAACATGGGATAAAGAAAATATGCCCTTGTTTCTAGAACGCACTAATGTAGAGTATGGTAAAAGCCTAGTAGTTGATTTGCTCGATAAGCGTGGGATTGGTAATCGTTTGTTGTCTTCTTTTTTGCTTGGCCTTCCTGATGGTGCCTATATTGGCGGCGGATTTATTTCCGCTGTTTTACGGGAAGAAAAGAACGCTACTGATATCGATTTTTTCTTTACTTCGGAAAAAGCATTTATAAAAACATTAGATCAATTTTTAAATCCAGAAAAATATTTAGACAAAGAAGAATGTTGGGCTTATTGGGGCTATAAAATAGCCGAGGATTCTAATCAATTTATTAATGCCTTAGAAGATAGGTCTGATTATCTTGCAACTGAACAAGAAACTAAAAAGGATGAGTACGGGGCATTAGACAACGTTAGATATGTTAAGTTTGTTCATCCTACTAGGCCAGCTGTCCAATTGATCAAATTAGCTTGGTATGATTCCCCTGAGCATGTAATCGATAGCTTTGATTTTACTGTAGTGCAATTCATTTGTGATAGTAAATATATTTACTATAATCCTATTGCTTTAATGGATATGGCAAAAAAACGCTTAGTTTTGCACCGAATGCAATTCCCTGCTTCTACTCTACGCCGTATGATTAAGTATGCTTCTAAGGGCTTTTATGTTTGCCCCGGATCATTAATCAATATCAGTGAGAAAATTCAAGAAATCTTAAATAATCCGGCATTCGTTAATGATATGAATGGTATGGTTTACATTGACTGATAAAGGAAATAAAATGCATATTAACGATTTAGTTAAACAAACAGGCGAAACAAATAAAGAAAAGGGATGGCGAGACATTAAGCGATCCCAATTAGAAGATTTAGCCTTAGTTGTCACTGAAGTAGCTGAAGCTATGGAAGAAGTTCGTCATGGTGATTCTAGGCCTGCAATTTATCAATTTGATCGTAGCCGCGATGATTATAAAATTATCCCCCATTCCAATGTCAATTGGGATAATACTCAGAAGCCCGAAGGTGTAGCAATTGAATTAGCAGACGCTGTTATTAGAATTATGGATATGTTTGATAATTACGGTTGGGACTTAGAGCAAGCCTTAAAGGTAAAAATGGATTATAATAAAACCCGAAGTTATCGTCATGGGAATAAAAAATACTAATGGGGATACACGCAACCAAAAAAGCAATGCCAACGGGAAAGAAGATTTTTAATAAAAAAGAAGAAAAATTCTTAAGATCCTTTGAAGGCGAGGCTAAAGTAGCTATTGATTTACATATTGGAAGATATAAGAAATATCCTAGATATATAGTCTTTAATGATAAGACTTTAGAAAAATATAAGAAAATAATCGATAAAATAGAACGCCAGATAGCGGGTTTGACGTACTATGAATATAACGGCATTCTCCTAGTTTCTCAATCAGATGTAGCAGTATGAGGATTCTTTGTTTAACGTTCATAATAAATATGTTATCCCTGCCAAAGATAATGCTTTAGAAGGATTCATGAAAACCTTAAGTGGTTTTCTTCCTTATATTTTTGATGTTTATTATCAAATTGGCCCCCATAGAGTTAAATATATTAATTACCGAATGGTGTTAGGAACTTCGGATTATGCAGCTTATTATGGTGAATTTACTGGTCTTGGAGTTTATTTCTCGGCATATAATGCACTAGAATGTGACAATAATGAAGCTGCTATCGCAGTTAAGGGGCTTATAGAAAAAACTTTGCATGATGTTTTGATTCAAGAAGCTTTAAAAAAGAAACCTGCTCATTATATTATCAATAAAGATGTTCAATTAGCTTTAGATCGTATTGATACATTTTTTGCTTCAGCCGATAAATATAAGAAATATAATCAACGTCATCGCCGAGGAATTTTGCTTTATGGTCCTCCTGGAACCGGAAAAAGCTCGGCGATTTATGAAATTATCCTTCGCTACCCAGATGCTAAGATTTCTTATAATTTCTTAGATAATGAAGATAAACAATATGGCGTTGATGAAGAGGGTAATTTTTATGATAATAGTGAAAATCCTCTATTGCTTAATGCAGAAGCCAAAAGAACTATTATTTATTTAGATGAAGTTGAAGCCAAATTAGAAAATGGCAGTGATCGAGCTAGAAAACAATTACTTCATAATTTAGAAGATGTAGCAGAAAATACTATTGTTGTTGCAACAACTAATTTACCTGAAAAAATGGGGCCTGAGTTTTACAATAGGCCGGGAAGATTTGACGAAGCTATTTATGTAGGGTATCCTACTGAAGAAGAAATTCATGAATATTTAAAGTTTTATGATTGTTTAGATTTAATTGAACATACTAAAGGTTTTAATTTTTGCCATATTAATGAATTAATTTATAGAACTAAAATTAATGATGAAGCTCCATCGGAAGCTTCTAGGAATATCAAGAAAAGTGGCAAAGTTCCTGTAATTCATTCCGATGGTAGCAAGCCAATTAAAGGGTTTGGTGATAAATGACTCCTACTATTCTTTTACATTCTGATTTTTTTCGTGCTGCATTTGAGCAATGGGTTAGCCAAAATAAACACTTATGGAAAACCGAATTGGCTCATTTACCTATTAATTCAATGAATCATTACTTTTCGGGAGCCGAGACATTCTTTCAATGGTTTATGGATAATTATCTTAAAGATTAAAAAGTCATAAAAGGTTAGAGAAAACCAATATAAAATACAAGCAGTATATGAAAACATTAATATAAAGGCTGCTTGATGAAATTAACAATTAATGAGATTTTAGATGAAGAAGAAAATACAACTGGCGAATATCTCTTATGTATTGATGATGATGAAGAGGAAGAATATAATGATGTAAGTGAATTAATTGATAGAATTTATAACTTGCTTACAGATGAAAATTAAATTATAACAATAAAATGCAAAAATTAAAAACTATTCTCGTCGATATCGATGGCACACTTGCCAATGTCCAACATCGACGCCCTTTCCTTGACAAAGAAGAGCCCGATTGGCAATCTTTTAATGAATCCTGCATAGTAGATGAGCCTAATGAATGGTGCCTTGATTTAATCGATGGTATGTTTGATGCCGGTTTCATGGTTGTTCTATTATCTGCTCGAACTGAACAATATCGCTTTGCTACTGAAACTTGGCTAGAAGCTCATGGTGTTAAATATCATAATCTTTTAATGCGTACAGTTGGAGATTTTAGATCTGATGAAGTAGTTAAAGAAGAGATTTATAATAAAGAAATCAAAAACCAATATTCCGTTTCATTCGTTGTTGATGATCGGCAAAAGGTAGTTGATATGTGGCGTCGAATTGGAGTAACTTGTTTGCAATGTGACAAATGGGAAGAAATAGAATATGATAAATAAATATAAAAAGAAGCCAGTTGTAATTGAAGCTGTCCAATGGACTGGGAATAATTATTGGGAAATAGAAGAATTTACACAAAATAATTGTCATGATAAAGGGACGATTCTTGATAATTTTTTAAGTATTTGGAATACTTTAGAAGATCAATGGATTAATTGCCCTGTTGGACATTTTGTAATTAAAGGGCTTAAAGGCGAATTTTATCCATGCGAGCCAGAAGTATTTTATAATAGTTATGAACTAGTAGAATAATGAAGAATCGATTTTTTAACCATGCTAAGACTATCGCGCAATCTTCCGACTTTAAAACTCGGCATGGGGCGGTATTAGTTCGTGGTGGATCGATTATTAAATCATCTTGTAATAAAGGCCGTCCGGTTGGGTTTGCACATCGCTATCATCGTCATAACCGAAGCTCCTTGCATGCCGAAATTGGCGTTGTTTTGAATCTTAAAAAGAATGTAACGTATGGTTGTGATATTTTTGTTGTGAGAATTGACAAAAATGATAAATTGGCCAATTCTAAGCCTTGTGATATGTGCCAAGAAATTTGTTCTGAAATGGGAATAAATCGAATCTATTATTCTGATACCAATGGTTTTAATTTTATAAAACTATAAATATGTTTGAATTTGATAAAACTCATTTTAGCAGTGAATTCATTACTAATGAATTATATAAGCGTTTTGTTAATACTAAAACTAAACTTTATTTTGAATTATTTTCTTATACTACTTTAAATAATCTTAATCATCGTGAATTGCATCTTTTTACTCACGATATGGGAACAATTGTTAATGGGAATATCTATCCTCAGACTTTTGGCAAAAATGGTAATTTAGATGCAACTCTTTTGTTTTATGAAGTCCAACAATATGAACCTATAACTAATAGTTTAGATAATTTCGCTTGCTTAATTGAAACTATATTAGAAAATGAAATGTGGCCTCATAATAACTTAAGCCATAATAATTATGATTTTTATTCTCCACAATTTGTTAAGGTTAAAGATTCTAACGGCAATATCACTAATTATTTTTTGGTAATGCCAGTTTGGTTAGCAACAATCCCAGATATTAATAATCAAATTTATGCCTATAGCCAATATGGCGGAATATGTAATGCTGATTCATTTTTTCAACATATAGCTTTTAATAGCACCAATTTTCAACATATAGCTTTTAATAGCACCAAAAATTTTGACCTACAAGCTTACATTGCAGGAAATCTTAATACAATTTTGCCGAACAATTTGGGAGTTAATCCCCCGCCGCTATCAGCACAATTGCCCTATCAAACTTATGCAACTCCTCAAGTTTACAACTTAAGCGATCTTCTAGCAGAAATTGAACCTTTTACATTGCGCGATACATCTGTAAAACGCAATAATGATAGTAATTTGAATTGTTATAATTGCGGTCAAGAAACCCTACCTCTTTTCCATATGGATCGATTCTGCAAAAAATGTCAATGTTAATAAGTAGTTATATAATTAATTAAAATAATAAAAAATTACTTGCATTAATTCTAAATTTCATTTAAATTCTCTTTAGCAATTTGTTTTCAAGCGGTTGTCTTATTGAACCGAGCGTAAAAATCCGGTGATTACTAAGATTAATCGGGGAAAAAGGCCGGAAACTCCTCTTGAAACTTTTTTAAGGAGAATTTATGGCTACCGCACCTAACAGAGAAGATTTAGTTGAATGGAAAATCAAAGAGGGCTATACTAAGCAACAAGCCCAACAATTATCATGGGCTGATTGGTGGGAATGGGAACGGCCCAATTACTCTTGGAGTAGACGTTTTGAGGCCGGATGCTCATCTTGCGGGAAATATCATTCCTTTGGTTCGGCTGATTCTGTACGTTTGTTTTTAGAAGAGCATAAAGGTACGGCTCATAAAACTAGATTTTTTACCCATAAATAAAAGGAATTAATTATGAAACATTACTTGCTTATTTTACTTGCTTTATTTGGTTTGGTCAATTGTGGAGGTTCTGCTGATACCTCGGAAGAAGATCCGTCGTCTAATGTCCAATTTGGCGAATTGCTTGATCTTGGTGTCGGCCACGAAACCCTTTGGGAGGGCCGTCAAACTTGTGATTATTATACTATTCGCCTTCGTCCTGAAACTTCGAATTATGCTTATCTTAATGATGCCGTTGTTGAAGCAGCGGATGCTTGGGATAAGGCAATGGGCTATGATTTTGTCCATGTACGTACAGGCGAAGAGCCAAATCCATTTATAGATGATCCTACTTCGGCTGTTTTAGTTACCACTGGACAAGCTCCCCAATTCGGCCCACAAGATAGTGGAGCCATTCTATTAGAACTAGCCACTATCCAAAAAGACTATGGCCCTTGTGCTTGCCAAGTCGAGGTTTGGGATGAAGCATGGGATAAGAAAATCATTGCGCATGCTATGGGGCATTGCTTTGGACTTAGCCATAGCGATTTGGAAGATTCTTTGATGTTTCGTCGCGCTAAAGGTGGTGAATTTACCGAAGAGATGGTACAACTTCTATTTGATAATATGGACACACAAGAGGTACAAGAATAATATGAAAAAGCAAGATATCCTATTTCTTGAAGTAAAAGAGTCTGAGAAGCAATATAACTTAGGCATCAAAAAGCCCACTATGAGGTATTTTGATGAATTCTTGGGGCATAAAGCTTCAATAGACATGCTTGAATTGAAATTGTTCCCAAATGCCAAGGAAATTACGGAATCTTTTTCAGCTTATCGGGCCGTAGTCAAGAATTTTAGCAAACAAGTTAATTTGAATGACCCTAATGTTAATTTGGTTGTTGTTGGAGATGGATCTACTCCTAGAACGGCTGCAACCTTCGCTTTTCGGTCGCAATGGAATTGTATTAGTATCGATCCTAATCTAAACCTTAAAGATCGTTGGCGACGTATTAATCGATTGCATTGCATTAAAAAGAATGTCGAAGATGTAACAGAAGACGATTTGCCTAAAGATTTTGCAGGCAAGCCTACAATTATCGTTGCTGTACATTCTCATGCTAATTTGATCAATGCTTTTAATACTATTGAATACTTAGCTAATCGAGAAATAGATATAGATTCTAATATTATTGGCGTAGTTGCATTACCTTGTTGCGTGCCACAAATCCTAACTCCTGAATTCTATAAGAATACTAAAGAGTATTATGATTGGGGCGTATGGTCGCCAGATCGTCTAATGAAAGTTTGGTGGATAAATGCTCAGATTCCTTAAAGAATATTTACAAGAGAAATGGACTCGTAAGGTTTATGAGCCTATTTATCAAATTTGTTGGAAATTCAAAAGATCTTTCCAATTTGCCAAATATACATTCAAAGAATGTGATATGGACTTTGATTATACTTGGCTTTTACAGGTTATGGAATTAAAGCTACGATGGATGGCACAATCACATAAAGAAGATAAATGGCACCAAAATGCAGAACGTTATTATAAACAATGTAAGTTTGCTGCTGATCTAATACATCGAATTAATAAAGGTAATTATAATAAAATGTATTTCAATATAACGCGGGATGTTATAGGCAAACGAAAGTGGCATTTTGAATTTGAGCAAAAAGATAATATTCCTCTAGTTATTCCTATTACAAATGGGGATTCACAAAGAGAAAAAGATTTAGACTTTTTATTTTCTTATATGCGTAAACACATAACAGGATGGTGGAATTAGCCACTAGTTTACTAATTTAGTAATTTTTTGGATAAGGAAAATATATGGCACGTAAAGTTGAAAAGTTCGTAAAAGTTGAATTATATAGCACAGATGATGAAGGCGATTGGTATATTGTAGCGGCCTATTGCAAGGGCATTAAAGCTATTATCGTCCGGCCTGGCCAACATGAGCCAATGAAGTTTGAAGACGCTAGGGCTTTTGCATCAGCTGTTGCAACTATGTTTAAATTTCGCTATGTAGATTAATGAAGCCTAAACTAGATAAATTCTTTTTTATCAATGTATTTGTTGCAATAAGTTTATTTTGTTTTTCAATATTTTATTGCGTATTTAATAATCATATTCGAGGAATTCATATATTAATTATATTTATGCAATGGATTAATTTAACCGTATCTTTAACTGTTTATGAATTAAACAAGAGGTTATAAATGCCATATATCAAGAAAGATGATAGATTACGCATTTCTAATGAAGTTGATGCTGGAATTATACCTGATTTAAATACTCCTGGCGAATTGAATTATTTTCTTACTTTAGTTTGTCTAAGTTATTTAGATGCAAAGGGAATGTCCTATACGAATGCTTCGGAAGTGGTTTCGAGCTTAGAATGCGCCAAACTTGAATTTTATCGTCGAAAAGTTGCGCCTTATGAGGACGAAAAAATTAAAGAAAACGGTGATGTATATTAAAAAAGATTGGTTTTTTGTTAAGTTCCAATCTTTTTAGGCCGCCCAAAAGGCGGCCTTTTTTATTTCTCATTTAAATTCTGTACATTTAAAATGCTATAATACCTCTATAATCCTTAAGGAGGAATATATGGTAAAAGTAATGGTTGTATGCGCCCTAGTTATGGGAGCTGTATTTGTAGCCAAGAAGCTTTACAAGAAGTTTAAAGGCTAAAAGTCTTATCTACCAAGTGTAGAAAAAGCATCTTAAGCCGCCTACCCAGGCGGCTTTTGTATTCCTTTCAAAAATCATCATAAATAAATGATATAATTTAATTGTGTTTATCCTTTTAAGGTGAATTAATGCAATTAAATGGCTCGCTTAAAATCACAAAAGCCCTAACTTTAGTTGATAACATTGTAGATGTTAGAGACCATGGAGCTATAGGCAATGGCACAAATGACGATACGATTGCTATTACCAATGCTATTACAGCCTTAGGATCAACTGGCGGCACAGTCTTTTTCCCAAAAGGGACCTTTAAAGTCACTTCCCAAATCAATATTTCTAATTCGTCCAATATAGTTTTTGAAGGTTTGGGCGATGGAACTACGATTAAATCAACTGGTGCAACTGGTTATGTTTTTCAATTTACTGATTGTAACTATATAAAAATCAAAGACTTACGATTTCGCGGCGATGGTATTGCTTCGGGAAATACTATCGGCGGTGTAAACTTCCTTATTTCGTCTAATACTGAAGTTCCCAATATTGAAATTAATAATGTTGTATTTTTTGAATTTAAGGGTCAAGCCATTCGTCTTTCTTCTCCCAAGGCTTGTACAATTTCTAATGTTATTTGCGAAGATATTGGCGGCATTGCTATTCAATTTGTTGGCGGTTTTGCCAATAAGATCTTTTCGACTAAAGTTTTAACTTGCAATCAAGCAGGCTATTCGCTTGAAACAGTTAAATATACATCATTAGATGATTGCGAAGCTGTTGAATGCGGTATTGGATTTAGATTTGTTACTTGTGAAAGTGTCTCTGCTTATAATTGCGGCTCTCAAGATGCATTAAATATTAACGGAACTTTTCCTGGTTATGGCTTTAAGGCCGATGGAAGTATCGTTGCAATGATTGGATGCTATGCAGACGATTCTGCTACGGCCCATTTGAACGTTGCCAGTAGCGGCGTGTTTGATTTAATTGATTTTCATGATGATGACACTAGTATCACAACCACAACATTATCAAATTTAGCTTCTTCTTCGCCATTAATTTTTGATACTGGAGTTAGCTTTGCATCTTATGCCGCCCAATATGCTATTGGACGAAATAACGATGGAACTAATCGACTGCAATTAAATGCTCCTACTGGAGCCACTATAGAATGGTCGATTAATGATGTAGCTGAATTAACATTAACTTCTACTGCATTAGATTTACAAAGCAACAATTTATCGGGCGTTGGATCTATAACAACTGGCAATGGATTGATTTGGTCCGCTGGTACAGCCGCTGTTGCTGGAAACTATGAAATACGTAGAAATAACGACGGAACTAATAGATTACAATCTAATATACCTACTGGTGCAACTTTTGAATGGTCCGTTAACGATGTAGCTGAATTAACTCTTACTTCAACTACTTTAGATTTAAATAGCAATGCTTTATCTAATATTGGTGCTGCAACATTTGTTTCTACCGCTACTTATAGCACAGGTGCTGCAATTACAGCGGGATCTTATCAAGTTCAAAGAGATGCCGACGCCACTAATCAATTACATTTTAACGTTCCTACCGGCACAGGATTTGAATTTAGCGTTAATGACGTAGCTAAAATTTTAATCAATACCAATGGATTATTATTTGCTGGCCCTGGTGCAGGCTTAGCTACTGTTGCTTATGCTAATAGCGCAACTAGCCGTACTTACACAATCCCTGATGCTGGAGCATCGGCCAATTTCCTAATGACCGAAGGCAATCAAACTGTAAATGGCCAAAAAAACTTTAGCGCCGTTAATAGTTTATTAATTCCAACTGGAGATGGAAGCGTAACTAACGCTTTAACCGCACAAGCTACGGGATATTTACAAAATTATAATGGTACTTCATTAGATAGATTCCCCCAACGTGAAAAAGATATGGTCCAGGTTTATAACCTAAGACTTACTTTAGGTTCTGGAACAATCAAACTAGTTGGGCATAATGGATCGGACTTATCAAGCACCAATGTAGGAATATTAAGAGTACCAAGCGATACAGCTGGTTTGTGGAATGAGCTTTTATTCACATCTTCGCCAGATTTTAATGATTCAACAAACGGAACAGATTCTGACTTTGTTGGCACAGGCACTATGTCTTGGGGGACAACCGCCGCTGTAGCTTGGGCTACTGATATGCCAATACTATTTGGAGTTTGTACGGATGGATCAACTCCAATTATTGTAATGGCCAGATTACCTGTCCCAACCACTGGAGCTTCTTCAAATATCGGCTATAAAGATAATGCTCCAAGTGCTGCGAGCCAAAACAATGTTATTGCATGGACTGGCACAAACGTTACAACTACTCATGCTAATAGAAAAATTACTTGGATCGGATCTTTTAGAATTCAAAAGAATAGTTCGGATAACTGGACATTTTCTACTTTAGATATTCATGATGGAATTTTAGATTTTACTAATTTTGGAATTAGAAATTTTACCATGCCCATTTCACAAAATGGCGCAGCATCGGGCAAATATTTCAAAGATAATACTGGAACAGCCCCAGTTTTTACAAACAACAATTCCATTTATAATATTACAATGGAAGGCAAAGTTACTTTTAAATTTAGGCATGAAGCTGATGGTGGAACCGATGGTGCTACAGCGGTCAATCTTCAATTAGCTGCTCCTATAGCAGTTGCCGACACAGGCGGCACTGATTTCTTTAGGCGAGATGTTTGTACTTTAAGTTGGAATGCTGCTGCAAACGTTAATTATGGGTTTATGGAATTTTCCCCAGGTACTAACACTATTATTTTCTTGAGAAATGCCACTGCAACTACAAGATCCTTTATGCTTAACTCTGATTTCCCCAACGGTGGTAGAGAAGTTGGTGGAGTTATAATATATGATGGTGTTAGAATTTAGTAATATTTAGGATAGATATTTTATGACTACGAAAAAGAAAAAAATGAAAAAGTCTATAAAAGAGCCAAATAAGCAAACAGAAGACGCTATTGTGACAATAACTTATTTAAATGATGTAGTTCATAAATTCATACAAAAGTGCTTTTCATTATCTAATGATATTGAGAGATTAAATCATGGACTCCAAAAATTTACAAAATAATCCAATTGATTTAATTAAATTAATGAATTCGTTTGTCGGAGATATTAAGAATTTTGCCGTGGCTATAGAGCATTTAACCACAAAATTAGGCTCTCTTAAAGAGAATGTCGATTTATTAATGGAAGTTGTTAATACTGGAGATGGTGGAAAAGGCTCTATTATCACTAGGTTAGCTGTTGTTGAAAAAATATTGGAAGATCAATCCGAGATCCAAGCAACTAAAGAAACTGGTAAGTGGGCTATTTATGTCGCCATTATTACTGGAAGTTTAGGTTTGATTGCAAGTATTGTTGCTGGACTCTTCACCTATTTTAAATAATTTAAAAAATATAAAAATATTTTTAAATAACGTGTAAAATAATATTTAGTTAAGGAGATATAGATGTTATCTACGAAAGCAAAAGAAGCTCTTAAGGTTGCGTTAGGCAATAAAGTAACTGGTGTTGAAGTTGCCAATGTTATCGACAATCAAGAAGCTAAGTATGTGGATGTTACAATTTCCGCTGCTGCTGTTGTTACCTTAAATGCTACTCCTGTAACTCTTGTCACTGCTCCCGGCGCTGGTAAAGCAATTATTCCATTATCCGCTCAATTAAAGAAACCAGCTGGAACAGCTTATGCAAACATTGCCGCTGGTGACGATCTTGCGTTTAAATACACCAATAGTTCTGGTGTTACTACAATGACTTGTGAAATGACTGGTTTCATGGACCAAACTACTCAACAAGTTCGCTATGTTGAGAATGGTGCTGCTGTAGCATTTGCTTATGTTGAAAATGCTCCAATTGTTGCACATATGCTGACAAGCGAAATCGATACAGGCAATAGTCCTCTTATTATACGGCTCTTTTATAAAGAGATTGCTGTTATTTAAGTATAGGAAATAGAATTTATATGAAGAAAGATTTAGAAAAACTATGCACCCAAGTCGAGGAACTTATCAAATCATTTGATGAGGATCTTGACGCAAAGCCCAAAGACAAAGACGTTTCATTAGAAGCTAATGGTGGTGGCGACGTGATTAAAAATACTGATAAGAAAGACGAAGACATGGAAAAGACTAAAAAGGCTGAAGACGAAGACAAGGAAAAAGAAGAAAAGGCTAAGAAAGCCAAGGCCAAGAAGTCTGAAGATGAAGACAAGAAAGAAGATGAGGTCGATAAGACCAAGAAGGCCAAGAAATCCGACGATAAGAAGGATGAAGACGAAGTAGAAAAGGCCGATGACGAAGAAGACAAAGACAAGAAAGACGATGAATATAAGTCTAAGAAAGCCAAAAAGTCTTTTGAAGTAAGCGAAACTGATTATGAATTTTTACAAAAGGCACTAAGTGACAAGCGCGATGCTGATCGTATTGAGCAAGAAAAGTCAAGTGCAGTATTTAAATCTGTAGAGAATTTAACTACTTTAGTTAAGTCATTACAAGAAAAAGTCGAAACCATAATCAATAAGCCTGCTCGCGATCCAAAGGCTCTTAGCAATTTAGATCCTCTCAAGAAGAGCGATGACGAAGGCGAAGCTAAGAATGAGAAGGTTGTTCAAAAGTCTGTTGTTCTAAGTGTTATGGATGACTTGTTACAAAAAGGCAAGGTTTCAGCAACCGATGTATGCGAATACGAGGCTTGCGGAAGCATTAGTAATCCAAATTCTAAGGCCTTAGTTAAGGCAGAATTACAAAAACAAGGTTTTAAGGTTAGTTAAAAAGAGGTAATAATTATATGTTTGATAATTTCCAAGAAGGCTTCGGCACAGTTAGTCGTGAGACACTAGATACCCTTTTAAAGGCTCTATCTGCTGGTACTTACAACGCAGCTCCAAATACTTTAACAAACGGCGCAGCCCTTCAAGTTGAGTCTTTAGATAGTTCTCTAAAGTCTGTCACTTTTGAGGATAAGCATCTAAAGTTATGGCCCACTATCTCAAAGGATAAGGCATATAACATTACTGAAGAGTACAACCGGCAAACAAGCTACGGTGAGTCAAGCAACGGAGGCTTCTTCGATGCTAACTCCGGTACTGCTCCTTCCGAGCAAACTTCTGCTTACAATCGTCAAATCCAAGAAATTAAGTATCTTGGAACAACTCGGATTGTAACTCATCCTCTAACTCTAGTTAAGCCTGCTCATGGTCCGGTTATCGCTCGCGAAATTCGCAACGGTACTATGTATATCCTACAGAACTTAGAGCGTCAACTTTATTCTGCTAATGACTTCTTTGAAAGTGCAACTGCTACTTTTACTGGCGCTGCGAGCGATGTTCATGCAGCTAGTGCAAAGTTTAACGGTCTTGGTCAACAAATTCGTGTTGGCGATTCCGATTCCAAGGCTCAATACACTGGTTGGGAAGCTTATGGCGGAACTAACTCAGTTGTACGTGATCTTAATGGTGCTGCTCTTGCCGAGGAAGATCTTGAAGAGTTAGCTGTTAAGGTTCTAGAAAATCATGGCATGCCTTCTGATCTTCATATCGATCATAAGACCTATGCCGATCTAAACAAGCTTTTCTATCCAAAAGAGCGTAACATTACTGGCCAATTCAATGGCCAAGCTGGAACGCCTTTACAGACCTTCAACTCGATTGCTGGTCCTCTAAAGGTTACTGGAAATACCTTCTTACGTCCTAAAGATGCTCCTCTTGCCGTAGCTGAGACTGGCGCTCCTGCTGCTCCTGTTAATAGTGCTTCGGGCGTTGAAGCTGATACTTCAAGCGAGCTAGGCGATGCAACATACCATTATAAGGTATCGGCTGTCAATAACGCTGGCGAGTCTCTTCCAACTGCTAACCGCTCACAAGCCGTTACTAGTGGAAACCGTGTAACTCTAACTATCGATGCCGGTACAACTGGCGCTCTTTACTATGCTGTTTTCCGTGGAACCGCTTCAACTGGTCCGTGGAAGTTCATCGGCTATGTAAAGGATTCCAACGGTACAGTCGGTGGTGGTGGCGCTACCTTCCGCGATGCTGGACATAAAAATCCAGGCACTGCAACTGGTTTCTTGCTAACTATGGATGCCGATAACCTAATCTGGAAGCAATTAGCTCCTCTAATGAAGATGGATCTTGCCGTCACTGGTCCTGCTTTCCGATGGATGCAATTACTTTATGGTACTCCTATCGTTTTCCGTCCTCTCTATCATGGACTCTTCGAAAACGTAGGTCGCGCAAGCTAAGACCTAGATTAAATATTCTTCTAAAAACCCTCTGGTTAACTCCTGAGGGTTTTTTATTT
>JACCDR010555933.1_pt1 | contig 19710 bp, 31 predicted proteins | sample 7446431 | NCBI WGS metagenome assembly JACCDR01 (sample SAMN15323443, study PRJNA562643) | freshwater metagenome | isolation source: river surface water | place: USA:Blue River Watershed | collected 2017-08-17 | reverse complement strand
GTCTTGGCGTGACTCGCGTTGGCGTCGTACGCCGGCGGCGCCACGGTGAGCGCCTGACGCGGGTTCGGGCCGTTCTTCACGGTGTCCGGGTAGTCCACGTCAGTCCTCGACCTTCTTGACCGGCTCGTACACCGTCTTGCGGCGCACCTCGACCGGGGTGCCGAGCGTGACCGCGCCGCTGTCGTCGATCGTGTAGCTGGCCTTCTGCAGCGAGCTGTTGCCCGCCGAGTTCAGCTCGAACACGACCCAGTCGTCGGCGATGTCCGCGACCCAGACCCAGACCGACGGCTCGGCCGGGAGGGCGGTCGGGTCGGCCGGCTTCCGGTACTTCGCCCGGACGGCGTCGTTCACCGAGTCGCGGATGTCGTTGAAGGTGTGGACGGCCTCCGCGTGATCCGTGAGCGCGGCGACGTCCAGGAAGGCGCGGGTGCAGCCCGGCTCCTTGCATTCGTGGAGGCTCATGCCCTGGGTCTCGGCACGGCGCTCTCCGCGTCTTACTCCTCGCGGTGACGCGCTCGACTCGGCTGCACCCTCATGGGCTCACCAGGCTGCTTCGGGAAGTTGGGTGGGAACGGAGCGTCGCCGATCCCCCGGTCGCGCTCGTCGCGCGCGAACCACTCGAGGAGCACCTCGATGTTGAAGGGCTCGACGTCATCCAGACCCGCGTGCAGGTCACCCAGCTCGGCGAACCGCGCGGGCATCGTGGCGATCGAGAAGTCCTCCATCTCGACGTCGGGCAGCTCGTCCCACGTGACGGGGGCCGAAACTAGGGCCCTCGGAGTACCTCGAACACTATAACTTGAAGCCAACGTGCGGTCGCGCGTCTTTCTTCTAGGTTGTACTAGACTCCCCGCGTGGACTTGTCGCTCGAGGCCCTCGAGGCTCGCAGACTCGGCACCTCCGAGTTTCTCACCAACACCATCGACCTCGCGCCGCGCGTGCTGCCGAAGCGGCCGGGTGCGTACTACCGGATCAGCGAAGATCCCCTCGGTCTCGAAGCCGGCGTCGACCGTCAGACCGACGACTCGGATCAGCTGCGGCGTCGTCTCAAGTGGCCCGCCTTCGCCAAGCTGTATCCGGAGAACGACACCTCGGCCTACAAGAAGAAGAAGATCACCCTGCCCGATGGCCGCATGGCATGGCGGGTCGTCAGACCAGAGTTCCGCGCGATGCTCGACGACATCGCGAACGGGGTGATCGACGGCGTCATCGTCTACGACCTCGATCGCCTCGCACGTCAACCTCGGGACCTCGAGGACCTGATCGACCTCGTCGAGTACCGCAAGATCCCCGTGCAGGGCGTCACTGGTCAGATCGACCTGATGACGTCGAACGGTCGGGCCATGGCTCGCGTCCTGGTGACGATGGCGCTCAAGTCGAGCGAGGACACCAGCCGGCGTGTTGCGCGCGCAGCGGTCGATCACGCACGGCAGGGCAGCCTCGTGCGCGGCGGACCTCGTCGCTTCGGCTGGAACAGCGACGGCCGCACCCTCAACCCAGCCGAGACGAAGGTCCTGCAGGAGATCGCGCAGCGTGTTCTCGACGGCGAGAAGATCACTCAGATCGCTCTGGATCTGCAGCGTCGGAAGATCGCGACAGTCAGCGGCGCGAAGTGGACCCGGACGACGGTGAACACGATCCTGCGCAACCCGCGTCTCGCGGGCATCCGTGGCTACCAAGGTCGCTTTCACGCCGAGCCCGTCAAGATCAGCGAGTGGTGGAAACGCTGCGTCCGCGTCGACGGTGAGTACGTCTATGGCGACTGGGAGCCGGTACTGACCACGGATCAGTGGGTCGCAGTGCAGCACGCGCTCGACGGTTCACCTGCGCGGGGACTGCGCGACATCAAGACGCCGGTGCCGACCGGCCGCAAGCACCTACTCTCGGGACTCTGCGTGTGCGGCAAGTGCGACACGCGGATGGTCGGCAGGGTGGTGCGACAGACCCCGATGTACGGGTGTCGCCCGAAGGACCTCGGTGGATGCAACGGGGTCACCCGCAACATGGCCAAGGTCGATGCCCTGGTCATCGAACTGGTCATCGCCGCGTTGACGAAGCACCGCGTCAAGGGTGCAACTAAGCGCCGTCGAGCGGCACCTACGGAGACAGTCGAAACGATCGAGCAGCGCAAGGAGAAGCTGCGCTCAGCCTGGTCGGCGGGGGTCCTGCAAGACGACGACTTCTTCAAGACCATGGCCGAGCTGAATGCCCGCGCGGATGCCGTCCGCGCCGCGACCGAGGTAGCGCGCCGTTCGATTAGTCGTCCTGCGCGAGCACGTGACGCCGAGGAACTGCGAGACGAGCACGTACCGCTCGAGAAGAAGCGCGCGATCGTCGCGGCCTACGTCAAGCGAGTCGTCATCAACCCGTCAAGCCGAGGGCCGCACTTCACTCCTGACGACATCGTCATCGAGTGGGTCGACGGCGAGTAGCTGTTCGAGACGCCGGCGTCGGTGGTCATCAAGCGCAGGCAGCGTCTCGAGGTGTCGGTCGATCCACGCCTGGGTCGCAGCTGCCAGCTGCGACTCGTCCTGGACGCCCTTCGACATGCAGAGAACGCTAACGATCGCTTGTGACGACTCAGTGCTCCCGCGTGCCGAAGATGCTCGGCCGGACGGCGCCGTAGCGACGCTCGACCAGCGTGATACTCATGCTCGAGGTGACCGACACGAACGCCACGAAGGTGTAGCCGGGCTGCGCCGTCGTGCTGGGGCCGAAGTCGAAGCAGACCGCCCAGCCGACGATCGGCACCATCTTGCAGAGGTGCAGCACGAGGTCGACGCGGGGCGAGCCGAACGCGAACAGACGCAGCACTCCGCACAGGCCGCCGGCGAGGAACAGCCACCCCCACACGTGCAGGTCGAACACCGCGAGCGGGCCCTGGTAGCTGGCGAGTCGACGCTCGGCCGGCAGGTCCACGGTGACGGTGAGGATGACGTAGCCCATCCACGTCGAGAAGGCTGCGACGGCCAGCATCATGCAGCTGGTGACAGGCGTGTCCCGCAGAGTCAGGCCGGGTGAGCGCGTGATGCGTTCACGCCGACTGCGGGGCTCGCCGATCTTGTCGAGTCCGCCCAGTCGGTTCATCACCCAGATGATCACGATGACCATGAGCAGGACGTAGATCAGGGCGAGCAGGCCGCCGTTCTCGGGCGGCTGTGCCGGGGTTGGCGCCAACGTGTCCTCACCAGTAGTGGCTGCGCCGCCCGACGGGGCGGTGCAGCACGCGGCCGAAGATCAGAGCGAGCAGGCCGAGCACCAGCAGCACGATGCCGACCACGCGCACGACGTAGGTCACTCCCCCGAGCGGCGGCATGACCAGGCTGGCGAGCAGCAGGATCGCGCCGACGACGATCACGACTCGACCTGACCGTGCGCAGCCCCGGACGCCGAAGGTGCGTGCACGGCGAGCAAGTGGGTGGCCAGGTGGCTGTCGTCGCCGAAGCGTCGCTCGCAGGGCGGACAGGTGAGCGGCGTGATCGCGGCGGCCATGTCGGTGACCTCCGGCATGTCGAGCCCGGACGCCAGCGCCTTCACCGCGACGAGAACAGACGCCCGTTCATCCTCGTCGGCGACGGCATAGTGCGCGGCCATCTCGAGGTAGGCGTTCATCCTCGGGTGGTCGTCGGGCACCTCGAGCGACGCCTTGCTCATCTTGCGCAGCTGCGGCCGGTAGTTCGACCCGCCCTTGTACTTGCCGTCGCCGGGGGTGTTGCTGTGCACGTCGACGCGCAGCCAGTCACCCCGGGCGATGACCTTTTCCTCCTTGGCCGTCGCCGGCCGCCGCTTGGTCACCTTGCCGTAGCCGGCCGGTGCCTTGAACTGCTTCCCCTTCGGCACCACCTTCGGGGTGTTGCGGTTGGCGAAGAAGATCAGGTCGTGGTCCGCCATGCTGCTGCCTCTCAGGTGTTCGCGCGCTGCCGGGGTTCGTCCTCCTTGACCCCCGGCGGCCGTCCACCCTCTGGCGTCGACCCGTCGGCCACCGGGTTTGCGCCGTACGGGTTCGCGGCCGGCGAACCGTGCGGGGTGCTCGACTGGAACGTCTCGTCGTACGCCTCCCGCTCCCGGGCGCGGCGCATGAACTCGGTGTCCTGGTCGTAGTCGAACTCGTCGAGCGTGGTCTCGCGGGAGACGTCGCCACGGTCACGCAGCTTGAGGATCGCGTTCATGACGTCGGCCGAGAAGTCGAGGGTGATCCGCTTCGGCGCGAACGCCAGGGACGGGAACTCGTCGAGCAGGCCGGGGTTGCGGTCCATGATCTTGCGGAAGATCGAACGCTCGACGGACCGCACCAGCATGTGCCGACGGTTCTCGAGGCCCTGGGAGACGACGCGGCTCATCTCGCTCACCCCGCCGCTGCTGTTGCCGCCCTGCACGATCGGCTGGAAGGACTGCAGCGCCTTGAACACCAGACGGCTGTCGAGCACCTGCCAGCGCGACTCCATCAGCGTGTTGTCCAGCGGCGGCGCGACGATCTCCACCTTGAGGCGGTGGTCACCGACGAGCACGGGCAGCCGGGCGATGACCCGGGCCTGCTCGCGCAGATTGTCGATCTCAGGCGCCTTGGCCGGCAGCCGGTCGGTGCCCTTGGTGATGACGACGATGAAGTTCGTGTTGCCGATCAGCGAGGCCCGGTCGGACGCGCGCTGGTGCTTCTTGAGGTCGAGGATCTCGAGCGCGGGCTTGAGTCGGAAGGCCGGGAACCGCTCGTACTGGGCGCGGGTCAGGTTGTGCCGGTAGACCGCGTCCTCCTTCATCAGCCACAGACGGCGCGGGTCGATGCCCAGCTCGGCGCAGGCGGCGACGTCGGCCGGGGTGGCCGTGTAGGCCCGCTCGATCAGCTGCAGAACCGTGCCGTCGGCCTGCTCGCCGGCCATCGTGAGGATGAACGACTTGTGCTCGTCGTCGTTGGCGATGTACGCGAAGCGCTCCTTGCCGAACATGAGCTGCCCGACCGGCAGGATCTTGATGGGGTCGAACACCGTCATGGCGGTCGGCACCTTGATCGGGAACTTCTTCTTGCGCTTGAAGTTGCCCCGGCCGCGCGGCTTCGGCGCCTCGGCCGGCGGCTCCTCCCCCTCGGCCTCCGACTTCGCCTGCCGCAGCCGTTCCCGCTCGGCGACGGTGGCCGCAATCGGGTTGTCGCGCACCGTGTAGACCTGGTCGTCCCACCACAGGCCGACGTAGACCTGGCTGAACTTGAACAGGTCGCGGAACTGCTCACGCAGCCGGGAGTCGAGGTCGACCTGCGCGGCCCACTGGTTCCAGACGTCCTGCTGGTCGTCGTCGTTGAGCTCGAAGCGCATCTTCTTGAACGTCAGGCCCTCGACGACGTCGGCGAGCGTCGACAGGATGTCGTCGTTCTCGACCGCCCAGGCGCACTGCGACATGATCGCGAAGGGGTGGATGGCGCCGGCCCAGCGGTCGCGCGAGAACACGTCGATGCCCGAGCGGTTGCGGTTTGGGACGAGCGTCTGAGACCACTTCTCGATCGCCGACGCGATCTCGGCGTTCAGCTTCCGGTCGATGACCTGGTTGTCCGGCACACCGGACTCGTTGACGTAATAGACGTGCGCCGGCGTGGTCGCCGTCTCCACCACGCCGTAGGTGCCGTCCGCCTCGGAGAACTGATCGACGGCGGTGTCCACCTCGGTGCTCGAGCTCATCAGCTCTCCTCGTTCGTCTCGGGCAGGCCCTTGTGCTCGTCCTGGAAGAACGGCGCGACGGTCCAGTGCTCGGTGATGCGGCGGGCGGCCGGGGTCGTGTCCCGGCGCAGGTGGGTCAGGTACTTCTCGGCGGCGCGGCGGGTGCGGAACACGTGCACGACGACGCCGTACTCGCTGCGGATCGCCCAGTACCGCTTGCTCAGGCGCTGCAGCCGGGCGAGCAGGCCGCTGACGATGGGGCCGAGCATCATCGGGCGCCGGTCTCGACGCGCCAGTCGTGCTCGAGGCAGGACTGGCGCCGGCTGGCGACGGAGAACTGCTTGGCGAGCTCGTCGATCAGGGGCTCGATCTCGCGAGTGCGCAGGGTGTTCCATTCGCGGCGCATGGCGTCGATGCGGCTGATCCGGCCGCGCAGCTCGGCCATGCGCGCCGAGTGGCCCCCGCACAGGCGCATGACCTCGTCGGGCTCGCGGTTGTGGAACCCGGCCATGTCGGCGTAGGCGTCGTCGATCTCCTGGCGAGCGCCGTCGATCGAGAGGCCCACGGTCGGGTCGACGGTGGTGGTGTCGTTCTGTGGTGCGATGACGCGGACGCCGTTCGGACCTGTCGGGACCGGCGGTGTGGCGACCGGGAAGCGATTTGACTGGGACATGCACCGGTTATCGGCCCGATGTGCTCCCGATTCGCTCCCCGGGGCCCCGGAGGACAGCCGGGAGGGTGACCGCCCCCCGGGGCTGCTCGAAGTCTGGGCCGGGCGCGTCCCGCCGGGCAACTTCGGACGCGCGTCGGAATCCGTCGTCGGTGCCCCCGGCTACCGTCTTGCGACGTGGAACTGTGTGGAGTGGCGCTCGCGGACGTCCGGAAGCTGACCGAGATCGAGGCGTCCGTGGCCTCGCGCTACGCGAGCACCTGCGGCTCCCCCGCCGGCCACGAGGGCGACCACCTGTTCCCCTCGCTCGACGAGAAGCCGGTCGTGCTGCGGCTGACCGACGCTGGGCACCTCATCGCTGAACGGCTGTAGCCGGCCCCAGGTCTCGACGCACGTCCGAATCCGAACGGGTGCCGTGCCGAGACCTGGGGCATGGCTGTCGTTGCTGACCTCACCGAGGAGGAGAAGTACCTCGTCGCGATCCTGCAGGACGAGTCGGGCATCGACATCGCAGAGTTCTGCTGGACCGACGACACCTCTCCGGACTTCGTGTTCCGGTGCTGGGACTTCCAGTACCCCTGGTACCGGACGCAGGCGAAGTTCCAGATCGACCAGTGCGCCCGAGCGATCGGCAAGTCGGTCGGCATCCAGATGCGCGCCTTCGCCTTCCCGTTCACGCACGCCGGCGAGGAAATGCTCATCACGGCGCCCGAGCTGATCCACCTCGACCCGGTCACCCGCAACATCGAGTCCCGCATCGCCTCGGTGCGCCTGGGCCGCGAGTTCCTCAAGAAGGGCGGCGGCGCGACCGGGTTCAAGCACCGGCCGTTCGAGGCCAACTTCCGCAACGGCGCCAACCTGCTCGGCCGCATCCCGCAGAAGGACGGCAAGGGCGTGAAGGGTATGCACCCGCTCAAGCTCGAGATGGACGAGGCCCAGGACTACCCGGAGCCCGGCTGGGTCGAGCTCGGCGAGACGCTCAAGTACGGCGACGAGCAGGCCACCTGGCGTGCGCACGGCGTGTCTCGCGGCGTCCGGGACCGCTACTACAAGCAGACCCAGCCCGAGTCGGGCTGGCACGCGCACAAGTACACCGCCATGCACCGGCCGGACTGGACGCCGGAGGAGCGGGCGGCGAAGGCCGAGCTCTACGGCTCGCGCGATCACCCCGACTACCGACGCAACATCCTGGGCCTGCACGGCGACGCGCAGAGCGTGCTGTTCGTGCTGAACCGGCTGATGCAGTGCGTCGACCAGAACCAGAACTCGTACTACAACAACGAGATCTACCGGCACATCCGGATCAACGAGGAGAAGCTCAAGGACACCGGGCTGCCGATCGACGAGCTGCTCGAGTTCCCGGCCGTCCACCAGTCCTACGCCCGGACGTGGATCGGGATGGACGTCGGCATGACGAACCACCCGTCGGAGATCATCGTGCTCGGCGAGCACCAGCGCGAGAGCGGCGGCGGCAAGCGGGCCGACGGGGTGCCGGCCATGCAGCTGCGCACGCTCATGCGGGTGCACCTCGAGCGGATCAGCTCGCGCGATCAGCGCCGCGTCATGGCCAAGCTGGCCGACTTCTACCGGCCGAAGGCGTTCTCCATGGACCGCACCGGCCTGGGCCTGCCGATCTGGTCGGAGATCATGGAGGGCGACGACCCGGTCCTGGCGGCAGCGATGCGGGCCTACAACTTCTCCGAGAAGATCACCGTCGGCTACGAGCCGCGCCCGGACGACGAATACGACCCGGACGAGCCGGCGGGCAAGCCGATCATGGCGAACGTGCTCGAGTACAGCTCGGACATGCTGCGCCAGATCGTCGACGACCAGGGCCTGCTGCTGCCCTGGGACATCGACATGCTGCGCGAGTTCCAGGGTCAGACCTACGTCGTCACCCGCTCGAGTACCGACGCCTACGGCAAGAAGAAGTTCAACGCCGGCAAGTTCCACGCACTGGACGCCTACCGGATGGCGGCGCTCGGCTTCCTGCAGGAGCGGATCGAAGCGCTCAAGGAGCTGACGGCCGGCGACAGCGAGCCGGTGTTCGACAGCTTCCTGGTCGCCTGAGTCAGACGATCTGCAGCTCGACGTAGCCCGGCACTGGGTAGGCGGCCGGGTAGTCCTGCAGGAACGCGAGCTGACGCATCCCGGCGCTGACGACGAGCTTGAAGCAGGCGTGGCAGGGCCGGTGGGTGCAGTAGAGGGTGCAGCCGTCGAGGCGGGCGCCGGTGCGGGCGGCGTAGGCGATGAGGTTCTGCTCGGCGTGGACGCAGACGCAGAGCTCGAGCTGGGTGCCCGAGGCGATCGTCCGGTCGGCGCAGCGGGGGCAGCCGCCCTCGTCGCAGTGCTGGGTGTCCGGCAGGTTGCCGTTGAACCCGGCGGCGACCAGGCGGTTCTCCCGCACGGCGATGGCGCCGACCTGGCGGGTGGCGCAGGTGCTCATCCCGGCGGTCAGGACGGCCGTCGATTTCCAGTGCTCGACCCAGGCGGCCGCGCGGTCGCTCACGGCAGGGCCCGCTCGGCGTCGCGGCAGGTGTCGCAGCCGTCGGGGCCGTAGTCGTCGGCGCACCGGCACCCGGGTAGGTGGTTGCACTCCGGGCAGCGTCGCAGGCCATAGCGGCCCGGTCGGCCGAGCTCGAGCGCGATCAGGGCGATGACCCAGGCGCCCGTGACAGCCCAGACGAACCAGCTCACTCGCCCATCCTCACGTTGAGGTAGGTGCGGTACCGCTTCGTCGCCAGGCCCGGGTGCTGCTCGAGCATCGCGATGAACGCCGAGGTCACCATCGCCTGCCGGTACTCGACGAAGAACACCGCCGGCTTGCGGACGGCCTTCGCGATCAGGCGCAGCTCGCGCACGTCCGGGTGGTACTCCCCCGCGAGCATCCGCTGGACCTGGGTTCGGGACATGTGTGCGCGCTCGGCCAGGGTGCGTTCGCCGAAGCTCATCAGCTTGGGCAGCACCTCGACCAGCGGCAGGTCGTTCTCCTCGCCGTAGATCAGGGCGTGGAAGTCGACCTCCTCCTCGCGCGGCATCGGCCGCTGCCCGACCTGGCCAGGCTGGGCGTGGACCTGCTTGATGAGGTCGGCCAGCAGTGCGGCCATCACGTTCGGACGGGCGTTGAAAGTCGCCACCCAGGCGCCCTGGACGCCGTCCGGCTGGGCGAGCGAGCGCAGCGACGGGTAGCGCCGGTGCAGCTCGTCGGCCGGCACCCCCTTGCCGCGTCGCCGGCGCGCAGCCGGCGCCGGGTTCTTCGGCGTCTCGGTGTCAGCCACGGGGCGTCCGCCGTGCCTTGCGCTGCCGGGCGAAGTCCCGCACCACGAGGGTCGGCCACAGGATGATCGCGAGCAGGTAGGCGACGAACCCGAGCTTCTCCGGGTCGGCCGGCGGCGGGTTGCGGCGCAGCGCCTGCGGGCCGTAGAGCAGGCGACGGACAGCCGTCATGCCGATCACGACGTAGACGACGATGCAGGTCAGCAGGGTCAGGGTTGCGTCATCCATGGAGCTCCGTCTGGTAGCGGCGTGGTGGTGACGGCCCCGGTGCTGTTGGTGCAGCAGTCGCGGCCGGGGATCCGGCTACATCGACCGGATCCACATGGACTGCTGCTTGCGGAAGGCGTCGGAGGTCTGGTCCCAGTCCTCGAGGATCAGCCGTATCCAGTCCATGATCGACTCCATAGACAGGTCGAGCAGCTGGCGCTCCTCGTCGTCGCAGCGGTCGTAGGTGCGGACCATCGCCCGCAGCTCGTAGAACCGGGTGACCGCGAGCTCGTACTGCTTGTTGCGGTGGTAGCCGAACTCCTTCGCGCGCGTCAGCAGCTTCTCGGTGTAGTCGGCGAGCGACTCGCCCTTCTCGCGGTCGCGGGTGCTCTTGTCGATGCCGAGCGCGAGCTTGACGTTGCGAATCTCGGCGCTGTACTCGCGGATCTTCTTCGACAGGTCGGTCTCGTCGACGCGCGACATCTGGTAGTCGAAGCCCTGGGCCATCCAGAAGCCCCAGCGGTAGGCGAGCACCTCGAGGGTGAGCAGCCGGTCCAGCTCCTGCAGGTCGGAGACGTTCGTGAAGATGTTGTCGGCCATGTACCGGTTGCGCCGGTCCTCGTACCAGGTCGCCTCCTCGGGCGTCTGGACGTTCACCTCGCCGCCGGCGGGCGTCTGCACGGTGTAGAGGGTCAGTCCGTACGCGCCTGCTGTGCCGCTGGTCATGCCGTGAGCGTGCCATAGGTGGCCCACGTTCTGGGCCAAGCGTTAGAAAGCGAACGACTGCGCGCTACCGCGTACCCGTGAGATCCACTTCGACCCCGACGGGGTGCTGGTCGTCGGCGTAGCGCCGGAAGCTGAGCAAGTCGGTGACGAGCCGGTCGTTCGCGAACACACCGGCGTTCTGCACGGCGTCGAGCACGGACTTGGCGAGGTTGTCGACGTCGCCTCGGGCCTTGAGCGGCAGGGTCACGCTCTTGGGGTAGCTCGCCGGCCGGGGGACGTTGAAGCGCAGCGACGCGATCACCCGACCGTCCCAGGGCAGGACGAGCTCCTGGCCGTCGTCGATCTGCTCGAGGATCAGTAGCTGGCGCTTCACCTGCGCCTCGACGTGGTCCTCCCACTCGCGGGTGCGAGGGTCGGTGTAGATCTGCGCGAACGCCTTGCCGCCGCCTTGCTGGACGCGGGCGCGGGGACGGCCCTTCGGGATGGGGTCGCCGGGGATGAACAGTCTCAGGCTTGCTGCTCGGCCAGCGACCGACAGCGATGGGAACCCTCGGGGGTTAGCCGGATGGTCTGGTGGCGTCCCGCTTCCCACGTGATGAGCCCCTCGCTGGCGAGCCGGCCGAGGTAGGCGTGCATGGTCGCCAGGCCCACTTGAGCCGTCTCGGCGAGGTGGCGGATGGTCGGGGAAGGGCGGTGTCCCGCCAGGTGACTTTGGATGGTCGTCAGAACCAGGTCACGGTGCTGCTCGTACTTCGACCGTCGCCCCATGGCTGCCGCCCTTCCCCGTTGCCCCTCGAGAGGGGTATCGACCCGCGTTACCGAACGATTGCGTTCGGCGGTGGTCAGGACCGCTTGCGCAGCTCGTGCCCGGCGGGGCCGGCCTGCTTCTTCGGGTCGACCTCCCAGGGGTAGAGCGCGCGGCCGTCGGCGTCGCGGCGCAGGCCCTTGGGGTCCTTGCCGGCGGCCGGGTCGGCCTCGTCGGAGACGGTGGAGACGCCCACCTGGGAGGCGTCGGCGTGGACGGGACCGACCTGGTCGTCGGCCTTGTCCTCCGCCTTGCTGCTGCTGGTTTCCTTGCCCTCGGCCATGGTTCCTCCGGTTCAGCGTGATGGTGGAGACGTGCCGACTCCCGGGGCGCCTTTGGACACGCGCCCCGGGAGTCGTTGCGCGCTCAGGCGCGCGGGTAACCGGCGGCGCGTGCGGCCGCGCCGGGCTGGTCGGCCCACTGCTCGTCGCTGGGGTCGTAGACGTCGGGCTTGCCGTCGTCGTCGGCGTCGTCGCCGTAGAGCCGATCCGCCGGGGCCACCAGCGACGGGTTGTCGTAGATGGCCTTGGAGGTCGAGTCGGCCGCGTGGCCCGCGAACTCTCCTGCCATGTTTCACCTCCTCGCCGAGGGATGGGTCGATGCTCTGCAGGCATCGGCATCCGTCGGCCCCCGTTGGATCGGGGCGAGGTGACTCACTCGTGGAAGTCGTAGACCTCGACGTGCCAGTTGCTCAGCTCAGGCTTCCATTCGACCATCAGGTCGAGATGGCCTCCGGGCACCTCGTAATAGAGGAACCATTTGTACTGACCGTCGCGCTCTTTCTCTTTCGGACTTAGGTCCGAATAACCCTTATCGTTCAGGAAAAAGGCGGCTGCCTGTTCCTCGGGCGGTAGCGATTCCAATGTCATGACCGCAGTCACGTCGCTGTCTTTGGATCGGCCAGCATTGGCGCTAATGCGCGGATCAGGCGAGCGAGGGCCTTCGCGGACCCGACCGCTTTCGCGTCCTTCGCGTAGGCGGCCGCGATAGCCGCGCCACCTATGGACGAGCAGGGATGCGCCACCGGGTCCTCTTGCGTGAAGACAGCGAGAAAGCCCGGAGTCGGGCCGTGGCCACTGTCGTGCATGTGCGTTTTCAGCGCAACCGCACCCACATCACTCCGGTACCGATACAGCACGTCCTTGATGAACACCGTGTCCCTGTCATCGAGGAGGTCGATGGCGTTTGTCATTGCTCTGGCCGTGTCTACTTCGGCCTCGAGGTCGTGAAGTCGATCAGTCTGCAACTCTAGCGAGTTGCGCATCTGGGTCACCGCATCGGTAGCCCGCAGCAGCTGCCGCTTCGTTTCGCACAGCGGACAGCCGTTCCGCCCTGTGATGTACCGGATGTGGCAGGCCCCGCACTGCGTCCAGCGTTCCCCGTCCACGTCGTTGTCGGCCACGCGGGCCCGGATCGTGGGCGGCGGGTTGGACTGCTTCACGGCGCGCCGGCGGGGTGCGGGAGCGGTCTGAAATCGGGGCGACCACCCCTCAGCGCTCATGCACTCATCAGCTCTCGATAGTCGAACCGGTTGCCCAGGCAGTCCTGGATGCGGACCTGGCGGCCCTCGAGCCCGAGGCACTTGGAGTCATAGACGAGCGCGTACTCAGGCACCGAGACCCGGCCGAGCACGAACAGCTTGCCGAGCCGGGTCACCCGCCAGTAGCCAGCTCGCCCGCCGTCGGGGCGGACGGTGAGCTGCTCCTCGACCAGGCGCCAGTAGCGCAGCTTGCCTTCCTCACGGGAGCGAGAACCGACGGCCGTCGGAATGTGCACGAAGTCGGTGCCCCCGGCCTGGTACATCGCGATGAGGGACGCGGCCATTCCCGCATTGAGCCGGCGGCGATAGACCTTGGCGATCTGGTCGCAGGCCGGACAACGCGCGCCGGTGTCCCGTGCTTTATGCAGCCAGGTCCGAACTACGCCCAATGGCGTCGTGTCTGAAAACGGCATTCAAGCCTCCATGGGCCTCTGGAACGCCGATTAGGAACGCGAGCTGGACTTGGCGGCCTTCTTCGCCGGCGCCTTCTTGGCCGCCGACTTCGCCGGGGCCTTCTTGGCCGGCGAGCTCTTGGCGGCGGCGCGCTCGGCCGCCTCCTGCTCGAGCTCGGCCTTCTCCTGCTCCTCGGTGACGTCGTCGGCCACGGCCGCGTCGAAGTTGCCGGCCGGGTCCACCGGCGGACGGCCGGAGTACCCGCCGGGCTGGGGGGCGGCGCCGGAGTTCGGGTCGATGTAGCGGTCCATGGTGGTCTCCTCACGGTTGGGCGGCCGAGCGCCGCACCTGGAAGTCATCGGCACGGACGGCGGTGTCGTTCAAGGCCGGGCCGGGCGGCTTCCATCCCCCGGCGGCCGTTCAAGCGCACCGTCATACCGTCACCATTGAAAGCTATCGTTCGCTTATGTCAGAGGAGCGCGACGATCGGGACCTGGTCACGCTGACCGCTCAACGGCTCGCCCTGCAGGAGCAGTCGGCTCATGCGCTGCGCCGGCGGCTGCGGCAGCACGACGAGAAGCTCGCCGTCGAGGTGTTCTGGGATGCGGCCGACGACTCGTTCCTCATCACAGCGAACGCCGGCCGCGAGCCGTGGTCATCGCAGAAGCGCACGGAACTTTCGGTGCCGGACGCTGTGCTGTCTCGAATGGTCTGCGCCGGCTTCGGCCGCCTGCTCGATGGCCTGTCGTTCGTGCTCCGTGAGCAGCTCGGTCTTGAGCAGAAGCGGACGACCAACCGGTCCGACGCCGGAGACGGGTGGATCGAGACGACGCGCGGCGGTTATGACCCGCGAGTCCTCGCGGCAGGCGCGGAACTGCGAGCGGTGCTGCGCGCGCACGAGCTGGACGCGCGCGACGCTGCGCTGGCCTCGATCAGGGAGTCGGCGGGGTCGTTGGACCTGGGCCGTGAGCGCGCAACCCTCGACGCCGTACATGACCAGGTGAAGCGGTGACTGCGATGAGTTTCGACGGGCGTCTGGATGAGATCCGCGATGCGCTCGACCGTGCGAGTGAGCACCACTTCCGCCAGACCGGCCACGACGACTACTCGGCGTTCGAGGCGTTCACGCTGGACCCGACGGACTTCTCGACCCAGTGCATGGTGTGCGCCTGGGGCGCGTGCGCGGACGATTGGATGGAGGCCGGGCCGAGCACGGCCGACGTCGACGCGACGCTGGCCGACATCCGGGCGGCGGCCGGCCGGTCACGCGGCGAGGCTGGCCCGCCCGTTGGCGAGTGAGTCGCGCAGCGACTCGAGCAGGCGGCTCTGCAGCTGACAGACGCGGCTCTCGGTGACGCCCAGGACGCTGCCGATCTGCGTCAGGGTCATCTCGTGCAGGTAGTACAGGACGACGATCGTCTTGCTGCGCACGCTCATCGGCTCGATGGCGGCCGCGACGAGCTGGGCGATCTCGGTCTCGGGCCCGAACAGGTCCGCCGGGTTGGCGCCGAGGTCGGCGAGCACGTCGCTGACCGACGCGCGCTCGTCATCGTCTCCCCCATCGAGCGGCACCTGAGTGCTCACCGACGCTTCACGCTGCAGGACCCACAGCTCCATGAGATTGATGTCGAGGCGTTTCGCGACCTCTGCGTCGTCTGGGTGCCTTCCGAGTTCAGATTCGAGCTCTGCGACTACTGAACTGAGGTCCTTGGACTTCTTGCGAACGCTTCTTGGCACTCGATCCTGAATGCGCAGCTGGTCGATGATCTCGCCTCTGATCCGAGGTACGGCGTAGGTCTCGAACTTGTTGCCGCGTGTGGGATCGAACTTGGAAATGGCGCTGATGAGGCCGAGGGTGCCGTGTGAAACCAGGTCGTCTTTCTCGATCTGGTCCGGCAGTCCCGCCCCCACCTTCGCGGCGACGTACCGTACGAGGCTGGAATACCGGAGGACCAGCTCGTTGCGGATAGCGACACTGCCTGTCGCTTGATAGTCGGACCAGAGCTCTGAGACGTTCTCGTGCCGCATAGCACGTAATCGTCGCCCAGGGGCATGAGTTCACCGCTGTTGTTGCATCCCGAACTTGTCAAGGAGCGAACATTCGTGAACACTTCGCCTTGGACGCCGAAGCCGGCGCTCCCACTCAAGCAGCGAGGGTTGGATGAACGAGACGGAATCGCGGGCACTGGCAGTGTGCCTGCTGGAAGTGAGCTCCTCCCTGGCGAAGCTGGCGCAGGCACTGGGAGCCTCGCCGCACCTGGTCGTGGACGCCCCTCCCCCGCTCTATGGACCGGCGACGGTGGACCTGCCCTGGCGGGAACGGACGCTGCGCCAGGCGCTGATCCTGGACGACATTCAGGCAGCAGGTGGGAACGTCGAGCAGTCGCTGTGGCAGGACATAGCGGCGAAGTACGGCTACACCGGCCGGGGTACGGCGGGCTTCTTCCGCTCCAATGGCCAGGGGATGCTGGAACTACGCAAGAACGGCCGGGTCTACCTGACCAAGCGCGGACGCGAACGGCTCGCTGCCAACAAGCAGCGTGTCGCGCAGGCTCGGGCAGCCGAAGCCGAGCACGCTGTCGGCACGAGCGGCCAGGCGGAACCCGTCGGCGCGTAGTCGACGCCGTCCTCGCGCGCCCGGTCTACTCGAACGCGATCTTCGCTGGCGCCATGTCGGCCTGGACCGTGTTCGCCCACCTCATCGGCCTCATCTGAGCTTCGCTGCCCGCGCGAAGTCATGGCTGAGCGCCCATCCGTCCACCACTCCCACGCGCCGCAGCTTGCTCATGGCCACGCCGACAGTCGACGCGGTCGGGCTATAGCCGGTCATCTGCGCGACCTCGGCCTGCGTGCCTGGGCGCGGGTAGAGCCCGATGAGCGCCTTCAGCACCTTGCCCTCTGTCGACCCGAAGCGGGCCACCCAGTAGTCGATGAGCGCCTTGCCCGTCGGCAGTGGTTCGACCTCTCCCCCGAGCAGGTCGCGTCCGGCCTGGGTGGCCCGCAGCGGTTGGCCTTCCTCGACGAGTCCTGCGCGGCGCAGCTTCGAGAGGGCCACGCCGACTGTGGACGCCTTCGCGCTGTAGCCGGCCAGCAGGGCGACCGTCGAGTGCGATGTCGGGCCGTGCAGCACCAGCACGCTGAGCACCGTTCGTTCGGCCCGCCCGATCTTGACGTTGGCCTCGGGAGCCGGGGCTGCGTCGGCCGCCGGCCGTGACGTGCCGTGGCCGTCACGGCGCAGCTGCTCAGCTCCCCCGTTCTGCAGGGCGCCGATGTACTCGCGCACGGCCGATGTCCGATCCTCGCTGTCTTGCTGGTTCGGACGAGCGTCTGGATTTCCGAGTAGAGACTCGACAACGCGGTTGAGCGTGGCTTCCAGTGCGACCAGGCCGCCCTGGACGTGGCGGATGAGCCTGAGCGGCTCCTCGGTGCTGACGTGTCGCGACTCGGCGAGCTGCCGCTCGAGTTCGTCGACGCGCGCCTGCAGCTGCGCCGGGTCGTCGGCCGCCGCGCGGTCGATGGTGTCGGCCATCGCATCCTTGATCGCGGCCAGGTCGACGTCGGCCACGGTGCGCGGGTTGATGCGCCGCTGCCCGGCCTTCGGCGTGGCGCCGGAGTCGAAGGTGCGCCGCTGCCGGAACTGGATGCGCAGCGGACCGTCGAGCTCGAGCCACCCGGGGCTGAGCACGAACGCGCCGCCGGCGGGCAGCTTGCGCAGCTCGGTGATGAGCCCGGCGCCGGACTCGTGCTCGTCGACCCACGCCTTGATCGCGGCCTGGTCGTGCGGTGCGGTGGTGCGCAGGGCGATGAGCGTCTCGACCTGGGTCAGGACGTCCTTGTTCAGCGAGGCGCTGCGCTGCGTGATGAGGGTGACGCCGAGCCCGTGGGTGCGGCCCCACTTCACCAGCCGCTCCCACGCGCCGACCATCGGGGCGTCGGCGGCGGTGACGCGCTGCGGGATGTACTCGTGCGCCTCCTCGGCGAACACGTGCAGCGGCTCGCGGTTGCGGCGGTAGAGCCGGTCGGCGAAGTCGGCGAGGAATCGACGCATGTCGGATTTCGACATCAGCGAGACGTCGAGCACGGCGGTGAACCGGTTGTCGACGAGCAGGTCGGCGACGAACGCGCCGCTGCCGGGCTCGAGTGGGACGTCGGCGTGCTCGCCGCCGAACACGACGACCGACAGGCCGGCCCCGGTGCCGTCCTTGCTCGACCGCACGCCCCACCAGTCGCCCTTCGGGTCGACGGCGACCCACGGTAGGCCGCTGTCGAACATGCCCTCGGCCATGAGGACGGCGGCGTTGCTCTTGCCGGCGCCGCGCTTGGCGAGCAGTGCGAAGGTCTCGGTGACCGCGTCGTCGGGCAGGGTCAGCTCGTCGGCCAGGACGATGCTCACCGGCCAAGCTCCTGCTCCTGCTTACGCACGGCACGGGCCTTCGTCCGGACCGAGAGGGCCAGGGCGTCGAAGCCGGCCGCGTCCATGTCGTAGGCGAAGCTGTCCATCTTCGCCGACAGCGGGATCTCGGGCTGGCCCATGCGCTCGATCTCGGCCTCGCAGATCCACTCCTGGTCGAAGTGGACGACGCACTTGCCGTCCGGGCCCTCGGCGCAGATGCAGACGTCCTGCAGGTTGACGATGCGTTCCTTCGCCACCTGCAGTGTCTGGACGAGGTAGCCGATGTACTGGTGCCAGTGGATCGGGTCGATCCCGATGCCGGCGCAGGTCTTGCAGTGGTCGCCACGTCCCGCGCAGTCCCCGCAGAACTCCGGCATTCCTTCCGGTGGCGTCGGAGTGGTCGGCGCGGTCATCCCGCTCGCCGCTCGGTGCTCGCCAGGGTCGCCCACGGACCTTCGCCACGCTCGCGGCGGCGCAGCAGGATCTGCAGGTAGTTCGATGTGACGCCCAGCTTCTCGGCGATCTGCTCGGCCAGCATCCCGTCGCTGGACAGGAAGTCGTACTCGGCGAGGTAGTGCAGCGCGGTCGAGCTGCCGGACGCGCAGTCAGGCTCTGTGCCGTCCCAGCTCGGGTCGTAGAACAGGTCCTCGTCGTAGTCGGCCGGGACGCGCCAGCCCTTGTTGCGCGCCTGAACGGCGGCCTTGCGGCTCGGGCCGGGGATGTCCTGGATGCGGCGGCAGAGCTCGAGCACGGCCAGCGCGCGGCGCAGCTGCACCCGCGCGCCGAGGTCGAGGCACGAGGCGTCGCGGCCGGTCTCCTTGGCGATGAACGCCTGGGTGTAGCCGAGCGCGACGAGGGCCTGGTAGCGCAGGCGGGTCGCGGTGGCGTCGACGATGCGGCTGTTCGCGACGGTGTCGGCGACGCCGGGGTTGAAGGCCAGGATGCGCTGCTCGACGGTGCGCTTGACGTTCTTCGTGTCTCCGCAGGCGATGCGGTACAGCGTCGATCGGTAGATGCCGGTGCCGGCGGCGATGGTGCCGCGCCCGATGCCGCGCGCGGCCAGCTCGGCGAGGTGCTCGCGGCAGCGGCTGGCGTCGGCCATGCGGCGGACACCCCGAGCGTGCTCGACGCGGTAGAGCTTGCGCCGGCGGTCGCGGTCCCGCCGGCACGTGCCGCACGGGCAGGTGCGCGAGTGGCTCGAGGCCACCTTCTGGGAGGGAGCGAGGGTAGCGGCGAGGGTTTCAGGGGTCGGTGAAGCGAGTGTTGCAGTCATGGTGTGGCGACCGTTCCGTCTGGTAGTCCGGATGGCTGGCTAGAAGCTGCAGGCCCAGCACTCTCCTGCGAGCATCGGGGAGAAGCACTTCGGACAGACGTCCGAAGTCGCGGTGGCCGCGTCCGTTGGTGGCGGGGCGGCGACGGGATCGCTGGTGCTGGTGGCGGTCCCGTCCGTGACGACCGTGGGGTCGTCGGTAGCGCTGGACGTCGACGTTGGTGCGTCGGCGTCCAGGAGTTCGGCTGCCGTGTCGATCTCAGCAGCGGTCGTGAGAGGCAGGCCGGCGGCGGCTGCGGCGGCGCGCAGCTCGTCGACGCGGTCATGGTGCGGGCCGAACATGATCCGCTCGCTGATGCTGGCCGACGGCGGCGTGTCGTTCTCCCCCGTGACCGAGGCGACCGGCGCGACCGGTGCCTCAGACACAACAGGGGCGGGCACGTCGAGTTCGACCGCCTCGTGAACGTCCACGGGCGGAGCCGGCTCCGGTGCAGGCTCGGCGGCGCGGGTGGTCAGGAGCTGCTCGACGGCTTCGAGCGTGAATGCGGTGAGGCCGCGCTTGCCGACGAGCTGCTGGACGCGGGCCTTGAGCTCGGCCGGCCACAGCATGGCGACCCGCTCGGTGCTCACCTCGGTGCTCACGCTGGCTCGGCCTCGGCCGCTGCGGCCTTCGCGCAGTTGCCGCTGCAGTAGCCGGAGCCGCGCAGGATCATCACGCGGACGGGCTGACCGCAGGCACGGCAGCGATCGACGCTGTTCTCGGGCTCGGCCTGGGCATCGGTGTC
>JACCDR010232677.1_pt1 | contig 19726 bp, 12 predicted proteins | sample 7446431 | NCBI WGS metagenome assembly JACCDR01 (sample SAMN15323443, study PRJNA562643) | freshwater metagenome | isolation source: river surface water | place: USA:Blue River Watershed | collected 2017-08-17 | reverse complement strand
TACAATTGGTTGGTTTTGATGTCGGGAATACTCGCAATCAAATTGCCTGGCTTCACAGCGTATTTGATACTGATGTGTGGTACTTCATTCTTTTGATGAAATTTCAACGCATTAGAAATCAAATTTACACACAGTAGGTGAAATTGATACTTTACGCCATTGATTTGGGGTAAGTTGTCGAGGTTTACGACTGCTTTTTTCTCCAATACGAGCATTGATAAATCTTTTAATACCTCTTGCACGACTTCGGTAAGCGTAAGATTTTCAACTACTTGGTTGTTGGCGTTTACTAGCCTAGAGAACGCCAGCAAATCCCTGATTAAGTTTTGTAGTCGTTCGGCCGAAAGGGCTATTTTTTGCAACGTTGCCTTGCCGTCGTCGGTCAAATTATGGCGTTGACGCAACAAGAGCATATCGCTAAAAGCACGAATTTTACGCAAAGGTTCTTGAATATCGTGCGAAGCTACATAAGCAAACTGCTCTAACTCGGAATTAGAACGCTTGAGTTCTTCAATCGTTTTCTCTAATTCATTCTGAAACGTAATCCTTTTCCGAAGTTCCACAAATACCAAGCCAAAGCTAATCACTAGCAATAAGACCGTAACAATAGCCCACATCAACATTTTAGACCTGATATTTTTTTCGTGTTCGTCCTTTTTTTTAGAATCTTCGCCTAATAGCTGTTCTTGTCTTAATTGAAACAGATTGATATTTTTATGTAAATCTTGCGATTGCTTTACACTCTTGTTAAATACCAAGGTGTCGAGTTTATGATGTAACTGAATGTCAGAGATGTTGCCTTGTGCCAGCATTTCTTTGCGGTCAAATCCATTTTCTATCACCTCAAGTTTTTTGATTAAAGCGGAATCACCTTTCACTAATTGACGGAGGTGTTTTTTGATAAGCACCTCACGCTTTTGCGTACCAGCATTAAAATTAGTTAAGGTGGTTTTCTGTTTCGTGACAAAAAACATGAGCAAAGAATTGTCCATATCGCAGAGCACTTGTGCCAGCGATTGGGTTTTTTCAACGATTTTACGTTTAGTTTCCTCCGATTCGGCATAGTCAATGGCGTTATTGACTTCTTGGTATGCCGAGAAAGAAAGTCCCGCCAGGAGTAATATACTGGCAGAAAAACTTATGACCACATTGCGAAGAGAATTATACATAATATTCAAGTGTGTATATTATTCTACAATATGTAGAAAAAAATCATGGTTACTGTAGGTTTTTTCTGATAAACAAATCTTACATTTCAAAAACGAGGCTTGTGATGCTCTGTAAGGTTTTGTTTTTCAATTACTTAAATATATTTTTTAAAACAAATATTTTTTTGCATTTTACTAAAGAAAATGGCTTTTAATTTGGTATATAAAAGATGTATTTTTACAAATACCTTCAAGTATTAAAATTATCTTTACGTAATTACGTTATAAACAAAGCCCTGAATCTAACAGCTTTATTGTGTGTTTTCGTCATTCAAGTAAAAGTGTTTTTCTGTTTGGGTTGTCGATGTATGGATTTTGGATGAAAAGCTTTTAATGAAAAACCAATATATCCGAAAACAAACTTCTCCAATCTACCAATAGCATAATACTTCTTACACCCCAATATGAGTTTTGGCTCTAATGTACTAACCTTTAGTTTGTTACAGAATCAATACTCATCTTGCATTAGTACCTAACAACCGTTTTACCTTAGTATATCTAACTGCCCGTTTGCTATGATAAACCTAACTCAACAACTAAAACAATCGCTGAGAATTTCGCCTAAACAAATTCAAATGCTCAATTTTTTGCAATTGAATACCCTCGAAATCGAAGCCCGCATCAAAGCCGAACTCGACGAAAATCCTTTTTTAGAAAAAGAGGAATCCGATACGGCTTTGCCTTTGTCAAATCAAAACACTACCCAACAAGCCCTGTACGACTTTATGAGTGCAGGCGAGCTGCTCAACGAAGACGTACCCAATACCAACAACAGCAGCGACGTTGCATGGCAACAGTTGCCCATCAAACAACCCTTATCGTGGTACAACGATGTACTCCAACAACTCGCTTGCCTAAGCCTAACGGCACGCCAACAGCAGATTTGCGAGTTTATTGTATTTTCGTTAGACTGCTCGGGTTTTTGCAGGCAATCGCTTTCAGACCTTACCGACGACGTTTCGTTTGCCCTCAATAAATTTGTGGACGAATCGGAAGTAGCCCACTGCCTTGGCATCGTGCAAAGCCTCGACCCCGTTGGCTTGGGTTCGCCAGATGTACCTACGTTTTTGTTGCTCCAACTTGCCCAATGTACCGATGCCGAAGCACAAGCGGCAAAGCAAGTGATACAACATTTTTTTTATGAATTGGTGCATCATCAATATGGCAAAATCATCAAAGCCAATCGCTGGGAAGAAAGCACTTTTGCCAACATACTGAAAAGAATCCAACAGTTGCGTACTTGCCCATTGTATGGTTGCGAATCGCCCACGGCCGAGCAAGTCATTCAGCCTGATTTTTTATTAGAATATGCAGGCGAAAACATCGAAATAAGCCTCAACAACGGGCATTTGCCAGTCTTACAACTCAACCAAGCCTATTTACAGGCCTTTCGTCATATCGCCGATAAAACTACGCAACAATTTATACAATCCAAAATTTCGTCTGGAAATTGGCTCATTGATGCCATACAACAGCGCGAGCAAACCATGCTGCAAGTGATGAAAGCCCTTGTGCTCGTGCAACAAGATTTCTTCCAAACAGGCGATTGGAGCTTGCTCAAGCCTCTCGTGTTGCGTGAGATTGCCGCCCGTGTTGGCATGGACATCTCGACGGTATCGAGGGTGACAAGTGGCAAATATGCCCAAACGCCTTTTGGCCTTTTGCATCTGAAAGATTTGTTTAGCGAAGGAATTAAAACAATTGCCGGACAAGAAGTATCGAATAAAGCCATTCAACAATTAATTTTGGGTTTGATAGAGAACGAAGACAAACAAATGCCATTCAACGATACCCAATTGGTAGAAAAAGTAAAAGAAAATGGCTTTGTAATAGCAAGAAGAACCGTAACGAAGTACAGAGAATTGTTGGGCTTTCCGACAGCCACAGAACGAAGGCTTTGGACAGAAAACTGAACAACCCAACATCACTTACTTGTTGAAAAAATTAAGAACCAATGACTTCAAAAATATTGATCATAGACGACGATGCAGATATAGTTTTTCTCCTCAAACGATTTCTTACGAAAAATGGCTATAACGTAGCCATTGCCCAGAATGGTCAGCAAGGCATAGGGCTACTCGAAACTTTTGCCCCCGACCTCGTTATGACCGATTTTAGGCTAGGCGATATGACAGGAGAAGTCATTTTGCAAAAAATCAAACATTCACATCCTTATGTACCCGTACTGATTATTACGGGCTATTCGGATATTAAAACGGCAGTCAATGTCATGAAACTAGGAGCAGTAGATTATATTACAAAACCCCTTTTTCCTGATGAAATCCTTTTGACCATTCAGCAAACCTTGGCCAATCGGACAAGCCAGCCCGACCTTACCGCACAAGCCAATAACCCAAACAATACGCCCTTATCTGCCAAGGTGTTTGATGGACAAGAGCATATTTTGGGCAAAGGCGAAGAATCGTTGTTGCTTTTTAAGCAAATCGACTTGGTAGCACCTACCAACTACAGTGTGATTATTTATGGTGAAAGTGGCTCTGGAAAAGAATCTATTGCCCAAGAAATTCACCTGAAAAGCAAACGACATACAGGGCCTTTTGTAGCGATGGACTGCGGGGCTATTTCAAAAGAATTGGCGGCAAGCGAGTTGTTTGGACATGAAAAAGGCTCATTTACAGGTGCTATCAACCAAAAAATTGGGCATTTTGAAATGGCCAACGGCGGTACGCTCTTTCTCGATGAAGTAGCCAATTTGCCCTACGATACCCAAGTAGCCCTGTTGCGTGTGGTACAAGAACGAAAACTACGCCGCATAGGGGGCAACAAAGAAATCACGGTAGATGTACGCATCATTGTAGCATCGAACGAACGCCTCCTCGAATCGTGTAAAAAAGGGAAGTTCAGAGAAGATTTGTACCATCGCTTCAACGAATTTAGCATTGATGTACCAGCTTTACGCAACCGCAAGGCCGATATTATGAACTTTGCTTTTTTCTTTTTAGAAAAAACCAACGACGAACTAGGCAAGGATGTGCAGGGCTTTTCGCCAGAAGTAGAAGAGGTATTCCTGAATTATCAGTGGCCAGGCAACCTGCGTGAGATGCGTAATGTCATCAAGCGAGCTACTTTACTCGCCGAAGGCGAACGCATTGAGGTACGAGTATTGCCTTTTGAAATGCTCAATCACAAAAGATTATTGGGTTTTGAAACCTCACCTACCGCCGAAGTACCCAACGACACGAGTCTGAAAAGCGTTGCTTCGGAGGCTGAATATGAAAAAATCATGGAAGTATTACGGCAAGTAAATTTTAATAAAACCAAGGCAGCAAAACTGCTAGGCATCGACCGAAAAACGCTTTACAACAAAATGAACAATTATAACATTTCATAAAATTACAGATGCTTGATTTCAGACATTGGGCAACAATGCTCAGAAGCTTATAACCAAAATTAAACATCTTACACTTGATTTTTCTTTCCCATATTTATATTCTTATTATAAAACGTATGCCACTGTATCAACGAGATAATATTCCTTTAGAACGGTTTATTCAGTTGGTTCCCGACCTTGTGTATATCCAAGAATTTCCTTCCCAAAGAATCATTTTCATCAATAGGAAATTTACTCATATTCTTGGCTACGACAAGCAGGATTTGATTGAAAACGACTTTCGTCTTGATTTTGCCATTTTGAAATCTGATATGATTTTTTCGGAAGAAAAAATGCAAGAGCTTTTGCGTATGGCCGAAACGGGACAAACCCTAGAATTTAATGTACAAGTAAAACACCAAAAAGGACATACGGTGTTGCTTCGACACAGAAGTTTAGTGTTGAAAAGCAACAACCCCGAAGCCCTATTTGAGATGCTTTGCATTGCCGAAGACATTACCGCTTTACAGCAAACAAACGAGCTTATCCATCAGCAACGCAACCAACTGTATGAAGCCGAAAAGATTTTTAAATTTGGCAGTTGGGAATGGGTCATGGGCGACGACTTCGTCACGTGGTCGGATGGGCTTTTGGCTGTATTTGGGTACGACAAAGGAGCTTTACCAACCAATCGCCTGAGTTACGGGTTTTACCAACAGCACATTCCAGCATACGACCTCAACAAAGCCATTCACTATTCGCTAGAAGCCGTTACACAAAAGAAAAGCTATTATACGTTCGAGCACGCCATTGTAGATGCCAAAGGCATAAAAAAGCAGTTGGCCGTAAGAGGCAAATGCTTTTTAGACGACGCAGGCAATGTGGTAAAAGTAATTGGTACATCGGCAGATATTACGCAGCTAAAACAATACGAAATAGAACTCGAACAAAAAATAGAAGAGCTATCGAAATCCAATAAAAACTTAGAGCAGTTTGCTTATATTGCCTCGCACGATTTGCAAGAACCCCTGCGTAAAATCACCGCTTTTAGCGAACGCCTAGCCGAGCAATTCAAAGATAACATAGGAGAAGAAGGCAAATTTTATGTGGAGCGGGTAAAAGATGCCTCGCATCGAATGCGTAAATTGATAGATACCATTTTGGCGTACTCTCGTGTTACACGCTCGATAGAAACGTTTGAGCCGGTCAATTTGCAGCCTTTGCTAGGCGATGTATTAGAAGATTTAGAAATCAAAATCCAACAAAGCCAAGCCGCTATTCATCTCGATGCACTGCCAACCATTGTAGGAATGCCCGTGCAATTGCACCAACTTTTCCAAAATTTATTATCGAATGCCTTGAAATTCAGGAAAGAAGGTGTTCGACCGTGTATTCGTATTACTGCTATGCCAGTAGCCATTGAAGAGTTACTCAACCTGAAATTACCATTAGACAAACCTTTTTGGAAAATCACCATTGCAGACAACGGCATTGGATTTGAGGCCGAATACCAAGAAAAAATCTTTGTGATGTTTCAGCGTTTGCATGGGCAATCGGTTTTTGAAGGCAGTGGTTTAGGATTAGCCATTTGTCAGAAAATTGTAGAAAATCATCAAGGCCTTATTGTAGCCCAAGGACAGCCCAACGAAGGGGCTAGTTTTATGGTGTATTTGCCCGCCATGCAATAAATAAAAAGCATTACTTTCAACGAAATTTATCGTTGAAAGTAATGCTGAACAGTTGATTATCAAAGAACAAAACTTTGTCCTCGTTCTGGAATTTCTACTTGATGATAGCCTTTTTCAGCCAATAAATCTTTGAACGTATTCATACTTTCCTCCTCTCCGTGAATCAAGAATATTTTTTTGACTTGTTGCGGATTCTGTTTTTTGACAAAATTTACCAAATCATGCTGGTCGCCATGCCCACTGAATACATCTATTTTCTTTACACTTGCCAGCACAGGCAATTCGGTATCTTTGATACGCAAAGTTTTTTGTCCGTTCATCAACTTCCAGCCAAGCGTACCTTCTGAGGCATAGCCTACCATCAGGATAGTACAATAAACATTATTGATATTGGCGGCAATATGCTGTTCGACACGTCCACCCGATACCATGCCCGAAGCCGAAATAATGATACAAGGTTCTGTATAATTAGAAATAGCTCTACTTGCTTTTTCGGTTTGGATATACTGTAGATTCTCGAAGTCGAAAAGAGCTTCGTTATCTTCGTAAAACTCTTTCGCCTCTTGGTTGAGTTGCTTGATATTTTTCTGATATACCTTGGTAGAAGCATAAGCCAAGGGGCTATCGCTAAACACCTTGATAGGCTTGAAACCTCTTTCAGAGTACAATTTATTGAGCGTATAAAGCAAAGCTTGGGTGCGTCCTACCGAAAAAGCAGGGATAATCAAGCGGCCAGGCATATCAATACAAGTAGCTTTGATAACCTTGGCGAGGGCATCTTCGGGACTTTCGTGGTCTTCGTGCAAGCGAGAACCGTAGGTAGTTTCGCAAAGGAGGTAATCGACTGGTGGAATTTCGCTGGCAGGGTCGATATGCAAAGGGTATTTGTTACGGCCAATATCGCCCGAAAAACAAATACGTTTGCGTTTGCCTTGTTCTTCTACTTCTAGCACGATATGAGCTGCCCCCAGTAAATGTCCTGCTGGAATAAATGTAACCCAAACGCCATCTTTCACTTTAAACTTGCGATTAAACTGAATGGTTACAAAATTACCCATCGAATCTTCTACATCTTTTTGCAAATATAAATCGCCTTTGATAAGCAAGCGATCCATTTTTTTCTTCTTTTTCTTGCTATCTCCTTCGGCTTGTTTGAGCTTTTTTTGATTCAGGTTAGCGGCATCATAAAGCAAAATTTCAGTGAGTTCGGCGGTAGGTTGCGTACATAAAACTTGACCCTCGTATCCTTCTCGATACAGCATAGGAATATTTCCTGAGTGGTCTATGTGTGCGTGCGTAAGCAAAACGAGGTTAATCTGCGAGGCCTCAAATGGGAAAAATGCTTGATAGCCTGTTACAGGTTGCGAAAAATCTATTTCTCGCTCCATATCAGTGCCACAATCTATGAGTATTTTAAAGTCATCTTCCAGTTCGAGCAGATACATACTTCCCGTCACTTGCCTTGCTGCGCCCCAAAACGTTAATTTCATTGTATAATATTTCTACGTATTAAAATTTGTCAAAGTAAATGTGTTGATTTTTAACAGAATAGCCAAAAACATTCTTGGAAAAGTCAAAAAAGCTTGTCTAAAAAATCAACAATTAAGTTATTTCACATTGGTGCTATTTGACAAAGATACCTAAAAAGCCCCCATTATTAGTGGGTTTTTATAAATTTTCTATGGGTTTTGTTGTCTGTAAATCAATTTTATTTGTGTACAAATATTGTTATGCTTCTCATCTTATGAACAATTTTCATCCATCGCTATCCTCAAATTTCTTCTACAACAGGATACAAACGTGACTGTTTTTGCACACCTTCGTATAGAAATCACGTACAAACGCTTTATTGTCTATTTTTTTAATCGACTAAAATACAGGTTTTGTCTATACAAAATTAGCTTATGCCGTTTTTTATGTGCAATAGCTCTTTTCGTACCGTTTGATTACTAAACATTTGATGCCCTAAACCTATCTAAGGGTAAGATTACCATACATACTATTCAAAAACTAAGGATGAAAAAACTCTTCTATTTAATGATGATGTTGTGCATTAGCCTGAGTGGTTTTGCACAAAATAGCCGCCTTACTGGAAAGACCGTCGATGCCAAAGGAGAGCCGTTGATTGGAGCCAATGTAATATTGACCAATACAAAAGATGCTAAAAGTAAATTTGCTGGTCCAACCGACGTGAATGGTCGCTTTATGATTGCACAAATTCCGCCTGCCACTTACGCCATCAAAATTACGATGGTTGGCTTTAAAGAATTGAATCAAACGCTCGAAATAAACAAACCTTTGCACAACTTAGGGCAAATTACGATGAGCGAAAATACCAACGAACTGTCGGAAGTGGTAGTCAAAGCCAAAGTAGCTACGATGCTTCAAAAAGGCGATACGCTACAATACAATGCCAATGCTTTCAAGACGAACCCCGATGCCAATGCCGACGAACTGGTCAAAAAGTTGCCCGGCGTTACGGTAGAAAATGGGCAATTGAAAGCCCAAGGTGAAAATGTTACGCAAGTACTTGTTGATGGAAAACCCTTTTTTGGCGATGACCCTAATATTGCTTTGAAAAACTTGCCTGTAGAATTGATTGACAAAATAGAAATCATGGACAGGTTAAGCGACCAGTCGCAATTGACGGGCTTTAACGATGGCCAAACAAGCAAGACAATCAATATCGTGACCAATCCTAATCGTCGCAACGGTACATTTGGGCGTGTATATGGCGGTGCAGGTACAAACGACACCTATACAGCAGGAGGAACAATTAATATTTTTAAAGGCGAAAATCGTATGTCTATTTTGGGCATGACCAACAATATCAATCAGCAAAACTTTTCGAGCCAAGATTTACTTGGTGTGAGCAGTAGTAGCGGTGGTGGCGGCGGCAACCGTGGCGGTGGTCGAGGAGGCAACGGCGGTGGCGGTTTCGGAGGTTCGCAGGATAACTTTTTGGTAGGACAACAAACAGGCTTGAATAAAACCAATTCGTTTGGTATCAATTTTTCTGATAATTGGTCAAAAAAAGTGGCATTTCGAGGAAGTTATTTCTTTAATAATTCTAATAACCAAAATGCCCAATCGACTTACCGAACGTATTTTGTCAACCAAACGGCCAATCAATACTATGCACAACAATCGAATAGTAGTAGCCAAAACTATAACCATCGCTTCAATTTTAGAATCGAATACACCATCGACCCCAAAAATACCATTATTTTTACCCCTCGCCTGAGTATGCAAACCAATAACAGCGGTACAACAACCGAGGGATTAACGACTTTGGCCAATGACCAAAAACTCAACCAATCGAACAATGTTTCGTCGGCAGAGCGTTCGGGGTTTACTTTCAATAACAATGTTTTGTATCGCCATGCTTTCGAGAAAAGAGGCAGAAGTATCTCGCTGAACATCGGTACAGACTTCAGCGATAGAACGGGCTTGAGCTATTTGAACTCTAATAACCAATATTTTTCGAGTAATACCAGTGCAATAGTCAAACAAAAAACCAATACCGATACCAAAAGCTACAGCTTGTCGAGCAACTTGGTTTATACCGAACCCCTCGGCAATGGCTTGTTGCAATTGAGCTATAACGCCACCTACAACCACAATACCAGCAATAAAGAAACTCGAAAAATGGACATTTCGTCGAACGAATATGTGACATTAGATAGCTTGCTGTCGAACAAATTTGATAACGACTACCTTACCCATCGGGCAGGCGTTGGCTATAACCTTCGTAGCAAAAAAGGAAACCTCAATTTGGGGGCAAATTACCAAGCCGCCGTGTTAGATGGCGAGCAGTTGTTTCCAAGAAACAACGTGGTGAAAACTACGTTTAGCAATATTTTACCCTATTTGCAATGGAACTATCGCTTTTCAACCGAAAGCCGCATGATTGTCAATTACCGCACCAGTACCAATGCCCCTTCTATTACGCAGTTGCAAAATGTATTCGACAATAGCAATCCTTTGTTTTTGACGAGCGGAAACCCGAATTTGAAACAAGAATACAGCCATAACTTAAATGTGCGTTATACCCTCACCAAACCTTTGGATGCCATTTCGTTTATGGCATTTGGTAACGTAGGCTATACCCTCGACAACATTGCCAATGCCGTAACCATTGCCCAAACCGACATGACCCTCGACAATGGTATCGTGTTGAAAAAAGGAGCACAATGGACAAGACCCGTCAACCTTGATAATACCCTAAGTGTACGTGCGTTGGCAATTTATGGAATGCCTTTGTCGTTTATCAAAACCAATATGAATATCAATACAGGCTTTAATTATAACCGCACACCTGGCCGCATCAACGACCAAATGAATTATAGCAACCAATATAATTTCAACCAAGGCGTTACGTTGGGCAGTAATATCAGTACCAAAATTGATTTTAGCCTCAATTATACACTCAACTACAACCAAGTAGAAAACTCTTTACAACCACAACTCAACACCAAATATTTTGTGCATAGTGGTACTGGGCGTGTCAATTTGATTATTGGTAAAGGCTTTGTGTTTCAGTCTGATTTTGGCTATTACCGTTATGCTGGTTTGTCAGATTCTTTCAACCAACAATACGCTTTGTGGAATATTTCGGCAGGAAAAAAAGTATTTAGCAAACAGCAAGGCGAAATCAAGTTGACGATTTTCGATGTACTCAAACAAAACAACAGCATTGCCAGAAACGTAACCGACACTTACATTGAAGATACCCGTGCAAATGTATTGACGCAGTATTTTATGTTGGTATTTACTTATAATATCCGCAATTTTAAGGCCTCATAAGAAACCTCAGAAATATAGGTTTTGTAAATGTTCATCTACCAAACGGCGACCGCAAAAGTTGCCGTTTGGTTTTTCTTATAAATTAATCCCAAAAAACATTCGTTCGCTTAAAGACCTATATTTACCACAATGCGTAGTGATTTTTTCAAGAAATACATCGTATGCGTTCTTCCTGTAATGCACTTGTTTTATTTCTTTCAAAATAGTTTTCCTGATAATTCTTCTCCATTCTGCTAAGAAAATTTACCATTCTCAAAAAAAAATAGCCATTCTTCCTAAGTATTGCTAATTTGGGTAAAAGTGAAATATCTTTGAACAATTAACCAAAACCAATATTCCCAACCTTTAGATTACGATGACACCCCTCCGACAGCATTCGTTTATTCGTCAAATAAAAGACATAACCGTTAGTAGTACCCTAGCGTTCTTAGTATTAGGAAATACAGCTTTATTGCAAAGCTGTGGTAGCTCAGAGCAAGACAATGAAGATTACGAAGAAGTAGAAGTATATAACAAAGGTGTACGCACGTACATTTCGGAGGTATCACGAGGTGACTTCAAAATAACGAAAGAAGAGAGTGTTCCTGCCAACAATGCTGTGGCAATTGTTACGTACCTAGATGGGAAGAAAGATACCCTCTCGCCAAGAGCAGTAAAGGCCCTCATCGACAACGAAATTACAACGCATCGTAGTTCGATTGGGCAAAGCAATAATCTCTCAAATGCCCTACTTTTTGGCGGCATGGGCTATCTGCTCGCCAAAACGCTGAGTCCTAGCTATGCAAGTTTTCGCCCAGATATGGCGAATAATTTTACGAATTATCAAGATACCGATACCAATAACCCTCACAGAAACAGGCATCATAGCAGTGGCATATTAAGTCGCTACTTTGTGTCGAAAAAAACCTATGAACAATCAAGAGGAATCCATGAGCATATCAATAGCTCCAGAACCGTAAGCACTCGCCCGACAGGTGGAAAAAGCGGCTTTTTCCGTAGCTCTAGTCATGGGGGATTTCATGGGTAGTAAGCATGAGGGCTGAATTATGCGTGTAGGTTTTTGAATATAAATTCTTGAAAATCAAAACACTCACGCATTGTTTTTACATTATTATTAAGTAGCATAAACGATTGAAATGAAATTTAGCAAACTACATATTTCGCCTACACAAACGTTACAAAAAGTTGGTTGGGACTGGATGCTTGGAGAAAGCACCCTGCCTTATGTAACAGATGAAATGGTATTGGTGTCCACCACAGAAGCGGAAGCCTATTTTCAGGCGGTAAACCAATTATACGAAATGTACATTGAGGCAGCTCAATACATATTAGACCACCAACTTTGGGATGAACTGGGCATTCCTTCAAACCTTATTCCTTTGATTGAGTATTCTTGGCGAAACGAAAACCATTGGCATATTTACGGACGATTTGATTTGAGCGGAGGATTGGACGGCCGCCCCATCAAATTGATTGAGTTTAACGCCGATACCGCAACGTGCATTCCTGAAACAGCCCTTGTACAATGGGCTTCGTTAAAAGCAAATGGATTAAATGAAGCCGCACAGTTTAATACTTTATACGAATCTTTAGTCAATCAATTTCAGGAACTCAAACAACAAAACCCTCATCTCACCCCAACCTTGCTTATTTCGACGATGGAGGGTTTTCCAGAAGACGATACCAACGCACAAGTACTAGGAGAAGCTGCTTTGGAGGCTGGTTTTGACGTAGCGTTTGAGTACATTGAAAACGTAGAATTTTCGGCAACAGAAGGTATATTTAAGCAACATGAAACCGATGGTCGTTTTACGAGGTATGATTTTTGGTTTAAATTAGTGCCTTGGGAATACATTGCTTGGGATGAACCAGCCCTAGCCGACATCCTAACGCAATTGGTTTGTGCCAACAAAGTGGTGGTGATAAATCCAGCTTACACACTTCTGTTCCAGTCGAAAGGTATGCTGAAAGTGCTATGGGATTTATATCCGAATCATCCCTTGCTTTTAGCTACGAGTAGCGAAAGATTGAAAGATGGCGTATATGTGCAGAAGGTTTTATTCGGACGAGAAGGAGCAAATGTAAGTATTGTATCGACCAATGGGCAAACCCTTGAGCAAAAAACGGGTGAATATTTTGAGCAAGCTTCTATTTATCAGGCATATACCGAATTTATAAAAGATACGGCTGGCTTTTCCTACCAAGCGGGTGTTTTTATCGCTGGCGAAGCTTGTGGTTTAGGCTTTAGAAAAGGAGGAAAAATCATTGATAACACCGCTCAGTTTTGTGGGCACATCATTGAGTAATGTACCTACAAAACTGTCTGCCCAAGTTGTTATGTAAACGATGATTACGATATAAAAACGTCAAAAAGCCTGTCCAGCAAAATCTTGCGTAAGCCGAATGTAGGGCCCTTGTGGCGTAGTGTATGGATAAAGACTGATTTGCCCAGCACAACCCATATACAACATGGCAGTGCTAAGGATATTTTGCCGATGTCCTTTCGAGTGCATCCATAAATCAAGGGCTTTTTGGGCAAGCGTTTGGTAGCTCAACATGGGCATCGGCCGCTGCGTTTTGCAGTCTATATAAAAATAACTACCATCGGCATGGGTATCAAAACAATAGCTGTTGTCTTTGCCTGTTTGTAAAATACCCATTTCGGCAATATTTTCGGCAATAGTACGAAACTGTCCATCAAAGTGCTTGATTCTTTTATCAAAACTTTCCATACCAGGTATAGGCGAGCCATGTGAATAAAAGTGTTGATAAATCATGGCTTCGCTATGAAAGCGAGCGGCTTGGTGTACGCCCAAACGGTACTGTAAGGGAGCTAAACCATATTGCCTGCGATGATGGTTGGTTTGATGGAAAAGTGCGGCATCGAGCAACTCATAGTTGGGATGATATACATCAATGGGCTGTTGTACACTGGGTAAACGCCAAAATGCCTCCTCAGACATTTGATACAAGGTAGAATCGAACATGGGTAGCGACATAAAAAAGGCTGCAATGAAAGAAAACATAGCCATTCGTTTGGATTACAGTGATAATTGCTACCTTATAACGCAAAACCCTATTCTTTTATATGAATAGGGTCAAGCTTTTCTCCTAAAACATACGGCTTTAGTTACGTAATGTATAACTCAAACTGGTGGAAAAAAAGAATTTCCAAGTTGTACTGATGTCTTCTCCTGTGTAAAGTTTGATAGGTTTTACAAGATGTGGGGTAAAATTGAGCCTGATATTGTATTTCGTAGCACTTACGCTCAACGCTACATCTGTCGCCATGATGCCAAAGTACGATTGTGTTCCTGTTTGGGCTTGTTGTTTTTTGCCAAGTTTAGTCACTACTTGATTGAAAGGGTTTTTCTTTGTAGTAGTCGAAGTACCTGTATCGGTACTGTACAGATTAGCACCTGTCCAATATTGAGCGTATGTAATGTCTTGGTTGCCAAAAACGGCAGTTACTTTGGGAACAAGGCTTATCCTATCGAAAAAGCCAACGTTTATAAAAGACTGATAATAAGAAAAACCTGTACGAAGGCGTTTGGCTGTTTCATTACCAAAAAGTAAGGTGTAATCAACCATTGGCACCAGCTTATCAAACGTATAGCTCAACGATGCCGAAACCCAATTGGGCACTTGGTTGGCATAGTTGGGGTCGGGATTTGTCTCTATCATTCTACCAGCATCTAGCGAAACAGACCAATTATTCAGGTCTTTCATATACCCTAGAGATACCGCAGACATTTGCCATACAGGCGAACTTTTGCCATACAAAAAACTACTAAAATCGGCATACAAGCCTGATTTATGATAATAAGAAAAACTACAAGTACTATTCCACTGCTTGACTCCCAAATCTCTTCCTGCAAAAAAAGTACGATTTTGGTAATTGAAATTGATAATCAAATCAGAACTTGCCTGATTAACCACTAGGCTGTCGATGAGTTGGTTCATTTCATCGTCAGTCATTGTTTGGCGATTGGTTTGTTGAGCCAATCCAATGAGGCTCAAGCTACTCCAAGCCAGTATAGTAAGCAAAGCGGAGAATAGTGGTTTCATAACGTGAGGGAAAAGAAAAAGATTGCCTAAAAATACTTTTCATGAGCAAAAGCCTTGAATAGTACATTTAGGCAATCGTTTAGTTTGATGTATTAGCCGCCTTTTTTACCACGACTCGCCTTCCATTCAGCTTTTGCTGCCTTTTTCTCATCAGGAGTCATGCTTTTCCATTCTTGTTTGAGTTCTTTCATTTTACCTTTTGCAGCAGCTTTTTCTTCAGGGCTAAGATTCGCCCATTGTGCTTTTTTCTCGGCAAGTTTGGCTTCAAATTTTGCTTTTTCTTCCGGAGTCATGTTGGCTAATTTAGCTTCCAACTTTTCTTTTTTCTTTTCTCCGTGTCCATGGTGTTCTTTTTTCTCTGTAGTCGGTGTGTCAGTGGTTTGGGCTTGGGCAGTAAGTGCTAATCCTGCAAATACAGCCGCAGTGAGCATGGCTTTTTTCATGGTTGATATGGAAAGTTTAATGGATAAAATATGCTGAAACTAGATAAAGGTACTTATCACTTTCTTTTATCTCAACATACAATCACTTAGATATAGCTATACATATAAAGGTTTAATCAATAAAAAATAAAATTTTATCGACAAAAAACCACATTTCATCTCAAACCCATTTCCCTCGAAAATTGAATCATCCATACTACGAGCATTTCATCAAACTGACCCCGATTTTTAGTTCAGATGAGAAAACTCTTTAGCCAATTGATTAAACTCTTCGTCACTCACCTTTCTCCCCGACGTAATGACAGTACGGTAGCGAAGCGTAAGCGACTGGCTCGGTGCTAACTTATAATTGAGCGTTTCTTTTCCTTTGCTAAACACTTTTGCCCCAAGCGGATTGGCCGCAAACAAACCATAGCCTCGTGCGTGCCAATAGGTAGGATAACTCACATTTTGTGGGTGGTCGATGATACAAATAGAAATAGCCTCATCGTTGATTTTACCCGATAGATTCACCCAAGGGCCACGGGTACTCCACACGGCTTCACCATCAATGCCGTTGCTACCGTGGTATTGGCCCGTAATGCCTGTGTTGTCGAGTTTATCAACCTTGGTTTCGATGCCGTTGGCATCGACAAATACATCGGGCTTATCAGAAGGGTGTTCTAATTCTCTGGCTACTCGAATAGCAAACAAGCCGTCTTTTACATCGGCAAAAGTCACTTCGGTATCGAGGGCGGTTAATTTTGTAATTCTATCAATAATGCGTTGGTCGCCTTTGGCATAAAACAAATAGGTTGTTTCTTCTTGCAAAAGTGTTTTGCCTTTGCCGTCGGTATCAATCCAATCGGCGGTTACTTGCAATTCGGCTTTGCCATGTCCTCCTACAACTTTTTCAATGCCTGTATGCCGAATAGTGCCATATTTGCTGCGGTCTTGAATTGCAGTAGAATTGTTCCAAAAATCGAAGCCATTGACCGACTCATAATTGAGCCACATACCTACGTGATGCGGATGGTCAACTCTTTCGCCTGCTTTTTTCATAAAAGGATACCCTCGTGTAATCACTGTTCCACGGGAAGTACGTATCGGAAATAAAACAGGTTTTTTGAGGATAGAATCGCTCGGAAAAAAGTACGCCGTAAAGGGTTGTCCATCAACCAACACCTCTACTTTTCGTTCGTTTTTCTTTACAACTAATTGGATTTTGTCCATCTTGTTTTGGGCCAATGTATCTGTGCTTGGCACAAGTGTACCAGCAAGCAGCAGCCCTGCCATTAAATAGATTTTTTTCATAACCATACTATTACAGATAGAGCGAATTTTGTACTAAAATGTTTTAACTTCTCAGACCTTGCTCAAGGGTTTTTCATAAAAGTAGCACATTTCTAAAAATTACTCAAAAAAAAATAATTTTGATACAGTTTATGAGAAAGAAAAAAATCAAATCGTTGTACGCATCATGACTGCCTATTAATGGAGGAAAAACATAAAATAGAAAGGTTTTTTACAATTTGAAGTAAATAGGCGAGTGTAGGTATTTGCACAATGGTCTGTGCCAAAAGATAATGTAGCAGCAATTATTATAGGTTTTAGACATCTTTTCAAAAGTATTACATTCTAATACTTCGCTTCAATATAATAGCAGAAACAATATGGTAATAGCAGAAACAATATAATTTTATTGAAATATGTATTTCTTATTTCAGTACGTTTAACCAGTTAATGTCTTGATTACAAGTATTTTATGTACAAAAAGGTAACTTACTGCACAGCCACAGGCGTAAGCGTAATGCTTTGTCCTCGTTTTGTAGCAGATTTGGCAACAATGGGCTTAAACTTAGGTTTACTAGCCTTTACAATGGGTTGTTCGGCACGCCGAGGGATGAGCGTACCTGCCAAAATGGGTTCTTCTTTTTCAGGAACGCTTGTTGTCACCAGTTTGGTAGGAATAACCAACGATTTTTCGGGCGTAACCACTGCCTTTTTAGGCGTAATAGGCACTGTGTTAGGCTTTACCGTTTCTTTGAGTATGGTAGTTTTAGGCTTCGGTTTGGGAGTACTTGCTTTGGCAACAACCACAGGCATAGGGGTGTCTTTGGGCGTGTTTGGTGCATTATTTGCCAGTATTTTATCGGCATTGACCAATTTTTCTGCTTTACGAACATACAAAATAGTATCGTGGGTGATACTACTCAAATAAATCTCGGTAGGAATGTTGGCATACATCACCTTGCATCTTGCTACGATGGTTGCGTTACGGGTATATTCTGCCCGCACTACCAAACTTTTCCAAGGGTCGATTTGCCAAGAAGAACTTTCTTTGATAGGCGTTTTTTTCCCGGCAACAATCGTGTAAAAATCCAATTCTGGAAATTTATACAAGCCCCTGAATGTTACTTTGGTTGGTTTGGCGACCTCTTTTTGTTGTGCCTCTGCCAACTGAGGCGAGCCCAAGCACCATAGCACGTAGGCACAATAGGCAAAGAATTTTTTCATCATTGTTCGTATTTTCTATTCAGCACGGGTAAGCATGAAACTATTAGCTATTCTTTGCTAAATTAAACATTTATCTCACTAAAACGAAGTTTTTTCTCATTTTTCCCTACTTCTTATCATTCGTCAAGGTCTTGGGTTTGACCGTTTACTAAATAAAGCTAGAAAAAATAGTATTTCTGAACAACATCCCTAAATTCACGTATAGTTTACCTAAAAACAATTCCTATGAAACTACCTGTTTTGTTAAACCTACAAGGCTATACCCAACACGACCCCTTAGATGCCCCCACGTTTACGAAAGCTTGGGGACTTTTATCGTTGGTGAGTATTGGTTTTCTTGGCTCATTTTTATGGCTTGCTACCAGCCTACAATGGATACACTGGCAAGCAAACAACTCGACGCTCTTTTTACTGGGCATCCTTCTGTATCAAATCATAGCTTCGGCTGTGCTGTTTGTCTTACGCAAATCGAGTAGTATTTTTTTAATGGTGCTCTACAGCGTCCCTCTTTTTTTACTTGAACTTTCGCTCTATCACCAAGGCAAAATTGGCAATCCTGTTCCTTGTACATGGCAGTTGCCCTATCTATCGTTGCCAATGCTTCAGATACTTGGTTCGCTTTTATGCTTGAGCGTAGTAAGTGTACTTATTGCCTTGTTTTTTGCTCGAATATTGGCAAGTATTTTTTTCCCAAGTACTGCCACCAATCCTTCGTCGGCGGCATATCAAGCACTTTTCGAGCAGGATTGGGCATACGAAAGCCTCGAAAAGCCCCAAAGAGATATAGGTTTTTGGCTATTACGCTTGGCAGGCTTTGGCTATCTAGGCTTTTGGGCAGTGATGGCCCTAGGGCAGTTGGGCGTAAGTGCTTGGCCCGAACAACTACAATACATGATTACGATGAGCAATGCCAACGACGCACTGGCCGTTAATACCTTTATCAAAGAATGGCTCATGATTATGCTGGCATTTTTGGGTGCTTACAACCGTCAGTTGCGTTATTATGTGTGTTTGATTTTAGTGGCAGGTCATTTTTTTTCTACAGGTTTTACCTTACTTTTTTACCTAAGCGAGCATCCAAGCATTTCTTACCGTGATTATTTGCTTACTTCTACCTTTGTCGAAGGTTCATTGCTATTGATTTTTGTATTTGTGTTAATCAAATATAAAAAAGACCGACTACTGTGGACTGGGCAAAAAGATTTTCCTATCAATTACTCTATTCCACTTACCTTGCTTCGTTGGACTTACATCGCTTTGACGGTCATTTTTTTTGGTATCGGATTAGGCATTTTAGGCACTCGTTTGTGGGCAAATCCGACCGAAGGATTTGGAATTATTTTTGCAGAGCCCGACCCTATGGTGGGCAATACCATTACGCTATTTATTACCTTGGGAACGATTACTTGCTTGCTTATCAAACGAGAAGACCTTCGCCAGCACCTCAACAACCTCCTCATTTTCCCCTTGGTATTGGGTGCAATCATTGCCTGCGGCTGGATTGTATGCAGCGACGTAAGTATTATCAATCAATATGGCGTATTTAAGCATATCGACTGGTATTTGGGATTGTACGCTTTTTTCAGTCTAGCCGTAGCCGGATGGGTCTATTATGCCAGACAACTCTATTACCGCATTGATTGCAGTTTTAATACCCTCAGTGCGGCCGCCATCACCAATATAACC
>JACCDR010369911.1_pt1 | contig 19731 bp, 22 predicted proteins | sample 7446431 | NCBI WGS metagenome assembly JACCDR01 (sample SAMN15323443, study PRJNA562643) | freshwater metagenome | isolation source: river surface water | place: USA:Blue River Watershed | collected 2017-08-17 | reverse complement strand
GTTGAAGTCCAACGTGACAACACCATCCACTGCCGAAAGCCACTTGGAGAGGCGCCAGAGCTCCACCGTGAACGCACCGTCATCGTCCGACTGACCCACCAAGGATCCTTGAGCCCCCACACGCCCATTGGATACCAAAACTTCGAGGCGGCCAGATTCGTTGCGGAAGCATACGTGGGTGGCGATTTGGTCGGCCTTGCCAGCCCCCTGGGCCACACCCACAAGATTCAAAACAGCATCCAAATCCTTCTTGTTGGTTTCAATCTTCATCTGGTTCCCTTTGTGTATTGCGCCAAGGCATCGGCGCAACGTGAAATCTTGGCTTCCAATTCAGGAACGCGCCGTTGATAGCGAGCCCAAAGTTCTTTGAGAGTCTCCTCAATTTTGTCGGGATCAATGTTCTTCTCCCGACATTCGGACTCCAATTCCGAGAGATTTCGCTGAGCTTGTTCCTTACGCCCACGAAGGCGCTCAAGCTCTTGAGTGAGCTGATTGCGACGTTGAATAAGTTGATTGAGTGTTTGTGTATCCATCTCAGTCCTCTTGGAGTTTTACGTCCTCCAGACCCAATGTAGTTATGCCTGAAAGACCTGCCGCCCACCTACTGATTGGTCTTGGTGAACCCTTTTTGGTCGCTTTACGAGCTTCGCAAACGGATTCGTAATTGCAAATGCGACACGTCTTTGGAACCGGCGTGGGATCGAAATTTCTGGCAACTTGGGCAAGTCGTACCCGAACAGCACGCTCCTCCAACTGCTCCAAATCCCGAGGAGTTACGGGAACCCAATCAAGTCCTGGCTCCCCTGCCTTTTCGTCAAAGGGATAGCGATACCACACAAACCCGATTTGGTCAGGCATGACCTCCTCGACCTTGTGATAACAAAGGGCGTACCAGCGAAGTTGATCAGGTGTAACGTAGCGATCTTTGTATTCGGAGTTCTTTCCATCCAGAATTCTTCGTAGCTTGTCGAGGAAGATGAAATCCGGCTTTCCCCCAATAGGGAGATTTCCAATCTGCGCCTCAAGCCGCCGTTCGCACGCCACTTGCCCGTACAACTTGTGCTGGCGCATCGTGTGGAGATAGCCCAAAACCCCAAAGACACAAATGTCCGCCATCTTCTCCGTGGTCATCTGATCCACAAAATGCTTGCCCAGGTACCAGCGGAGCAAGCCCTTGGTCTGCTCCGTCAAGAAATCCACCAGATTGGGACGGTAGAACCAGCCCTCATTGTAGGCCTTCTCCAAGACCTTTTGAATCACCTTCCCCATCACTGCATGATGCTCAGAACGACGGAGTTGGGGCTTGGGTTTTCCAGGTCCTCCTCCCACATCCATGTCTTCCCAACCGTATGTCCACAAGCACTGTTGTGGGCACGCCTCGTAGGAGGCTATCTCCGACCAAAAAAGTCGACTACTTGCTGACGACATTAGTCTTTGGTCCTTTCCAGGTAAGCCAATGCCCGCTCCTTGACCTGAATCGGAGCATCGGGAAGATTGGCCAGGATTTGCGGAATGCTCGCTTGCGAAGCCGCTGCCAAGTCCGTCTTCAGCGTGTGAACAAATTTGTCGACGATTTGACTTCGCAAGACCTCCGTGGCCCTTTTTCGCACGTCGAAGACATTCGCGGCAGGCTCAACTCGCAACGGAACCTGCTCAACCTCGACCTTTTCCTTGGAACAACGAAAAATAGCTACAGAGGGAACCCGATCGAGATTGTCTTGGGACAAGGAGCCGCGTGAAAAGCTCCCGATGTTCACGACCTGCATGGAGCCCACGGGAGTAATGCCTTGATCCTTGTGCCAGTGTCCGGCCGCAATCAAAGAAGCATTTGGACAGAGCTGAGGCAGATCCCCATATCGGACAATGTCCTCGTTGGCAAACATGTCTCCCCCCTGAGGGGACATCAGGAGATGCACAATGACAATGAGATGATCTTCTGAGCCTTTTTGGATTGCACGAAATCGGTCCAAGTCATACTTGGGACCATGGTAAGGGATGCCCACCACCCTCACGTGGATTCCGTTCTCTCGGATGTGGGCCTCATGCTGATTGAAGCAGGGTCGCATCACGCCAGAACTAAACATGGAACCCAAAGGGCCCTCTTGCAGAAATTCAAACTGACCAAGGCGACAGTCATGATTTCCCACATTGCCGTAAATTGGGCAGGGGTAAGCTCGCTGGACCTCAAAAAGTCGCCGCATCAATCCGTGACTGGTTTTGATGGGAGTCTTGTCATGAAAAAGATCCCCACCATCCAAGACGGCATGACATTGATAGCTCTCAGCCAATTGCCCAATCTGGCGAATCTTTCCCAAAATCGTCTCAGGCCAATCATCGGTTCGGGAGGTTGGAGTGTGATCAGAAAGGTGACCATCGGTTCGCCACAACAACCGAATCTGATTTTCACGTCCTCTCATGCTGAAACCCTCGATCCGCAGGTTGGGCACTCCGAGAAAGTTCCCAAGGCCACATGTACGGCGTGTACAGCTTCCTCATGTTGCACTTGGAGCGTCGCAATTCCCCTCTCGCAGGTTGCCAACTCCTCTCGGCGCTGCGCAAGACGCAGCTTCTCGCGCTCAATTTGAGAAATCCAGGTGGCTTGCTCCTCCAAATCCTTCAGTGGAATGGTTTGGATTTCCCGCTGCAATTTGTCGAGATCCGCCATGTCCTGATATTGGGAAGCAGTTTGCTTGGCCTTACCGAGACGCTGTGCCAATTCGGCCACCGTAAGCACAGCTTGATGGAGTTGCTGGACTCCCGCAACCTCATCACTGGACGGTATTTCGAGCAATTCCAATCCACGTAGATCCTCAATCAGACTCTTGCTTGCCTGCATTCGCTGCAACAAGTTCTCGCGCTCACGGATCTGCTGCATCAAACCAGAGAGCTCAGCATGTTCGCACTCGAGTTCTTGCAAGGTGACCAAATCGTTGTCGAGGGTGTCAAACTGCCCCCTTGTGACGATAAGGGAAGCTTCCATCTCCTCGTGCGCTCGGAGGTCACTTCGGGCTTGTTTACGGTCCACTTCACAAGCCCGAAGCGCACGATTGATGTGGTTGACCTTCTCCACATCGGACAAAGCTTCGGCGAGTATGGGCGCAGGTTGATCCAGGAGAAATTGAACGCCTGAGATTTGGGGAGCAATTTGTGGCCAAATTGCCTGCTCCGCCACCATCAATGCTTCCACCCCTAATGCCCTTACTTCTGCTGGGGGACCATGCCCAACCTTTGAAAATGGCATGGTCCCCACCTTGTAACGATTGATCTTGGGGCCCTTTTCCCACTGAACGACTTGCCCCTCATCAAATTCCACATCCACGACGCAATGCGTGGCACCGTGGCGGACGAAACTGTGGCCGCGAGTATTGGTGAATACCCCTCGGAGGGCACGAAAGAAGGCGCTCTTTCCGGTGTTGTTGGTGCCTGTAATGACAGTCAAGCCATCCACAAGCAAGGTGGCATCCTCGATGCTTTGAAAGTCTCGCACGCGAACGGTGAACGACATGATCCCTCCATGGATTCTACTCAGAAGCGGAGCGATCCTTCATTTTCTGAAGGATGCTGGAGGCTACAGATTTGGGAGCGGAAGTTGCGGCGGTCGTGCTTTCCGAAATAGCGGCCAACACCTCCTGGAAGGATTCGTCATCCTCCAGTTCCTCCTCTTCAATCTCTTCCGTGTCGCCTTTCTTGATTCCGGTATTGGCCAAGTGAGGACGAATCTGCTTTTCAAGCGTGGAGGCCTTCAAAACATCAGCTTTGAGGGCAGCCCAAAGTTTTTGCTCGCCTTGGTAGGCAAGCTCTTCACCCTGTGGGGTCGTCCAACGATACCAGGCACCTTCCCGGCGAATCACCTTGTGTGCCATTCCGATTTGGATCAGGGACATCAAATTGTCGACCCCCTCCCCATACCGGATGAAGAATTTTGCCTCCGCTCCTTGCTGACAAGAAATCTTGCACTTGTCGAGTTTGGCTTGTACCCAATTGCCAAACGGTGATTCTTCCGCCGAATTTGAGACGGCGGAATACATCTTTGTCTTTTCCACCTCACGCTTTTGGAGCCTCATCCGAAGTGCCGAGTAAAACTTCCAAGCATTTCCCCCAGGAATCGTATCCGCCGGTCCATATTGGCTGATGCTTGCCCGAATCTGCGAAATTCCCAAGAGGGTCACATTGTGCTTGCGGCAAACCGGGCGAAGTCGAGGCAAAAACGCCGACCACGCCGCAGCATTGGCACCAACCTGACCACGATCTCCGATCTCCATCAAAGTCTTCTCCACCAACGCCTTGGGTACTGCCGCTGGAATGGAATCGATGATCATGAGTTCCACGTCCGCGTGCGCCAATGCCCACATGATCGAGGCTCCCTCCTCGAAAGTTGAGGGCTGGAAGAGTTGGAACTTATCTGTATCGTGGACCGGAACTCCAATGGCGCGAGCATACTCCGGAATGATCTCATTCTCGAAGTCCAGATATCCCACGCACCCACCCATTTGGATCACGGATTTGGCGAAGTGGAGGCCCAACGTGGTTTTCCCACTTCCTTCGGGACCATAGAGCTGAATGATGCGGCCTTTGGGCCACCCTGGACAAGGATCGATCCCCTTGGCATTTGGGCGGCCACTGATCAAGCGGTCGAGAATCAGAGAAGTCGTGGAAAAATGCGCGAGGGATTCTGTGAACACCTCAGGATCAATGTCCACAATGGAACCCTCATCATCCTTGAGTGATTTGGCGAGAACAGACTTCACCCTCGCCAGTTTGCTGGTGGACGTGGCCTCCTTTTTGGAGGAGGTTCGTTTGCTCATTTTCTTTTTCTCGGGCTTGGATTCGTCAGACATGGATTTTGGGACCAGCGAAAAAATCGCTCGGACTCACGATGCAGGATCCCCCGGATTTCCGTTTCCCCTGCCCGCTTGCCGCGTACGAATTGGTGGATGTGCACAAAGGTTCGCCGTTCAATCGGCGTCAGATCCTTTTCGGGGAGGATCCCATCGGCGAGTTGCCAAAAGCGTGAGGCACTCCTGGCAATGAGGTAAGCGTCCGCCTCATTGTGGTCCCAAATACCTCCGGCAGCGTCTTTTCGGGCTGCCTCGACCATGTCTGGCTTATCCATGGTCCAGGTCTTGGGACGATCAAGAATCTCCCTGGCAAGAGATTTGACTTGGGGAGGAGCAAAGAAGACCACATCCACTCTGGACATTTTGAGTGCTTCCAGACTGAACATGAACAGGGCATACATTCCCTCCGAATAGGAGTCCCCGAAAATGGGGTGCTCGATGCCCACGCGGATGGGAGCCAGGCGCTTCAGAAGCCCCTGAAGTTCGGACCTCAAAAAGAGGTATCGATCGACCTCATCGGGGAATTGGTGACCCTGGGTCCGGAACCGTCCTCTCTCCACACATTTGGATTTGCCTACACCTTCTGAGTTGTGTACGGCCCACCCAAAGTTTCGGAGCGACGGATCCAGACCCAGGGTGTGCACATCAGTCCGCGAGGATGCCCGCCACCAAGGAAGCAACGTCCCCGCTCACCGCGGCGCTCACCTCCGAGGAGGTTCCCGAGGAGCTGCGCTCCAAGCCACGGCGTTGTTTGATCTCAGCCAACGTCAATTCCTTGCCGATGGCAGGACCAATCATGGGGACGAGCTCCCGTGCCTTGGCCAGAAGGACATCCATCTGGGCTGCCGACTTGGCATCCCCCGACTCCTTCTTCTTGAGAAGGGCGTGGAAGACATTGCCGGACGTGATCTCGACCTTCAAGTTCGTCCAGTTCCCTTGGGCCTTGGCCGTCACCTCGAGATCGTGCGACCAAAGCGGCATCCGTGAGTGCTTTCCGCGCACCTCATCAAACACTGTGGGCGGCATGAGCCAAGGCAAAACCACGGGCGCCTTGTTCGTGTCCTTGGGAGGCCATACCACGATGAGGGTCCCAAACTTGGGTTGGATCGCCTTGCTGGAATCCCTGGAGGGATCATCCACGCAATACATGGCGATCAGCTCGTTCTCTTCAGCTTGCCGCTTTGCGGGATCCTGCGAAAACTTGGGAACCACGTACCCAAGGCCCTTGAGGAAGATCCGCTTGCCCACCACGAAGATGGGGCTCTTGTTCTCCATCATGGAGGAGTTGAATTCCGGATCCATGAGATCCGGCCAATGCACAAAGGAAACCCGGTCAGGACCGTAGTCCTTGTGTACCTGGGGGCTGGGCGAGTATGTGCGAATGTTGCCAATCTCTGGCACGTCGTCATTGAGGCTGATGCTTTTCATGGTCATGTGAGCCGTTGCTTTGCTTTCAGTTCGTCAACACTTGGAATGGTGTGAAGAATGGTGTCTAGGGTGGCTTGAAAGTCTGGAAGAGTTTTGGGCTCCTCCTCGCTTTGTTCCGCTTCGAGAAAACCCTCTGGCGAGGGAAGACTCAGGGTAGGGGCGATGTCTCCCAACAGAGCGTCGAGTTCACCCTCCAGCTTTTTAACAGAATCGTTCACCAAGGGCAAGCCTTTTCCGTTGTGGTGAATCAACTCAAATGTCTTGCGTTGGTCACGTAGCGACGATTGTGCATTGTGCAGATCTTGGAGCTTTGTCTTCACCAACCCCAGCATCCGCTCCAAATCCACCTTTTGAATCTCGAGCTCGTGGATCTCCTTCAATTGGGCGGACAGAAGGTGCGCAACCTTGGCAAGTTGACCCGCGTGTGTGCGCTCGGCTCGCACCTGCATGTTTGTCGATAACATGTTGTCCCGCTCAAGCTCGTACAATTTCTGAGTTCTCAGAAGTTGTCGACCCACACGATGCAAATCACCCGTGAGCTGGCTGGTGATGACCCCAATCCTGTCCATGAAATTTCTGATCTGGACATTCTTGCGGTTGAACGTTTGGTAGGTGAAATCCTCTCCAAGAGTCACCACCATTTGCTCGATCTCTTGGTAGAACTGATCAATTCTGGCTTCATCAACCGTCGTTTGTACCGGCATGAGAAGGAGCCTCCGCGGTGCGAGCCAAACCCCTGTGGAGCAACTTGGCGAAGTCCTGCGCCGCCTGGACGATCATACTTTTCCCTGTCGCCTCAGGCAAGGAACCCTCCGCCACCGCTGCCTCAACACACTGGGTGAAGGCACGAAGTTGCAAGTATTGAAAGACAGGACCAATGTCCCTGACCGTCATACCCGAACTCATATCCTCGTCCTCAGACAGCAGATCCACGCCTGCCCCCAAACCATCCGGTTGAAATGAAGCCGAAAGACCACAAAAGATATCACCACTCGGAGTTTTTAGACTTCGAGTAGCGACGATCTTGTGGATTTTCAGTTTCTTCTTCAACTCATCCATCGAATCCTTCACTGTTGCCATCAACACACATACGCTCAACGAACAAAGTGTGTCTCACCTGGCCTTTCGCAGTTTGTATGGCCCGAGCCAGCGCTTGAGGATGCCCAAACAGGTACACTTTTTTCTTGGCTCTCGTGATTGCCGTGTACAGCAGATTCCTTTCAAGCTGGGGCCCAAACCCCCGGACCCACGGCAAGAGGATGTTGTCATATTCCTGCCCCTGGCTTTTGTGGACCGTCATAGCATAAGCCAACCGAAGCAAATGTGCCTTGTTCAGGGGGATCTGCATCACTGAGGTGGATCCATAGAGTTTGACCTCCACGCGGGAATTGTCCTCTTGGCGAGAAGTCATGACCGTGAAAGGATCGAACTTTTTTCCCATCCTGACGATATCCGAAATCTTGCCCACATCCCCATTGTAGACCCCCAGCATGTAATCATTCTTGGTGACCATGACACGGTCCCCTTGACGGAGGACGTGCTTGCCAACACCAAATTCCGTCAGATGTGCTTGCTTTGGATTGAGCAAAGTCCGCAAGCATTCATTAAGGTTGATGACCCCCAATGTCCCTCCATGTCTAGGGGAGAGAACTTGGAATTCGGACCTCCGCTGAAAAAGAGCTTCCACCACCCGAAGAAGGGCTGAAAGAATCTCATCTTCGCTATCCAAAGGAATGAAAACGAAATCCTTGCCCACCTCCTCCATGACAGGAATATCCCCACGAACAATGGCGTGGGCAGCCCGAATGATGCCGCTCTGTTCATGCTGACGGAACACCTCGCGCAAGGAAACAACAGGAAAGAACCCCGACCGAATCATGTCCGAGAGGATCTGCCCAGGACCCACAGAAGGCAACTGCGCCACATCACCAATGAAGACCAACCGACACGTGGACTTGGTGGAGATCAGGATTCGGTAAAGCAGATGAGCATCCACCATGCTGGCTTCATCCACGAACACCACATCGGCCTCGTGGGGATGCTCTGGCGTGTACCTCCACTCTCCTAAAGACTCTGAAGTGGAGTCCATATCCTCGTCGTCCAAAAAAACTCCGCCATATTCCGCAGCGGTGATTTCTTGCATGTGCGCCTTGGACAAGGCTCCAAAGGCACGATGGATGGTTTGTGCAGGAAGGCCCGTCACGTGACTCATCCGCTTGGCAGCAATACCGGTGGGAGCTATGAGGAGTACCTTCGCCCCAAAATCAACCAGCATACGAGAAACGACCTTGAGCAGGGTCGTTTTACCCGTCCCTGGAAGACCCGTCACGACGCAAACTGGTTCCTGCAGGGCCATTACAGCCCCCTGCAGTTGTTCCTCCGACAACGAGATCGAAGTTCCTGTTTCTCCAAGCACCAGTTGACGCCATTCCTCAGGGGTCGTTGGACAAATGCTGGTGGCTTGTGCTCGTTTGACGTTGAGAAGAATTGTTTGGGATGGGGAAGCCTTCTCCAATCGTTCCTTCAACAAAGAGACTGCCACCGTTTCCACGGTATGGAGCCACGGGGAATAGACAGCCACCATCCCTGGCTTGGTTTTCTGGTCCAAAATCATCAAACCAGACCGCTGCCCCACCTCCAGCGCGTTTGAAATTTCCTTCGGAGTTACTTGGGTCTGCATATTGCCCAAGATGGAAGAAACAACTTCCTGCAAAGGCAAATGAACGTGACCCACCATCTGCCCTTGGCGAAGAGCAGACAGAATGACCCCCGTGATCCGCGCCGGGCAGGTCAGCGGAATTGCAAACCGAATGGCAATCTGATCCACCTGTTCCAGAGTCACTCCTGAGATTTCCAGGAGCCGCCACGGATTGCTTGTCAGAAGCTCCGACAAATCATCAAACTTGGCCCACATTTGGCGAACGGTGTACCTGGAAAATCCTGCCGTCTCCAATCGTTCCATGGTCTCAAAAATCCCACACATCCGTTTCCAAGCTTTTTGGATGTGTTCAATCTCCGTTGGTATCAGGGCAGTCCGGCGAATCAAGGCGCGCTCGTCCAAAAGCACTCGGGACAGATCATTACCAAATGTCTTGAACAACTCATCCACAATAGGATCGGGAACTCCAGCGCTTCGCAGCATCCCCGCGCACATTTCCCCCGCCCACAATCCTTGTGGAGCTTGGGGAGCACGATCCATGGCCAGTTGGCGACCATATTTTGGGTGGGTCTCCCAATGGCCATCGAAACCAAACCAGACGCCCTCTCGGATCGTGAGACCAAAGACATTGCCCTTGCAAGTTACCTCCTGGCCTCCATCCAGAAGCATTACGAGCACGTACATGTCTTCGTTTTGGAATTTTACAGACTGTACTCGACCTGAGAAAAACATGAGACTTGCCTATACGACATTGTGAGATGAGCTATCATGCAATACCTCGCGCAACTCCTCGGCAGACTTTCTCCCCAAGGACGCAAACGATTGGCAGCATTGATTCGTCAAGCCATTGACGTGGAAGAAATGCTCCCAGCGTGGACCATCACCATCCAACTCATGGGCAATGATTTGGATCCAGACGACGACGAGGATAGCGTCAAACGAAAGCTCAACGTCGCTGCCAACAAACTGGTCTTCATGACCGGAGCCAAAAACCTGAAATGGAAGACTTCGCCCAAAGCGAGTTTTTCCTTCCGGTTTCCCTCCCCCGAGATGTCCATTGAAATCACACTCGACAATGACGACTACATGCTGCGGATTTCGCAATCCGCAACGACGTCAAGACCCGCAAAGGCATTGAAGACTTTGCGGGGCTTACAAGGAGATCAACTGCGAAGCATTGTTGAGCGGGAGACGGGCGTGCGCTTGGGATCTCGTTAAAACTGGAGATCCAACGCCACGGATCCTGTCACGCCCATTTGGTAGGCGGAAACTCGCCGCTCGAAGAAGTTGGCGAGCCCTTGAACATTCTGCAGTTCCATGAATCCAAAGGGGTTCATGGAACCCCACAGCTTTGGCATTCCAAGCGTCAAAAGCCGCTGATCTGCACAGAACTCCAGGTATTTCTGCATATCCGCGAGGGAAAGTCCTGCCACCCCTTGCGACAACAAATCCTCGGCGAATTGCATTTCGCAGGAAACAGCCTCCCGAAGCATATCCTGGATTTGCGCCTTCAAGGTCCCGTCAAACAAATCAGGTTCTTCCTTGCGGACAGTTTCAATGACCTTGAAGGCAAAATCCATATGGCAAGTTTCCTCCCTGAAGACCCAGCTAGTCCCATCCGCAAGCCCGTGTAAAAGTCCACGAGAACGCAGGAAATAAACGTAGGCAAAGGCACCAAAGAAGAAAAGCCCCTCAATGCAGGCGGCGAAACAGATAAGATTCAAAAGGAATTGCCGACGCTGGTCCTTTGTTTCCAGGCGTTCAAGACCTTGGATGGAGTCCATCCACTTCATGCAAAAGGCGGCCTTGCGTTGGATCGATGGGATGCTCTCCACAGCCGCAAACGCCCGGTGACGTTCTTCTGGGTCCGGGATATAGGTATCCAGGAGAGTGAGGTAGAACTGGACGTGCACAGCCTCCTCGAAAAGCTGCCTGGACAAATACATCCTCGCCTCCGGGGCATTGATGTGCTTGTACAGATTGAGCACGAGGTTGTTGGCCACGATGGAATCCCCCGTGGCAAAAAACGCCACCAGGCGGTGGACCAAGTGTCGCTCAGAGGACTTCATCTTCCGATGGAGATCGGACACATCCCGGGAGAAATCGACTTCCTCCACGGTCCACGTGTTTTTGATTGAATCCAAGTACATGCGATAAAACTCCGGATAGGCCATAGGCCGGAGTGTCAGGCACATGCCAGGATCGAGAAGACGAGATGGACGATCGATCATCGCAGGCTTCCTTCTCTTCACCCTTTGGATGAAGTCACGTACACGCTTCGCACTGACCAGGATTTTCCAAGGAGCACGCCACCACCTCAGCATCCGACACAACGACCTTCTTCAAAGTCTCTGTCTTGGCGATCTTGGTGGCCGCCCTCGAACGCAAGTAGTAAGTCGTTTTGATACCCTTTTGCTTCCAGGCATAAAAGTACATGCTGGAGAGCGGACCAATCTTGGGATTTTCCACAAAAAGATTGAGCGACTGGCTTTGATCAATGAAAATCCCGCGCTCCGAAGCCATGTCAATCAAGGACCGCATCGGGATCTCCCATACAGTCCGATAGACCTGGCGAATCCATTCCGGCAAAGCCAGCTCCTGAACTGATCCCTCTGCATGCTTGATCTGGGTCCGAATCTCCTCGGACCAGATACCAAGTTTTTTCAACTCCGCCACCAAATAGCGGTTGATCTGGATGAAATCACCCGATAACGTCTCGCGCTTGAAAAGATTCGATACTTGTGGTTCGATGCACTCGTAGCACCCCGCGAGCGAAGCAATGGTGGCCGTTGGCGCAATTGCAATCAGCAAAGAATTGCGCAGACCTACCTTTCGGATGCGCTCCCGAAGTGCTTCCCAACGCTCTGGTTCAGAGGGTGCCACGTCCCACAAATCAAATTGCAGGAAACCCATTGCGGTCCTTGTCTCTTGAAAAAGAGGATGAGCCCCCTTTTTCTCGGCTAGATCCGAGGAAGCTGAAAGCGCTTGGTAGTAGATCTCCTCGGAGATTTGCTTGGAGAGTTCCCTGGCGCGGGGAGAATCAAAGGGCAAACGCATCTGGAAGAACACGTCCTGCAGCCCCATGATCCCCAAACCTACCGGACGCCAACGCTGATTGGACAACTTTGCGGATTCGAGTGGATAGTAGTTAAGATCGATGACCTGATCCAATTGGCGAACAGCCAAACGCACTGTCCGTTGCAACTTCTCAAAATCAAACTCCACCCCATCCCCGCGATCAATTGTGTGCTGCGCCAGATTGATGGAACCAAGGTTGCAGACAGCTATCTCCTCCGCTGAAGTAACCTCGATGATCTCCGTGCAGAGATTGGAGAGATGAACCGTACGACCTGCCACTGCCGTTTGATTGCATGTCTGGTTGGACTTGTCCTTGAATGTCATCCACCCATTGCCCGTTTGGGCCAAGGTCCGCATCATCCGGCCGTACAAGTCCTGAGCCTTGACCACCTTGGCCGCAAGCCCTGCCCGCTCCGCGGCAACGTAGGCTTGATCAAACGCATCTCCATACAAATCCGTCAAATGGGGCACAAACTTGGGATCGAACAAGGACCAATCCGCATCCTCAGATACCCGTCGCATGAACAGATCTGGAATCCAATTGGCGAGGTTGAGATTGTGAGCGCGGCGCGCTGCATCCCCCGTGTTGTCCCGCAATTCCAGGAATTCCTCGATATCCGCATGCCAGGGCTCCAGGTAGATGCAGCAAGCTCCCTTGCGCCTTCCCCCTTGATTCACCCCCGCTACGGAAGAATCCTGCGTGTGGAGCCATGGAATGATCCCATTGGAATAACCATTTGTCCCCTGAATCAGTGACCCCTGGGAACGAACGCGATGGTATGCGAGGCCAATGCCTCCCGCATATTTGGAAAGCTTGGCTACTTCCCAATACCGCTGGTAAATCCCATCAATGGAGTCCTCAGGAGAGTCGATCAGGTAACAACTAGAGAGCTGTTCACGCTGGGTTCCGGCATTGAACAACGTGGGAGAGCTGGGGAGATAGTCCAAGCTCGAGAAAAGCCGATACAACTCCAGAGCCCCAAAAACGCTATCAGACAGCGCACAAGCAATCCGCATGAAAAAGTATTGGGGCGTTTCAAGAACAGACCGTTTCGTGGGGTGTCGAAGCAAGTACCGATCATAAAGTGTGCGTAGCCCAAAATACTCAAACCCGTCACATTTGGACGGGTCGATGCTATCGTTGAGCTTGCGAGCATTTGTAGCCACGAAATCAGCAACTCTATCGTTGATGATCCCCTGCTGATGCCCCACCACGATTGATTGGGAGAATGCAAAGATCTCCAATCCCTGAACTTCCTTGGCGATATACTCGCTTTGAAGACGGGCTGCCAGTTTCGCGTATTGTGGTTCCTCCGCGATCAAACTAGCCGCCGTGTGGATGGAGAGCTGATCCAACTCTTTGGTGGTCGCCCCGTTGTAAAGACCGCTGATGGTCTTTGTCGCCACATGGAGGGGATTTACCTCCGGTAGATTTGCGCAACACCGCTGGACTGCTCGGAGGATTTTGTTCAAATCCACGGGTTCCAGGGTGCCATTTCGCTTTCTTACTTGAAGCTCTGTGTCCGAAGTCTTTGCAATGTTCTCATGAACCACAGGTGAAACCACTTGGGGATCTCCAGTCTTGAAGAAAGTCATGGGTCTCTCACGGTTGCCCGGACAACGGACGTACAGGGGACACCATGCCTCGAAAAACGAGTGAATCTCGGCGCAGAAGAACCGAGAAGACGTGAATCCCCATTGTACCTCTCACGAGGCGTGCTGTGCAAGTCCCAACAAAAGTCCTTGCAACTGCAAATGTGGAGATACGGTTCCCCGACGCACGGATCTCTGTACGCTCGAGATGCCTGCAATCAATGTCAGCAGTTCTGGTTCCGCCCAACGCACTGCATGGGGAAAGTGCTGCTTCTTGAGCACAAAGGGGTGTAGCGACAATTTTTCTCCCAACAGTGCGGGATCCCCATGGCAAAGTGTCTTGCAACAAAGCCATATCCTGGCGTGATAAAGGAGAGCTGCGCAGATCCGCAACACCGTGGATGAAGATAATCCATGGGTGCGCTCGATCAGGGCATAGCTGTTGAGGATGTGTTTCGCGTTTTTCTGACCCACGTTGTGGATCAGTTCCTCCATCCCGGTCTCCACAAAGCCAGCAATTGTGTGCCCCAAGAATTTTGGGGTGGCCTCCGTAAGTCCCTGCTCTTGGGTAAGTAGCGCCAATTTCTCCACCTCAAAAGCCAGTACCCCCAAATCGTTGCCCACAAGAGAAACCAGCGCCGCGCCCAAAGCCTCCGACAAAACAAGATTCTGTTTGGTTGCCTCTTCTTGTACGAAGCTAAGGGCAGCCTGCCTCTTCTCCCAAGGTTTGGGTATTGGGAGGACAATCCATTTGGCGGACTTCCCCTTACATTTGAGAAGCGGACTTTTGGCGGGAATCTCGCCGTCCATTTCAATCACCACAGAACTTTCGTGGGACTCGAGGGAATCCACCATACCTTCTGTCGGGACGACATTCCGACACCACAACGCCGGAGGGGTCCCAAACATGGGAGGGACAAGGGCTCCCTCGAGTTCCTGCGCCGAATGTACAATCTGGAAAGTCTCACCTTTGAGAAAGGACAACGCGGAACGCCGGCGGAGAATAGACTCGCCCCCAGAAATCACACAGAGCATACTGGCGTCTACGCCAATAGGCTCAATTACGACTTGGAACGTTGTTCGTAACCTGAGGAGGTTATTGAAATAACCCCTTCATGCGACCCCTTCTTCCTCTGATTTTTGGACTCACCTCCTGCTCAGACAACCCATGGTTTGATCTTCTCACGGCCACGAATGCAGAAAGTTCCGTTGCCACCTCCATCGTGACGGTGGGAACTTCCAGTTCCAGCGATTTGTCCACCGCCGGTGCCACCACCACGGATACAACAACCGCAGAATCCACGTTCTCCGAAACAGGAACGGCCGATATTTCCGTGACCATGGGTGAAACAAGCTCGACAAGCTTGGAAGATTCAAGCTCCGGCAATCCTGTCACATCCTCTTCGGGATCATCCTCTGGAAACCAGGATACTGGTAGCACCACGGAAAGCGATCCTGGGATTTATTACGAGCTCTATCCTTTGTGCCCAAATGCCCAATGGCTGGGTGGACAGGCACTCAACACCTCCTTTGGCTGCAATGCCGGACTACCCCCACCCTCAGCTACCCAAATTCCGGGTGTGGTAATCAACGGGGAGATTTATTCATCAGTTTTGGAGCTCATACCCACGGTGGAAAATGGGGGACGAGTGAAGGGTTCCTTTCCTTTTGTACTGACACCCATGCAAGCGCAAACCGCCGTTTTGGTGTCGGACTTCTACTGTCCTCCCTCCCAAAATCCGGGCCTACCTTGCCATGTGAACGTGAAGATGAGTGTGGAACACCAAGGAATCGAAATGGGGGGCATTCAGAGCCAATTGCAGAACGGCCAACTGCTCTTCCTCCAATTGGAGCTATTCGCCGTCCAGGCTGTTTTGGACGGCAAACCATTCAATGTCGTGCTGAATGTTGATGTGGGCGCAGAAGCCAACCAGAATGATGTTGCTTACTTCATCAACCCGCGCATCATGAGCTTGTGATTCGCACCGCGTTGACGTGGGTAACACACGCAAAGAACGGAGTCTTCTCAACGCGGTGGTAGAAAGATCGAGAGGGACTTCGCAGTACAAGGTCACTGCGACCCTTGTGTCCCTCCAATTCCCCAAAACTCTTCTTGTCCGTGCACTGAAGAAGCCCAGCGAGCTGAAAAATACGGATAAGGCACTCCCGCTCTTGTGGTGTCCAAAATGGACTCCGGACGTTGTACTGTTGGATCCGAATAAACTGCTTGCCCTTTTTGGAGAATCCAACGTCAAAGTCGGCGTTGTAGGTAAGAACATTCCAAAGAATCATCTCTCGCACCTCAGGCTCGAGGTGCATCAGTTTTCGGACAAGTGTGCCCAATGGGTGTACGGACTGTGCATAGGATTTTACACCAATATTGGAACCCGGAAGGCGGATTTGGATATGACCACCCTGAGGGAACTTCTCCAACAACATACTCTGAACCTGTCTGGTGGGCTTTTGATTTACAAACCAACCCCGCCCCAAACCATAGAGAGAGGTTGAGTACAAGCATGCCGTGATGGCACGCTCATTCACTTCAAGCATATGTTCATCCGTTGTCATGGATGACACTCCTGAAGCCATTCCTGGAGAGTTTTTCGCAGCATGGGATTGCACGAGGAAACCACGGATCTCACTCCAGACAACCATACATCTCGTTGCGCGGGATCTATTGTGTCCGAATGCAACTCAAGGACACACGCAATGCACTCGGCCAAACGGGGCAGGGGAGGGATATTCGGCAACATGGCCACGGCCTGATTCTGATCCGCTTCGAGCATCCCCGCCAAAGCGAACGTGGAAAGGCATCCTTCCTCTTGGAGTAGAAGTTCCTTCCAAAAGGAAAAAGGCAAACGCAATGCCAAGTCCACAAGCACAGCCGTAATGACTTGCTTGTTGTGCTGGGGAAATTTGGGCCATTCAGGAAATTTTCTCACGGCATCCATGAGAAAATTCCCGAGTGGCAGTCGCAGATCCTTGGCCAGGAGTAGAAGATCCCAGCCATATTGGGACCCGGCTTGTTCCTTGCCTTCGCAGAACTTCTGGACCAAAGCAAGACAAGCACGTTCGAGCTGTTCCCGGTTTTCAAAGGGAGAAGTTCGGAGAATGAATTCAGTAGGATCCTCGAAGTGGGCGTTATCCGCACTCCGGAGGTGATGATCCAACCATTTAACTTGATCGTGGAAGGAAAGCACCTTTCAAATACGTCAATTGAGGCTCTCATCCTGACTTTGGAGTTCGATCTGGATCTTGCCAAGAACTTCCCATAAGTCGTCGGAGTGGTAGATCTGCCCCGAATCCCGACGCACAATCTTCCACACTGAGGAACCCTTGGGAGGAAGAAAGATGTCCAAAAGGACACCGGAAACCCCCATAACGAAGGCTTCCGCTCCCATTTGGGGAAGAAGTCGAGCCAGCTTTTGGCTTGGAGTCTCCTCCGCCAATTGATTTGAAGCCCATCGAAGGGCATTCGCCAACGCGCGACGAAACCGCAAGATCATGCCGCGATTTTACGCCAAAGCTGCTTGTAGAGCTCCAAAAGATCATCGCTGGAGAGACTTGTCTGGGAAAAGAAGAGCGTCTGCTCTTCCTGACCCCAAGGGCGAATCGTGAGCCCGCCCTTGTACTCCACCGTCCCGTCCCACGCTTCCACCGCAAAAAGCAAAATCTCAATGTCCACGTGGGATCCGTGGGAATTTTCATCGGTCCCCAAGATCGAAAGCTGGAGAGCCCGCCCAGCCAATGGCGCAACCACCCACATCCGCTCCTGCGCGTGGGGGAGGGGTGCCCCCAACTGCAAACTGTCTACGTGGGTGAAGCGGCGCGAAAACTCCAAAAGAGCCTGGCAAAGCAAGCTGAAGCACACCTCCGCCTGCTTCTTTTTGGGGTGGTAATCCCAAGGTTCCCTCTTGAAAAGGCCAGCCTGGTCCCAAGAGCTCCCCTCACGCTCGAACACAATGGGCCCAGACCACAGCTCCTGGAGATCATCCACCAGATGCACCTCCACCAGGAGGTCTTGGATCCTGGTGATCCTCCCCATCACATTAAAGGGAAGATGGGGAGGAGTTTCATTGAAAAAGAGGGGGTCGCCCACACGCATGCGTCTAAATAGACCGGCGACTCAGATTTCAAGGGACCACCACGAGGTGCAAATCTCCCCTTGAAACCTGGGAACCATGACTATGGCCACCTATGACGACTTCGCGCCAACATGATGCTGTTTTCCAAATTCGCACAGGTGCTGACATGTTCGGACCGGGCGAACACGAACGTGACCCGTCCGGGCACCTGCTCCTGCCAGCGGGCTTCATCGCATCCCGCGCGCGTTCCTGCATCGTGTGCAGGACCGGCGGGCTACACGAGCAACAGCCCTGCGGATGCGTGTGGACGCGGCACGCTGACGGTGCCATTTGCGTTGATCGTCGGCAGTGCAGTCACAAGGAGACGCATTGAGGAACGGACCGTCTTGATCACACGAACTCTTCCGTTGTAGGAAGAGCAACGGAGGGCCAGCCTTGGGGATCGAGGTTGGCCCAACGTTCTCCAAGATCAAAAGTGGATGCCCCCAACGTTGGGGGGGTACCTGATGGGACGCCTTGGAATCGAACCAAGTTCTCTCGCTCTTCAGGCGAGCGCTGACATCACCAGACTAGCTCGCGTCCCAAATATTCTTCCGCCAGCAGGAATCTTGTCCTGCTGGCTAAGGAAAACTTTGGGTGTGCGAGATCTTCACAACAACTATCCTACGCCGTCCCTTTGAATCAGTCAAGCGGCAACGTATTCAGGGCATGACTCCACCCATCACCTACTTCCCAGACTTCGTGTCGGATCCTGACAAGGCGTTTCAGACCTTGCGGGATGAATTGGAATGGGAACGCCGAGGGGAGGCCCCTCGGGATGAATACTTTTGCAGCGATGTTGCCGCTTCCTACATTTACGGACGGGGGCGCGGTCGCCGAGAATACTTCCCTCGACCTTACCACCCCATCATCACCAGCATCCGAAGCTCTTTGGAAGAGAAAGCAACCTCAACCTTCGAGGTATGCTTCCTCAATCGCTACAGAAATCAATCTGACCAACTTGGGTGGCATGCGGATGACTCGCCAGAAATGGACGATGCCAGACCCATTGGCATCGTCAGTCTCGGTGTGGAACGAGAGATCTGGTTCATGGAACAGAATCGATCAAAAGGTGGTGAGGTATTCAAGCTGAAACTGGGGCACGGAAGCCTGTGTTTGATGGCTCCGGGCATGCAGGACACCCACTTCCATAGGATTCCCAAGGCCAGCTTCCTGTGTGGTGAACGAATCTCCTTGACCTTCCGAGGATTGGTGTTGGTGTGAATCCGAATTGGGAAATGATTGGAACCCAGCACAGGTTTTTTGAACCTGATTCCCATCAAATGCGCTGGGTGGAGGGAGAACCAGGCAACTACTTTGCGGGGCTCTCCCAAGTCCTCGTTCTGGGCCTCCAAGAGGAGTTGAAATACGTGGGGGTGGCCCGGGTTCCGACGCTCAAAGAGGCCCTTGAAATATCGGAGAGTTTGGCATTCCAACCCGGGATTTCCACCCTCGTGTTCTCCTCCCCCAAGGAGTTTTTGAACTGGAAGGAGAAGGTTATCCCGATCAAGATCATTCCAGAGGAGATTGAGCACAGCCGAACCGTAGCCTCCGTTTGGCTCGGCGAAACTTCACCCCTAGAAGTGGCCACCATCCATTCGCGTGGTGAGTTGAACGGATTCCTTCTTCGATACCATCACCGGATCGAGCAATCCACTTGGGATCAAGTCCTCGCGGCGGCCCAAATCTGGGGACCCATCAGGACCGTGGAGGAGGTCTACAAAAAGCCTCCTCTTGAATCTTGGGGTGGAGATCTATGAGGCGCCATGCTCCCCTCCAACGTGCCAACCTCCTTGCCCTCCAGCATGTGGATACTCGCACGCTCGGAAAGAAGCGTTTCGATACCTGTGGGGCAGCGTGGTTTGCCGTTTGGCGTGGACCCAGAAATGCGATCGGATTTGACCACACCGTGGTCGGAATTGACGCAAATGGTAATCCCTGGGAGATCGAGGTCACCACCCCATTCACCCTCCACGACAACCCCAAAGGGTATCGCCTGGTGCGCCCCGCC
>JACCDR011237196.1_pt1 | contig 19732 bp, 19 predicted proteins | sample 7446431 | NCBI WGS metagenome assembly JACCDR01 (sample SAMN15323443, study PRJNA562643) | freshwater metagenome | isolation source: river surface water | place: USA:Blue River Watershed | collected 2017-08-17 | reverse complement strand
CCCCATGGTAGCAAGAAGCCCATGAAGGACAACATCACCGTTTTGTCCGTCAGGTCTTCGTCGACTGTGAGGATGGTGTTGATGTACAACGACGGATCGGTGCCACCGGCTGAAATCATTTCAGGGGTAATCGCAATGGTGCGCACACCACCCACTGCTTGGAAGTTCAGGATACCGACGTGGTTGTCATTACAGATACGTCCCGTGCGTCCACCCTCGTAGATGTAGTTGGCTTCGGAATCGTAGTCCACTCGATGCAATAACCCGTTCACTTCCACGAGGCAGTTTTCGTAGAACGTTTTGGGATTAACGCCTTCTTTCCACAGACGCAGGTCGTGAGCATCGGAGATCAAGTAATCGTTCCCATAGGCGACCCCTGGAGGCACTGGGGCCATGCTGTAACCGGCTGCTACAGCATCCCGGTAGGTCACGTACTTAGGGTTGATCTTCGGTACAGTGGTCGAAGTCGGTAATGACTCGTTACCTAAGCTTGCTAGCCACTGCTTTAAGGTAGTTCCCGGCATCACCTGGGTAATGCGAGTACGAACTAGGTTGAGGTCCAGAGACAGGGGATCTGCGTAAAGAGGAGAACTCAATACGAGGATCAACCGGGAATAGTCCGTCCACAGTTTGAAGACGTCCATATCACCCAAGTCTACTTGGGCCCAGCGACCCGTACGACCGCGCGTTCTGGCCAGCGTATAAAGGAGTGTGTACATGGGCAAAATCTCTCGGAAGCCGGACCAAAGGCCGGGCAATAGTATGGTGCGTATTCTTTTACAGGCAACTATAACATTCGCAGTTTTCTGAGGAGTCAACGGTATGGCCGCGACCTATACTTACCCATTTGACCCCACCGGTTCCGCGACTACGAACGCCGTTGCAAACGAGCGGCACGTACTGTCACCACCGGCGTGGACAGACTTTTACTTCATCGTTCCGAAGTATGCACCGTACTTCCGGGACTCGCTCCGGGTAATCCATCGTCCTTCCGGCAAGCTGTTGGTCGAAGGGCAAGATTACCACTGCACCCACTACTTCCACGCAGCGTCTCACGGCGTGGCTCGTCGGGTGTATGGTTCGATCACGTTCCTCGACAAGACCCTCACCGGTGTTGCCGAGATCAGTTATCAGACCATCGGTGGCGACTGGATTCTCGATGCGTCGGCCGATCTGACTCGCCTGACCAACACCCAGCTCAACCCACGTATCACCACCTGGGAACAAGTGGTAGACGTGCCGTATCAATTCCCACCGATTGACCACCAGTGGGACCTGGAAGACTTGAAGGGCGTTGAAGCCATCCTCCCGATTCTGGAAGAGATGACCGAAGCGATCCGTGAGTCGGCCGGTAGTGACTTCGCGCTTCACATCAACGACAAGAACAACCCTCACAACGTCACTAAGGCGCAGGTAGGGTTGGACCAAGTTCAGAACTTCCCATTGGCGAACATCACCGAGGCTCAACAAGCCACGTTGAACACTCGCTACATGACGCCTGTTCGCACCAAGAACTTTGTCGACTTCTACGTTGTACCGTTGCTCGACGCGCACAAGAACGACCTCAACAACCCTCACGGTACTACAAAGGCACAGGTCGGCCTGGGTAGTGTACAGAACTACGGCGTGGCCACTCAGGCCGAAGCCGAAGCTGGTGTGGTTGCCAACAAATACATGACCCCGCTGCAAACCAAGCAGGCGATTGAAGCATTGGCAAACGCAGGACTGTCTACCCACATCGCAGACAAGTCGAACCCACACGGTACGACTAAAGCACAAGTGGGTCTCGGTTCTGTAGAGAACTTGCCGCTGGCTACTGTTGCAGAAGCCGAAGCTGCTTCGCGTAACGACCGTTACATGACTCCGCTGACTACTGCGGCAGCCATCAACACCTTGGTAGGCGAGTCCCTGACTCTGCACATCAATGCAACCAACAACCCACACATGGTCAACAAAGCCCAGGTGGGGTTGGGTAACGTCATGAACTACGGCATCGCAACTGATGCTGACTCGGCTGCGGGTACCCGTAACGATCTGTACATGACGCCGTTGCAGACCAAGAAAGCTATCGAGTCGCTGGCGACCGGTTCCATCGCATCTCACTTGGCAGACGACCAAAACCCACACGCCACTACCAAAGCACAAGTTGGTTTGGGTAGCGTGCAGAACTTCCCAATCGCCAACACGACGGAAGCTCAACTGGGTGAGTCGAACTCTCGCTATATGACCCCGCTGATGACCGCTGCGGCGATCGAGGCGCGTGTTGGTGAGACGGGTGTGGCTACTCACATCTCCGACTACAACAACCCACACCGGGTGACGGCTGCACAAGTCGGTGCTCCTACTACGGCGGCGATGAACACTGCGCTGCTGAGTAAACTGGATGCCACTGCACAAGCGGCTGACTCCAAGTTGCTGGAAGGTCAAACTGTAGCGCAAATCATTGCGGCTGCTGGCGGTGTGAAGGCGCCTGACTCGGCTAAGCTCGACGGTAAGACCTACGCTGAGGTTCTGGCTGCTGCTCAAGCCCAGAAAGCTGCTGACAGCTTCAAGCTGGAAGGTAAGACCTTAGCTGAGGTAATCGCTGCTGCTAACAGTGGTGTGGCCGACCAAGACGTGGCTGTTCAGTACTCCTTCCCGGAGATTCCATCTGGCGCTACCAACTGGTTGCAACTGGCCCGTACCAACTTCCTGCCAACCGACGAACCGCAGGACCTTGTCTTGCTGATCACTGGTGGTGGTCGTACCGACGGCACCGCGGAAGCACATCCTACCTTCTTGGTTCGGATGGGTTACGCAGGAGACACCATTGAAGTTGACATGCTCAGCGCTGGCGCTCTGCCAACCTTCGAGCTGTATCGTCAGCCTCTGGCTGGTGGCTTTGGTGCACTGTGGGTGAAGACGGCTGTAGGTTGCTACCCGCTCAACGTGACTGTACTCTCTGGTAAGGAGAACATCGTCTACAACACGAGCACTGCTCCGACGACTGCTACTCCTGCCAGTTCCGTGAAGGCGACTTTCAACTTGAAGGCTGACCGTCAGGAAGGTAGCACCAAGGTCATCCAAGAGCAGGTCTCTGTAGCGGCTGGTGCTTGGAAAGAATACGCGTTGAAGACTTACATCGACACCGCTGTTCACAACGTTCCGGGTACTAAGATCCGTGTCCGCATCCTCGACCAAGTAGCAGGGTCTCCGACTCTGAACCAACTGATCGATGCTGAGGCTCTGGTCACTACTGCCATCGACCTCACGGCTGCTGCTCCGAAGGCTCGGATCTACAACGCCTCCTCCACGGCCTTAACCCTGAACATCCGGGTAGAGGTCCCTCGTACTTAAGGTGACATATGGCTAACCTGTCGTTAAGCGTTGCTCCGGGGTACTACCTCGAGGCGCAACAAGCGAATTGGGTGCTTAGCTCTGAAGTTGATTTCATCAGCTTCGCGCTCAATGGCGCACAACCCGCCCTGTCGAAGTACATCGCTTACGACACCCTGACTCCTGCTAACCCCTTCATTGCGGTGACGGAGGATGGGAATGGTCGTGTGGTGTACGATGGCGGCTTCCCTAAGTTCTACAACAACTCAGCGCCTGCGGCGGGTCTCGACCCGCTGTTCAGCCTGGAGTTCCGCGGTACCAAAGACAGTGCTGGCGCGAACGGCAATGCTTACTACTACGATCAGTTCTCTGACGTACCGGTGACCATTGCAGCCGGTGACAAGCTGGTCTACGACATGTGGCAAAACAGTGCTGATGCTCGAGTGGGTATCGATGCTGTCACAGGTCAACCGAACACCAGTGTCTACTATTCCCTCCGGGACTGGATGACACCTACAAGTGTGATTCGCGACCAGAACAACTTGTCGCCCCACCCTGCGGTAGACCTCGGTGGTCGTGCAGTAAACCAGTGGTATCACCGTGAGTTCGACCTGACTCAATGTGCTGGCTACACGTTCCTTAAGTGGTCCTTGGCCTACGAGGGGGAAACGAACGGGGTGTTCTACACTCGGTTCAAAGAGGTTTACATCTTGGACAAGAACGGGAAAGTGAAAGCTACCCTGTTCAAAGACAAGATTACCATCTCGAACCCTAACAGTGTCGAAAAGGGTGCTTCGGGCTATTCGGCAATCTCGAAGGTCATCTACGATCCTCGGTCTCACCTGACCGCTGCTTACAAGTATCTGTTCAACGCCATCCGTTGGGTGTCGAAGACATCGATGCTGGAAGCGGGGATCAAGAAGATCCTGATCCTGGGGGATGCCTCGGGAACCCAGAACTACAAAGTCAAAGGCACTGCGACTACTGACTTTGAAACCAGCTTGCGGAACCTGTGTACGGCTGTCGGTTTCACCCCGACGATTAAAGACGTCACGGACTACCCCGGTGGTCTGTTGAATGCCACTCTGGCGGAAATGAATCAGTACGATTGTATTCTGCTGATGGGTTCTGCCAGTGGCTCTACAGCTTTGATCACTACGTCAATGATTCAGGACATCCAGACCTACCGTCAACAAGGCGGTGGTGTGATCATGATCACCGACCATGGACCGAACATCAATGACGTGGCTGGTGCTTACCCTCCTCCGGGCGGGGTAGGTTTCTTCCACATGGTAAACGCCGTAGCCGTAAACTTCGGTGCTTGGTTCTCGGGTACGTACGACCGTGTTCCGGTCAACGTGGGTTTCCTGCGTTCGAACTACGGAGACCACCCACTGTACGACGGCATGACTGACGCTGAGTCGATTGCTGCGGGTACTTCTGAATCCCGAGTGTCTGTAACCAACCCTACGCAGTACCGTCCACCAATTGCCCCCATCACCATCTCCAACCAAGGTGTGAACACGGTTCGTGCGATGGTGCAGTTGAAAGACGGTACCATGGAAGCCTACAGCTTTGTCTACGTGATTGCCACGGGACAGTTGATCATCTTCCGCGACGCCGAGGGTGTGGAGATCAATGCGTTGCCAGCCTCCTTGAGTTCTAAGGTGGACTTCAACGTAGAGTTGGTCGGTGCCGGGTTAGGTACGTTAGTGGGTGATGTTCGGTTGAACGGGAAAACGGTAGCTCAGCTCTCGTTTGACACCACTGATGGTTCGGTGCAAAAGTGGATTGGTGGTGGGTCTAACCAACTCTTCGTGAACAAGGGTGACGTCTTCGAGGCTCGGATCACCAGTCCGTTCTCGTACACACGTAACCTTCCAGTCAACCGGTACGTACCGAACTTGGCCAGTCTGCGCAAACTCCCCGACATTGTTAAGGAGCTGCGTGGTAATGGGTTCTCGACCAGCAAGCCGAAGCAAACCGTACTCGATGCGGTGAACTACATGACCCGTGAATTCCCAGCGATTGGCTACACGCCGAAGGGTGACTACGCTCGAGACATCAAGCAACTCCAAGGGTTCTGGTCCACTGAGCCAACTAAGCCGGATCAAGGTGTTTACATCTATTCGACGCTGGCGGCTGCTCAGGAAGCGATGGGGCGATTGTCTCCACCAACACCTGAGCAAGTGTTCAACTCGTGGGACCGCTTCACCACTAACGATTACTTCGTTGGCGGCGTAGGTGCTACGGGTGATGCTGCTTCGTGGCAATGGAACTCCACCTTGGGGGCTGCGGTTCAGTCGGTGAACTCGGCTACGTGGAACGGCTTCATTTCTCCAGACCTCGTAGACAGTTACGAGCTGGATGTGGTAATCAAGTCGGACAACGCGGACGATGACACCAACGGGATCATCTTGGCCTTCAACCGGGAGAACAACATCAACCACCGGCTGATCCTAGCGTTGAACCAAGGGGGTAATGCTCCTGCGGCTTCGCACTCGATCGGTCTCTACAGTACCTCCACGCAACATCTGGTCTTGAATGACTTCGCTGGACGTAAGTCAAACGCGGCATTCCCGACTGATGGTGGTTGGCGAGGTAAGTTCAGCCGTGTGAAGGTCACCCGGTCAGGTAACTACTTCAAAGTGTTGGCAAGTCAGTGGAACTCTCTCGTCTTGGACCCTGCGTCCTTGATGGAGTTGACGCTGGACGATACCGCACTCCAGGCTCAGTTCAAAGGGCCTAAAGCATGGGGCTTCATCAACTACTCCCAGTCCCAGTCGTACTTCACCCTGCGTAGTTATAAAGGCGGTCCTTTGAAGGACGTAGTCGTTGTAGCCGCTACAGGAGCCGTGTACTTCTACGGTTCCAATGGGTGGGAGTTGATTGTAGGTACTACTGCGAAGGATGTCTTCGGATACCCTCGTAAGTTGACCAACCCCGAAACTGGTGCGTCGTTCCAGATCAACGCGAACGGCACGATCACAGCACTTTGATAAACAGGAAAGGTTATGGGCACTATCATCGTTAAGTACCCTGAAGACCCAACGGGTATCAACCCGAATAACCTGGTCATCAACGAGCCTCACGATCTCGGAGCAGGGCGCAACCGCGCCTTTGTTCCCAACTACGGTTCCTACTTCACGGAGTCGATGATCGTTACTGAGGCTGCGACCGGGCGGGTCCTCACCAAGGGTGTGCACTACATCGCTGCACAGTTGCAACAAGAAGCCACGCTGGCGATGGACAAAGAGATTTGTGCCGTCGTTGTCATCACTGACCCAGCGGTGCAAGATCAGTTGCTGTTCACTTACCAAGTTGTTGGTGGTGTGTTCAGCACCTCGGTCTCTGCGTTGCAGAAAATGATCGAAGACCTCGATCTGGACGAGCGGGCTGTTGAGTGGGGCGCCATCATCGGTAAGCCTACTGCCTTCCCGCCTGCTCCCCACCTCCACGACATCGGTGACCTCTACGGTTTCGAATACCTCGTGGAAGCCCTGGATGCGCTGCGTAACGCCATCTTGATTGGTGACGAAGCTGCGCACGATGAACTGCGCCAGTACATCCAGTACGAGGACGGCTTGCTGCGGGCGAGCATTGCTGAGCTGAAAGGTCAGTTCGATGCTCACGCCCAAGACAAGAACAACCCACACGGTACCACCAAAGCTCAGGTCGGCCTCGGTTTGGTCGAGAACTATGGTGTTGCTACCACCGCCGAAGCCCAAGCAGGTACTGTTAACAACAAGTACATGACTCCTCTGCGGACGGCAGAAGCGATTGCTCAGCAAGCGTTGATTCCCCTGAACGCACACATTGCTGACAAGAACAACCCGCACCAGACCACTAAAGCCCAAGTTGGCTTAGGTAGTGTGGAGAACTACGGGATTGCCACCACGGTAGAAGCGCAGGCTGGTACCAGCGACGTCAAGTACATGACGCCTTTGAAAACCAAGGACGCCATTACCCAGCAAGCCCTGGTGCCACTCAACGCCCATATCAACGATAAGAATAACCCACACCAAACCACCAAGGCTCAGGTTGGGTTAGGCTCCGTTGAGAACTTTGCGCTGGCAACTACAGCGGAGGCCCAAGCGGGTACTTCGAACCTTAAGTACATGACTCCCTTGCTTACCGCACAGGCGATTGCACAACAGGCTCTGATCCCGCTCAATGCTCACATCGCTGACAAAGGGAACCCTCACGGGGTGACCAAAGCGCAGGTGGGCTTGTCGGATGTGGACAACTTCGCAACGGCTACCCAGGCCGAGGCTCAGGCTGGTGTGCTGAACACCAAGTTCATGACGCCACTGCGAACTGCTCAGGCGATCACCCAACAAGTGGGGAACACCCTGACGGCTCACATCAACAACCAATCGAACCCACACAACGTCACCAAGACGCAAGTGGGTCTGAGTCTGATCCCGAACTCGATCACTCGAAGCCGGGCTACCAACTCCGATGGTTCGTTGTTGACTGCCGGTGGTATGTACGACCACGTGAACTCTGCGGACCACGATGCTCGTTACGCTCCTAAGAACACGGCAGGCGTTGACTGCTCGGTTCATTGGAACGGTACGGGTGCCTACATCTGGGGTGGTGGTGCTTGGCGTCAAGTGTGGCCTGCTCAGTGGGCTGCGTAGTAAAAGTTTAGTGTGTATGACAATGGTATAGATTTTCTATACGTGGGTGAAAAGAAATGGGTAATGTGAGTAGTGGTTCTTTATTTCCATGTATCACAGAGTCTACCTTAAGGGTAGACGACATCCTTAGTAGTCCTTACCCCTATGAGCAACAGCTTGTAAAGATTCTCAACAAGGGCATTGTCATCGACGCTCTAAGTGCTTCGGATGTATTGGAGCACTCTGATAAGGTCATCAAGATTGAAGGGTACGAGAAATTGTGCCCTACTCTCTTCCAAGCTTGTAAAGACATCGCAGAGATCATGGAACACGATGGGCCTGTAACTTGTCATCTGTTCATCTCTCCTGCTGGTGGCAAGAGCTTCCCAACACACACTGATCCTGACGACGTGTTTCTGTACATGGTCAGTGGTATGAAACACATGGCGGTCAATGACAACGTTAAACTGCTCACCGCAGGAGACTCGTTGTTGATCCCTCGTAACACACCCCACCGAGCACACAACCTGAACGACTCTAAAATGCTGAGTTTTGGGTTGGAGCGGTTTATCGTTGAGAAGCTCTGATGACCAAAACCATCTACGTCAAGACCACTGGCAGTTGCAACTTGAACTGCCAGCACTGTTTCACCGGAGGCCGCAATGGTGACCGGACACAGTTCGATCCCCAGCAATACGGGGATTGGATTGAGGACTACATGTCCAAACATCCTCGGGGGACTCAGTATCACCTTGAGTTCCACGGGGGTGAACCTTTCCTTGTGCCGTTAGCCAAGCTTACCGAGTTGGCTGATAGGTTCTTTGAGCGGGAAGGGGTGTCGATGTGTGCGAACTCGAACCTCACGTTCAAGATCACAGATGACATCCTTGCCTTTATCCAGAAGTATTTCTACGGCCACATTGGTACGAGTTGGGACCACTGGATTCGCTGGAGTAATCAAAAGCAATTTGATCTCTGGCGCTCAAATCTTTCTATGCTCCGTGAGCACGGAGTATGTATTTACTTAAAGGTGTCTGTCAGTCGGGAGTTGTTGAACACCACGGCTGATTGGTTCCTCGATCAGATTGAATCCTTTGGTGTCTCAGAGGTTTCGTTGGAGCGTTTGACCTGTGACGGTAACGCTAAAGAGAACCTAGATATCTTCCCCGATAACGAGGCCCAAGACAACTGGTACCTCGAGTTGTACAAGCGTTACAAGCAACGCAAACCCAACGTCAAGATCCGCACCTTAGACATCCTCGAAGAGAAGCTCAAGTACAACGTGGTGGCTGTGGATACCAACTGTCGCAACTGCGAACAGAACTTGGTGACCATGAACTCCAACGGAACCTTGGGCGGGTGTCCGAACGTAGCCTCTGCTCGCAAGCACGCACGTTTAGAACAAGGGGCTGACGCATTCCTGAACTCAGAAGACCGCGTCTCTGAGATCGCTAAGGAGTTGACGTGGGGTGATGGTTGCCTTAATTGTGACGTCTTCGATCTATGCGGTGGCGACTGTCACCGGCTACCTTGGCAAAACGGTCGCTGCGGCGGCTTGAAGAACACGCTGAGGTATTTGTCGGGACGTTCTACTCAGTCCAATTTGATTATCAAGGTGTGAAATGACGGACGTAACAAGACAGAGCGTTGCTGACTTATTCAACGGTGTGGTGCGTGCCAACGCCAACGCTGGTATCTCGTGGGGCACCAACAACTACCCTGCTGGTTCACTGGCTGGTTGGTTCGGTGGTCCTACTACCGGTCTGGCTACCGCAATGGCTGCTGGTAACATTGCAGCAGGGAACCTCTCGGCTTCCAACGTAGCGTCGGTGCTGCGTAACTTCACCAACCAGTGGGCAGCGATTCGCCGTACCCGGATCGTGATCTACTACGCGTGGAACAGCGGCGAAGACTATGTCAACTCCGGTGTGAACGTGCAGTACGATAATACGGCGATTGCCTATACTGCGTACCCTGCCGGTAGTCCCGGTAACAACGCTGCTCTTCCTGGGTTGGCTGCTGGCGCTAACGCGTCGTACAGCAACATGCAAGCCTGCGTGAACAACCTGTGGGGCCAGTACTACGAAATGTGTCGGAACACCACGCTGACACTCACCAACACCGTCTGCCACACAAGCTGCCACGACAACTGCCACTGTGCACGCGGTCGTCGTTAAGGAGAACCCCAGTGGATAAACCCACCGTCGTTGTTGAAACCGTTGCACCCATTCCGCTGGACGTCCTCAAGCGCAAGTTCACTGAAGACATCGAGTTCCACATCGACTACGAGAACTCCAGGCTCAAGGGTAAGGTGTTGATCACTTACCTCTCGAACTTGAAGATCAAGTGTCGCCTGATCCTGCGTGATCCTGAAATCGCGTTGACGTTGATCGAAGAGTACCTGAACATTCCGGTGCTGGTCGACATGCCTGATCTGGCTGACCACGCCATGAACATCTTGCTGGGTTACACCGGCAAGCCAAACACCCTGACTGCGGACCTTGCCGAGTTCTACTCGCGCAACCGTGACATTCTTGATACTTGGGTGCGTCGACTCTACTCGATGCCGCTGTTCGCAATGTACTGCATGGGCGACCAGTATCACGAATACGTGGAGCAGTTCCCTAAGGACGAAGAAGACGGTATCGCCGGTATCAACTTCGTCAACCTGTTAAAGCACCCGTTGTTTGCGGTGTTGCTTGAAGGGGTAGGGGAAGATCAGTACACGTGGAACCCTCTGTTCTTCAAAGAGTACATCTTCCAGGGTAACAACCTGTTCCATTACTTCGCGGACAAGAACAACCCATTGTTCATGGGTGTACTGGCGCTCCAGGACCCTGAGTCATTCCAGGCTTACAGTGAGGCCCTCGCTAACGAGGTGCGTGACTCGCAGGCCCTTCTGAAAGGTATCGGTTATGTACCATCTCTTTAACTCGGTGTATGTAGACACTGAACGCCGTGTCATGCGAGACGTGGACAACATCACCATCTCGCCCCACATTGGCTACGAATACTTCCCAGGTCCTAATGAGAAAGCCGGTCGTCAAATCGGTTACGCTCGCACCCTGGATGAAGTCGAACCAGAGGTCCTGATGGGTTGGCTCAAAGAAGCCATGCTCTCGGAAAACAAGACCTTCATCTTCTGTGACGGTCCGACCTACCTGCGACTGTACACCATGCTCGTGAAGTGTTTGGTACCACAGATCGACCTCGAAACCTTCCGTTGGGTTTGGCTGTGCAAGAAGGCTACCTTCAACACTTCCTTGACCAACTGGAAGCAACCAGGTAACGATGCGCTGGGTGGTGTGCAAATCAACAACCAGACCATCCTCGACCTCGCTGAGTTCGAAGACCCCCTCCAACCGTTCTTCAATGAACTGATGGCAGGGGATGATGAAGTCGTGTCGCTTGAGTGGCACATCTTCCGTCTGGCCGCCGTGGGTTACACCGGAATCGTACCGCAGCGTCTGAAGAACATCCTGCGTCGTATCGCCTTGGCGAACACCCACGATGCGCTGGACGTCTGGGGTCGTGTGATCACTGATCCTGCGAACTGGGAATACGCTGGTGCTGATCTGGATACCCTGCTGGATGCCCCGTCGGTGTTCGAAGGTGCCCTGAACATGCACTACACCAACAACCCGATCTTCTTGAAGCCTGGGCTGTTCGTGAAGTTCCCGCAAGACAAGTGGCTGTGCGGTTTGCTCGAAGAACTCCAACCGTTGCTTGAACGCATCGGCGAAGGTCCCACGGCCAAACGTACCACCAAGATCCTTGGGTTCATGAAAGACCCGAACCCTCTGAGCGATTCCGGTGCCTGCTTACAGCGCTGCCGTGACATCTTCACTGGTCCTGATCGACTGGCCATGCCAAACCGGGACTCGAGCAAGTACGACGAGAACCTGATCCGTTACATCCTAAGTCGTGACCAGAAAGATCTGGCGCGCATGTTTGAAGGGGCAACTTGGTGAATCTAATCCCGGTGGTAGACGTACTCGCTGAGAAGAAAGGGCCGACGAAAGAAGCGCACTTGATCCTCTTCGAGAAATGTAATCTGCGTTGCTCGTTCTGCCACCAGGACCACGATTCCACCGTAGGTCTTGATGCTGAAGAGATCATGCGTAAAGGGATCAAGCTCGTTGAGCAATCGGACCTTGAAGCACCGATCGTTATCAACATCACTGGCGGTGAGTTGTTCACGGACGACATCGAAGACTGGATGTTTGGGTACTACCATGCGCTGGGTGAGTACCTGCTGAATAACTTCAAGCGTGTCAAGTTGGTCTACGGGACTAACCTGGTGTATGAAAACGTATGGCGCGTTGAGCGCATGATGATCATGCTGAACAACCTGTGTGAGAAAGACAAGCAGGAAGTTGTCTTGGCGACGTCATACGACCCCGCAGGCCGGTTTAACCCAGCCCAGCGGGAATTGTTCTTCAAGAACTTGGAACGTGTTGGCATGTGGGTCGACACGGTAAACGTAGTAATCACAAGACAGAACATCGACGTCTTCCTGAACGACCGAGAGGGCGTTGAGGTGAAAGATCTGGCGTACGACTACGATCTGTATTTTGATCATTACATACCAAGCGAAAGATATGAAGAGCACCAACCTACCGAGTCACAGATCCGTCAGCTCTATTTGAAGCTGGCGAAGAAGTACCCTCTCTCGTATCCCATTAAAGCCTGGAAAGAACAGCGCTACAATGAAACGACTTGCCGTTCCACCAAGATCATCAACAAAGATGGTGTGGTGACTACGTGCTGGTCAGAGGCGGGTAAGGACGCTGTCCTTGACGAAGGAAAAGGGTTGGCTGCGAAACATGCGGCTGAAGAACGATTCATCGAACACTACGGGTGTCTGTCGTGTGAGTATTATCAGCGTTGCGGTTTGCGCTGTTTCCTCCACCACAGCTTTATCGAAGGCTCTTCCAAAGAGTGTGAGATCAAGCTCCTGTTCGACGAAATTCTGTAGCCCAGGGCCGGTGGGAAAACCACCGGCTTTGTGCCGTCTCCTAGGGGTAAGTAAATTGAATTTGATCCTCAAACCGACAGTTAACTGTAACTTCAAGTGTACGTTCTGCTCGAGTACGCACCTCTCCGAAGAGGCCAAAGACATCGTCGAGCTGGAAGACATTGAGCGCTTCCTCGTACGCTACCCTGAAACCCAGACCATCATCGTGAACGGCGGTGACCCTCTGATGATGCCAGTGCGTTACTACTGGGAGATCATTGCGATCTTGGATCGACTGGGGCTCGACAACTGCACTCTCTCGTTCACTACAAACCTGTGGGCGTTCTGGAAGAAGCCTGAGTTGTGGACAGAGCTGTTCCGCCATGAACGAGTTGGTGTGACGACCTCATTCCAGTACGGCGACAAACGCCTCAAGGGTGACGGGACTCCTTTCACTGAGGTTGAGTTCCTCAAGATCTCTGATCTCTTTGAAGAGCGTGTGGGTTATCGTCCTGACTTCATTGCAGTGATTGACCAAGACAACGTTCAGTCAGTGATGAACACCGTACACCTGGCAAAGATCCTTGGGGTGGAGGCTAAAATCAACTACGTGTCTGCCTCAGGTCCAGAAGTGAATAACCGTGGTACGGTGATGGGGAGTATCAACAACTTCTACACTCAAGCTGACATGTACGAACAGTACGTAGCGATCTATGACGCAGGCTTAGGGGAGTGGGAGTACAACACCAAACAGATGGCGCGCCGGTTGAAACATGGGAACACCACGTGTCCTCTGTCTCGTAACTGCGACTCTGGTATTCGTGCTCTGCAACCGGGTCGTAACTACTACTCGTGTGGTAGCTTTGGTGACGACGGTGAATACCCGATCTCGTTTGAAGAAGAGATGTCGGGTAAGTTCTTCACCCCGTTACAAGAAGCGTTTGAAATCGACACGATGAAGAATGCTTGTTACGAGTGCCCAATGTTCAGCATCTGTAATGGTTGCCGTAAGACCATCGCTGACACCAAACGGTTTGGGTTGGTTGAGCACCACTGTAAGAAGATGAAGTCCCTCGCTCCACGCATCATCGAGATTAACGGAATGACTGGGTTGATTGAACCTACTCCGTACGTTGATGAATCCGTCCAGATTATTGCAAGAGGTTGACATGACTGCGCTGACCCAAGAGCAAGTGCTTGCCCACATTCAAAAGACCCTGTCTAGCGAGATTGATTTCCTCCAGAGGCAGGCAGCGTTGCGCAACCTCAGTTTCGATCCTGTCGACATGGCGGAATTCGAGAACGAGGTTCGTAAACAACTTATCAACATCCTTTTGGACTGCGCTGGAGTACCGCACTGATGACCCACGAAGTAAAAGACAACGTCCACCTGATCCACGGGCTGATCGATACCCAGACCTGCGCTGATCCAATTTGTGTCTACGTCGACAAAGATAGTTTGCTCGACATGTTGGAGGAAGTGACCCACAACGTTGTGACTGTGCGTTATTGGATTAGCAGTAACCCGTTGAAGACTATCGAGGAAGCAGACATGCAAACCCTCGAACAAGTCACCGGACACCTCGACGCAGAGATCCACCACCACTACTCTGACGTCACTGGTTACCTGTGGACAGACGAACACTTCAAGGTAGGTGGTCATGACCTGATCCCAATCTTCGAAGAGGCCGAAGGGAAGTACCTCTTACTGGAAGTAACGGTCCATGAAAAAGCAGATTAACCTCAGCGTTAATCCTTGGTACTACTGTAACTTCAAATGCGACTTCTGCTACCTGACACCTGAACAGTTGAAGGATAAGCAGTTGTTGCCTTTGGAGGTACTGGAAGCCAGGGTCGATGAGATCCTTGAGAGCTACGATATCGGTCACGTGGACTTGTACGGTGGAGAGATTCTGTTACTCCCTCCCGACTACCTGTTTGCCATCCGCAACATCTTCCACGCTCGCGGGGCTGATGACATTGTACTGGTCACTAACGGTTCGGTGCTGAATGAAATCACCGATTGTGAGGACTTCGATTTAACGGTGTCCTACGACCTCTCTGCGCGCGAGAAGTCAGATCAGGTACTGTCCAACCTCTTTATGCTCCCAAGGCCCTTCACGGTCCTTACGTTGGCTTCTAGACGGTTTCTCGATACCGTTTCGGTAGACGACTACGTTCAGGAGCTGAATCTGCTCAATCGGATGAAGTGTGCAGAGATCAAACCCTACTCTTCGAACCAAGCCAACAGACATTCTGTGAGCTACAAAGAGTTTGAGGAATTCGTGTGGGGCGTGATCACTCACCCTGATCGACAGTTCTATTTCGAGAACCGTACCTTAGTCATGGAAGCAGTCAGCGGTCAACGCAACGCTTTCAGTGACGATCACTTGTACATCACTCCCGAAGGACAGTTCGCTGTTCTCGAGTTTGATGCTAACGACAATGAATACTTCCTACCGATGGCGTCGATCCACCAGTATCGTAACTGGTGTCAAGTCGAACGCTTCCGTGTGGAGCGCAATCTGTTCTGCGGTGCGTGCCCATACAAAGGGAGCTGCCTGTCAGAACACTTACGAGACGTTCGGTCCTTGGACAATTCCTGCAATGGATTCCGAGGACTCCTAGACAGGTGGGTAGAACATGCAAGTACAACACCGGCAGCGCCTGGAGATCACACTTGACATCTTTCGAGGGTGTGGTCACTCCTGTGCAGGCTGCATGATTGACAAACAGCTTGGGGGTGAAGTCTCTGACATCCCTGAGTTGTTAGCGTTGATTCAAGAGATGGAAGCTGTGGGTTACGTGCCGTTTGACTTAGGCGTCGGACCTACAGACTACATGACCTCGAACAACGTACAAGACGTGATGGGCAACGAAACCTTCCAAGCGATGGCTCAGTTGTTCCACCAAGTTACGTTCAACGCTGCGTTCTTGGAAAAGGACCTGAGTAAGTACGACTCAATGTGTCAAGACATTGATCTGGCGTGTCCAGGTAAGCCTATTCGGTTCCTGATCCCAGCAGCCCCTAACTTCTTCAAGAACGACAAGTTTGGCAAGATGATTGAAGCCAAGCTCGAACACTGTAAGGCTACCTTCCAGTCGGCGTTCTTGAATGAGGCAGGCTTTGTCGTAACGTGTAACCACGAGACGATGGACGAGAACTTCGATGAGAACATTCGACGTGGGATGGATGTTGAGTTCCCAGTGGACAAAGACGACATCCTGAACATTCCGTATGGACGTTCCAAGAACCTCGACCTGATGGTGTCGCAACGAGTCAAGCGTGTGTCTCACGCGATCAGTGAGTTCTATGCGGGGCTCTCTGGTGAAGACGAGCGTCGTCGTAACCCGGATCTTCACTACGACACCGGGACGATGGTCAACCTGTTGTACACGGGCGGGAAGCTGTATTGGGTTCCCTTCCTTAAAGACGACTGTCCGTTCATCCACGACGAGTTTACGATCCCGAGGCCCTGGACTATGGAGAACCTGTTGCGCGTGCGTAACGAGGCTATGCAGCGTTCTGTGGAGTACCTTGAAGGGACTGAATGTTTGGGTTGTGTCCACTTCGCTAGTTGCATGGAGAAAGGCATCAGCACGATCATGCAGAAGCTTTCCATCCGTGACTGTTTAGTGGGGTTAGTCAATGTTCCCTGAACTGATCGGCATGTCGTTAAACCTGAACCTAGAGATCCTCACGGGCTGTGGGTTCAGTTGTCCCGGTTGCACGGTGGAGAAGAACTTTGCCCCATTCGAATTACCAGCCGCCGATACACAGGCGCTCGAAGCTTTCGTACTCGACCTCAGGGCGCAGCAGTGGAGGCTCCTTGAGTTCAAAGTTGGTCCTACCGATATTTGTAGTTCTGATAACGGCTTTGCTGCTCTGCGACATCCCTTGGTTACCAGTCTAGCGCAGCACTACAAAGCGCTGAACATTAACCTCGCAATGTTGCACTCCCGTGGCTTCGATGAACTGGCGGGGCTGTTAGATGCTCTGATGCCTGGTAAGAAGCTCTCTGTGACGGTTCCAATGACGTTAAAGAACATTGGCAACCCAAAGTACCGGGCTGTGTTAAAAGAGCATATAACGCTGTTTAAGAGCCTTCTGAAAGAGGTGGACTTTAACCGGGTGTACGCAGGCTTCAACGTGGTGGAGGAAAATCTCACTCACTTGGACTTGGAGCACTACGAGTTAGCCCACACACTCGATCTAGGTGACGTAGGGATCGTGGTAGAGTTCCCGTTTGCTCATTCACGTCAGGGGTTCAGCAACCTCTTGAACGTGGAGAAGTTCAAACGCGACTTAGCTGTCTATACAGAGTTTGCAAAGGCTCGGGTTAACACCAAGATGTTCCGCCCTTTGCAACCTGCGGTCTTGGAAGGCTTTGAGTTTACGTACCGGGGAGGTGGTCTGTATTCCACCCCTGTACTGATTGAGAACTTCCCAATCTTCCATCCAGCTTTTGAGTTACCCAGACCCTGGACGTCCGAGTCTGTATTAGCTTACAAGCAGGAGAGATACTACGATAACCTGATTGAGTATGCCGAGCACCCCGAGTGTGGGAACTGCTGCTTCCTCGATCATTGTGCACGCGGTGACGTCCACCGCATCATGAAACTGATTGGGCAAGACTCATGTCTGACAAACACCCGCAATCGGAGCGACCTACTGGTGCCGGAGTAGAGGTTAATCCCCACGACTGTTTTACAGTCACCGAGTACATCCCTTTTCCTGATGACTTAATAACCTGGTGTATGTGTCAAGAAGACCGTACCGGGATCAATGATCCACGCATTCGAGAGTATGTGTGGAACGTGTTACTGCCTAACGTGAAAGCGATTCCCAACTTCCCGATGGACCTCTCTGAGATCCGTCCTTGCGCTTACCACGTTAACCTTACCACTCTCGCTGTCACACCGCATGATCACCTGCCGTTCGTTCTAACGACGGTTCTGTACCTGACTGACTCCGAAGGTTGTCTCGTTGTTGAGCCGCATTCTGAGAAGCCGTACAGAGTCCATCCCCGTGCTGGACGTATGGTGACCATACACGGTTCAACCGTTCACGCGGTGGAGCATTCCACCGATAATCAACTTCGAGTCGCCTTGGTGGTTAGCTATGAATTCCCCCGTCCATAAACAGTATCAAGAGCTGTACGCCTCGGTGGTTCAGGAACACTCTGACGACTTCTCCAAGATGTTGTTTGTGGAAGACGGGGAGTTAGTGGAGAACGCCAAGCAGTATTTCCTCAAGGCTGAGTTCCCTCTGATCTATCCGGCCAAGTCGATGGCGGTTGCAGTGATCTACGCTCTGTTGTTGGAAGAGACGTACGCGATCAATCCGTTCGATTCGTTGAAGGACCCCGATCTGTTCTTAGGTCAGGACCCGTACTTCGAACCGTATGACAAACACCCGAATGAGTACGATGAGTTGCTCGAGTGGGTGCTCAGTCACGACAACTGGAAGGAGCTAGGTTGGGCTCCGAAGACCTGTGAGTACTTCCGTTTGGAGTGTACCGCAGAAGGCATTCAAGAAGTGATGGAGAACCTCGGATGAACATTATCCAACCATGGCAAACCCCGCTTGGTCATTCGAACTTTGCTCAGTGCTTGGACCTCAACGCACTCAAAGACGAGATCGGTGCGCTGGCGCTGATGTCTGACCAAGAAGACGGTGGACAGCGTTACGTCAATGACTATTCGACGTTCCCCAACATCGTTCACTTGATCCGCGACATCATCGACCACGAGGTCAAAGAGTACGTCCGAAAGATGTGGGACTACAACCTCGGTGACTTCCGTCGGGAAACTAACGCCAAGTGGATTCCACCGGGTGAGGGTCTGTACCCGCACTACCATCCCGGTTCCCAGATGTCGGCCATCTTCTACCCAGAAGACTCACCATCAGGGCTGGCGATGTTCGATCCTCGTGGTAATGCGTGTCGGGGTTACCCCAAACCGATCCGCAATCGTTTCATGGCTCCGCACCTGATTTCTCCGGCCGCTGGTGACCTGTGGATCTTCCCTTCGTTCGTACAACACAGTGTCTCCTACGTGAAAGAGGACACGCGGCTTTCTATGTTGTGTGAATACTACTTCTCTGATGAGCGCTAACCCATGGAACTGATCCAGCTTTGGAACACGTCTATCTTCAAAGGTAACGTGACCCACATGTGTAACGTGGAAGACATTGCTAACGAGATCCTGACTCTCCACAGCCTGTCCCCACAAGAGTCCACCACCCCTCACAAAGTCACCCCCGAAGAGTTCCCGGCTCTGTGTGACTTCCGTGATCGCATCGTGACCAATCTGGTTAAAGAGTTTGCCCGGCAGACCATGAACTTCGACCTGACCCAGTTTACGGTCGACACGTTCGGTAAGTGGTTTGCCAAAGGTTCTGACCTGGCACCCCACGTTCATGGTAGTACCGGGTTCACTACGATCTTCTACCCGGACGATTACGAATCGGGGATGATGATCTTCGACCCTCGTGGCAATGCTTCGCGTGGCTATCCACGTAAGATCCGTGACGAGCACTTCGCCCCGTACACCGTGTACCCGAAGAAGGGTGATCTGTACATCCTGCCTTCGTTCTTGCAACACTACGTCCCGACGGTGAAAGACGATCTGCGCCTGTCGCTGATCAACGACTTCATGTTCACCACCGTCTAAGTACAGAGGGCCTTCGGGCCCTCTTTATGCCGTCAATCTTATGTAGACTTTTAATCCTCTTGAGGGGACCAGTATGTTTCAAGTAACTGATCGTAGTGAGATCAAAAAGACACAACAGAAGCTTAAGGACCTCGGCTTCGATGAAGGTAAGGTTTATGGTATT